>Ga0265296_1004372_pt1 | contig 12307 bp, 15 predicted proteins | sample MunlanPumphouse1_FD_189073 | JGI IMG/M metagenome (GOLD analysis project Ga0265296, IMG submission 189073) | Groundwater microbial communities from a municipal landfill in Southern Ontario, Canada - Pumphouse #1 | ecosystem: Environmental > Aquatic > Deep subsurface > Groundwater | place... | reverse complement strand
AGTAATCGCGGGGCTGAGCAGATGGCCGGGGGTGGGGGAAAAGACCGCGGCCCGGATGGCCATGTATCTCCTGCGGACCCCCCGGCTAGAGGTGCAGGAACTGGCCCAGGCCTTGCTGGAACTGAAGGAAAAGATCCGGCTCTGCGGGCGCTGCTATGCCTTTGCGGACGCGGAACTCTGTCCCCTCTGCGCCGATGACGCGCGCCGCACCGGCCAGATTTTGGTGGTCGCGGACCCCGGCGATCTTTTGGCCCTGGAGAAGGTGGGGTGGTTTAAGGGTCAGTACCATGTCCTGGGAGGGCTGCTTTCGCCCCTGGAAGGGGTGGGGCCCGATGATTTGCGCGTCCGGGAGCTGCTGGAGCGGGTCCGGGCCGAGTCCATCCAGGAGGTGATCCTGGCCTTGAACCCCAGTATGGAGGGGGAGGCCACCACCACTTACCTGGGCCAGGAGCTGAAGCCCCTGGGGGTGAAGGTGAGCCGCATCGCCTATGGCCTGCCCATGGGCGGGGACATCAAGTATACGGACCAGCAGACCTTGAAGGAGGCGTTGAGCCATAGGGTGGAGGCCTAGACGTAGTCAGCACCCATTTGGCAGGGAAAAGACACTTAGATATGAAAAAAGCCGGCAAGAAATCTACGGTGCAGATTCCCTTTCCCCAAGAAAAGATTGCCGCATTTTGCCGCAAATATCATATCAATAAATTGGCGGTCTTCGGGTCTGTCCTGCGCCCGGATTTCCGGACTGACAGCGATATCGACGTGTTGGTGGAGTTTGAACCTGATCATATCCCCGGGCTATCATTTTTCACCATCGAAGAGGAGCTATCGGCAATTCTTGGCAGAAAAGTGGATCTCAACACCCCTCAATGTTTGAGCCGTTATTTTCGGGATAAAGTTTTGCAAGAGGCAGTAGTACAGTATGTCGAAGGATGATCTTTTCCGCTTGCGGCACATGCAGGACAGTGCCAAGGAGGCAGTTGAGTTAATTCAGACTGACAAATGATCTGCCGCCGCTGGTCGCCCAAATCGAAAAGATTGAACATCCTTAGAGCCGAGAAGAAATTGCGAGTTACGCAAAAATCTCAAAAGAAATTGATGGGGCTTTCAACTAAAAGCCTGGCGGGCAAGGTCATTGATATATTCATAAATACCAAAGAAGTCGGGTCTAATCCGTGTCAGGACCTCCCTGACCCCTAAACCCTAACCATGATGCCCGCCATCTTTACCGTGGACGTGGAGGACTGGTTTCACATCCTGGATGTGGCCGGGGCCCCGGCTATGAGCGACTGGGACCGGCTTCCCAGCCGGGTGGAGGCCAATTTCCGGCGGCTGTTGGACCTGTGCAATGATGCCGGGGTGAAGATCACCTGCTTTTTCCTGGGCTGGGCCGCGGCCCGTTTTCCAGGGCTGGTGCGGGAGGCCGCGGCCGGGGGGCACGAAGTGGCCTCACACGGCTATGGGCACCGGCTGGTATATGAACAGAGCCCGGCCGAGTTTTACGAAGACGTCCTTAAGGCCCGGCTGCTGCTGGAGGATATCCTGGGCCAGCCGGTTAAGGGGTACCGCGGCCCGGGTTTTTCGGTGACTGCGGAGACTCCCTGGTTTTTCGAGGAACTGGTGCGGGCCGGTTATGAATACGATTCTTCCGTGTTCCCCGCGGCCCGGGGGCACGGCGGCCTCAGGGGCGACCTATTCGGCCCTTACCGGATGGAGACCGAATCCGGCCCCTTGTTGGAGTTTCCCATCACGGTGACGGAGGTCTGGGGCAGGCCCATGTGCTTTTTCGGTGGCGGTTACCTGCGCGTCTTTCCCTATGCCCTGGTGCGCCGCATGGCCCAACGGGTGCTTGAGGAGGGGCGGCCGGTGGTCTTTTACGCCCACCCCCGGGAAATCGACCCGGACCAGCCCCGCCTGGCCATGAATCTTAAGCGGCGGTTCAAATCTTACGTGGGGCTCCGGGGGATGGCGGGGAAGATCCGGCGACTTCTGCAAGATTTCCCCATTACCAACTTTGCCCGCTTCCGGGCGGAGTTTGGGGACTCTCTTAAGGACTAACCATGCCGGCAGCCGCGGAGCGCACCTCGGATTTTTTTCAGGCCTATGCCCGGGACTTCGACGCCATCTACGGCACCCGGAACACCTGGCTGAACCGGCTCATCAATAAGTTCTGCCGCCGCAGCATGAAACTGCGGTATGAGGAGACCCTCAAGGGTTGCAGCCCCATTATGGGGAAAAGGGTGCTGGACGTGGGTTGCGGCCCGGGGCACTACGCCGTGGCCCTGGCCCAAAGGGGCGCCGGCTCAGTCCTGGGTCTCGACTTTGCGCCGGGGATGTTGGACCTGGCCCGGGCCCGGGCGGCCCAGGCAGGGGTGGCCGACCGCTGCCGTTTTGAACTGGGGGATTTCTTGACCTATCCCCTGGACGAGGCCTTCGATTACACGGTGCTCATGGGCTTGATGGATTACATCCGGGAGCCCCGGGAGGTGGTGGCCAAGGTGCTGGGGGTCACCCGGGAAAAGGCCTTTTTCAGCTTCCCCGCGGCCGGGGGCTTACTCGCCTGGCAGCGGCGGCTACGCTACCAGCGGCGCTGCGAGCTGTTCTTGTATTCTGCATCGGACCTGAAAAAATTGTTTGGCGAAATTGGGAGCCGCTGGGAACTCAAGCGTCTGGCCCGGGATTATTTCGTGACGGTATACTTGGGATAATACAGTTTTCAGTTTTCGGTTTTCAGTTAAAACCGAGGTGAGTTATAAGTTGTTTGGTGGGGAGTCCTATGGAACTATCCATAGATGATTTGCTGGCGAAGGTCAGGGTAATTGCCAGAACACCCCGGGGGGAATTACTCCGACAGATAGTGGACTTGATATATGAGCGGGTTGAGCAGGAATATGATGATGAGCCTCTGACCCCGGAAGATTTGGAGGCCATTGAGCGGGGAAGAGAAGATGTCAATCAGGGAAGATATATCACTTTAGAAGAATATGAAAGAAAAGGTGAAAATTATCGAAAACCTTTAAAATACACCGACATATTCTCAAAAATGGAAGCGACCTTAAAAGAAGAGAGTCGTCTCTCAGAAGAAGATTTTGAAAGAAATTGGGGAATATTCAAGAATTACCATTATAAGAATGATAGCAATGATGATATCTTCTGGAAATTAGTACAGGTTGTTTTTTATTCGGGGATGAAAGCTAGTATAGTAACATCGAGGATGCCAGCCTTAAAAAAATATTTATATGATTATAAGAAGGTCAAAGAATATGATACCGAGTTTATTGATAATATAATGAATGATCAAAGTATTATTCGTAATAAAGCAAAGATTGATGGTTGTGTAAAAAACGCTGTAATTTTCGACAAGATAATAAATATCAACGGTTCATTTTCTAATTATCTTGAATCATTTGGTGACTTAGAAGGAGAAAGTACGCTTGAAAAACTCAAAAAGGATTTAAAGCAGTTCAAATTCTTGGGACCAATAACATCTTATCATTTTATGCTTGATCTTGGCCTTAAGGTTTGGAAACCTGATAGAGTAATTTGTAGGATATTGAAACGATTGCGGTTAATTGATAACTTAGAAGATATTGATCAGGCAATTAGAGTGGGTAGAGAAATTGCTGTCCAAGTTGAACTACCAATAAGATATATTGATATTATATTTGTTATGTATGGACAAATAGGAGAAGAAAAGACTTTAGGGTTAAAAACAGGCATTTGCCTTGAGAAAAACCCAAGATGTTCAATTTGCAGAATAAACGAATATTGCACTTATCAAAATTAAAACCGCAAAGCAGTTGACCTGTGTTGAAAATCAAAATTAAGTTATGAAGGGCATTGCCCACCGAAAACTGAAAACCGAAAATTGAAAACCATCCCTTATGTTTGATCGACGCTTAGTGCAAAATTTTGATTGGCTGCTCCTGGGCCTGGTGGTGATCATCGCGGCCATGGGCATTGTCAATCTTTACAGCGCGGGGTTCAACCGCACCCCCCCGGGGAGCAACCCCATCTACCTCAAGCAGGTCTACTGGCTGGCGGTGGGGCTGGCCCTCATGGGCCTGACCCTGCTTTACGACTACCGCCACCTGGCCAAGCTGGCGTACCCCATATATATCATCAGCTTGGTGCTGCTGCTGGCGGTGATGTTTGGCGGCAAGATGGTCTCCGGGTCCCGGCGCTGGCTGCCCCTGGGGCCGTTCGCCTTCCAGCCCGCGGAACTCACCAAGATCGCCATTATTCTGGTATTGGCCCGCTACTTCAGCCGCCGCCAAACGGGCTCGCTCCTGCGTTTCAGAGACCTGCTGGCGCCCATGGCCATGGTCTTGATTCCGGTCCTGCTCATCGTCAGGCAGCCGGACCTGGGCTCCGGTATCCTGGTGCTCCTGGTGGCCATGTCCATGCTCCTGTTTGTGGGCATCAACTGGCGCACCCTGTTGGGGAGCACCATGACCCTGGTGCTGCTCTCTCCGGTTATCTGGCATTTTCTCAAAGATTACCAGCGCCAGCGGGTGTTGACCTTTCTCAACCCCGAGCAGGACCCCCTGGGGGCCGGTTACCATATTATCCAATCCAAGATTGCGGTGGGTTCCGGCATGTTCTGGGGCAAGGGCTTCTTACACGGCACCCAGAGCCAGCTCCACTTCCTGCCGGAGCAGCACACGGATTTCGTGTTCTCGGTCTTTGCCGAGGAATGGGGTTTTCTCGGTTCGGTGGTCTTGCTGCTCTTGTTCACGGGCCTGACTCTCTGGGGCTTGCAGGTGGCCCGGGACTGCAAGGAGAATTTCGGCCAGTTGCTGGCCCTGGGGGTAACCTCTCTGATCCTCTGGCAGTTTATTATCAACATCGGCATGGTCAGCGGCCTGATGCCGGTGGTGGGCATTCCTCTGCCCTTTTTCAGTTACGGCGGTTCCTCCCTGATCACCACTCTCGTGGGGGTGGGATTTCTCCTGAATATCCGCATGCGCCGCTTCCTTTTCGGGGGGTAATTTTTTTTGAAAAAAATTTTGACACCGCTGAGAAAATAGGTTACAAGTGGGTTCGTGAAAAGTTACACATGAACGTCGGCCCCACAAAATCCGCAAAGTAGTTGATTCTCATAAATAAATTATAAGGTGGCAGCCCAGGATGATTGATATTGACTGGACCTTAATCGCACAAATTGTCAATGTCTTGGTGTTGGTCTTTCTCCTGAACGTAGTTCTGTTCCGGCCCATCCGCAACAGCCTTAAGGTGCGGCAGGCCCGGATGCAGGCGGACGAAGACGCGGCGGCCCAACTGGCGGAAAAGAGCCAGGGGGTTGCCGGGGAGATTCAGGAGAATCTGACCGCGGCGCGGCGCCAGGGTTTGGGCCAAAAAGAGGCTCTGCGCGCAGAAGGATCCCAGGCCGAAACATCCCTGCTGGAGAAGGTGAAGCAGGAAGTGGACACGGAATGGGCCCGGGTGGAGAAAAAGATCAAGGAAGACGTCGGGAAAGCCCGGAAGACCTTGAAAGGCCAGGCCCAGTCCTTTGCCCAGGTTATGGCCGTCAAGATTTTGGGGAGGGAGATTTCATGAACCGGGCACTGAGAATTGCGGGACTGGGAACCCTGGGGATCGGCGCGTTGCTGGCCCTGGCCGGGGTGGCGGGAGCCAGCGAGGCCGCGCACGGCCACGGCGGCATTGATCCCGCCAAGGTTTGGGATCTGGTCCTGCGCACCATCAACTTCGTGGTCTTCGCAGGCATCTTGATCTATTTGGTGGCCAAACCTGCCAAGAACTTCTTTGCCCAACGTTCCCAGGATATCGCCCAATCCCTGGAAGATCTGGAAGCCAAAAAGGCTGAGGCCACCACGGCTTTGGCGGAGGCGGAGGCCAAACTGGCCCAGGTCGCGGGGGAAAGGGAGAAGATCATTAAGCAGTACCTGGCCGAAGGCGAGATGGAGAAGGCCAAGATCGTGGAAAAGGCGGAAATGGTGGCGGCCCGCATCAAAGAAATGGCGGCCATGACCATCTCCCAGGAAACCAAGAAGGCGACCCAGGAATTGACAAAGGAAATCGCTGACCTGGCCACCCAATTGGCCGAGGACATGCTTAAAGAAAAAGTCACCTACGCCGACCAGCAGCAGTTGGTGGAGGAATATTTGCAGAAGGTGGTGGAAGCCCATTGATCGACATGACCGTACCCCGACGCTATGCTAAGGCCTTGCTCACCCTAGGCAAGGATGACGGCAATTACAAGGCCTACGGTGAAGGGCTGCAAGGCTTCGCCCTTCTCCTGGAGCGGGAGCCTGAACTCAAAGACGCTCTGCTTAATCCCGTTTATGGCCGGGAGGACCGCCAGAAACTGCTCCTCCGCATGGTCGAACTTTTGAAGATGTCCCCTATGGTGGGCAATCTGTTGAAACTGCTGTTCGATAAGCACCGGTTGGGGGTCCTGGCAGGGGTATCCCAGGCTTACCAGGAACTGGTGGATGAACTGGAAAAGGTGAGCCGGGCCCGGGTGAAGACCGCGATCTTCCTGGATGAAGGCACCAAGGAACGGTTGCGCCAGACCCTGGAGAAACTTACCGGCACCACCGTGGTGATGGAAGTGGAGGAAGACCCCAGCATCATCGGCGGCGTCCTGGCCCGGGTCGGAGACCTGGTCCTGGACGGCAGCGTGCGCACGCAGCTCTTTTCCTTAAGGGAATCATTAATAAAAGGCGAGGTCTTATAAATGGAAATCAGAGCCGAGGAAATCAGCCAAATTATTCGCTCCCAAATCCGGGATTATGAGAAAAAGGTAGAGGTGGCGGAAACCGGCACCGTCCTGTCCGTGGGTGACGGCATCGCCCGGGTCCACGGCGTGGAGAAGTGTATGGCCATGGAGCTTCTGGAGTTCCCCGGAGGCATCTTTGGCATCGCCCTCAACCTGGAAGAAGACAACGTCGGTGTGGCCATTCTGGGTGAAGACACCCACATCAAAGAAGGCGACATCGTTAAACGGACCGGCCGTATCGCCCAGGTGCCCGTTGGGGACGCAGTCCTGGGCCGGGTCGTCGATCCGGTGGGCGCCCCTCTGGACGGCAAAGGCCCCATCGATGCCAAAGAATTCCGGCGCATCGAAGTCAAGGCCCCCGGCGTCATCGAGCGCCAACCGGTAAATGAGCCCTGTTACACCGGTTATAAGGCCATCGACGCCATGACCCCCGTGGGCCGCGGCCAACGTGAGTTGATCATCGGCGACCGCCAGATCGGCAAAACTGCGCTCTGCGTCGATGCCATCATCAACCAGAAAGACTCCGGTGTGCTCTGCATTTACGTGGCCATCGGTCAGAAAAAATCCACCGTGGCCCAGGTGGTGGATGCTTTGGAGCGCCATGGCGCCATGAAGCACACCATCGTGGTCAACGCCTCGGCCTCCGAGCCCGCGCCTTTGCAGTACGTGGCCGCTTTCGCCGGCTGCGCCATGGGCGAATACTACCGGGACTCCGGCCGCCACGCCCTGATTATTTATGACGATCTGACCAAACAGGCCCAGGCCTACCGGCAGATGTCCCTGCTGCTCCGCCGGCCCCCGGGACGTGAAGCGTATCCCGGTGACATCTTCTACAACCACTCCCGGTTGCTGGAACGGGCCGCCAAGTTGAACGACACCCTGGGAGGCGGCTCCATGACCGCCCTGCCCATCATCGAAACCCAACAGGGCGACGTCTCGGCCTTCATTCCCACCAACGTCATTTCCATCACCGATGGCCAGGTGTACCTGGAACCCTCCCTGTTCTTCTCCGGGGTTCGGCCGGCCATCAACGTCGGCCTGTCGGTTTCCCGGGTCGGCGGCGCCGCCCAGGTGAAGGCCATGAAGCAGGTGGCCGGCTCCCTGCGCCTGGATCTGGCCCAGTACCGGGAACTGGCCGCGTTCGCCCAGTTCGGCTCCGAGCTGGACAAATCCACCCAGCAGCAATTGAACCGGGGCATCCGGTTGGTGGAAATCCTGAAGCAGCCGCAATATCAGCCGCTGTCCCTGGAGAAGCAGGTGTCCATCCTCTACGCCGGCACCCGCGGTTTCCTGGATAAATATCCGGTGGACGTGATTGCGTCTTACGAGTCGCAGCTCCATAGTTTCATGGAGTCCAAATATGCCGGTGTCCTGGCCGACATCAAGGACCTGAAGGAGTTTACTCCGGACCTGGATGCCAAGATGAAGGCCATTTTGGAAGAGTTTGACACGATATTCCAGCCTGTCGTCAGCGCGTCTTAATATCGGGGGAAAAGCATGGCAACCCTACAAGATATCAGACGCAAGATAGGGGCGGTAAAAAAGACTCAGCAGATTACCAAGGCCATGAATATGGTCTCCGCCGCTAAATTGCGAGGCGCCCAACAGCGCATGGAGGGGTTCCGGCCTTACGCCCAGGCCTTCTCCTTGATGTTGGGCAACATGGCCGGGCGGGTGGAGCCTGAGATCCATCCCTTCTTTCAGAAGGCGGAGCCGGTGACCAAGGTGGGTCTGGTGTTGATGACCGCCGACCGCGGCCTGTGCGGCTCTTTCAACGTCAACCTGATCAATACCGCGGTGAAGTTCATCCGGGAAAAAGAGGCTCAGGGTATTGAGGTCTCGCTGATTTGCGTGGGACGCAAGGGCCGGGACTTTTTCCGGCGGCGCAAACAGGAAATGATGGCTCAATATGTGGACGTGTGGAACAAGTTTGACTTCAGCAACGCCGTGACGGTGGCTCGTGAGGTTATGAGCCCCTTCCTCAACGGCGACGTGCAGGAGGTCCACCTGATCCACTCCTCCTTTATCAACATGGCGATCCAGCGGCCGCGGAAGGTGCAGCTCCTGCCCATCCAACCGGCCGAGGCGGCGGCAGAGGCCCCCAGCATGGAGTACCTCTTTGAGCCGCCCATGGAGCAGTTCCTGGAGTACCTGCTGCCCAAGTATATCAACAACCAGGTCTACCACGCCTTCCTGGAGAATTCCGCCAGCGAGTACGCGGCCCGGATGACCGCCATGGATAACGCCCAGAGCAACTGCAAAGAAATGATCACGCAACTTACCTTGGTGATGAATAAGGCCCGGCAGGCGGCCATTACCAGAGAATTGATGGATATCGTGGGCGGGGCAGAAGCCCTTAAAGGCTAAGCCGCCCGTATGAGGAGGATTTCTTGAAGATGAACTTAGGCAAAATTGCCCGCGTTATCGGTCCGGTAGTGGACGTTGAATTTGAAGAAGGAAAACTGCCGGCCATCAGAAATGCTTTGCTGATCTCCAACCCCGCCATCGACGATGTCGAAGACAACCTGGTGGTGGAAGTAGCCCAACATTTGGGGAACAACATGGTGCGCACCATCGCCATGGATACCACCGATGGTCTGGTGCGGGGCATGCCCGTCAAAGACACCGGCAACCCCATCATGGTGCCGGTGGGCGCCGAGGCCCTGGGCCGGGTGCTCAACGTCGTCGGCCGCCCGGTGGACGGCCTGGGTCCGGTGAATGCCAAGACCATGTCTCCCATTCACCGCGCTGCGCCTCCCTTCGTGGATCAGGACACCACGGTTAAAGTGTTGGAAACCGGCGTCAAGGTTATCGATCTCCTGGTGCCTTTCCCCCGGGGCGGCAAGATGGGCATGTTCGGCGGCGCCGGTGTAGGCAAGACCGTCGTCATGATGGAAATGATCCATAACATCGCCATGCACCACGGCGGCATTTCGGTATTCGCCGGGGTGGGCGAGCGCACCCGTGAAGGCAACGATCTTTATCTGGAAATGAAACACTCCGGGGTACTCCCCAAGGCCGCCTTGATTTACGGGCAGATGACCGAGCCCCCCGGGGCCCGGGCCCGGGTAGCCTTGACCGCACTCACCGCCGCGGAATACTTCCGGGACGTGGAAGGCCAGGACACCCTGCTCTTCATCGACAACATCTTCCGTTTCACCCAGGCGGGTTCCGAAGTATCCGCGCTCCTGGGCCGCATGCCCTCCGCGGTAGGTTACCAGCCCACCCTGGGCACCGACCTTGGTGAATTGCAGGAACGGATCACCTCCACCAAGAAGGGTTCCGTCACCTCCGTACAGTGCATTTACGTGCCTGCGGATGACTTGACCGACCCGGCCCCGGCCACGACCTTCGCGCACTTGGACGGCACCGTGGTTTTGAGCCGCCAGATCGCCGAGCTGGGCATCTACCCCGCGGTGGACCCTCTGGACTCCACCTCCCGCATCCTGGACCCCCAGGTGCTGGGTGAAGAGCATTACTTCGTCGCCCGGAACGTCCAGCAGATCCTCCAGAAGTATAAGGACCTCCAGGACATTATCGCCATTCTGGGGATCGACGAACTCTCCGACGAAGACAAGATCGTGGTGGGTCGGGCCCGGAAGATTCAACGCTTCCTGTCCCAGCCCTTCTTCGTGGCCGCCCAGTTCACCGGCATCGAAGGCAAATTTGTCTCCGTGCCCGAAACCGTGAAGAGCTTTAAAGAGATCATCGAAGGCAAATACGACGACCTGCCGGAGCAGGCCTTCTACATGGTAGGCGGCATCGAAGAGGCGGTGGCCAAGGCTGAAAAGCTGGCCGCGGCCTAAGGCGGGAGGGATAAAAGCCCATGGCAGAAAAACAACTCCTGTTGGAGGTGGTGACTCCCGACCGCATGGTCCTGACCACCGATGCGGATGTGGTGGTATGCCCGGGGGTGGAAGGCCAGTTCGGCATCCTGGTGGGCCACATCCCCTTCCTGAGCGCCCTGGACATCGGCGAGATGTATTATAAGCTCGGCGGCAAGACCGAGTACCTGGCGGTCTCCGGCGGCTTTGCCGAAGTCACGGGCTCCAAGGTGACCATCGTGGCCGAATCCGCGGAACTGGGCCATAAGATCGATGTGGAACGGGCCAAACGGGCCCTGGAACGGGCGGAAAAACGCCTGGCCGCGGGTAAGGCCGCGGACATCGACTGGACCCGGGCGGAAGCCGCACTGCAGCGGTCCCTGGTGCGCATGAAGGTGGCCGGCCGGTAACGACTGGCTGTTGATCATAATATAAACGAGAAGGCAAGCCTGCAAAAACGGGCTTGCCTTTTCATTTTTACAAATTATTGCCGATTTAGCGCCTGGGCCTTATCACCTTGAGAATTTCAGAATATCTCCGTTTCCTTCCCATTCCTGATCGGCAAAGGGGAAACAAAGGCATGGTTTCAAGACTTGAATCTGTAATCATTGTGATATATAGTAGTGTATATCATGGAGGGTGATGACATGACCACCAGACGAATAATCATCAGCATTGCCGATGAGGATAAGCTTTGGCTGGAAGGGTATAGCAAGGTTCAAAAAATCTCTGTGGCTGAGGCAATCCGGCAGGGAATTGATCAATTGAAAAAGTCCAAGAGACAGCAGACCTACCAAAAACTGGTGGAGAATACCCAAGGCATCTGGAAGAAGGGAGATGGTTTGGCCTATCAAGAAAAGATGCGAGCCGAGTGGGAATGATGTTTGATAGGCTGTTGGATTCGGTGATTCTTATCGACCACCTGAACGGGGTGCCCGAGGCCAATCGGTTTGTCTTAGGTCTTGATCCTGAAGTCACCGCCATTTCGGTGATTACCAGAGCCGAGATTTTGGTGGGGGTGGAGCAAAAGGAGGAGTCGTTGGTGAAAGCCTTGTTGGATCAGTTTCACCTTCTGATTATTGATAAGTCTATTGCTGATCTCGCTGCCTCCTTGAGAAGAGAACGGAACTGGAAATTGCCCGATGCCTTTCAGGCCGCCTTGTGCGTTTATCATAAGATCAAGCTTACTACTCGGAACACCAAGGATTTTGACCCCCAGAAATGCGATTTTGTGGAACTTCCTTATTAGATAAGAAGTAGGCGCAGTTTTAGCCTGCGGTATTTAAGGTTTATAATGATGAGTATACAGTCCAGGCACGAAAGGAACCCCAAATGACCAGAGAGGAATTATTGTCTCGGATCACCATCGATCCGAAGGTCTGTTTCGGCAAGCCTTGTATTCGGGGACATCGCCTCTGGGTTTCATTAATCTTGGATTTCCTGGCCAGCGGTATGACTATTGGCGAAATTCTCAAGGAATATCCCGGATTAGAAGAGGCAGATATCTTGGCTTGCATTGCCTATGGCGCGGAAATGGCTCGGGAGAGGTATGTTGATATCCCTCTTCAGGAGTCTTTTTAGATGGAAGAAAGTGATAAAATTCTTTACCACTATACCTCTCTTGAGGGACTCTTGGGAATTATTGGAAGTAAATCTATTTGGGCGACAAATATCCTCTATCTAAATGATGCAAGCGAGTTAGATTATGCAATAAGATTATTCAGGGAACAGGTTATTAACTTTC
>Ga0265296_1004371_pt1 | contig 12309 bp, 13 predicted proteins | sample MunlanPumphouse1_FD_189073 | JGI IMG/M metagenome (GOLD analysis project Ga0265296, IMG submission 189073) | Groundwater microbial communities from a municipal landfill in Southern Ontario, Canada - Pumphouse #1 | ecosystem: Environmental > Aquatic > Deep subsurface > Groundwater | place... | reverse complement strand
CTCAGGTAAATAGCCTCGAAAACGACACCGCCTTCATCTATGAAGACTATGTTTGTGCTGACTGAGCCAATGTCTACCCCCAGATATCCTTTCATAATTTATGAATACAGAGCCTCCCTTGTTTCCTTTTTCCGGTCCAGCAAGTCCACGAAAGCCTCCAGGCGGGTTAGTGTTCCCGCTTCACCGGTATGTTCATCCACAATCAGGGTCATGGCCGGGATGCCGTAGTCCGCGCTCATTTCAGGCAAGATACTTTCAGCCACTATCTCCGGCATACAGGTGAAAGGTAAAACTTGAATCAGGCCGTCATACCCTGAGCGGGCGTAATTTACAGCGCTGCCTATGGTTTCCTGCCCGTGGCCGCCCACAAAATGCCGCAGGTAGGGAAAGGCTGCCCCGCAGGCTTCTTTCCTGGATCTCATCCCTTTAACCAGCCCCATGAAAATGTGGTCGTTGACCCACTCACTCAGGTAAATAGAGCGATCTACCTCCGCTCCGAGAATACCCAGCCGCCTCTCCAGGTACTGGTTGGAAAAGGGGTCCAGCAATGTATATATTTCACCGATCACACCTATTTTTACAACCGGCCTGCTATAATCCACGGCAATATTCGACATGATCGCACTGGCCTTTTTTCTTGCTTCCACCAGTTCGCTCTGGGAGGCTGCAGCGTCAATTAATTTTAGCGCCGCTGTCTGGGCGGCGTCGGTTAACCCGGGTGTCAGTTCTCTGGGCCGGGACTTAAAAGCGGCCATTTCCACTTCGTCTACCGCTCTTGCTTTCTGGTAGCCAAAGTGAACGGCCTGGATCACCTGCCACCAGGAACGGTTTCCGGATATTCGTTTGATTTTAACCAGCAGTTCCGAAAAGTGGCGCTCCGGCGGCTCAAAAACGATTAGCCGCATATCGCAACCTATATCACGTAAAATAGCGTGCTCAATCTGGGCATAGTAGCCAAAACGGCACGGCCCGCACCCACCGGCCATAATAATGGTATCCGCCCCCAGTTCACAGGCTTCTATAAAGTTCCCCAAATTCAACTTCAAGGGCAGACAGGCGAATTCCGGCCCGTACTTTGCGCCTAGTGTCAGGGTTTTTTTACTTGAAGGCGGCGGGACTACCACATTAACTCCCAGGTAATTGAGCATCGCTTTGATAGGAATATATAGATTCCCCATATGAGGAAAAGTTACGCGCATGATTCACCTCCGATTTGGTCGTGAGACGTGGGACGTGAGACGTGAGTATATTCTGCATTCCTATAGGGTCTTATTACGCCCACGGCTTACGGCTTATCTTACTACGACTTATTATTTCCAACGTCCCACTTCCTACGCCTCACATCCGAACTTCCCGGTCCCACTTCTCACGTCTCACGTCCCACTTCCCACGTCCCATTTCTCACGCTCCTACCGCTTTTCTCCAGTTCACCATATCCCAAAAAGCTTCAAGCCTGGTCATAACACCGGCCTCACCGGTATGTTCGTCCAGGGTCAGGTTTAAAAACGGCTTGCCGGCGGAGCGCGCGTACCGCTCAATCAGATCGCCTGTCATTGAATCCGGACCACAGCCGAAAGCAGCCACATGTACCATACCGCACACATCCGGCCGTTCAAGATAGTGGCAGGCCGCCCCGATCATACGCTGGCCCAGAGTCCAGAAAAGCTTTTTAGGCAGGCGGGCGGCGTGTCTTCTTACAACATTTTCGGCAAGATGTTCCGCTGTTACCACCGTCGCTCCCATGGCGCGCACGCGGTCGATTAGGTCCATACTGATGTAGGAGTCGTAAATGTTGTATGGGTGACCGATCAGGGCGATGGTCATATCTTCCCGCTCCGGCAGCGGCTCTTCTTTAACCCGGTCTTCCATGATTGCAAGAGCTTCGGGAGGCATCAGCCCTAAATGCAGGAGCCTGAAATATTTATTCTGTACAATTAGAGCACGCCGGTAGGCCATCCATATTTTTAGATGATTGCCAGTCAGGATTTTCCCAACCTCCTGCACGGCGGCATAGGCGTTGCTTTTCTTCTTATACAGATTAACGTTAACATCAATCAGCGGTGGCAGCCCTTGCAAACAGCGGACCATGTCAGGCAAACCCATGAATTTTGGACAGATATACTCGCGCTTTTTAACACTCACCATTCTAGGGAGAAAAATCAGGTCAACCTTGCCGGCCAGGTCCAGAACATGACCAAAAGCCAGTTTTACAGGCAGGCACACTTCATCCACAGCGCTTTTCAGGCCTTTAGCCAGGACTCCCTTGGTAGAACGGGATGAAAGCACCACCTCGGCGCCCAGTTCTTCAAAAAAAACCCGCCACAAAGGGTAATAGTAATAATATAGAAGCACCCTGGGTATGCCAATTTTCAATGATATATTAATCCCCCCTCAAAACCACTCCTGTCCAGGATAGTTTTTAACGCTCTGGTGGTCAGGGGTGCTCCCTTTTCAGCCTCGTCCACACCGTCCATTTTCCCAATATCCCCGATGCCAATTACCAGCGGGATGTTCAGTTTGTTGATAACCTCTACCGTATCACCCTCCAGGACGGTCTGCGCTGGCCAGCCCATCTTATCAACAGGGCCCTCAATGAAATCCCCGTTTCTGTTTATTGACAGGTCAACTTCACAGCCGCGTACATTTTCGGTGTTTGAGGCCACAGCCAGGACTCCCAGGACCTCGATTTCCGGGTGATTGGCGATATAGGCCATGGCTGTTTCACCCCGGCCCATACCGTTATAGCCCCGGTCATCCAGCATTACCACAACCGGGTCTGAAGGCGCGGTTTTGATTAAATCAACAAGCTCCTCGCCTGACTTGGTGGTTGGGTTGCCGGCTGAACAGGATATGCAGCGCGCTCCCACATTTTGGGCGGCTGTTTCAACCGCTTTCTTCGCTATTCTGTCGCCATCTGTGATCAGGATTACCTTTCTTTTGGCAGTGTCCAAGCTACAACCTACCCCCTCGGCTTAAAAGCTAGCGCCGCAAGATAACCGAATACCACCGCCGCTGTGATTCCAGCTGCGGCAGACGCGACCCCCCCGCTGAAGGCGCCGAGAATACCGTTTTCCTTAACTCCGTTTATGGCTCCCTGGGCCAGCAGGTGCCCAAACCCGGTCAGTGGCACTGTGGCGCCGGCGCCCGCCAGCTTTACCAGGGGCTGGTATAGGCCAAGGGCGCTGATAACAGCGCCGGCCGTGACAAAGGTTACTAAAACGTGAGCCGACGTAAACTTATAACTGGTCAGGTCCATTAACAGCTGGCCGATTACGCATAAGGCTCCACCGACAACAAATGCCCAAAAAAATACCACTTTTTATGGCCTCCTAACGCGCTTCAATCACAACCCCGTGACCTATGCCGGGAATTGTTTCCCCCTGTTGCACGCTGCAGGGACTCATCAGCGCCCCCGTGCCTATGCCGAGCAGCCGTTTATATCTGCCGGCTTTAAGCCGCTCGATCAGGTAGCCGCAGGTAACTACAGCCGAGCAGCCGCAGCCGCTGCCTCCCGCGTGGACATCCTGCGCACCGCTGTAAATTAAAATGCCGCAGTCGGTAAAGCGCTCTGAGATATCATAACCTTTTTGCTTTAAAAGCTGCTCTGCCAGCTTTTTGCCGTAGGACCCCAGGTCACCGGTAAAAATAAGATCGTAGTAATCGCAAGTTCGCCCGGTATCCTGGAAATGCCGCGCGATGGTGTCCGCGGCAGCGGGAGCCATGGCCGCACCCATGTCCTGAGGATCACCCTGCCCCATATCGATTACCTTGCCGATGGTAGCATGAGTGATCACCGGACCGCTTCCCCTGCCGGCCAGTACAGCCGCCCCAGCGCCGGTCACCGTCCACTGGGCGGTCATGGGCCGCTGTACGCCTAATTCCGTTGGGAAGCGAAACTGCCTCTCGGCTGTGCTGTAATGGCTGGAGGCGCCCACCAGCACCCTTTCGGCAAAGCCGCCGTCAATCAGCATCGATCCCAGCGCCATGCTTTCGTACATGGTGGAACAAGCGCCGTACAGTCCTATAAAGGGGATAGACAAAGCCCTGGCTGTAAAATTTGCGCTGATAATCTGGTTTAATAAATCTCCCGCCAGCATGAAATCTATATCATTTTCTTGCAGATTGGCTTTTTGCAGGGCTTTTTTCATGGCATCGAGCATCAACCGCTGCTCCGCCTTTTCCCAGGTTTCCTCACCGCAATAAGTGTCATTAAAAACCTTATCAAAGGTTTTGCCCAGCGGGCCTTCCCCTTCCATCGGACCCACTACAGACGCGGTAGAAATGATTACAGGCGGGTTCTCAAACCAGACCGTCTGACTGCCGTTTTTTTTAGACGCCGCCAATATTCCACCCCTATCTGAAAAAATAATATAAAATACCAGCCGCCCAGGCTGTCATAATCCCCCATACCAGCACCGGGCCGGCAATAGTGAAAAGCCTGGCGCCAACCCCTAATATAAGCCCTTCGGCGCGGTATTCCAGAGCAGAGGCTACCATCGAGTTGGCAAAGCCTGTAATCGGCACGATACCGCCAGCCCCTCCGAACCTGCTGACTTCGTCATAAACCCCCAGCCCGGTTAAAAATGCGGCTAAAAAGACCAGAGCCGAGGAGGTTGCCGCACCTGCCTCGTTTAAGTTCAAACCCAGTCTAAGAAAATAGTTGTAGAAAACCTGGCCGATTAAACAGATAAATCCGCCTACAACGAAAGCCCAGAACATATTCCGCCACACCCTGGGTTTTGGTTTCACCTGCTTGACGATTTCAGCGTATTCCTTTTTTTGCTTTTCGGAAATCATGGCTTCTGACACTTTGCCCACCTCTGTTTCATTTTCCCCCGAAGACCTGTCCTTATACAGTTTAAAGGACACCTTCCGGTGTCCTTTACTCTTTAATCAGTATGGGCTATTTTTAGGTTGGCCTTATACTCGACCAAACGGCCATTATCAACGTTGGCGGTAAAGTTTACCACCTCCACGGCTACTATGTTCCTTATTGTTCTTGACGCTTCCGTTATAGCCGATTGCACGGCCCCTTTCCAGCTATCCGGCGATTCTCCCACAAGTTCAGATACTTTAACATGCATAAATTTTACCCCCTTAATTTTTATAAACAATTGGTATTATACGTTGCGCCTATTTGTTTTATTCAATTTCCTTCGCTCTTTGTTTAAAAATGGAAATACCGGCCTTTTTCAGGACGGTATTAATGGTTTAGAAGTAAAAATTCGTCTCTTGTAATAAATACAATTTGACAGGATTAACAAGATTAAACATGATTTACAGGATTAATTATTTAAATAAATGATTATTCCTTTTACTTAGTAATCCTCCTAAAGGTTTGCCTTATAAGACTTTTAACAATTAATCTTATTAAATCCTGTTAATCTTATTTAAATCCTGTAAATCCTGTCAAATTGTTTTATCTCTTCTCTGAGCTAACGACATAATTATATTCTATTGTTCACTTTTCCCCAAAAGTTGTTTGAGCTTTTTCAGCGCCTGCCTTTCCAGGCGGGAAACCTGGACCTGGGAAAGCCCCAGCCTCCTGGCGATTTCCGATTGGGTCTTATCCTCAAAAAACCTCAAGTTTATAATATAACGGTCCCTTTCCGGCAGGTTATCCAACAGCGCTTTAATAGAGATACTTTCCAGCGCATCCTCAGTTTCTTCTCCCTTTAACTGGTCCAGCAGATAGATCGGGTCACCGTCATCCTGGTGCAGGGTCTCATAAATTGAGGTGGGGGTCTGGGTGGCTTCCAGGGCGTTGACAACTTCTTCCCTTGATAAGCCCAGTTCGGCGCCTACTTCCCCCACCGATGGCTCTCTTCCCAAACGGGCTGTGAGCAGGCCCCTGACTTGCTGTATTTTATAAGCCGTCTCTTTCAGGGAACGGCTGACCTTGACCGGGCTGTCATCTCTCAAAAACCTTCTGATTTCACCAACAATCATAGGAACGGCGTACGTGGAAAACTTTACGTCATAACTGAGATCAAATTTATCAATAGATTTCATCAGGCCGATACAGCCGATTTGAAATAAATCTTCCAGTTCATAGCCCCGGTTTTGGAAACGCCTAACAATGTTAAAGACCAGCTTTAAGTTGCAGTTAACCAGCTTGTCCCTGGCATAAGCCTCACCAGCTTTAGCTTTCTTAAGCAACTCCCTCATTTCTTTGTCTTTTAGCAACGGAAAGCGGGGCAGGTTCATCTCAACCAACCTGCTGCTCATTTTTCCATCTCCCGACTATTGATCCGAACTGGCTCTGGCTATTCTGGTTCCAATGCTCTTGCTCATTATTACTTTAGTGCCCTGGCCGGGTGATGATTCAACCCGGAAATTCTCCATAAAAGATTGCATAAACACAAATCCCAAGCCTAAACGTTCGGCATCGGTCGAAAAAGCAGGCTGGAGAGCTTTGTTTATATCTTCAATGCCCTTACCATCGTCTTCTATCCTGATTTCCAGGGCATCTGTGGTCAAATTCGCATAGATCCTGACAAAACGGTCCGGAATACTTTCATAACCATGTATAATTGAATTACCTACCGCTTCTGATACGGCTACCTTTATTTCTTCCAGATCGGCAAGTGTGAAGTCGAGCTGGGAGGCAAAAGCCGCCACCGTCACCCTGGCGAAGGCCACATTGGCCGGTATGCTCAGAAACTCCAGTTTCATATGATTGATAAACTGCATTTTACCACCTTCCCTAGCCAATTTTCTCCAGCGCCTCGTTCTCGCTGTGAAATTCACACATTATGCGCAGGAGTCCGGAAAGATCAAGCACTTTCCGCACCTGGGGCTGAAGGGAAACTATAAACACCTTTCCCCCATTTTTAGATATGCGCTTATATCGTCCCAGCAGTACACCTAATCCAGAACTGTCAACGAAAGACACTCTTGCCATATTAAAAACCAGATTTCTCGCCTGCCCCCTGTCAAGAGTCTCGTCCAGGGTTCTTCTGAAGCGGTCGGCCACTCCCAGATCCAGTTCACCGCTGGGCCGGACCACAAGGGTGTCCTTCTTTATTTCAACATCTAAAAGCACAATAACCCCCCTTTCTTTTCAGTTAATTGAAGAAACCCTTTTGCTAAATCTTACCAAAAATATTTTAAAAAGGCAAGTGAGACAAAAAGGTACTTTTAGTTCAGGTTATATAAATGGGCTCTTTTCTCCCGTGTAAAAAAGCGCCAGTCTGTGCATTGCTCTTGTACAGGCAATGTACAGCAGTTTTCTGTCTAATTCGGTCAAGTAATTTTCACTGGAAACATCATGCACCAGTACCACATCGAATTCTAATCCCTTGGCCATATAGGACGGAATCACCATTACTCCTTTTTCTATTTCTTCATCTGGTGAATCAACAAGCTTGATCTCGATCAAATCTTTAATACTTTCATAAAGCTTGCGAGCATCCCAGGCGGTTTTAGAAATCACAGCAATGGAATCGTACCCTTGTTTAAGGTATTTACCCGCGTTTTCCACTATAGCGTGTTCAAGTTCCACCCGGGTTTCTTTAAAAACAACAATCGGTTTGGCTTCGTGTCTCTCAAAGGAAATAAAGTCAGAATTTTTGCCTAAAATATTCTGTGTAAAAGCATTTATCTCGTAAGAAGACCTGTAACTTTTATTAAGAGAGAATTTTACCGTCTTTCTTTTATCGAAAATATTGGTTATGTCAGCATATATTGATGACCGCTCCTTACTTTCAATGGCCTGGTTAATATCCCCCAATACCGTATATTTGGCATCTCTAAACAGCAGCTTGAAAACCTCGTATTGCACCGGACCATAATCCTGTGCTTCATCTATGACAACCTGCTCGACAGTAGGTAACAAATTAGCTCCTTCAATCTTTAACTTGAGATACAGGAGCGGAGCGCCGTCCTCGTAAGCAGCGATACCCCTATTCAGCATCTCCCTGGTCATTGTGATTATTTTTTCTATGTCCACCGGAACCTTCAGGTCACCGGCCAGTTTTAATAAAAGTCCTGGTGCGTTGAAAAGTTCCTTGTACAGTTGCAGATAATCAATATTTGTAAACTTACGTAGCTTCTCCAGGAAAACCCTGGATTTCTTTATTGAGAGCAGCCGGCTAAAGGATTTAATTTCAAAATCATGGCCTTCGCTATTTTGAACTATTTTTTCAATTTTGCCCAGTCTGTTCTTTTGTAAAGGATGTATTTTTTCTAAGATTATATCCTCAATCCTTTTAAGCCTTTTAGCCATGGGCATTTCGATTTTGTTATTCAAAAAACGGTTTTTAAGCTGCTGCTTTGTTTCCACGATTTTGCCGTCGTAATAAATATCTTCAAAAATGATCATATTTCTCTCGCAGTGCCTGATCAGCCTGTCGAGAATTGTTTTGAATACCGGGGAGCTTTTAAAATCAATACATTGTTTTTTTAAATTTGCCTCTGCCATGTTTTGGGAAGCGATTAAATACTCCAGCTGCCTGTGCCTGGTTTCGGTTTTTAACCGGTTATTTATGAGTTTTGAGACAATATCACCGAAGGTTGTCTGCTGCACGTTTTCTTCACCCAGTTCAGGCAGAACACTTGAAATATATTTATTGAAAATAGCATTAGGTGAAATGATTATAATGTCACTGGAACTTATTTTTGAGTTCAAGCCTTCATAAAGCAGGAAAGCAATCCTGTGCAGGGCTACAGAGGTCTTGCCGCTTCCCGCGACCCCCTGCACAATTAGAAGTTCATTTTCGTAATCCCTGATGATTAAATCCTGTTCCTTTTGAATAGTCTCAACAATATTTCTCATCTTTGCGGTTGAGTTGCGGATTAAGACTTCCTGCAATATTTCATCATTGATATTTATGTTGCAGTCAAAGAAGTATTTTAAACTTGCATTATGAATTTTATATTGCCTTTTCAAAACCACTTCGCCTGAAATATTCGCTTCAGGCGCTGTATAATACGCTTTTCCAAGTTCAAACCGGTAGAATATGCTTGAGATAGGGGCGCGCCAATCGTAGACAAAAATCCTGTTCGTTTTTGAGTCCCCTACGTTGGAAAGTCCTATATATATTTTTTCTCGATCACTTGAATCGTCACCGATAAAATCAAATCTTCCGAAATACGGGCTATTCAATACTTTTTTGTATTTTTCAATTTTTTTATGGAGATATTCATAGGTTGCAGTTTGAATATTAACTTCCGCAAGATACTGATTAATTTCTGTGAGCCTGGTAAAGTCATTTGTAAAATGGACTGTATTCTCCCACATATCCTTACGCAATTCTATAAGTTTCTTCTTTAAATCAGGCAATAATCCAATTTCTTTTTCTAATTGATTCCTGATGAAAGCCAGTGTTTTCTCAAGATACTCCGTCTCTTCCCGCAGTTTATGAGCATAGTCCACAACGAATCACACTCCATTTTTTCTCTTGACATGATATTTTGTTTGTGATAGAATATTTACGATATAATTAACATTGTTACCATAAAATATGTGCATCTCTTTATTATATTAAAAAAAGATATTCAAGTAAATGCTTGAATATCTTTTTTTAATATAATAATATCTCCAGTTAAGCTCTTTTAAGATGTATATTTTAATAAACGCTGTCAATTACCCTCCTCATCTGCTGCATAATTGACGCTTTCGGCACATCTGCCCCGGCTACCAATTTCACCCTTAGACTCTCCTGCCCGTTCCTGGTAATAACATATGATCCTATTTCCTGCCCCTTATGCACCGGTGCGCTTATATAATTTGGCAGTTCTACCCTGGACTCAAAACCTTTGTCTTCTCCTTTGGGTACCACCACGCCTACTCTATCCGAGGTCAACACCTCTACGCTGGCGGACTGGCCTTTGCTAACCCTGACCGTGCCGGCAATAGCGCCCTGCTCGGCGAAGTTTACCGCCTTATACCTGGCAAACCCGTTATCAAGCAGTTTGGTAGACTCCCTGAAGTGACTTTTGGGTTCCACAGTTCCCAGCACTGTGCAGATCAATCTCATCCCGTTTCTCTCGGCAGATGAGGCAAGGCAGTAGTTGGCTGCTTCGGTCCAGCCGGTCTTGCCTGCGTCGGCGCCGTCATACCACCAGAGCATCTTGTTTGTATTCCAAAGTTTAAAGGCGCCTCCCCGCAGGTCATATTCTTTTGTGGCGGTAATCTGCCGGAAAAGCTGGCTCTTCAAACCTTCCTTCAGAATTACAGCCATATCGTAGGCGCTGGTGTAATGGTTATCCGCTGTAAGCCCGTGACAATTTACAAAATGTGTGTTTACCAGGCCGAGAGATGCAGCTTTATCATTCATAGCCTGGACAAAGGCTTCCTCACTGCCCGCGATATGCTCCGCTACAGCCACACTGCCGTCATTGGCGGACTGCAGACCTACGGCCAGAAGCATCTCCCACAGGCTCATTTCCTCACCAGGCTCGAGATAAATCTGTGAACCGCCCATTTCCCAGGCGTTTTCACTGGTCACAACTTTATCTGTGAGTTTGAACTTCCCCTGATCCACCGCCTCTGTGGCCAAAAGAAGGGTCATCAGTTTCGTTACGCTCGCCATGGGCAGCTGTTTGTGCGGCTCTTTCTCATAAATAATTTTATTAGATACAGGTTCTAGCACTACCGCCGCCTGTGCGGTGGTTTCCAAAACGGCTGGGACATTGTCCTTTGTTTTCTTTGTCTTGTCAGCTTCCGGCGCGGCCCAGACCGTCTGCGCCAGGGTAAAACTGAAAATTATCAGCGCCAACAAAACGCATCTAAATCTTCTCTTGCCCAACACAAAATTCCCCCTCATCATCTTTGTCGTTTTTTATTATGTTTTTAGGGGAGTAAAGTTATACGCGGAGCATCGAAACAGTAAAGGAGCCTTTACGGCTCCTACTCAATAATTCTGAAAGCAACTAATGTATAAATGTATAATAGAAATAAATTACCACCTTTTTGAGTATTTTATATATTTTCGGGCACTGTGCCGATTATCAGCGGTTTTAGTTCCGGTTTCATTAACCCGATGGTGTATACGCGCAGGACAGTCTCTTTAACCACTTCTAATTGCTCAAGGTTGTTGGCGTGTATCGTCGCCAAACTTTCTCCCGCCTGAACAGGGTCGCCCACTTTTTTATTTAATACCAGGCCGACAGACAGGTCTATCCGCGCATCTTTCTTTTCCCTGCCCGCCCCGAGCAGCATGGCGGAACGTCCCACCTCTGCCGCGTTAATTGCCTGAACATAGCCGGCTAAAGGTGTGGTTATGTTCTGAACCGAATTTGCCGCGGGCAGGCGCCAGCCCTCACTGGTCACCCGCGGGTCACCACCCTGGGCACTGATTAATTCTTCAAACTTTTCCAGCGCCTTGCCGCTTTCGAGCAGCTTGTACAACTCCGACTTGCCTTCTTCCAAACTGGCCGACTTCCCCGCCAGTAAGAGCATTATCCCTCCCAGGACCAGGCATATTTCCAGCAGATCCAGGGGGCCTTCACCTTTTAATGTGTCAATCGCCTCTTTAACTTCCAGGGCGTTGCCAACGGCACGCCCCATGGGTTGGTCCATATCGGTGATTACCGCCACGGTGCGCCGGCCTACCTGGCTGCCAATCCCCACCATGGTCCGGGCCAGCTTGTAGGCGCCTGCGGTGTCCTTCATAAAAGCCCCGCTCCCTACCTTTACATCGAGTACAATGGCGTCAGCGCCCGCCGCGATCTTTTTGCTCATAACACTGCTGGCGATGAGGGGCACGCTGTCCACGGTAGCCGTAACATCCCGCAGGGCGTACAATTTTTTGTCCGCCGGGGCCAGGTTGCCTGTCTGAGCTACAACAGCGGCGCCAACCCTGCGCACCTGCTCAATAAACTGTGCCGGCAGAAGCGCCACGTTAAAGCCCGGGATAGACTCCAGTTTGTCCACCGTGCCGCCTGTGTGGCCCAGTCCCCGGCCTGACATCTTGGCCACAGGCACCCCCGCGGCTGCCACCAGGGGAACCAGCACCAGGGTGGTTTTGTCCCCGACCCCACCGGTACTGTGTTTGTCCACCTTGATCCCGGGTATGCCAGAAAGATCGGCCCGGTCTCCGGAGTCGCAGATAGCCATGGTCAGCTCTGCGGTTTCCCCTTCGTTCAGGCCGCGAAAGAAAATTGCCATCAGTAGAGCGGCAGCCTGGTAGTCAGGAATTTCGCCGCAATTATAGCCGCTGATAAAATATTTTATTTCAACCGCGGTCAGTTCCTGGCCTTCTCTCTTTTTTAAAATCAGGTCATACATGCGCATAGTGGCTCTTCCTCTCTACCCTGAAAATCATTGATTCTTTCGGTTATACTTTAAGCACCTTTGGCCAGAAG
>Ga0265296_1004370_pt1 | contig 12312 bp, 7 predicted proteins | sample MunlanPumphouse1_FD_189073 | JGI IMG/M metagenome (GOLD analysis project Ga0265296, IMG submission 189073) | Groundwater microbial communities from a municipal landfill in Southern Ontario, Canada - Pumphouse #1 | ecosystem: Environmental > Aquatic > Deep subsurface > Groundwater | place: Canada... | reverse complement strand
CCGCGATTACCCGAAACGCCACATCCACTTCGCAGGCCCGCTCTATCTGCCGCGAGGAGCGCACCCCCAGGCAGTAGGCATACAGCAACAGGGATACCATCATCCGGGGATCATAGGCGGCACGCCCTCAACCATCGGCTCTGTATCTGAGATAGAACTTCGACAGGTCGATTGCTTCTACTGCATCCAGTAGGCTATCAGGACGATTATGTGTTTCATCATGCCGCGTTTCAGAGGGAGTTCGACCCTACCCTGACTCCCCGTCTGACGCGCTTCGTTTACCACCCGTTCAATACGTTAGTTGTTAGTTGGATGAAACACTTGGGCGAGTTGTTCCCCTATGACCGGGGCGGGAGAAGATAGAAATGGCCGCTGGAAATGCCGCGGTTTTAAGATTCACTTTGTGGTCAAATGTCAAAATGGCGGGGGACGATGGTCGTTGCAGTCAAACATCTACGGCTGAGGTTTACGTGTATGGAGAGTCGCCTGACTCCAGATTTCTCGGAACAGACACTATGACCGGATAGTGATCACTACGAACATGGCGCTGTTAGTATTATGGGTGCCGATATCACGCTGGCTATCCCTTCATTTGCTTTGCACCAGGTTAGTCCGCCATCGGTAGATTTAAGGACTCCGTGGCGAAATGAGATGGCGAAAGCCATTCCGTCATCCTTAAAAAACGGGGAAAAGACCGGAGGAGTCACAGTACATGCAGAAGAATCGTATGCGAACTCGAAAGGAGCTCCTTCACGAAGTAAATCTTCGTCCCATACCACGCGCCGTGATCCAACACTGTCCCGCGATTCGTACTCAGCGATGATCATCTGAGGCCCGTTAATACACCAAATACGCTTATCTTCCGGAGATTTTACGGAAGCAATTAAGGGCCGATGCGAAATCGCCATCTCTCCCTTTATTACCAACTGTTGCCAGTTAGCATTCCTAGCATCCCAATTTACGAACACGCCATGACTAGTCCAAGCAGCTATATTGTCGCCAAACTCAACAAGATTGTTCAAGGAATCGTTTGGAGGAGAGTAGGGAGAGAACCACCTGGGCAAACCTATAGGGCCATTCCATATACAGGAGTACATCTTGTCCCGACCTGCAATTAGGATTAGAGGGTGCTGAATGGGATCGACCTCGCCATACCGTGAGTGGCTCACAGCAAGACTATATACAGGGGATGTCTCTTCAAATGAAACCCTAGATCCAAGATTTGCTCTGAACTTCTGTAAACCAACTACTGATAGGATAACTAGTGCAGCACTAATCTCGGCCAGTAGACGACTTGACCCGAGCCACAGTACGTTTGCGAGAGTAGTAATCGCCATGATTATTCCAAGTACGGTGGAGATACCAGCTATGATCCTTCCGAATTCTAGCGTTCTTTGGCGCGTACCGAGACCAGGCCCAACCGGAATGCAACGATTTCCGCGGTCAGTGCATTCCCACACGCCGCAGCCGGTGCCAACCAAGATCTGATCATCTGACACAACCGCCAGAGGTCCAGTCGGAGTCTGGGAGCGCCCGGTATCTTTACTGAATCGTTCAACCAACATTGTTTCCTTCCAAATGTTCTCCTGATTGTTCCTTAGTACGAACAATCCACGGTGAGTCTGACCCATGTCAAGCGATCTGGAGTCTGAGAACTCACCAACAGCGAAAATGTCACCAAACCGGTTCACCGCAAGGTTTTTCGGACAAATGGTCGGTGGACCCCAAGGCTCCCACGTCTTTGCTGAATCCATTGAGCGGTAAAGCCCTTTGACCGTGGGTAGATAGAGAACATACCGACTACCCATTTGAGTCAACTCCAATAGTATCCCAAGAATGCCCAGGGGCCAAAGCTAATGAAACGTCTGTCGCACAGCGAAAACCAACTCTCCCTGCCTGATATTCACCATTGAGTGTAGAGTCCATTGATCGTGTATTCCTTCTGTCCAGCGGATCGTCTCCAAAAAATGCACCGGGCATAAATAATGGCTTTTCTTTATCTTCAATCTCCCCGAATGATTTGCTGTTTGCTGAACTGTTTTCACGCAATGCTCGTTTCACCTCTGATAAATTGAAGTTAGGGATAAGATTGCCCATTATGAAATCTTGGCGACGGCAATCTTCGGAGCCAGCGGGGTAGTTGAAAAACGAGTAGTAGTAGCTGGAATAACGTCGCGCCTGTGGCACTAGCAACCTACATTCAAGATCGTCCATTGTTTCTTCGAGGCTTCTTTCTACCCACTCCGCATCAGGAGTAAGGCGTATCTGACATTTTGCACTGTTAGATAAAATGCACTTATGAATGAATGCTCGCTTTTTCTCCTGGATCATTTCCCAATTGGGCTGGCGTTCCGGTAGATCCTTCGGCAACACCTTACGAGAATAATACAGCTCCAAATCATTGTTTAAAGGAGCTATGTCACTTGGACTTCCGGCAATCCAGCCCCGTTCATCAAATCCACGGGCTGCTCTAAACATCTCTATCCACGTGGGAAGCCGCTTGCCGACCCACTTAGCGTATTGTCTTGCTTCAAACCAGCTTACGTCTTTCATCGGATCAGATAAAGACCCTTTAACAGGTATCCATTCCTTGCGCTGTAACCTGAATATTTCATAGGGAGGCTTTTGGCCGGTAGCGAGTAGATATCGTAAGAATTCACCTTTAGTGATAGGCTCAACATCGATTCGAAACGGTCCAACCCAAGTGACCCTTTCTCGGTCTTCCATCACAGAGATTCCTTCAGGAACGAATATGTCTGAAGACATGCTCCACCCCTTTCCCGTGCTGCCTTTCTCGGGTAGTTTTGAATTACGCCAACCGAAGTTGGAAACGAACCCCTACGGGTTCTAAGGCAATAGTCAAATGAGGTTCAGTTTAGGTTCAGTTCTTTCGCAACTTACCTTCCTTTTCCTGAATCTCCGAACTGAACCTAAAAGCGGTACCTTCGGATTATTATATCAGGGATATAGGTTTGAGAAATGGGTTCTTGTCGTGAAACAGACACTATCGTTTCATGGTGAACGCTCTTTACAAGCAGGCAGGTCATTGCTTCGGTCTGCTTGTGCCTTCTATTTATTCCGGGGAAGTGGGCAATGCAAGAGAGATGATGATACAGAGGTTAACGATTGGCAATGACAAGTAGTATAATTCCCTTAAAGATTCAAAAAGCATAGGGGAATTGATTTAGGAATGCAGCCTAATTGGTACGAAACCAAAGGAACAGCATGGGAGCAGTTTAATAATGCCTTTCGTTATAACAGTGTTCTTTCGAATTCAAATTCAGTATTAATTTGGCAACCTAACGCCATATGACTTCCAAAGCATTTAGGAGCATTTAGGCGACTCTTTGGTCTCATCTGGTTAGCGTGACTCAAGGCCGCATCCTTGTTTCGTTCGTATTCTGCGGGCTACGACCCTACTGGCAGCAATGCCATGCCGCCGAAAGAAGGTGACTGTGACTGACATTACATTACGAGACGATCTCATACAGAGAATTGCGAGTGGTAACGTTTCATTCTTTGTCGGTGCTGGTATTTCGCAACCATCAGGGCTTCCCAGCGGGCCAGCTCTGGCAGAGAACGTAGTTACAGCATGGACGCGCAACCCTATATTTGACACTCTTCAGCCATACTGCAGAAACAGTGCACTTCGTCTTGAGGTCTTGTTGCAGATCGTCCGAGAAACGATCCAGGGTTCTTCTTCAGTTCTGCTGCCTCTGAGCTCTTTCGTCAAGGCACCCCCTAACATCTATCATTACCTGATAGCACAAGCGATCCGGAACGGCTCAATCGTCGCAACGACGAACTTTGACATTCTCATCGAGCTCGCTTACTGGCATTTGTTTGGCAATCTCCCGCAGGTCCTCGTTACCGAAGACGAGATCAACGCACATGGAGCGGACCTTCGTGGAACTATGGTCAAACTTCATGGAAGCTTGGCTAGATTGCGGGTCACCTCCGATGGCTGGCCGATAGTGGAAGATACACGGCAGACGGTAGTTGGCTCGCTCGATCAGGTAGCTAAGGGGCTCGGTGAGCTCAAGACCGTTGCGCTTCGAGGCATCCTAGAGACGAATCTAACTCTGTTTATAGGATACAGTTGCATGGATGACTTCGATATTCTCCCAGTCCTCAAGGAGAGTGGCAGACGACCCTATGTATGGACATTCTTTGACCCAGACAAACCAAAATCGCAAGAATCTGACGCGCGAGAATGGGCAACCCTTCTCAGCACAACAGACGCATCTAGAAGATTCGAGGCCTCCAATGTTTTAGAGGTCCTCACCACGGGAGACACTTGCATATTTGGCGCCTCCGGACCGCTCTTTGATAGTCTCGCAGATCATTTCGGAACGACGAGATTGTTAACTGCGGACCCAAGGCTTGCGATCGCAATCGATCGGATGAACGAGCAGATCAGAGATGTGCCAGCGCTGATACCACCTATATGGCAAACTGAACTGTTGGAGGCTCGTTTGATGTTCCAAGTTGGTGAATGGGGCAAGCAGATGCATGATCTCTACTCTTCTGTACGTGAAACAGCCGAATTGGACGAGAATGAGCGCGCGCGGATAGCAATTGAACATGCAGAGCGAATCACACCTAATGATATTAGGCAAGCTGAAACAGTATTAGAGACATGTGGACTCCGCAATCCACAAATTAGCGCTGATATCCGCGCATATGGCCTTGCCATACTCGCCAATGTTGAGCGGCGCATGCAAACCAAAAACCCCAGACCAATCATAGATGAAGCACTCGCCCTCATACAGCAGAACCCAGTGGAGGACTCCACCAAGCATTTTGTCATGCATTATGAAAGCCTTGTTTCTCACCAGGAAGTTGCTCAGGCCGTAAGAAAACTCCCTGTCGGGGCAACTATTCCAGTCAGCGTTGCTGCACAGTTGATGAGATGCGAAATCACCCTTGGAGAGGTTGCCGCGTTCTTCCAATCATCCGGCCAAGTAGAGAACCGTGCCACGGTGCTGAACACTCTTGGTCTGGTTCTTCTTGAAAAGGGGCTGGCATTTAAAAAGGCAGGTAACGAATCTCAAGCAAGAGATGCTTTCAAGAAGTCTGAAGATGTTCTGCTGGATAGCGTGGCTAAGATGCGGGAGCGCTATGGGTTCTATAGAGGAGTGGGACAAGCCTATAGGAACATTGCCCTTGCTCGTAGCGAACTGGGACGACATGAGGATGAGCTTCATGCTTATAAGATATCGGCACAATTCTACTCCAAAGTCAGACCAGTTCCTCCCGAGACAGACCTATATGAGACTTACTTCAGGCAGGCTGACGTTCTTACCAAACTTGGAAGAGAACAAGAAGCGTTGCAGCCTGCCCTTCTCTGGCTTCTCCAAAAGATGGCCATTGGTGACTGGCACAACCAAGCAAGAGGTCTCAAGTTAATAGGAGAAGCTCTTCTCCGCGATAATCAAAAACTCGATGCTGGGTATGCCGCAAAATGTATTCTCGCCATTTACAAAGATATGCTGAGCACTGAGGAAAAGAAAGATCGCCTGCGCAAACGTGCATACGGCTTGGTGAACGCACGAGAGAACCTTCTATTTGCAAATAGCGTCGGCACACAGAATGGTGACGAGGCTCTGGTCAAGGAGGCCACTTTGGTGCTGGATTCTTTGGCGAGTGTTTGATGGAATTACTGCGGGCTTACTGAATTCTTTTGCACGAAAAGCATAATAAGAACTCTTCACAACAGCTGAGTGGCTCGAGGGCATAGGGCGAAGCTAAACGACTCAGCTTGGAACAGACACTATGTTTGGATAGTGTTCGTTGCGCCATAAAAGGGAACGCCATCCACTGTAGCCACAGACATAGGCAAGTTTGTGAATATGCCTCTGGAGTTGCCCTTGTCGAGCGATGGCCCATAGGTAGACAATGCAACTGATTGAACAAAACTACCTTCTACACATTTGAAAAATCGTCCCATTTGAGAAGGAACGGAAAGCCATCTTGTGTCATTTGGCAACAAAAGCGAGGAATGTTGCATCAGCTCATGCCTATCGGTGCTATTCGATTTGAGCGAAATCCGCACTATGCATGGTTGGGAAAAGGGGCACACCATCCAAATCAGGCGTTCCAAGCCCGTTTGATGCTCGCTCGTCGTCTGGCAATTGAGGAGCAGTTGTGGTCTGATAAATGCTCAACAGTATATTGAGCGGTGAAGCTTGAAAATCTGGGACTCTCCAAGAACAGCGTCACAGCGATTCGTCGATGTTTACCTAGAATCCGTGTCGGTCTGGGAATAGCGACGGGCATCATCTTGGCATCGAGTCTCAGCTATGGTTTCCAGCGCAACTCGAAGTCGTGGATCAACAGCGATGAGCTCCTGTTCCAGCCACAAGCCACGATGAGCGAGATTTCGGACCAATGACGGAGCACCGTCGAGATTCAGATCATCTGGCCACTCGCCCCGCAAAGCTCGCTTCTCTATGTATTCGCCCCAGAACTCTGGAACTGCCCAAATCAGGCCAGGATGAATCTGCCGAAGATGCCGAACAATGCGGACACCTGCGGGATCAAGATCACCGAAATGAACAACTGGCACATCCTGTAGCTGGCCGAGAAACAATCGCACAGTCGCCGTGTCCCAGCCTGGAACATGAATGACAAGCCAGCCTTCAGGCGGATCGAGGTCCAGATAAGGTCCGAGGTTTTCTACAAGCAGGGCGGCACGCACAGGGCCATCGAGCACGGTTCCATCCAACAAGGCTCGCTCGGTAACAGCGACTTCCCCGAGGATACCAGCGATCTCTGTGGCATCAATCATGGAGCCGTCTCGGATGAAGCGAAGGCCAGACGGCGGCCGGAGACGGACAATACCGTCACGTGTCACCGTTATATCCCCCAGAGCCGCCCGGCGGGCCGAGCTCAAGTCTGACTTTGAGTGTGGGGCAACTGCAGAGGTGGCCGTGCGACGGTTTAGCCGGTCTGGCAGGTCAGCTATACCTTCTGCGCGAAGCAAATCCTGTAGCCGGCGCCAGCCGACCGGCGTCGGGCGCAGCTTTCTAGCGACCAGTGCCTGATTGTCCAGCTTCCAACCCGGCCATACGCGGTCCAGCAACTCGATAAGCTTGTGCCGGTGTTCCGGCACAAGCTCTATCTCATCTCGCCTTCCGGTGCGCCGCGTCCATGGTAGTTCATCGAGCAACGACCATGCTTCATTTTGCCCGGTGCGCCTGCGGAGCTGCCCGGATTCAAGTAGCTCCAATAGTGCAAGCCTGTCATCATCACGTTCCCACATCGGTTAAGTTCCTTCCTATGGCTCGCCGTCCGCTAACGACGACTTCTTCTCCGCCGCCCGATATCTCTCGCCTCACCAGTCGGTACGTTGTGCAGCCCGATGCTTGCGCCACCTCGGGAGCGGCTATGAGGAGTTGCATTTCCAGTGTCATACACAACTCGAAGAGGACCTCAAGGTTGTCCTGGGAGAGCCGATTGGCCTCGTCGAGGAACAGGAGTCGCAGGGTTCCCAGCGACCGTTTAGCCCGAAACAAGTTCGCGTCTCTTTCCCATCCGGTCAGTACAACCATCATGAGTGCCGTCCCGATGCCAATAGCCTCGCCGGTCGAGAGGCGCGACGGGTTGACGCGCTCCCAGTTGGTGTTCGCCTGTCGCTGAACCTCCACCGCTATCTCAATGTATTCGCGGTAATCGAGCAGCTTCTGTCCAACTGTAACCCCACGACCACCATGTCGGTTGAACAGCTCTTCCATTGCCTCCTCGATACGCATTGTGGGTGCGAAGAGTAGCCCCTGAGTTGGCCCTTCACGCAGTGCTCGCAGCACCCCTTCCATGCGGTTATCGCGAGACAGGATAATCTGTATGCGACGGATGGTTCCGAACCTTACCCCCTCCAGTTCTCGGTTCAACAATCGCACCTGACGCTGAGCATTGCGGATATGCACGTCGATGCCACGAGCCACATCTTCAGAGGAGCCCCGTAATTTCCGTTCCTGATCATCGAGCCTGTCGCCGAGCACCTTCAGGTGACCACGGAGCCGTTCGAGTGCTTCAAGCGGATCGTCCACCTCCGCAATCTGGGCGGGTATGCGCTTGCGAAGCCAGTCGCGAACCGTCTCCCATGCTTGGAGATAGTCGTCACCAGTAGTTTGCTCCAGCCCAGAGAGCCATGACCGGATACGATCGATGATTTCATGACCGCCCTTTGCCCTGCTCAGGCGTTCATCAAGCGCTTTTCCATGGGTGCGAGCATCGGATCGCAGAGTGACGCTTCCGGTACCAACACCCAGCAATCGTGCCGTGATCGATGGTGTCAGGAGTTTTTTCGTCTCCGCCCTGGCACGAAGCCGCTCCCACAATTCCTCGGCAGGCTTCCATGACTTCTCCTCGCTGACTAAGTGCTCTTGAGCGTCGCCGAGGACCTTCTCTCGGGCAGTGATCCGCTCGTGAAGCTGTGCAATGGCTCGATCCAAGTCCCGTTCGACTCCATCGAGTTCTTCCGCAAGAGTTCTCAGCCTTAGGCTCGCCGCACTAGCTCGCTCGACGGCAGTATCTGATGGATCGTCAATACCGCATTCTTCAAATTCCCGCCAAGCCTGATCTCGCGAAGCCTCCAGCGCGCTTCGGCGATCATCGATTGCCCGCCAATCGTTTCGGGTCTTTTCCCATACGACTTCAGATGCCTGGGCCGCTCGAATTGCCGTTTGACGGTTTACGTCTGCATTCTCACACTGAGCCTTGAGCGCGGGGACAATTTCCTGCTTGGCAGAGAGTGACTCCTCCGCGTCGCTCCAAGCGATTGCCTCTCGGTTTGCAGCGACATAACCCAGTGCGTCCAGCGCTAGAAACAACCGTGTACGGCGGCCGCTGAGATCAGCTAGTTCGCCGCTCATTGCCTCAATCTCGGCCTCGGAAAGCGGTAATCTCCGGAGTGTGTCAATATGATCGCCCAGTATCCGGCGAGCATCGAGACCGCGCCTGACTTCTAAGCCGGCACGCACTGCGGAATGCCGCTCCCTCTCTAATTCGCTGACTCTTGTTCCCAAGTCAGGTGAGTCCAGCAAGAACGCGTCCACAAGTAGCTCGCGCAGCTTCTCAACTTGTTGGGACAGTCGAGCTGCAGATTTTCGCTCCACATCTTCGGAAGCAGTATGTACATCGAGTCCTTCATCCACCTTTGCCAATTCGGCAGTCAACTGCGCTACCTCCGATGCGGGATCACCTTGTTGAAGTATTGCAAATTCTCGTGTCAGCAGGGCAGTATCGCGTCTCCTTGATGTGATCTCTCCGATCCGACTCTCCAAGTCGATGGTCTGACTCCTGAGCTTATCCGCTCGAGTATTCAGGTCATCTATGAGTCGTTGACGGGCCTTCCTCCCAAGCGTGGGCATTGGAGGTATGCGCGTCGTACGCACCACACCGTTCTGCTCGACGATCACATCGGTATGTCCGGCGTCTATCTCGCCGTCACCACCGGGCGACACGATCTCTTGCAGACCACCTTCTTCCACAAGCCAGATGGTATCGAGCGAACGCTCGCGGCCGGCAATGGTGGTCGCCGCCTGGCGCGCATCGTCCACCACGATTGCTTCTGAAAGCGGCCCAAGACGAGCCTGCATCTGTCCCGCCTCTTTCGGGTCCACCTCATCGAAATGGCTGGCCAGCAACTCTCCGCCGACCAGATCACGGGCGGCCAGTATATCTGCGTGAAACATGCCGCCGGACTGTTCGAGAGTTCGTGCCTGATCTTCAGCCTCGGTTCGGGCTCTCTCCAGTTCTTCGCGCCGACGCTGGAGGTTGTCGCGCTCGTCATCAAGTGCTTGCCGTACGGCTTCGAGTTCTTGAGCCGTACGAAGATCCATACCCATAACATTCTCGAGGCGTAATGCTACAGAGTCAAGCTCACGCCATCTTGTCTGGCTAATTTGAAGCTCCTGCTTTCTTGACTGAAGCTCCTCTTTCGTTTGTCGGAGCTGGCTAATTATTGCCTGCTCCTTTCGAGTTCGCTCCTCCGACTGACGAAAATCAACATCAGCTTTGCAAAACGCATCGTGCACCTCGCGTGATGACCTGAGATCTTCCCCGGGTTGCGATAAGTCATCTGCTTTGGCCCGCACAGTTTTCTGGTGATCCAAAGATGTGCGCATGTTTCTGAGTTCCTCGCCCAAGGCTTCTGCACGAGCGGCGAGGGCATCAAGTTCCGATAGATGCCGAAGCGCCGTTCTCGCTTCAGCGTGGGCTTCTCGCCAGTCCACGTCTTTTCCCAAAATGACCGCAAGCGCCTGCATTGCTTTACCATGCTCGGCCCGGTGGGCCTCCTCGCTCCCGATGGCTGCGTCCAATTCGTTACGCTTTGCATCGATATTGACGATGGCCGTCTTCACCGCCTCTGCATGGGTAGGGACTTCATCGGGTGCGAGGCTGTCATATTGGAGAGTTTCCTTGGCTTCAGAGAGTCGGCGCATTACCATCCTGTAGCTATCAGCCCGGCGATGCAGTTCCTCGAGGCCTCGTTGGAGATCCGCCACTCCTTCTGCAGCGCGTCGATAGGACTGCTCGGTGCGCGTGAGTTCGGCGGCGTCACAGGCCTTATTTTCATCCGCACGCTTCAGCGCCGATGCCGCTGTCTCCAGTTCACGTCGGACTTCGCTAAGCCGTTTATCGAATCCGGCAACGCGCTTGGCGATGGTGTTAGCCAAAGTCACGCGTTGTTGCCATTTTTGCGCAGTATCGTATTCCAGTCTCGCGCCCTTGAGCCGTTCTCCGACCTGTGTCTTTTCATCGATCCGCTCAGCCAGGTCGCTCGCCACATAATCGCGTTCACGAAGTGCTGTGTCTCTTTTCTCCTTTGCTTCCACCACACGGCGACGCAGCTCTTCAGCCCGCTCGCGGGTGCCAAGTAAGGCTGCCGCGAACATTTTGTGGCCCGCTTCGTAAATGCCGCTGATCTCCCGCTCGAGCTCCTGTGCCTCAGTGACCTCGATGCGGGTGCGTCGGCATTCGGCAAGGTTGCTCCGCATACGGACCAGCGTGTCCGCGAGCCCGGTCTCCTCCTTTAGCAGGAAGGAGCGAAAATCTGAAGTCAAAGCCCTGGAGATGCCGCCAGTCATGCTGGTACGGAGCATGTCATTAAATCGCGTGCGCTCCCGGTCATCAATCAGGCGCAGGGGTGTAATCCCGCGTTCAAAAAGCGCGGTAAAGTATTCTTTGGCCGTTCGGCAGGTCTGCATGCGACCGCCGAGTCTAGTCACGTTCTCCCTCAGGTCACTCAGCTCCGGGACCATATCTTCGTTGCTCGACCTTATGAGGAGTGCGTCCTGAAAGCGTACATCCCTCGGCAAATCGTAGACCAAGAATGGGGTCAACTCGACCGATGGTTCGCCTTTTCGTTCGAGGTGCACGCCTGCCAGTACCTGCTGTCCACCCAAATCGAATGCCATGACCGAATACGAGGGACGGTTCGGGTTGCCCATGCGTCCCCAAATTCCTCTGTCCCCTCCAATCGCATCGTTCTCGCCCACATTAGTGAACCGCAGGCGCGTCATGTCAGGCAGCATGACAACATAGGCGGCGATCATCACGGTAGTCTTGCCTGCGCCGTTGTCCCCCTCCAAAGCCGTGACATTCCTGTCGATTCTGTAGTGCTCATAGAATACCCCCTTCCAGTTGACAAGAATGAGGCTATGAGCATGTACGCGCTTCATGAGTCTACCTCCACACTGTCATCCTCGTCTTCGTCAGGCAGACCGTCGGAACCGGCGTCGTTTGTGTCGACAGCGTCATAGTCCGCACCGAGATCAACGGCTTGTCCTGTCATGATGAGTCGCTCCAGCGCCAGACTTTGGTCTTGCAGACCGCGAACTGGGTCGGCGAACCGGAGCACGGGTGCGCGCAACCTGACACGATCCTGATCGGGTAGTTTGATGAAGCCCATCGCTTCCAGATGCCGTATCGCCTCTGCGAAGCGCTTGCGGATGATCTCATGCACGATGCGCTCATCCTCGAATCGTTTCCTTCGGGGATCGAATGCCCTGGCGAGTTCGCGATCGCCCACGATTCCTGCAAGCCGGGTGAGCAACTGCTCACGGGTAACCATGCCTCCTGACTGAACCGTGGCGGGGTCCAGATATTGGAGTGCGAGTACCTGCCCCACAAGCATCTCGCCAGCGGTAAGGTGCCGTCGGGATAACTGGTCGCCGGTCGGCAAGAGATAAAAATAGCCGTCGCTCTGTGCAATGAGATCACATCCGTATCGACGATAGAATTGCTCGAGGTGATCTTGCGCGTCGGTGACGAAAGCATACCAGTCTCCGTCCTCGCGATCGATAT
>Ga0265296_1004369_pt1 | contig 12313 bp, 9 predicted proteins | sample MunlanPumphouse1_FD_189073 | JGI IMG/M metagenome (GOLD analysis project Ga0265296, IMG submission 189073) | Groundwater microbial communities from a municipal landfill in Southern Ontario, Canada - Pumphouse #1 | ecosystem: Environmental > Aquatic > Deep subsurface > Groundwater | place: Canada... | reverse complement strand
AATATTGTTTTTGAACCCAGTCTGCAAAGATCTATTTGTGTTGACATCCGCTATATTTTATTTATAATAGATAAATATGCAGGTGCAACAAATTTAATTAAAGAGATGAATATTGTTGAAAAATTTTCCGGCGCTAAAAATACACAATAAAATTAAAACCTTAATTCCCGCAGAAATAAAGCAACGACCGATTTTCATTTTAGGGCACCTCGAAAAACTTTAAATTTATTCGCAAGCTCATGAGATCCCTGCCCGACTGTGTCATTCAGGCGGGGCTTCGCTAAGTTCTTCGTTCGACTTCGTTTTGTAAATCCTCATGTACCATGCGTACACTGCGATTTACAAAACTTTGTCTGCCTCAAACTTTTTTGCTTTTCGAGGTGTTAAAATTAGGTTTTTAGAGATTCCCTTTCTATCATTTAATTGCTTTCAACCCTTCCATTGCTGATGCATCATTTGGTTCAATCAGCAGCACGGTATTGAACAAGGCTTTTGCCTCTGTATATTTCATAAGTTTCAGGTTTACCCATGCATACATCAGGGTGATATAATAATCGAAAGGATATAATCCGGACGCTTTTTCAAAATATGGCAGGGCAGACTTATAATCAGCATTATTGTAATAAATCAACCCCCATCCGGTAGTTGACAGTCGAATTATTCGGTTCGTGCTGCCGCCACCTTCGCAGAATCCTGCGCCAATCCTCTAAAAGAAAAGAATAACAACAATGCGAAAAGACAACATGTTTTAATGTAATATTTCATAATTACCTCCTGTTTTTTATTATATTTTTATAATTTTATTTTGATAAATATATTTTAATTTTTCCCCATATATATGTTAGAATGCTTACCACTGCTGTTATTCCCAAAAACCAGAATATCAGATTATATTTTTTCTGGGTTTTGAAAATTTCTGTTGCAATATTACCAATTATCAGCCATTGAAAAATATAAAAGATTGTAACATTTTTCCCAACCCATTTCACAAAGCGCACTAATGGCGACTTCCCGGAATATTCCTCAATCAGGTTTGCAAACATTATATACCCGGCCATGAATAGCATCACCCAGCCGAAATATAAAATGCCATGATGATAATATCCTCCTTCGCCTTTTAAATTATGCGCTATTTCTGCTGCATATAGAATCGTGATGCCGGCAGCAATGAGCAAAGGTATGGAAAACACAAGACTATTATTGGTGCCAAATTTTTCAAGTATCTTATATTGTTCAGCTGCAAAGCGGAAAGCAAATCCGATAAGAACATACGCAAGCCATGGGAATACAGGGAAATATGACCACCCGAAATTTCCCCACAGAAAAGCATTTGCAAAGTCAAACAAACGTTCGCTATTTCCAAAAACAGGAAGGAAAGGAGTAATGGCAACAATAAAAATAGCAAGTATAAAATAAAAAATGTAATTTCTTTTAAATATTAATTGAAGCAGGCCAATAATAAATATGCTCAAACCTGCTAAAGAAAGAATATCAACTCCAAAAATATAGAAGAAAGGATCAGCCGGGCTTTGCCCAATATATATATAATGCAGAAGGTTTGCCGAACGAGCAATATTCAAAATAATTCCTCCTGTAAATAATATAATTCCTCTTTTAAAGAAATATATAAATGGTTTTTCGGATGAAGCAATGAAATATCCCATAACAGCCATGAACACGGGAGCACAGGGCGGCCCGCCAAGAAACAACGATACTTTCCCAATTATGCTGTCGTAAATCTCCTGTTTTGCAAACAACTCCATGATATGCACCTGTATCATGAAGATCACGGCAATGCCCTTTAGCAAATCAGCAGTGGGATTTCTTTTGTTATTTATCCGGACGGTTGCAGGCAAACGATTCAAAATTTAATTTCTAATTTTGTAATAAAGCCAACCTAAAAACAGAATAATGAAAGACAGTCTGAATTTACTATTTATAACTTCCTTCTTTCGCCTGAAACGGTAATCGTCAATCATCATTTTTAATTATCTTTCTTACTTGATTAAGCCCAGCCCTTCAAGCGCTGATTCGTCGTTGGGTTGAATTACTAAAACTTTATTGAATAAAACTTTAGCTTCTTTGTTTTTTCCCAAACGCAAATTTGTCCACGCAAAATACAAGGTATAATAATAATCAAAAGGATAGAGGTTAATAACTTGTTCAAAATATTTATATGCTGTGCTATAATCCTCTCTGCCATAATAAATTAAACCTAAGCGATAATTAGCGGTAGCATTTTTGGTATCTATCTTTAAAATATCATTATATTGTTTTATAACTTGCTCCCAATTACCGAGAGCAGCTGCGGGATATACATACCCTAATTTGGCTTCAATAGAATAAGGCATTAAATTGCTCGCCTTTTGATAGTATGCTAAAGATTCGGTAAATAATCCCGACATGTACATTAGCCAGCCGAGTCGTAAATTTATTTCATAAGATTTCTCAGAATATACTTTTTTCAAAGCATCAACAGCTTTATTATATTCTCCCGCATATTCCTGCGTATAACTATCAGCAAATGCTTGCTGTAATGCTTTGTCCTTATCCTGAGTATATGCGGAAATACTTAATAATCCGCATAAAAAAACTGCTGTTAATGATTTTTTTAAAGTTTCCATTTTATACCTCCTAATATTAAATGATTATTAAATGTATTATCAAATGTATTTAAGTGGTTCTTATTATTAATTTCTTTTATTATATTTTCTTTTGTCATATTGAGATACCGCAAAGACAGTTCAATATTTTTATTTACCACAAAAAGCAAAGAAAAACTTTTTCTTGATAAAATTTTATCATCAATATTATAAACGATAAAAGCGTTTTTTTCAACAAAATTATTCAAATGTCCAAGGGTATAAAAGACATCTATCCATAATTTGGGTAGTAATTTATAGCCAATTAATTGCTCTGCTATTAAATTGTTTTTAGTGCTTTGCTGATAAAAAAAAGTTGAGGTAAAATATAAATCAAGATTATTCAATGGAAATATAGTAACCATAAAACCGCCTTGCTTATGATAATTGTTATTTAGTTTAGAATAAGTTGCTAATAAGCTAATATCAAAAATACCAATATCTTTTGCCAAAGCCACAGATGCGGCATAATCTTTTAGCATTTTTTTTTCCTGATAAAGAATGAGTTTTTTATTAGCCGTGAAAGAGTAATTTAACTTATCAAAATTGACATTAATAACATGAAAAGCCGGGGTGAATGTAATGCCTTTGCCGAGATAAATTGTAGAATTAATATAATACTGCCTTTGATAAATTCTGTAATCATTTAATATACTTCCATTATACACTTGTATTAATTGTCTTTTCCCAATATCAATACTGCTTATAGAATGAAAAACAGTGAGGTTTTTAAAAATTGTGTGTTTTAAACCCACTGCTACATATCTCATATCTCTGGTAAGATTTTGCTCTCTTAATAAAATATTGGTATTGTTATTTTCATCTGCCGGTGGATTATTTCCTAAAGTAGGTCCTCCTTCAATATATATCTCATCAATTAGTTTGGATTTATTAAGATTTAGTTTTTCTTTAAGATTATCTGGAAATTTTTTTATAAGCGCTTTAGCTTGTTCATTTTTTCCTGAATACAAATAGCCGAAATATAAATACTCCATTGCAATTTCATCGGTAGAATTGAAATATAAAGCTTTTTCAAAATGCTCTGTAGCTTTACGGTATTTTTTTAGTTCGTAAAAAGCAATACCCGCTCTCATTCTCAGATAGTAATAATCTATTTTACTTTTTAAAGCATGTTTAGAAACATAAATCAGACTATCCCATTTTTGTTCGGTATAATACCTGTAAGTATATTCGTCAATAGTTTTAAAGTTATCAAAAGTTTGCGAAAGCCCGTGATATGCAAAAAACTGTAAAAAAATAATTATCAATATTAGTGTTCGCATATATACCGGCTTAAATTTTTATTCCGACAGGTCAGGATTACATTGTCACATTGTCCTATTGTCTTATTGTTTTATTGCTAACGCACACGTGTTTTTTGTTACTACTATCACGACAATTTAATTATGAAACATATTTTTAAAATCCAAAATTCAAAGTTCAAAAATCAAAATAAATCCAAAGTACCAAATTCAAAAATGCTTGGCAACCAGAAATCGCTTGGAATTTTGAAATTGGTTATTGAAATTTATTTGGGATTTGGGATATTGAGGTTTGGATTTTTTTAGTTTACATAAATGATGCAAAATTTATTTGTTGAGATACTACTGCCATTGCAAATCAAGTGTAATTTTTAGTTGGTTTTGCGTTAAAGTTATTGTTGGTGGATAAGCATTAGGAGGACTTGTATAATTCCCCATATTAAAAACAACTTCACGAACAAAAATATCATTTATTGGTAGCAACTGTGCATCCCATATTTGTATTTTATACCAGTTGCCTATTGTTGGTATTTGAAAATAGGGATTTAAATCCCAAAATACAGGCATATTGTATTGAGTAATTCCATATAGGGCTTCACTGCGGCCGTCTTTCAACAGGGTGTTATCTGGTGTTGTTATTTTATAATATGGATTTCTCGGGAGCATTTGGGGGAACGGCATATCTTCAAGAGTGATTTTTTTAATAAAAACCTGAGTTATATTTACTGGTATTACATTAATATAGGATAGTTTTGTTAGAGTATCGCTACCCATAATGTTTGAAACTGTAAGAGTAACATCGTAGGTTCCTGGCGTATTATAGACGATATTTTGAGGATGTTGCAGTGAAGAGGTTGACGGTGTTCCTCCTGCAAATTGCCATTGCCAGGTGGTGGGATTGTTAAGCGATAAATCTGTAAAGTTGACACTTTGTCCCACAGTAATATTTGTAACATTGGCAATAAAATCAGCAACAGGCGCTCCACCAGCAGCCACAACTGTGATATATGAATTTTTAGTCAGGGTGCTATCTCCAAAAGCATTGGAAACGGTTAAAGAAACATTATAAATGCCGGGGATATAATAAACAATTTGTGAGGGATGTTGCACATTTGAACTGTTAGGTGTTCCACCGGCAAAACTCCACTGCCATGTTTGTGGATTGTTTAAAGATAAATCTGTAAAATTTATAGCATTTCCAGCGATAATTGTGGTTTGACTCGCAATAAACTCAGGTATTGGAGGAGCGCCCTGGTCGCTAACAATAATATATTTTTCTTTAACCGCATAAGAAGAGCCACAGGCATTCGTTACTGTTAAAACAACTGTATATACTCCGGGATAAGAATATACATGATAAGAATTTTGTAGCGAAGATGTAAAGCCATCGCCAAAACTCCATAGATATGCTGAAGGTAATGTGCTGTTTAAATTACTGGTAAAAAATACTGTATCGCCTGTAACCACTAATGTATCGTTTGCATAGAAGGTAACCACGGGTGTTGTTACCGCATAAACGGGCAATATTTTTTCATGCATTCCGCCTTCACCATAAGAGGTTAACCTTACATTATATATTCCTTCAGATGTATAAGTATGTATGGGATTTTCTTCATGCGACACAAACGAGCCATCCCCAAAATCCCATCTATAAACACTTGCATTTAGTGATAAGTTTTTAAACTGAACAGTTAGCGGAATAGTACAAGAAGGGGATTCATAAAAAAAATCAGCAGTAGGTAGTATTTTGGGCTCTTTAACACAAGAGAAAAAAATAAAAAACAAACCTAAGGCTATTAAAAAATTGTTTTTATTTATGTTCATAAATATTTTATTTTAATTTAATTTGATTGACTTGTTTATTACTTTATATAAGACGATTTATCAGAGAAAAAGTTGCTTATTACAATAATACAAAAGTAATAATAAATCACGAAATCCCAGTTACCGGGTAAATCTTATTTTTTTTCTTCCATCTGTATGTCATCTGTTCCTTGTTATACTTTGCACGGGACGGGTTTGTGCATTCTTTATGGCATATCCATCCCTATGGGAAAAGTCCCAAGTTTCAAGAACCAAGTTTCAATCCCGCACATGCGGGATTATTTATGTAATCAGACACTATTCTGTATATGTTGCTTCAATTGTCCGTCCTTTATCGTGTGCAACAATGCTTGCTATTTTATCACTTTTTAATTCTATTTCAAAGTCCATGCTTTTGCGCACCATATTGCCAATCTTCATTTCAGCCTTGCTTTTCAGGCGGATCATGTTAGAGGTCATCGTGTCGTCAATATAGTCGTAAAGCAAAGTGTAATCCGCTTTGATAAACAGATAGAAGGGTGCAATAAAATCCTGGAAAAAGAGCAATATCCTGTTGTTCAGAAGATAAATGGGATATTGGTCTCTTAAAATAAGTTTTTTGTAAAAACCTGTCATCACTTTGTATGATGCCATAAAGAAATAGAAAAGCAGGGAGTCTTTGTCGCCTTCAAAATGTTTGAAGTAATGAATATTTCCATCATTTGCGAAGTACGCCTTCGATTTTGTGTTTTTGCAACAGATGTATGAATTGTTGTAATAATCCACTTCCACTTCCCATTCCACGGTTTCTTCTTCCTTCTTTTCACTGTCCTTAACATTGAATTGAAATTTTCTGCCGGGTATAAACCTATATGCTTCCGTCATTAAAATATTTTTCTCAATATTAGAAATGGTTTCACCTTCTTTTGGTTTTTCAAACTGTTTGAATTCATAAGCATCATCGGCGCGGAGGATATAATAGCTTATCGGGAAATCAATAGTTTTGGCATCAATAAATTGATTTGCCTGGAGTTGAAAATGGATATGCGGTTCGGGCGAACGGCCTGAATTGCCGCAACCTGCAATAATTTCATCTCTTTTAACATTATCCCCCTTTTTGTATCTGACAGAATCTTTTTTCAGGTGACACATCTTAGAAAACAGATATGGCGCATGTTTGATGATGATGGTATTTCCCCAGTTATCATTTACATTTACATCGTTAATTTCATTATCATCAATATTATTGATTACATCTTCCACCACTCCATCAGCGGGGGCCAGTACTGGTTTTTCAAAACAATAAAAATCTTTTTTCTGAATTCCATAGCCTTGGTATGTCCTGTTATTAAAATCTCTGATCGTAAAATCCCATGCATGTTTCCATTCCCCTTTGTGTGTAATCTTGCCATCATTGCCCTGCGAAACCGTCCATTCGCCCCAGAAAGGGAGAGAAACAGGAAAATAAAAAGAATTCTTAAAACGCTTTTTGCTGTTTTGCTGCGAATACAGGTTTCTTTCCGGTGAAAATTGTTGAAATGAAACTTCTTCAATACTAAGAGTCTGCCTTACCCTGAACTTAAGTATATAAAGAAAAAGCAAGACGATAACATTGAATGGTAACGAATAAATTGAAAGCTGAAATGTCCAGAAAACCATTATTGAGCCACTTGTAACTATGGCTATCAGTGGTGTAAGAATCACAACCCAGAAATAAGAAGATCGTGAGGGAACAATAAAAAACCCGCCAATGGCAATGGCTGTAAGAATAAAATTAAACCCGATATAATTATAACTAAGTTCATTGATATTGCCACCGATGAATTTGTAAAAGAAGAAAGCGGTATAAAAACCAATCAAAGAAAGAGTAAAAGCTATTCTCGAATATATAAGTATTCCGAAAGCAATTAATATTCCTGCAAAAATGTTATATTGAAAAAATATTGCACCAAGCGATTTTAAATAAATATTAAGCGATTCGGGAATATTGAGATTGTTAAGTTGATGATACTGATTAACAAGTTCAACGCCACCAGCAGAATAAATTTCGTTCAGAACATATATTCCGCTTTGGCTAACAATTAAAGCTGTGTAATGTCTTGTAGCAATAAATACAAGCCAGATTGCAAGTAAAAAGGGGATACTCAAAAACGGCAGAGCATATTTCCCGATCACTCCTTCCATTGCAATTGTAAGAAAAAATGTAAGAACTGCGGAAAAAACAAGTAATACATAAAAAGCAAGATCAGGATCAAATGTAACGCCAAGTCCAAGCCCTACAAGCAAACTATTGAATCCATAGTAACCACGGCTTATAGTGAACTCATTATACCCCATAAGGTATGCAAGCAGATTTGAAACAACAACAGCAATAAGCCCGCTGATTCCAGCTTGTGGATTGATAAAAGTAACAGCAATAAGCAACAACGCAAACAGCTTGTTGTCCGAAAAATAAACGGCTGTATAGCTATTAAATGTACTCCGGTAAAAGAGCAGAATGTAGTTTTTTATTTTTTCGATGAAATTCAATTGGGTTTGTTTTTTACAATTCAAATTTCTTTAAATATTCAGGAGTTTTTTCAAATCTTACAATGCTGTCATTAGTTTCGTTATCCCTTATGATATGCGGTTTCCCGTTAACATCTATCATTACTATTTTCGGGCGCAGAGTAATGAACTGCATCCACTGTGTCATATTGTATGCCCCGACATAATGTACAACTACTTGGTCGCCTTTGTTAAGTAATGGTAAATTTACATTCTCGCGAATTACATCAATATTCATACACAAAGGTCCATATAATATGGTGTCTTCAGTATAATGTGTAAATTCCTGCGCCGGCGTAACTTTGTGTTCGTACCAGAAAGAGGTAAACATAATATTAACGCCGATATCAAGTATTGTAGCTCGTTTACCGCTGGACAAACGTTTATTTGCGATAACAGACCCCAGCAAGTAACCTGCTTCATCCACCAGCGCACGGCCTGTTTCAAGTATGAGTACAGGAAGATGCTGCGGATCGAGTTCAGAATTGATTAGCGAAGAAGTGATGGCTTCAGCAAAATCGTTGAATGTAGGACTTATATCCGAACCGGGCAGGAATGAGCCTTTAAGAGTGTTCTTGGAAGCAAAGCCGCCACCGAGATCTAAATATTTAAGATTGTAATCGTATTTCTTTTTAATATTTATTGCAAGGTCTGCAAGCTTGAATGCAGCAACTGCATAAGCATTTGCACTGAGCATAAATGTGCCTATATGGCAATGCAAACCGACAAGATCAAGATGTTCGGACAGCATAATTTTATTAATGGCATCCCATGCCTGCCCGTTTTCATAATTGAAACCGAACCTGTCCCACATCGGATAAATGCCGGTATCCATGTTAACGCGGATCGCAACCTTTGGTTTCTTCTTCAGTTCTCTTGCAATACTTATCACCGAATACATTTCTTCGAGGTGATCTATATGGATAAAAGAATCTTTGGATATGGCTTTATGCAAATCATCATCATTTTTATCCGGGCCGTTAAAAATTATTTTATTTCCAAGCACACCATTATCTAATGCTTTCTGGTATTCAAACCCTGAAACTACTTCTGCCCATGAGCCTTCCTGGTGGAATACGCTGCACACGGCATTAAGATAGTTTGTTTTGTACGACCATGCAAACTGTACCTTCGGATAACGTGTGTTGAAAGCTTGTTTTGCACTTTTCAAAGTATTACGGATGGTCTTTTCAGATAACACAAACAGTGGAGAACCATATTGTTTTATCAGGTCTTTTACCGCCACGCCATCAATGTGGGTCATCGGCTGGTATTCGGTGCGCATACCGAATTTATTGGGCATTCCCGTTTCCAACTTCTTAATAATTGGACGTTCGTAGCGGAGTTTTTCTTTATTTTTCATAAATTATTGTTTTATTTCATCATTAAATTTACTTACCATACTTACATCAATTAGCACCTATTTATTAAGTCGTCATTGCGAATCCCGCATGTGCGGGATGAAGCAATCTAATCATTGTTTGTCAGTAGATTGCTTCGTCGTACCTCCTCGCAATGACGTGTTCTGTTTGCGTAAGATCAGTTATTTATAATTCCCCATAAGTAGTTATATGTTCAAATTCTTCAATATCTATGATCATATCCCACGAATAACGAATAAACATTTTCCCGACTTTAAATTCAGTATATGGTTTTACTTTATCGCCAATAGCAAGCTTTACAAGCGCTTCCGGTAAATTTTGTCCGGCTCCAACAGCAAGATATACCCATGCAGGAATTCGCGGATTTATTTCCATAAGATAAAATTCATTTTTTTTTGTCTTCATCAGTTCTAATTCCATTCCCCCGCGCCATTTGGTTTTTTTTATCAAATCATACGTCATTTGCAGCAATTCGTGTTCGTCAATAGCAATGCCTGCCCAAGCTTTACCTTTATCTGTAATAAATTGTTTGCGCATAGGTACAGCGCCGATAGTATTGCCTTTGCCATCGCCCAGTGCAACCACGTTATATTCCGAGCCATGAATAAATTGCTGAATAATAATCGGCAGTCCCCATTTAGAACTTATCTTGTTAAAATAAGTAACCACTTGTTCGGGATTATATGCAATTCCTGCATCATAATATTTTCCCTTTACAACAACAGGGTATGTAAAATCTGCTGTCAGTCCATAGATTTCGTTGGTTGAAAAAATGGTTCTTGCATAAGGTACGCTAATCCCATATTTTTCACCATAAGCAGAAAGATTTACTTTGTGACGTTCTTCAAACTGCTCCATGGTAGGCAGAAACATATGAATGCCCATATCCTTCATAGTGTCTTCGAGCTTCATAAAAGAATATAGTTCCGCATCGAAATTTGGGATCAGGACATTGATGTGCTCAATGTCGTTGATATATTCCAGCCGTTGAATAAGGCTTTCGGTTCCTGCCGAAGGGTAAGGTATCTGGTAAGTTTTATCTATCAGGTCGTGCATGTAAATACCAGGTTCAAGTGATTCGTAAGAAAAGCCTATGATGCGCGCATCAAAATAATCCGATTCCCTGAGCGCCCGTATTACAGGTATTCCGGGACCGGGGTTATCAACAGCATTCAGTCCTGTAACTGCTATTGTAATTTTTTTCTTATCCATCGATCTCGGTTAAAAGGTAATGATTCAGGTTGTTCGCAAAATCATAGAAGTCGCGTTCAAAAGTTGCATCATCAGTTTGGTATTTATCAAGTATCACTTTCTTGATGTCGTCTTTTTCTTTACCTTCTTTGAGCATTTTTATAATCTCTAAACCAATCGGATTCATGGAGAAAGATTCTCCTGAGGAAGGGTTAAAGATGAAGCCCGAATCGCTCAATGCTATATTCTTTTTTATTTTCATATATTGAAGATTTAACAGAATTATTACTAAATTGGTGTTTATTCAATAATTGTTAACACCCCATATTTTTAAAGCAAAGTTAATATAAATATTGTAAAGTCAACGCCCTATCAACCGACTTTAATAATTAACCAACAGGGGTAGTTACCGAATAGGTAATGTACGGTAAAATATTATAAACAAGTGTAAAATTTTTAGAAATAACATGATGCATAAAAAACCTCTAAAATGCGAAAGATGGAGTTGAATATATTTTAATATTTTTCTTTTCAGATTGATCAGGTTTTATAGAAACTGAAATTATGGATATTCATTCCGCTAATTACCTTGGCTATTTTAGATGTTATAACATCATGGTAGCATCCCGTTAAGCTATACATAAGTTTGCTAAATGCAGAAACGCTGAAGCCTGCACTATCTCGGCAATTGAAGCCACACGCTGTTATGGACTGGTTTTATTTTATTATAAATACTCTTACATTTACAGTACCTAAATTTACTGTGCTCCCCGTCCCATTATATATCGAAATTCTGATAACATTTGGCTGAGAAACATAAGCGGTCATCATACAACCTTGCAAGCTTACATCAATAGAACCAATTATTATATCTCCAAAATCAACAACAAACGCATTAATTGCATTTGAGGTGTATGTAAAACCGTTAGGTAAATTACCTATAACAAAAGTACCAGCAGGGTCACTGTTTACTTCAGTTCCGGCAAATGTTGATTTTAAAATTATGGAATCTGCCGTTTGAGTAATTTGTATGCTTGAATCCGGGCAAGCCAGTATCTTAGCTTTTATTGGATTAGCACCACTACCAACTAAAATGTTTCCATCTATTAAAAAACCATTTCCTGTTCCTCCATTTTCAACGGATAATGTGTCTGTTACTTTAGTTGACAAGTTTATTGTATTATCTGAAATATCTTCATTAAGAATTGTACCATTCAGAATTTCACTAGTAGTAACGGCACCCGTGGCGATATCTTCTGCTAAAATGGTTTCATTCAGTATTTCAGATGTAGTTACCGCACCAGACGCGATGTCTTCTGCCAAAATTGTTTCATTTAGTATTTCAGATGTGGTTACTGCGTGGAAATTCCGCGCAAAGAAGACCACCTATTCCGCGTTAAACTGTGCCACTAAAAATGAATTTCCCATTGAGGTTTTTTCTATGCTGTTTTTCATGATTACAAATATAGTTTATTTTATCATATAA
>Ga0265296_1004368_pt1 | contig 12317 bp, 10 predicted proteins | sample MunlanPumphouse1_FD_189073 | JGI IMG/M metagenome (GOLD analysis project Ga0265296, IMG submission 189073) | Groundwater microbial communities from a municipal landfill in Southern Ontario, Canada - Pumphouse #1 | ecosystem: Environmental > Aquatic > Deep subsurface > Groundwater | place... | reverse complement strand
TGGAGCTGCTGTACTTCGGCTATAGCCACCTGACTCGATCGATCGACCAGGGGCTGGCCGAGGAGGGGCTGGGGCGCGCGCACCACCGCGCGCTGTATTTCATCGCGCGAAAGCCCGACATGACGGTCAGCGAACTCCTGTCGCTGCTGGCGATCACCAAGCAGTCGCTCGGCCGCGTGTTGAACGAGCTGGCCGACCGCAAGCTGGTCGAAACCCGGCCGGGCGAGCGCGATCGGCGGCAACGGCTGCTGCGGTTGACCGCGGAAGGTTCGAAGATGGAGCGCGAGCTGTTCGAGGCGGCACGGATCCAGATGGCCGCGGCGTATGCGAGCGCGGGGCAGAGCGCGGTATCCGGGTTCTGGGCTGTGCTGGAGGGACTGGTGCCCGAGAGCGAGCGGTCGCAGGTGATCGGGTTGCGCGGCTAGCTGGTCTGGCCGGTCAGCCGGTCTGGCTGGCTTGGCGGGCGGGACGATTTTGCGTTGACGTCGCCGCAAGGACTGTGGCACTCGGCCGACCATCGAGAGCCGGTGCACGAACCGGACCGACCGGCGTCGAATCGCCGTTCGCGGGTGTAGCTCAATGGTAGAGCTTTTGCTTCCCAAGCAAGTGACGAGGGTTCGATTCCCTTCACCCGCTCCACTTACCGCCTGAAACCGCAGGAAACCGCCAATTCGAGGCGGAAATGCGGATAATCTCCCACTCAGCGGCACACAATCCCAAGCCGAATGATCCGGTCATAGCGGCTGTTCGCCGAGCAGGTTCGCCAGCGTCGGCTTGATCGCCTCGGCCATCATCTGCTGGCCTTTGGTGTCGGGATGAAGCGGCTTGCCGTGCTGTGGCAGGCGCGGATCGTAGAAGAGCGTCTCGTCGAGCGTGCCGTCCGGACGGCGGAAGATCGCGCCGATATCGCGGTAGGCGACGCGGGGATCGGCCGCATAACGCTCAGCCAGATACGCGTTCACCGCCGCATCCGTCGCCGACTTTGCAGGCGTGATCGCGCTTGGCAGCAACCCGAGGAGGAGGATTTTCGTGTCGGGCAGACGGCGCTTGAGATCGCCCACCACCGCGTCGATCCCAGCCTCGGTCTGCATGGCGGTCCGCCCTGCGCCCGCGGTGTCGTTGGTACCGATCAGCACGACCACGGCCTTCGGGTGGAGTCCGTCGACTTCGCCGTGCTGGAGCCGCCACAGGACGTTGGCGGTCGTATCGCCGCTGAACCCGAGGTTGAGCGCGCGGCGGGGCGCATAATATCTCGCCCAGGTCGGCGCGAAATTCTCGTCCGGCGGCGCCGCCTTGTCGTAGTTGTTGATGATCGAATCACCGATCAGGACGACGGCCGGGTCGCGATGTTCAGCGATCGTGGCGAGGATCGCGCGGTGGCGATCGGCCCACCATCGCTCGTTCAGGCGGTCCGTCGGCGGTGGTGCGAGCGCCGGCGTGTCGGGCGCCTGCCGGGCGAGAACGGGCACAGACGCGGTCACCAGTAATGCGGGCAACAGCCAGAGCGGGGGTTGGCGCGGGGTCACGCCGGATCGTCCCCCGTCGACGGTTGTGCCGCCCGCTTGCGCTTGCCGGGGGCGGCGACCGAGAGGCTGGGGTTGAGCGGCATCGCCTGCGGATCGGACCAGCCCAGCGCCTGCGAGATGGCGGTGGCGGTCCGTTTCAACGCGATCAGCGCTTCGTCGGCGGCGATGTGCGGGGTTTCGTCGATCACTTCGAGGAACGGGATCGTCAGCGCGGCGACGACATGCCCGTCATAACCGAAGATCGGGCAGCTCATGTCGGAAACGCCCGCCATCCGGTTGCTCTTGCTCCATTCATGGCCGCGGTCGCGGATCGCGGCGAGATGCGGGGCGAGGCTCGCACGGGTCGCGGCGTCGGTCGTTTCATCGAGGATCGCGGTTCGTGCGTCCTCGCCCATGAACGCGAGCAGGACATGGCCCGAGCAGTTCGTCGCGAGCGCGATGCTGGTGCCCAGCCGGACGGCGAAACCGGTCGGGCCCGGGCTTTCCTGCCGCAGCACGATCAGGCCGCTCGCGCCGTTGCGTACGACGAGGTGGCAGGATTGCATCGCAGTCGCCGCCAAGGCGTGCATCAGCGGCGCTGCGACATGCGTCAGTTCCTGCGCCGGGGTCGCGCGGTGAGCGGTTTCGAGCAGCTTGTAGGTCACGCGGTAGCGGTCGCTCGCGGGATCCTTGTGCAGCCACCCGCGCCGGTCGAGCACGACGATCACGCGGAACAGCTCGCTGATCGATCGCGACAGGCGGGTCGCGATGTCGCTGACCGTGAGCCCGCCCGGCTCGCGCGCGAGTAGCTCGATGATGTCGATCGCCTTCTCCAGCGCCGGTGCGGAATAGACGCGGGGGCCTGCGGTATCCGTGTGCGGGGCGGTATCCCGCTTGAGCGGTGACGGTGGCGACTGCGGGGGAGGGGGCATGGCGAGGCGATCGTGGTTGCGGACGCGAACCTTATGCCGCAAGCGCGGCGGGTCGATACAGCAATCTTTCATATCTGAAAGTTGCTCGCCGTGGTGGTGGCTTGCTAGGGCACGCCCGTACGCCGCGATTTCGGGATCGATGTGCATCATATGGGAGACGCCGCATGACGATCGCCTCGACGCTCGATTTTCGCGAGGCTGCGCGCAAACGCCTGCCGCGGTTCCTGTTCGAGTATGCAGATGGCGGCTCCTACGCGGAGGCGACGCTGGCGCGCAACGTGAGCGACCTGGCGGGGATCGCGCTGCGCCAGCGGGTGTTGCGCGACGTGTCCGATCTCGATCTGTCGACGACGCTGTTCGGACAGCGGCAGGCGCTGCCGGTCGGGCTCGGGCCGGTCGGGATCGCAGGCATGTACCATCGTCGCGGCGAGACCCAGGCGGCTCGGGCTGCGCATGCGGCGGGCGTGCCGTTCTGCCTGTCGACGGTGTCGCTGTGTTCGCTCGGCGAGGTAGTGAAGGCGGCGCCGACCGGGCCGACTTGGTTCCAGCTCTACGTGATCCGCGATCGGGCGTTCATGCGCGATCTGCTGGCGACCGCCAAGGCGGAAGGCGCGAAGGCGCTGGTGTTCACGGTCGACATGCCGGTGCCGGGCGCGCGCTACCGCGATCAGCATTCGGGGATGTCGGGGCCGCGCGCGCCGCTGCGGCGGATGTTGCAGGCGATGGGGCGGCCCGGCTGGGCGTGGGACGTGGGCTTGCACGGCCGGCCGCACCAGCTCGGCAATCTGGAGCCGGTGCTGGGCAAGGCGAGCGGGCTGAACGATTACATGGGCTGGCTCGGCAGCAATTTCGATCCGTCGATCGCGTGGAAGGATCTGGAGTGGATCCGCGCAGGATGGAACGGTCCGCTGATCATCAAGGGCATCCTCGATCCCGACGACGCGCGCGAGGCGGCGGCGATCGGTGCGGACGGGATCGTCGTGTCGAACCATGGCGGGCGGCAGCTCGACGGCGTGCTGTCGAGCGCAGCGGCGCTGCCGGCGATCGCGGACGCGGTGAAGGGGCAACTGACCGTGCTGGCGGATTCGGGCGTGCGGTCGGGGTTGGACGTGGTGCGGATGCTGGCGCTGGGCGCGGATGGCGTGTTGCTGGGCCGGGCGTGGCTGTATGCGCTGGCGGCGCGGGGCGAGGCCGGGGTCACGCAACTGCTGACGCTGATCGAACGCGAGATGCGCGTGGCGATGGCGCTGACGGGGGTACGGTCGATCGCGGAGATCGACCGGGGTATTCTGGTTTGAAGAGGCATTAGAAGAGCCGGAACGCCCTCATTCTGGCCGCGGTCCCGTCGGGTATATCCACCCCGGCGAAGGCCGGGGCCCAATTGGGAGCCAGCTGTAACTAAGGGCGGCGCTACGCCACTACGACCTTTCCAATTAGGCCCCGGCCTTCGCCGGGGTGGTGGCATTGATCGGGGGCAGGTGGATTGCGGAGATCGACCGGGATATTCTGGTTTCGTTCCGCGCTTCACTCCGGAAGAAGCATGTTTCCCCGCGAAGGCGGGGACCCAGACTGGGCTCCCGCCTTCGCGGGAGAACAAGAAGGCGGGCGTCTCCGATTGCGATCCTGTTCGCTGACTTGGATCAGTGGATCGTCGGCTGCAGCACCTCGCCCGAAACCGTCCGCCCGGCCTTCACCGCAAACCCCAGTACCACCAGGAAACAGCCCGCCGGTACCAGCATCGCGGTATCGATTCCGGCGATGTCTGAAACGTGCCCCATCAGCGCGGTCAGCGCCGCGCCGCCGATGATCGCCATGATGATCAGCGAGGCCCCCGCGCGACGGAGCGGCCCAAGCCCATCCATGCCGAGCGCGAAGATCGTCGGAAACTGGATCGACATGAACAGGCTGGCGAGCACCAGCGCGTACAGCCCGACCTGCCCGCCGACGAACCCGGCGACGCCAGCCAGCACGGCACTCACCACCGCGAACATCGCGAGCAGGCGAGGGGGGGCGATCCGGCCCATCAGCGCGGTGCCCACGAACCGCCCGATCCCGAACAGCACGAGGCTGGCGAACAGGTAATCGGCGGCGTCGTGCTCGGCCATGCCGGGGACGTTCGCCTGCGCATAGCGAATGGTATAGCTCCACATCCCGACCTGCGCGCCGACGTAGAAGAACTGCGTCACCGTCGCGAAGATCAGGCGCGGGTGGCGGAACACGTCGACGAACCGCGACGGCGCGCCGACGGTCTCTTCCGCGCGATGTTCGGGAAAGCGGATCACCGCAGCGGCGACCGCGAACAGCAACACGACCAGCCCGATCACCAGATACGGCGTCTGGACCGCGACCACTTCGCTGCGATAGAACGCCTCGCGCGCCGCCGGGGTCATCGCCGCCACCGTGCTGTCGTCGTGGACGATCTCCGACAGGATGAAATACTTGCCGATCAGCACGCCGACGACGGTGCCGACCGGGTTCGCGGCCTGCGCCCAGTTCAGCCGCTTGGCCGCGGTCTTCGGGTCGCCCAGCTCGGTCATCAGCGGGTTCGCCGACGTCTCGAGGAACGCCAGCCCGCACGCGATCACGAACAGCGCGGCGAGAAAATACAGATATTCGCCATAATGCGCGGCCGGATAGAACAGCAGCGCACCCGCCGCATACAGCACCAACCCGGTGACGATCGCGGTCTTGTAGCCCTTCGCCCGCGTCACGAGCGCGGCCGGCACGGCGAGCAGGAAATAGCCCATGTAGAAGGCCTGCTGGACGAAGCTCGTCTGAAAATCGGTGAGCGTGAACGCCTTCTTGAACTGCGCGATCAGGATGTCGTTGAGGTTGTTCGCCATCCCCCAGAGGAAGAACAGCGCGACCGTCAGCACGATCGCCGGCACATAGTTCCTGTCGGCGGTCGTTCCGCGCATTGATCCACTCCTGATTGTTGTTTTCGTAAAACCCGTATTCCGCATTGCGGGTCGAGACACCGCCAAATTCATTCCGTCACCCCGGACCTGTTCCGGGGTCTACCGTTCCGCAAACTCAAATCTCTCGATCCTGCGGCACCGTGGATGCCGGAACGAGCCCGGCATGACGGGGCAGTCTAGTCTATCGCGCGGTCGAGATGGGTGTAGCCGCCATCGACATAGAGCCATTGGCCGGTCGTGTGGCTCGCCCGGTCGGAGAGCAGGAAGACCACCGTGTCGGCGATCTCGTGGTCCTCGGTCATGCGGTGGCCGAGCGGGATGCGCGCGACGATGCCGTCGAGCTTTTCCGCCGGGTTGTCGAAGCTGTCGATCCAGCGCTGGTAGAGAGGCGTCATCACCTCCGCCGGGATCACCGCGTTGACGCGGATTCCGTCGCCGCGCAGCGCCACCGCCCATTCGCGGGTCAGCGCGAGTTGCGCGCCCTTGGCGGCGGCATAGGCGCTGGTGTCGCCTTGTCCGGTCACCGCGGTCTTCGACGAGATGTTGACGATCGCGCCGCGGCTTTTGCGCAGATGCGGCATCGCGTGATGCGCCATCGCGAAATAATGGACGAGGTTCTGGTCGAGCGAGGCGCGGAACTGGGCGGGCGTCCTGTCGAGGCCGATATTGTCGTTGGCGCCGGCGTTGTTCACCAGCCCGTCGATCCGGCCATAGCGCGCGACCGCCGCCTCGACCGCCGCCGCGCACGCATCGTCGTCGGAAAGTTCGGTCGCGACGAACAGGTGTTCGGCCGTGAAATCCTCGGGCGCACTCCGCGACACGATTACCGGGATCGCGCCCTCCTCGGCCAGCCCGCGCACGATGGCGAGGCCGATCCCAGCCCCGCCACCCGTGACGATCACGACCTTGCCGTCGAGCCCGAGCTTCATCCGGCGAACCGATAGTCGATCAGCGACTGCGGCTTCATCTCAATCGAATAGCCGGGCAGCGTCGGCGGCATATAGGCGGCGTCGCGGATCACGCAGGGGTCGACGAAATGCTCGTGGAGATGGTCGACATATTCGATCACGCGCCCCTCCTTGGTCCCGGAGAAGCAGAGATAGTCGATCATCGACAGATGCTGGACATATTCGCACAGGCCGACGCCGCCCGCATGCGGGCACACCGGCAGGTCGTACCGTGCCGCGAGCAACAGCACCGCGAGCACCTCGTTGACGCCGCCCAGACGGCAGCTGTCGATCTGCACGACGTCGATCGCGCCCGCCGCCATGAACTGTTTGAACATGATCCGGTTCTGGCACATCTCGCCGGTCGCGACCTTCACCTCGCCGATCGCATCGCGGATCGCCTGGTGGCCGAGGATATCGTCGGGGCTGGTCGGCTCCTCGATGAACCACGGCTTTGCGAAGGCGAGCGCGTTGACCCATTCGATCGCCTGCGGCACGTCCCACACCTGGTTCGCGTCGATCATCAGTTTCCGGTCGGGGCCGAGCACTTCGCGTGCGATCGTGAGGCGACGGATATCGTCCTCCAGATCGCGACCGACCTTCAGCTTGATATAGTCGAACCCGGCATCGACCGCCTCCTGCGCGAGCCGCCGCAACTTGTCGTCGGGATAGCCGAGCCAGCCCGCCGACGTGGTGTAGCAGGGGAAGCCGGTCGCCTCGAGATCGGCGATCCGTTCCGCCTTGCCCGCAGCGCGGTTCGTCAGCAGCGTGAGCGCGTCTTTTGGGGTGATCGCATCGGTCAGGTAGCGGAAGTCGATCGTGCGGACCAATTCCTCCGGCGTCATGTCCGCGACGAGCCGCCAGACGGGCTTGCCGACCGCCTTCGCCCACAGATCCCAGATCGCGTTGACCACCGCGCCGGTCGCAAGGTGGATCGCGCCCTTGTCGGGGCCGATCCAGCGCAACTGGCTGTCGCCCGTCAGATGCCGCCACATCCGTCCCGGATTCTCGATGATCCAGTCGAGGTCGAGCCCGATCACGAGATGCCGCATCGCCTCGATCGCCGCGACGCAGATGTCGTTGCCGCGTCCGATCGTGAAGGTCAGGCCGTGGCCTTCGAGCCCGTCCGTATCGGTGTCGAGCACGACATAGGCCGCCGAGTAATCCGGATCGGGGTTCATCGCGTCGGAGCCGTCGAGCCCCGCGCTGGTCGGAAAGCGAAGGTCGATCGTCCGCAGGCCGGTGATCGTCGTCATGCGGCGGCGACCATCGTCTGCGTCTGCTCGCCGAGCCCTTCGATGCCGAGCCGTACCGTCTGGCCGGCGCGCAGATACACCGGCGGCTTCTGGCCAAGGCCGACGCCCGCGGGCGTGCCCGTCGAGATGATGTCGCCCGCCTCCAGCGTGCAGAAATCGCTGAGGTAGGAGACGATCGTCGCGACGTCGAAGATCATGTTGGCGGTGGTGCCGTCCTGATAGCGATGGCCGTCGACTTCGAGCCAGAGGTTCAGGTTTTGCGGATCGACCTCGTCGGCGGTGACGAGCCAGGGACCGATCGGGCCGAACGTGTCGCAGCCCTTGCCCTTGTCCCAGGTGCCGCCGCGCTCGAGCTGGAACGCGCGCTCGGACACGTCATGCACGACGCAATATCCGGCGACATGTGACAGCGCATCGGCCTTCGCGATGTTACGGCCGGGCGTGCCGATGACGACGCCGAGCTCGACCTCCCAGTCGGTCTTTTCGGAGCCGCGCGGGATCTCGACATCGTCGTTCGGGCCCTGGATCGCGCTGGTCCATTTGCCGAACACGACCGGCTCGGCGGGGAGCGCCATGTTGCTCTCGGCGGCGTGGTCCGAATAGTTCAGTCCGATGCAGATGAACTTGCCGGTCCGCGCGACGCACGGCCCGATCCGCGGCGCGCCATCGACCTTGGGCAAGCGCGCCAGGTCGAGCGCGGCGATTGTCGCGAGTCCCTCGGGCGAGAGCATGTCGCCGGCGATATCGCCGAGTTCCGCGGGCAGCGCGCGGATGACGCCGTCCTCATCGAGGATGCCGGGCTTTTCCTGGCCGCGTGGGCCGTAACGCAATAGTTTCATGCTGATTCCTTTAGTTGACCCAGCCGCCGTCGATCACATGGACCGCGCCGGTGGTGAAGCTCGATTCGTCGCTGGCAAGATACAGGAACAGCGCGGCGATCTCCTCGGCGCGACCGAGCCGCCCCATCGGCTGGCGCGCGACGAAGGCGGCGTCGGCGTCGCTGACCGAAATGCCCTGAGCGCCTGCCTGCGAGACGATGCGCTCGCGCAGCGACGGCGTCTCGATCGTGCCCGGGCACACGCAGTTGCAGCGGATCCCGCGGCCGACGAAATCGGCGGCCACGGCCTTGGTCAGCCCGACCACGGCGGCCTTCGATGCGCCATAGGCATAGCGATTGGGGATGCCCTTCACGCTGGAGGCGATGCTGCTCATGTTGACGATCGCACCAGCGCCCTTGTCGAGCATGCCGGGCAGGAACGCACACGTCATGCGGTGCATCGCGTGGACGTTCAGGTTGAACGACAGGTCCCAGTCCGCATCGCTGCCCTGCAGGATGTCGCCCGCCGCGACGAAGCCGGCGATGTTGGCGAGGATATCGATCGGGCCGGTCGTCGCGGGCAGCGCGGCGATGGCGGTGGGATCGAGCAGGTCGACGACGATATGCTCGACGCCTTCGACCGCCTTCAGTGCGGCGCCGTCGCGGTCGAGCGCGAACACCCGGGCGCCCTCGTCGCGGAAGCGTTCGGCGGTGGCGCGGCCGATGCCCTGCGCCGCAGCGGTCACCACCGCGGTCTTGCCCGACAGTCTCATTCCATCTCCTGCGCGTCGTTGTGCGTTGGATCGGTTTTATTAGTCAAAGTAGCTTTTGTGAAGAGCCGCGATATGCTGAGGCGGTAGCCGGGTCCCGCGACGCGGCCAGATGAGGCTCCAGATGAGGCTGAGGATAAGCGAACATGGCATATCGGATCGTAAGCGCCCTTGACCTCGTCGACGACGCGGCCCTGATCGCCGCCTATCGTGAGCGGCACGCGGCCGGCGCGGTCTGGCCCGAGATCGTCCGCGACATTCGCGACCGGGGCTATCGCGACATGGAGATCTGGCAGGTCGCCGACCGGCTCGTCATGATCGCGGAGGTCGAGGATGATTTTCCCCGCGCCGCGGACCCTGCCGTCCAGTCGAAGGTCGCCGAGTGGGAATTGGAGATGGACCGCTACCAGCGGCCCATCGATCCGGCCGGCCCGAAATGGGCGGCCATGGAGCGGATCTTCTCGCTCCGGGACCAGCCGAGCGACTAGGCTCGACCGGTCTTGTCCGGGTTGGATTGGTATTGTCTTGTCGGCGGCATCGTTACGATCGCGTCACGCCTTGAACAAGGATGCCGCCTTCAGCACCGTCGTCCGGCCTGCCGCATCGGTCACCGCATAGGTAAAACCGGGCAGCAGGCAGAACGCGCCGACATTGCCCTTGGGATCGAGTGCGAGGAAGCCGACCTGGACGCCGCGGATCGCATCGCCGCGCAGCTTGGCGATATGGCGGACCACCTCTTCGCACGCTTGCTGCGCAGTGGCGCCGCCGCGCATCGAGGCGACCACCCGTGCCGAGCCCGCGACCCGGGTGACCTCTTCGCCGAGCCCGGTCGAGGTCGCGCCGCCGACGCCGGCCTCGACATACAGGCCCGAGCCGACCTGCGGTGAGTCGCCGACCCGCCCACGCATCTTGAACGCCATGCCCGAGGTCGTGCAGGCACCCGCCATCCGCCCGTCGGCCGTCCGCGCGAGCAGCCCTATCGTGTCGTGATCCAGCGCGCCCCCCGGCGTTCGGGCCGGCGTTCGGGCCGGCGTGAGCCCGCGCACTTCGCTGTTAGCTTCGGGTTGATATTTGGCGGTTTTCAGCCATTCCCGCCACGCCTTCTCGGACTCCGGCGTCAGTAGCGACTGTTGGGGAAAGCCCTGATCGCGCGCGAACCGCGTCGCGCCTTCGCCGACCAGGAACGTGTGCGGCGTCCGCTCCATCACCCGCCGCGCGACCGAGATCGCGTGCACCGTATCCTCCAGCGCCGCGACCGCGCCGACGCCCCCCGCATCGTCCATGATGACGGCATCGAGCGTCACATGCCCGTCGCGATCGGGATAGCCCGAATAGCCGACGCTATGATTGGTCGGGTCCGCTTCCGGTACCATCGCGCCAGCCTCGACCGCGTCGATCAGCGATCCACCCGCGGCGAGTCGTGCGAATGCCGCGGCATTGGCGGCGGCGCCGAAATCCCAGGTCGACAGGATGACCGCCCCCGATCGGCCACCGGTGGCCGCGGTAGCAGCCCTCGAAAACGGTGCGGCCAGAGAAAAAGTCCCGATCGTCCCGAGGCTTGCGAGCAGTGAACGGCGTGAAGTCATCGGTATTGGCCCCCATTTCACGTGATATCCCGACGGTATCGCGATGTGGCGTGGTCCGCCAGAGGCGTCACGCATTTGCAACATCTCGTCGTAAATGTTCCATAAAGGTATGGTATAGGTATTGACGGCATACATTATATGATCAAGCATTTAGCCCACACGCCGGGCAAGCGACGTCGCGCAATCCGGGACAAGGGGTAGGGTATGAACTTCAGTCATTCGGTTTCGAAGATAGCGCTAACCGGTTCGCTGATGCTGTGGGCATTGCCCGGCGCGGCGCAGGAGGTGACGCACGATCCCGTCACGCCGGCCCAGGCTGCTGCGCCGACCCCCGCCGACGCCAAGGTCCAGGCCGACGCGACCACCGCGACCACCGCGACCACCGCGGTCGGGCCGACCGACAGCGGGGCGAACGATTCGATCGTCGTCACCGGATCGCGCATCCAGCGGCCGAACATGACCTCCGCCGCGCCGATCACCTCGGTCACCGCACAGGACATCCGCGCGCAGGCCGCGGTCAACGTCGAGGACGTGCTGAACCGCCTCCCGCAGGTCGCACCGGACAGCCAGCAGACCTATAACGACTCCGACGGTCGCCAGCGTATCAAGCTGCGCAGCCTCGGGTTCGAGCGCACGCTGGTGCTGATCGACGGCAAGCGGCTGGGTACGCAGAACGGCCAGGACGTCGGCATCATCCCGCCGTCGCTGCTCGAGCGGGTCGACGTGCTGACCGGCGGCGCCTCGTCGGTCTATGGCTCGGACGCGGTCGCGGGTGTCGTCAACTTCGTCCTGAAGAAGGACTTCGAAGGCCTTCAGATCGACGGCAACTATAATTTCTACAACCACAACAACAAGGACACGGTCGTGTCGCCGCTGGCGCGCGCGGCCGGGTTCAGCAGCCCGCGTGGCCTGACCAACGATGGCGGCCGGGCGGACATCACGGTGACCGCCGGCAAGAAGCTGTTCGACGGCGCGCTGCGCATCAACGGCTTCGTCAACTACAAGCACACCGATCCGGTGTTGCTGTCGGAGCGCTCGAACTCGGGCTGCTATCTGACGCAGACGAGCCTGAACGCGCCGCTGTCGTGCGGCCTGACCCCGAGCAGCTCGACGAGCGGCCTGATCACGCCGCAGACCGGTGCGAACGCCAACGCGCAATACGTCAACAACCCCAATGGCGCGCGCGAATTCGTGCCGTTCGGTCCGGGTGCCGGCAACGCGTCGAACTATTTCAGCAACTATGCCTATCAGCGGCCTTCGGAGCGCGTGAACGCCGGCGGCTTCGTCAGCCTGGACATCGCACCGGACGCCGAGCTGTATGCGTCCGGCATCTGGTTCCGCGACAAGTCGTACAACAATTATCCGGCGATCGCGGGCGGCACCGTGAACGTCAACTGCAACAACCCGTTCCTGTCGGGATCGCAGGCGACCGCGATCTGTGGCGCCGCTGCCGGTACCGCCGCCACCGCGCCGATCGACCTGCGCTATCGCCTCGGCGAAGGCAACGACCAGCCGGATACGTACCTGAACACCGGCGTCCGCCTGACCGGCGGCGTCCGTGGCAAGGTCGGCGATGCGTGGACCTA
>Ga0265296_1004367_pt1 | contig 12323 bp, 5 predicted proteins | sample MunlanPumphouse1_FD_189073 | JGI IMG/M metagenome (GOLD analysis project Ga0265296, IMG submission 189073) | Groundwater microbial communities from a municipal landfill in Southern Ontario, Canada - Pumphouse #1 | ecosystem: Environmental > Aquatic > Deep subsurface > Groundwater | place: Canada... | reverse complement strand
AATCAAATGACGCAAACGATAAATTTCAATATGACGTTTGGAAAAAAATTTTGCCAAAAGAACGATTAAAGACAGTTTGGCAAGCTCCACCGGCTGAAAAAAAAATCCTCCTATGCTCAACCACGCTTCTATCCCCCTGATTTTTAATCTCAACAAAAGGACGAGCAGCAATAAAAATACGGTTAAAAGATAAAATAAGAAAACGGTGAAACTGTGCATTTTTAAAATCCTGAAATCAAAAAAACTCAACACCACCAGCAACACAATGCCGATTAAAGCCCAGAGTATCTGTTTGCCGAAAAAAGGATAAAGGCTCACCCCCGACAAACTAAAAAGCGAAAGAAGCCCGATTGTTATCAACAACAAAACAGCCGCGAGAAGCAGCCAGTCAAATTTTTTAAGGTGAGAAAGAAAAGTTGAAACAAACATCTCGGGCATTACTGCGGTTTCAAAATAATAGCCGGGTCAAACACGTTAACCCTTGGCTCCGCCCAAATGGTTGAGGGTTGTCCCTTTAGTTCTTCCGGCCACACCGCTTTAATAAGACGCTTGGAGCCGGAAAGAAAATTTTCAACAACTATTCGATTTACCCCCAAAAGATTGCTGTCTTTGTCCAAAACGACAAAATTTATCTCCACCTCGCGAAAACTAAATGGCGTCTGATTAAAAATGTTGGCCTCCACCAAACCTTGTTTCCGGTTTTTCTCCTCCACAACTTTATAGTCCAAACGCTCGGTAACCAGATTAAACCTTTCTTTGGAACGCAGCTGCCACCCCATTTTCAGCACCCGAAATTCCACCTTGTTAACCGGCCGGTTGGTCTTTATGTTCGCTTCAATTATATGCACCTGCTCCTGCGGCAAAATAAAAGTATGGCCGGTCTTGATAGTCACCAAACCGACTTCATCAAACAGAGAAAATTCATACTCTAGATCGGAAGAAGATAAAACTTCATTGGGGTTTCTGAGAAACACGGCAACATCATAAATATTTTTCCGCACCGGCACCAAATGAACCCAAAAAATCTCCAGCTGTTCCGGATTTCTTAATTCGCAAGGGATGCAGGGGCCCCCGCAATCAATCCCCCTCTCTTCCTGATTTTTGCGATTGTCAAAACAAGTTGGTGTAGGCAACAACTTTAAAACCAAAAAATAACCTATTAATACAAACGGCGTTAAAACAACAAGAACGACGACAAACTGTCTCCTGATGCGCCACGACATAATAATCTAATGATAATACTTTTGCTAAAAGAGTAAAAGTGCAGCGAAAAAATAAGTCCCCACATCTGTACATAAGTGGGAACAAAAAAACCGCATCAAATTTTGTATATACTGGCGTACCCTACTTTCCCGGAATCGCAAGGACTCAAGTATCATCGGGCCTAAATGCTTTCACTGCTGAGTTCGGAATGGGATCAGGTGGGACACATTTAGGTAAAACACCAGCAAGTAAAAAATTTCATGCGGAACAAAATGAAGCTCCATGGGCAAGCCCATGGTATCCACGGCGCCACGGTTCAAGCCTGCGGGCTTGCCCGTGGAGCGGAATCCCGTACCGAAAACCCCTTTCATCCCTGGACAAACTCGGGGTTTTCTGGTGCGTGGATAATCTGATTTGAGCAAATACTGGCAAAACCTTCAAGGTTCTGCTACCTGGTAATCTTGATCTATTAGTAGTTCTCGGCTCAACGCATTACTGCGCTTACACCTAAACCCTATTAACCTTGTCATCTTCAAGGGATCTAAATGATACCTAATCTTGAGGCGTACTTCGCACTTAGATGCTTTCAGCGCTTATCACAACCGAACATAGCTACCCAGCGGTGCTCCTGGCGGAACAGCTGGTAGACCAGAGGTTCGTTCATCCCGGTCCTCTCGTCACATGCTCGCTTCGCTCGCACCGCGATGCCAATCTACGAATGCATGCGAATGATGCGAATTGCGAATACGATTTTCCTCTGTCACCAGAGGTGCAGACTATATCTTCACCCTGAGACTGCGTCAGCAATCGAAGGGGTCGGCGTATTATAGTGGCGAACTTCACCACTATCTTCCACTATCGAAGTCCGACTTCAATAATTTCCAGTCGTTACGGGGTCCGACATTACGTCGAACTTCCCACGGTATTAACTTTAGCCAATTTTCTTCAAAAGTTTTTGGACCGAAAAACTTTTGTAAACTAAAGCCTCCACCGTTATTAGCCGAATTGTCATCACGAATTACTCCGTGAAGTAGCAATGCTTTACTAGGGACAACCCCTCTCAAGTATCAACGCCTGTGGTAGATAGGAGACCAACCTGTCTCACGCATGTATCTCACGCATTCCTGCGTGCATTGGACTGTACCTTCATCCCCTTTTTTGAGGATGGCTGACGTTCAGTCTCTACGGGTTCCGCGTTTACGGATTCCCTCGGTATTGCCCGGTCTGGGTTCTACCGATATGAGTCAGCATGGCTCCACGATATTACTATCGTAGGCCGCCGTGAATAATGTCTTAAACCTCGGATTCAAACCATTCATGCGCCAATCTATTCGCATTATTCGCATGCATTTGTAGATTGGCATCGCGGCGCGCGATTAGCGCATCAACGGTTTGAACCCAGCTCGCGTATCTTTTTAATCGGCGAACAGCCGAACCCTTGGGACCTTCTCCAGCCCCAGGATAAGATGAGCCGACATCGAGGTGCCGAACTCCGCCGTCGATATGGACTCTTGGGCGGAACTAGCCTGTTATCCCCGGGGTAGCTTTTATCTGTTAATCTTTGGCCTTGTTCTAGCAAGTACCATCGGTTCACTAAGCCCTGCTTTCGCACCTGCGCGACATATCCGTCTTGCAGTCAAGCCAGCTTATGCCTTTACACGTCCAGGCCGATTTCCATCCGGCCCAAGCTGACCTTAATAGACCTCTCCATTACTCTTTAGGAGAGTTGTGCCCCACAAAAACTGTCCGCCAGACACTGTCCCAGTTGGGCTTACCTTTTTGGATTCCCAACCGGTTAGAATCTAAAAATTTGAAGAGTGGTATTTCACTGACGGCTCCATGCCGCCCGAAAGCGACACTTCAAAGCCTCCCACCTATGCTACGCATCAAATCCTTAAACCCAATATCAAGCTACAGTAAAGCTCCCGGGGTCTTTTCGTCTAACCACAGGTAACCGGCATCTTCACCGGTACTGTATTTTCACCGGGCTCCTCGTTGAGACAGTCCCCCAGTCGTTACGCCTTTCGTGCGCTTCGGAACTTCATCGCTCGCTCCGCTCGCAATATGATACAAATCTACAAATGATATGCGAATCTACGAATTGCGAATACGGACTGCGATACCCTTCTTTTTCAAGAAGGCATGGACTATATGTTCTTCCCAAAATTGGGAAGCTTGCGTGTAGTCTCTACGGACCCCTTATTCAACACCTGGTATTGAATAAGGTTGCCTCGGTATTGCCATAACTCGTGTCTCATCGAATTTTAGGTTTCACCGATACAGCAAGTTTTACTTTCAGAAACACAACTGAAAGCGTGCACATGGAATTACTCCCATGCGGGGCAAGTTCCGTACTTACCCGAAAAGGAATTGCGCTACCTTAGGACGATTATAGTTATCGCCGACATTGACGAGGGCTTGGCACCTATAGCAGAACAACATTGATATAATCTCAATCACTCCACCTAAATGCTTAACCTTCTCGCATTGGTCAGGCGTCAGCCCCTATACATCCTCTTGCGAGTTAGCAGGGACCTGTGTTTTTGGTAAACAGTCGCCAGGGGGTCTTTTGTTGCAACCGCCTTGCGGCGGTAAGCCTTATTGCGAACTTACGGCTGCTTTTTTGCCGAGTTCCTTAACGAGGAATCACCCGTTCGCCTTGGTGCGCTTACACCAATCCACCTGTGTCGGTTTGCGGTACGGTTGCGCATTGATATTTTTAGACGATTTTCTCGGAAGCCTGCTTTATCGAATTTCCCGAACCTTGCGGCAAGGAATTTTCGCTGCGCTTGGAGCCGAGAATTACCTCCGCCGGCGGATTTTCCTGCCGGCGCTCCTTACGCCCCGAACGCAAATCCAATAATGCGCTCGATATACTAGACTTCGTCCTGCCATCAAAACAATGCGCAGTGCCGGAATATTAACCGGCTGTCCATCAGCTGCGGCTTTCGCCATTGCCTTAGGACCGACTAACCCTCAGTTGATTTTCATTGCTGAGGAAACCTTGGATTTTCGGCGGTCCGGGCTTTCACCGGACTTGCGGTTACTAGTGCCAACATTCTCTCTTCCCTGCGCTCCAGTTGCCCTCGCGGGTCAACCTTCACTGCACAGGAAATGCTCTTCTACTACTCGCGAAATTCGAAAATTCCGCGAATCCGTAATTTCGGTACCAAGCTTAGCCCCGTTGAATCTTCGGCGCAAAATCTCTAGACGAGTGAGCTGTTACGCACTCTTTAAAGGATGGCTGCTTCTAAGCCAACCTCCTCGATGTCTGAGAAATTCCACCGCCTTTTACACTTAGCTTGGATTTAGGGACCTTAATTGACGGTCTGGGCTGTTTCCCTCTCGCACGACGGAGCTTAGCCCCCGCCTGCTGACTCCCGGAATAATTTAGCGGGCATTCGGAGTTTGGTTGGTCCGCCTGACTTTCGCCAATTACGGACCATCCAGTAGCTCTACCTCCCGACAAACATAATCCGGGGCTAGCCCTAAAGCTATTTCGAAGAGAACCAGCTATTTCCAGGTTCGATTAGCTTTTCACTCCTTACCACAGGTCATCCGAAGGCGTTGTACGACCCACCGGTTCGGGCCTCCTGCCGGTGTTACCCGACATTCACCCTGCCCATGGTAAGCTCACCTGGTTTCGGGTCTTTTGAATACTACCTATAGTTCGCTGGTTTGCTAGTTTCGGTTACTTTGTAACCTCCCAGTTTACTAGATTTAACTAGCCAACCGGGTAACTAGCTAACCAGTGAACTAAAACGCGCTATTAACGCTCGGTTTCCCTCTGCCTTCCCCCCACTTTTAACCTCGACAGTAAAAATTTGCAGCAAAGCTGCAGTCGAGTGTAAAAGTGGGGGTTAGACGAGTAATATCCAAAAACTCGTTGGCTCATTCTTCAATAGGCACACTATCACCGCGCTCTGCGCGGAAACTCCAATTTCCAAGCACCAAATTCCAAACAATATCCAATGACCAAAATTCAAATAACCAAAACGTGTTTGGAATTTTGAATTTAAGTTTTGGTATTTGTTTGTGATTTGGAATTTGTGATTTGGAATTTCTGTGCAAAGCACGGCTCTAGCTACTTGTAAGCATATGGTTTCAGGTACTATTTCACCGCCCTCACCGGGCTGCTTTTCACCTTTCCCTCACGGTACTAGTTCACTATCGGTGTTCCGTTAGTATTTAGCCTTGGGAGACTAGTCCTCCCTGTTTCCTGCCCAGTCTTCGTACGGGGCAGTACTCAGGAGTAACAACGAAGAGCATGCAATAACTTTCGCTTACGGGGCTATCACCCTCTTTGGCCGGCCTTTCCAGGGCCGTTCTGCTAGATAAATTGCAGTTTTTAAACTCTTTGAGGATTGCTCCTCGCGTCGTTATCCTACAACCATCTAATTAACTAATAACTAAAAAATAGCAATTAGAAAAATAGATTTTGGGCTGTTCCCTTTTCACTCGCCGCTACTAAGGGAATGAGTTAATCCTCAAATTTGCAAGCGCAATTGCCACCCGCAAATTTGGGATTAACATTGTTTTCTTTTCCTCCGCTTACTGAGATGTTTCACTTCAGCGGGTATAGCCACCGCGCTCTGCGCGGAAACTCTAAATCCAAATATCTAAATCCTAAACAAATTAAAAATTCAAATATTCCAAACTTCAAATAAGTTTTGAGGTTTGAATTTTGAAATTTAGAGTTTATTTAGAAATTAGGATTTTGAAATTAGGATTTCCGTGCAAAGCACGGCTCACCGTGTTTTACACGGCGGGGTTTTCCCATTCGGAAACCTCCGGATCAAAGGTTGCTCGCCACCTCCCCGAAGTTTATCGCAGGCACGCCACGTCCTTCATCGCCTACGGAACCCTAGGCATCCACCATATGCACTTGATGATTACCAGGTAGCAGAACTTTGAATTAAAGTTTTACTACCTATATTTTAATTAATTTTTTCAATTTTCAAGCTGCTAACCGTTTATCAACCATCATCTATCCACCTCTAATGGACAGGTGATGACTGACAGATTTTAGGTAGTCCCCCACTAATCCCAATGCTGTCTTTTTCTTCAATCAAGTCTAGATTCCGCGGCAGCGCCTATCGGACAAAAGACGAAAGACAAACGACCCACGCACCATTTTTACGATAGTAACCCAGCGTACCCCCTCCTCCTACTCTACTGTATTTATTTTGGCAGCACGCTTCGCGCATCAAAGGATTGGCTATTCGCCACCGCGTGCTGCAAAACAATACTGGGGTAAAAATGGTACGGGGTCATTTGTTTGTTTCCAATCAGACATCGCCTGATGACTCGTCTTCTTGGACAAACAAATGAAAAACCGCGTAGATACGCGGCTCCTTGAACAGTCAACACGAAACCGTTGGCTGGTTAAGTTTCTCTTTGAGCCGCTTTTTTGCTAAATTTTAGCTTGATATCCATATGTAAGTACAATTATACTCGCCCCGAAAAATTTGTCAACAATACCAATGTGGATAATCTGTGCATCAATCAAACGCCGGAAACCTAAATCCATCTTTAAACGTTCTAATTATCAGAACATAAAAAAACAAGGAGCTGCTCATGAAAGTAAAAGTAATAATGGACTATTCCATTAATTTGTTGACTTTGTCCTTACAACCGGAGAACGATGTTGAACTCAGCAAATTAAGAGAGCTTAAACCAATTGAAAATTCCGTACTTGATGCCGAGATCAAAAAGCTCTGGTCGAATAGAGATGGACTTTCGGCGCAAACAATTCAACCTGACTCCGACACTATCAAAAATTATAATGAATTAACTATTATTACTTTTCATCGCTGATTAAATTTCTAACAGCCATCTCGGCTGTTTTTTACTATTCTGCCGTAATCAAAATCCGGCTCCGAAAGGAACCGGATTTTGAATTTCAAAAAAACTATTTCCTTAATTCTTCTTTCATTCTTCTCAAGAAATCTTCCGCAGTTTCTTTGCCGCCAAGACCAAAGGCAAGGCCAAAGCCCAAAGCCAGTGCCGCCACCAATCCTGTAACCACCGTCTGCAGAAGCGCCACGGCTATACCAAGTTGTAACAAAGCTGCAATGATGGCAAAAATCCAAATGGACCAGCGCGCTACCACTCCTGCCAAAGAACCCCTGTGTCCAGCGACTCTGGCCGAGCCGCGAACCAAATTCTCAACGGTATTGGCGACCACAGCCGCGATTATGAGAATTAAAGCCGCGACTATAACGTTTGGAATATACAGCAAAACATCCCGCAAAAAACCCGATACCTGGGTCAAGCCAAGGATATTAACCGCCGCAAGAAGAAAAACGACTATCAAAAACCACTTCACAAGCCCGCCGATGAACACGCCTGAATTCAATCTCCAGCCCGCCCGCTCCAGCGTCTTTTCAAAATCAAGTTTGGCAAGAAGATGGTCAACCCGCAAAGCCCTGACAACTTGTTCTACGACCTTACCCAAGGATATGGCCACAATCCAACCAATTATAAATACTACCAACGCGCTTATAAAAAGCGGAACAAAACCAGCAACAGATGTCCAAACCTGCTGCAAAGAAACGACTATAATGTCTCCCCAAGTTTGTAATGCCATAATTTTCAATACTATAATAATAAATAATTATTAATTATTTTTCCAGTTAATTCTGGAAAATTATTGTGCCCAGTAATACAACTTTGACTATTTTGCGCCTAAGCCAAAAAGGCATTAAGACGTTAATTTAGCACGCGCGTGCTACCCAATTATCGTTGAGTTTTTTTGTCGCCAATGGCGACAGTCAAAGTTGATATACTGGGTGTGCACAATAATTTTACCTTTCACCCTCCTTCTTTTCGCGCCGCGCGCAAAAGGAAGGGGGCGTCGACCTTTACCCCGTTCTTACGGAGGATTGATTTTAGAGCTATCATTTATTATAATAAAACTCGCCTTTTGTATCAAAGAAGAGTTATCCACATGAGGGGTTTGGCCTAAATTTTGGAGTCCGCGTAGGACGAACAAAATTTAGATGCCAAACCCTCACCCCCTCTTTTTAGATTCTGCAAAGCAGAACTCAAAAAGAGGGGGTGCTCAATTTTTCAGCTACTCGCTTCGCTTATAGGAAAAATTGGCAAATTTTAACAACATTGATATATGCTTTCCATAAACAACCTAAAATCCGGCTCTCTGATTATAATGGAAGGAGCCCCCTATCAAGTTCTGGAAGTAACCCATCTGCATATGGGCAGGGGCGGCTCTTCTGTCCAAACCAAGATAAAAAACCTCAAAACCGGACAGGTTCTTTCGCGCAATTTCAAACCGGCCGACAGCTTTGAAGAAGCTGAAATAGAAAAAAGGCCGCTTACCTTTCTTTACGCTCACCGCGGCGACTATGTTTTTGTTGACCCGAAAAACCCGAAAAATAGATTTATTTTAAAAGAAGGTGAACTTGGTGAAAATAAAAAATGGCTGAAGCCGCAGACGCAAGTAACAACCATTTTCCTGAAAGAAGAATTATTGAACTTTGTTCTCCCGATTAAAATGGATTTCAAGGTAACCGAAGCCCCGCCCGGAGTGCAAGGAGACAGGAGTCAGGCCGGAACCAAAACCATTACCATTGAAACTGGAGCAACGATCCAAGTTCCGTTGTTTATAAATACCAATGATATAATTAGAGTAAATACGGAAACCGGAGAATATACCGAAAGAGCGGAAAAAGCGTAAAAAATAAGGTTTTGTTACCCCCCCCTCCTTTTAAATACTCTTGATGATTCTTTTATTCATTCCTGCTCTTCTTTTTATTTCTTAACTTGTTTTCATCAATAGCGTTCAAAAGGAGGGGGGACAAAGCCCTTAAAATTTCACCCTTTCTCCCGGCTTAATTACTTTTTTCTTTTCTTCTTGTTTTTCTTCCCCTTTTTTAATCCGCGCACCAGAAGACCACGAGCTTGCCTGTGGATGAACGGTAGTCTTCGGTGCGGGATTTCGCTCCGCGGTCAAGCCCGCAGGCTTAAGCGTGGATTGAGAAATATCATTGGCTTGCCCGTGGAGCTTCATTTTAGTTTCTTTTTGGCTGACGGATTTAAGCGAATCTTCCAAAATCTTCCTTAATCCCGCCACATCAACTTGCGGTTTTTTTGCAACCGCGGATTCTTTGTCTTCCTTTTTTTCCGACACTGAAGCGGGCTGACTTTCGGCTCTGGAAGCAAGTTCAGAAAGTGAAATTGACCCCATACCGCCGGATACCCTTGGAATCGGCTTGGAATGAATGATTGATTTTTGCCGATTCCTCTCAAATGGCGGCGTAGGCCTCATTGGGCGCCCGGCTAAGGATCGTCCGGAAAATCCCTCTCCGGCCTTTGTCTGTTGCTTCTCTCCTCCTCCGCCAAATTCAATCCCCAAACCCTCAAGACTTGGAGCAAATTTGGTGCGGCCCACCTGCGGCATTCTTTCCGGAAGAGGAACAATTTTTCCTTCTTCAATCTGTTTAAGACATGGCTGGCAATAAACCGGTCTTTTGCCGTCGGGCTTAAAAGGCACCGTAGCTGTTTTTCCGCAGTTCCAACAAATAGTTTCGTAGGTTTTACCTTCCTCTCCAGCCGCAGTCAAACCGCCTCCCAATCCGCTCCAGCGCGCAATCTCCTCCTCAACTTTAACCCGGGGCTGGCTGTAACGCTCCCGTGAGAGCTTAAGTATTTTTTCTTTAATACTTGGGTCGGTTTCAAACTGAAGAGGCGGTATGGTAACGGCAGAAAAAGGTCGGGAAGTCACTCCGTCCACCATAAGCTTAAGATAAATACAATAGTTGGGAAGATTAATAAGGTCCTGCATGGCAAACTCGGGGGCAAATTCATTTTCCAGATATTCGGCGTCAGCGGCTCCCACTCGAAAAGCTATCATCGTTCCCACGTTGCCAAACACGGCATCGCGCACTTTGGTGGAAATATCGGTTACCAGCTGCCCCACATACTGATGAGCAATGATGATATTGAAATGGTATTTTCTTGCCTCAGAAAGAATGCTCGCAAAAGAGTCGGTGGCAAAGTTTTGAAACTCATCAACGTATAGATAAAAATCATGCCGCTCCTCTTCGGGAATACGCACTCTTTCCATGGCGGCAAGCTGAACCTTGGTGATAATCATAGCGCCCAAAAGACTAGAGTTATCTTCGCCGATTCTTCCCTTAGAAACGTTCACGAGAAGTATCTTCCCCTCATTCATAATCTGCGGGATGTTAAGAGTGGATTTCGGCTGGCCAACTATATTACGAATAAAAGAAGTATTTAAAAACTGATTTACTTTATTCTGGATCGGAACAATGGCTTCATTGCGAAATTGATCTCGCCAAGTTTCGTATTCATGCACCCAGAAAGATTTAACCACGGGATCTTTTACATTGGCGACTATTTGCTGGCGATAATCTTTGTCTACCAAAATGCGAGGAATGCCAAGCAGAGTTGTGCCCGGAGTATCCAAAAGCGCCATGATGCAATTCTGCAAAATGTATTCCATGCGGGCCGACCATACGTTGGCCCAGATTTTGGTGAAAATACCAAGAAGGTCGGAAACCACCAGGTGTTTATATTTCGGGTCGGTAACCTCCAAAATATTAAAACCGATTGGATACTCGGCATCCACCGGATTAAAATAGATTACGTCTTTCATCCGTTCTTTCGGAATTTGCGAGAGCACTTCTTCAACAAATTCACCGTGCGGGTCAATTATGCCTATTCCGCGGCCGGCCCTGATGTCTTGTAAGGCAATATTTTTCAGGAGCGCGGTCTTACCCGTTCCGGTTTTGCCGATTACATAAGTGTGCTGCCTGCGGTCTTTTGTTTTAATGCCAAAAACCTTTTCGTTTCCGCGAAAATTACACTTGCCGATAAAAACGGTTTCCTGTTTTTTTGCTTGCGCCATCAAAATAATTATACCGCAAATATCAAAACTTGATAAATTTACCCAACGCACCAGAAAGCCCTCGGCTTCTGCAGACGGATGAATGGTGGAAAAGTTGGCTTTCGGTGCGGGGTTTTGCCCCGCCGCCGAAATAAGAGGTGCCGCCGACTCCCGTCGGCGGGGCTCCACTTTATGCCCTTTCTGACTTAAAAATCTTAATTCCAGTTCTAAGTTTTAATCAAATAAGCGGTTCCGGATGAATGTCGTCATCATCTTCGTTTTCAGATAAATCTTGCTTGTTTTGAGGCGTTTGTTTCCGAAAAACAACCGCTTCTTCCTCTTCTTTCAGCGCCTTCCAAACCTTATCAACGTGAATGGCGTATTTGTCGCGCGATGTTTCAATTATGCGGTCTTTGAATGACTGATGCTGCGCCGGCAAAACCTGCAGAGTTTCAGCGGAAAAAGGGTCATACGTTTCGCCGTCAATCGTTTCTTTTATATAAAACTCCTGCATGCCCAGATTAATCATATCTTTTGCTTTGAAAACCGGCGTCATTTCAGCTTCCAGCCGGATAGCGTCGTCCGCGCCCACGCGAAAAATAATGAAAGTGGCGATATTTCCAAGGACGGTTGCCAAAACTTCGGGCAAAAGTTGCGCGGTGTATTGATGGGCCACGGTTAAATTCAGGGCGTATTTTCTCGCCTCGGAAAAAAGATTTACAAAAGAGTTCGTCACAAGATTATGGAACTCATCAATATAAAGGTAAAAACTCCTCCTTTGCTCTTCCGGAATTTTTGCCCGCGTCATTCCTGCCTGCTTGATTTTGGTTATAAACATGGAGCCGAAAAAGCTTGAATTTTCCTCGCCCAGCTTCCCCTTGGAAAGGTTTATCAAAAGAATCTTTTCATTGTTCAAAATTTCCTCAAAATCAATTTTGTTTTCCTTCTGGGCGAAGATATTGCGGAGCATTGGCATGGACAAAAATTGCCCTAATTTATTCACCAGAGGGATAATCGCGTCCGTATCAAATCTCTCGGACCAGTCGGCAAATTCAACCGCGAAAAACCTTTTAACCATATCATCGGTAATGTATTCAATCACTTTTTGGCGGTACGGCCTGTCGGTAAGCATTGAAACCATCCCGCGCATAGTCGCTTCCGGATAATCAAGCATGGCCAAAACCGTGAAGCGGAAAACGTGCTCAAGCCGCGGGGTCCAGTTCGCGCCGAATTGTTTTTTCATCACCTCAAT
>Ga0265296_1004366_pt1 | contig 12323 bp, 9 predicted proteins | sample MunlanPumphouse1_FD_189073 | JGI IMG/M metagenome (GOLD analysis project Ga0265296, IMG submission 189073) | Groundwater microbial communities from a municipal landfill in Southern Ontario, Canada - Pumphouse #1 | ecosystem: Environmental > Aquatic > Deep subsurface > Groundwater | place: Canada... | reverse complement strand
CCCGGAAGAAAACCAAGGTTTTCCCCTGCTTCAACTGCCGGTCGTGTAAGTATGATTCTCTTCACTTCTTTATTTTTCAATGCCCTCACAGCAAGAGCTACGGCGGTATATGTTTTACCTGTTCCGGCGGGGCCGATAGCAATGATCAAGTCATTTTTTATATAACTGTCTACCATCCGCTGCTGGTTGATAGTTCTGGCTTTAATGGGAAACCCATTCTTTCCGTGAACCAGAACATCTTTCTCTGTTTCCGTACCATTATAGCTTTGATGAATATCCATGATATATTCAATATCTTTTTCCGTGACCTTTCCAAACTTTTCGTAATGTTTTAACAGAATCTCAAATCGTTCTTCGAACTGGTTAAGCTCCAATTCATCTCCTATCGCCTTTATCATGTCTCCGCGCGAAATTAGTTTCAACTTTGGAAAAAATTTCCTGATCAACTCAAGGTTAAAGTCGTTGACGCCAAATATATCAACAGGATTGATGGATTCTAGTGTAAAAACTTTTTCTGTCATTTTTTTGTCAATAGCAATTGCGGCGGCAAGCGCAATTAATACGTAATATTTTTCAGGTAAATATTTTTATAAATAACTATATTTATTACTTTTGGACATTACAAAAATAACAACATTTTTCAAATAATATAATTGCTTAACCTTTCAATAATGGCAATTATTACACTTACTACCGACTGGGGACTGAAAGACCACTATACTGGCTCTGTTAAAGGTGCATTATTATCTCTGATGCCGGATGCAACTATTGTTGATATTACCCACGAAATACCATCATTCGATTTAGAACCGGCTTCTTTTGTGATTCTGAACAGCTATCATACTTTTCCAAAAGGAACTATTCATATTATAGGGATAAATACTGAGGCTTCCATTGAAACACCTCACATCGTGATGCTTTATGATGGCCATTATTTTATTGGCGCTGATAACGGTATTTTTTCACTCATTGCGCACGGAAACCCCAAAAAGATTATTGAACTTAATATTCCACAGGATTCGGATTATTTTACTTTCTCTACACGCGACGTATTTGTGAAAGCGGCTTACCTGATAGCAAAGGGGGAGAGACTCGAAAACCTTGGGTTTGAAAAGGACGCTCTTAATGAAATGATAACATTAAAACCTGTTGTTGAAACCAATTCAATTAAAGGAAATGTTATTTACATTGATTCCTACGAAAATGTTATCACCAATATCAGCAAGGAGTTGTTCAGGGAAGTGGGTAAGGGTAAGAAATTCGTGATATCGTTTCGCGGAAGAAACGACATAAACAGCATCAGCCATGCATATAAAGATGTGGACCCAGGCGAAAAACTCGCATTGTTCGGAACTTCAGGTTACCTTGAAATAGCAATAAACACAGGTAATGCGAGCAGTTTGCTTGGACTCAAACTTAAGGATTCCCTGAGAATCGATTTCGAAGAATAATATCTGTTAATAATCAACGGCAACCTATTTAAAGAAATACCGTCTTTAAATGTAAATATTTTGTTTTTTGCACCAAACTGTCTATCTGTGTCTATATGATGACAAAAAAAATTGTAATTATTTTAATAATTGTGCTCTCAATTATACATGCTTACTCACAATGCCCGATTGATGCCGGTAACGGAGGTGCGATTTGCATAGGGCAAACTATACAATTACAGGCATCAGGAGCTACAAATTACAACTGGTATCCTGCCGGCGGTTTAAGTGCAACCAATATAGCAAATCCAATAGCAAATCCGACCACTACAACTACATATTATTGTTCAGGTACTTGCGGCGGTGTTAATCTGATCGTAAATGGAGATTTCACCCAGGGAAATACAGGATTTTCTTCTGATTATTCTCTCTGTGCAACTCCAGGCAGTTGCGACGCTTTTATGTATATAGTTGCTGCCAATGCGAGCGCTCACCATTCATCATGGACATGCACGGATCATACTTCAGGTTCTGGCAACTTCATGATTGTCGATGGCGCTACAGCATCTAACAAAAAAGTATGGGGTCAGACTGTTACTGTTGTCCCCAACACAAATTATACTTTCTCCTGCTGGGTGTCTTCCATGTCAGGGTGGTCACCCCCTGCTGATTTATTTTTTTACTTTAATGGTACTTCTATTGGACACATTGTTGCTTCTACAACTTCTTCATGCACTTGGGCGCAATTCACAGCAAACTGGAATTCCGGCAGTAACACTTCTGTCATTATCCGTATTGTAGATAATTGTATTGATTATGCAAACAATGATTTTGGAATTGATGATATTTCTTTAATTGCACCAATTAGTACTGCTTTAGATAGTGTAAAGGTAACAGTGAAACCTTTACCAATAGCCGATGCAGGTAATAATCAAACGGTTTGTGCCGGGACAAGTGTTACACTAACCGCAACAGGCGGTACATCATATCAATGGAATAACGGAGTAACCAATGGAGTTTCTTTCGTACCGACAGCCACAGCAACCTATACTGTGACGGTTACAAATGCAAACGGATGTACTGCTACTGATAATGTGCAGGTAACTGTTAACTCTCTGCCAATAGCCGAAGCAGGGAATAATCAAACGGTTTGTGCCGGGACAAGTGTTACATTAACCGCAACAGGCGATACATCATATCAATGGAATAACGGAGTAACCAATGGAGTTCCTTTCGTACCAACAGCCACAACAACATATACCGTAACAGTAACAAGCAATGGCTGTTCAGCAACAGACAATGTAATGATAACAGTGAATCCTTTACCAAATGCTCAGATCACATCTTTTACTGATGCTTCATGTGGAACGAATGATGGAAGCGCCATTGCTTCCGGTGGGATAAATTATTTATGGAACAATGGACAAACCACTTCGTCAATTATAGGATTAGCGCCAAATAATTATACGGTTACCGTTACAGATATCAACGGATGTACTGCAGATACTAATGTTACAATAGGACAAGTTTCGGCTCCTACTGCCACTGCTTCTTCAACAAATGAAAACTGCAATCTGTCAAACGGAACTGCAACAGTTGTTGCATCAGGTGGAACGGGTAATTACACCTATATTTGGAGTACAAACCCACAACAAACCACTGCAACCGCAACAGGTCTTCCTGTTGGTACATATACTGTAACAGTTACTGAAGGTAACTGCTCAGCTACAACATCAACAATTGTACTTCCAATTCCCGGACCTACTGCAAGTTTTACAGCGTTTCCTGTGCCAGTTGATATAAACGAAACTATTTCATTTCTTGATAACTCAAGTGGAAATATTGTAAGTTGGCAATGGAACCTTGACGATGGTAGTCAGGCAACAGGAACGAGTTTTAATCACCAATATACAACTACTGGAAATTATACAGTTACGCTTGTCGTTACCGATAACAACACTTGTACCGATTCCTACAGTGATACTATAATAGTAAAAAATCATTTCACTTTATTTATTCCAAACGCATTTTCTCCGGATGGTGACGGTTTGAATGATTCCTTTTTACCAATAGGAGAAGGTATAGATCCAAATAATTATGACATGAAAATCTTTGACAGGTGGGGAAACTTATTATTCCACACTACAGATATGAACGAACCATGGAAAGGTACATTAAATAATGATGAAACCGCTAACAGGGCTATAGGAGTTTATGTTTATAGAATATTATTAAAAGAAATTAATGGTTCTGAAAATGAATTTATCGGAAGCGTAACACTGTTCAAATAATTTCCCCTTTAATGACAGATAACTGATGACCAATAACAAAATATTATTAAATCACGGCAGTGGCGGCAAAATAACTCACGAGCTGATAAGTAGTATATTCATTAAATATTTTAGCAATGAAATATTAAAAAGTCAGACCGATTCCGCAATTCTCAATATTGACAGCAATTTGCTTGCTTATACAACCGATTCCTATGTGGTCGATCCTATCTTTTTCCCTGGTGGCAACATCGGAAAACTGGCTGTTTGCGGAACTGTAAATGATCTGGCTGTCTCAGGTGCAAAGCCTTTGTATTTAAGTTGTGGCTTTATCATTGAAGAAGGATTTCTTTTATATGATCTGGAAACTATTGTAAAATCAATGGCTGAAGAGGCAAAAAAAGCGGGAGTATATATTGTTACCGGCGATACAAAAGTTGTTGACAAAGGCAAATGCGATAAAATTTTTATTAATACATCAGGAATTGGCCTGCTGGATAGGAAAAGAGAGCATATCAGTTTTGGAAACGAAATTGAAGCCGGTGATATGGTTATTGTGAATGGTACAATTGGTGATCATGGAACTGCCATCCTTTGCGCACGAAATAGTATCGAATATACAAGCAACGTCCTGTCCGACTGTGCTTCGCTGAATCATACGATATTTAAGGCTCTCAACATATCTGACAGAATTAAATTCATGCGCGATGCCACTCGCGGAGGGCTTGCTACCGTACTTTGTGAACTTGCTGAGAAACATAATTTTGGAATAGAAGCAAATGAAAGTTCTATCCCCGTTCAGGAAAGTGTGAGAGGTTTGTGTGAGATATTTGGTTTTGATCCGTTGTATATGGCGAATGAAGGGAAAGTTGTAATGGTGGTTGGACGAAATGATGCGGAAAAAGTTTTGAAAGTTTTGAAAGAAGATGATTTTGGGAAAAATGCTGCAATCATTGGTGAAGTGACAGAATCAAACAAAGGAATGGTTGTGATGAATACTGGAATTGGCGGCAGAAGAATCATTGATATGCTGGCAGGGGAACAGTTGCCGAGAATTTGCTAGTCTGTTTTTAAATATAATTAGTGTCTGTCCATAAAGTAATAGATACTGATTTAAGAACAAGGATTAACGATTTTTGATTTTTGATTTTCTTTACTTCTAAAATCATCATTCGTTAATCGATATTCGATATTTAAAATATTGAAAATTATATACAAGCACTAATTAAAAATGAAAGGAGTATATTCTATTCCTTTTTTACAAATAAGTATTTGATGTATTCTCTGGACATTAAATTAATTGTTTCAATATTTGCTATATCCCATCCTAAATCGGAAAGGTATTTTAAAATATCCACTTCATTATTGAATACCTTTGTGGTACCATCTTCATTAAATACAATATTATCTGCTTCGCCATTGGAAACAATATTATGCAATGAGTGGTATTTGTTTTGACCTATATCAATATACATTTTGGGATTGATCCCTTTGTTTACAGTATAATATACCCATAGTTCCATGTATTCAACATTTGTCCTTTTCTCTGACTGCGAAAATAAATTTCCGGCACAAAACAAAAAGATAAAAAGCAATACAATAATTTTATTCATGTGTTTATTTTTTTGTTTTTTAAAGGTCACATGGAATACGCCATGGAATAATTATTTCGCCTGCCTGACGGTAGGCAGGGTTGTTGTGAACTTTATTGCTCATGGCTATTTCATAGCATTTAAAATAAAAAAAGGGAATACCCCCTTTTCTTATGAATGTTTATAATAATTAGAATTTAGCAGTAACACCAAATTCGAGCAAACCACCGCCACCAAGACCAAATTCCATTAAAGCGCCAATATTATCAGTGAAATAATATCTGCCACCTACTGCTACCCGGGCAGCTACGGGAAATAGACTGCTTATATCAACAGATGAACTAACATAACTAGTATCATTTGATTCCCACTTCCAGGGAGAAGAGAAGTATCCAAGAGCAATAGTAGTGTATCCATCGAATTTCTCTGAATTACCGAAATGAAAGCTGAATTTTGCCATAGCTCTAATTCTTTGGGCTGAAAACTCATAATTATAAGTTGTAGGAGTACCATTTACAGTTTGATTTAACTGATATTTAACTGTTGAATTAGCATAGTTGAAAATACATCCAATGCCAACTTTTTCTGCCACCATATATTCATATTTTATACCTATGGGGCCAAATCCTGTAGCCGATAAACCAATACTATTGGCTTGATCAACAGCTGCTTTAAATATATTCGTGTACAAGTTTGGCCATCCATAAGTAACATCAACTATGGAGGTGCCTTCCTTAACAGCCTGAGAAAAACTACCTGAGCTAAATGCAAAAGCTAAACCGAGAATCATTAAAATACGTTTCATTTTTTTTGGATTAGGTTAATAATGATGCAAATATACAAAAATTATAATTCGATGATATTTTTAATGAACAAAGTGCTACTGCAGCAGATGGAATTAAGGATTAAATAATTTTGAAAACGGAGGTATTTACCCATCCCACGCTGCCATTAGCGATTTTTATTTCGCTCCATTCGCCAACATTGTCAATAATTTTAATTTTGGTGCCTTCGTGAATCACGAAAAGGTCGGTGCTGTTATCATCAGGAGAACTTTTGGCTGTAACAGACGGACAAAAAATAATAGCTTCTTTTGTGTTATTAAGAATGGAATATTGCACTTGTGCAAAAGCGAATAATTTAATGGTAAGCAAAAATGTGACAACGGCACACCAAAAGGCGATCTTGCGGACTTTTAAAACTCCCGAAAAAAGATAAACAGAAAGCAATCCGAGAAAAATCACAAAAATGATAAGTCCAAGCACAGCCCAGATGTTGAATGAAAAAATATTTGCTGCATTTTTGTACCAACGGATAATAAAAAATTCAGGTATAGCATCTATCTTATCAACGATTTTGGTATTGGCAACTTTCAGGTTATAATTTATATCTTCATCTCCGGGTTGCAGTTTTTTTGCTTTTTCGAAATACAATATGGCAGAAGGATAGTCGTTCAGTTTAAAATAAGCATTGCCTATGTTATAGTATAGTTCGGGAGCTTCATAACCGTTCTTCACAACCTTAAGATAGCAATTGATAGCCTGCTGATAAAACTTGTCTGTATATGCTTTGTTGCCTTTCACGGTTAAAGTTACATTATCTTCAGCAAAGACAGGTATTGCAGCAAAAAACCATAAGACAATTAATATCCGCTTCATCTTAGTTCCCTTTCCATTTTGGTGATGATATCAATAGCTTCATTATAAATACCGTCTATGGTATAAGTGCTGTCAGCCGGGGCAAATCGGGCATATTCACAGTTGTTCAGTGTATCAATGAATTGTTTTGCGATATCTTCGTTTACATTCTTTTCAGCAAATTTTTCGTTAACAGTATCTTTAGAAAGCTCTGCCAGCGGTATTCCCAGCTTATCACTTACATAGCCCCACAAGGCTTTAAATACTTCATCAAGGAAAGACTCTTTCCCGTTTTCCTTCAGATAAACATTTGCTGTTTTCATACGTTTGAGTGCTACTCCGGTTGCCTTTTTGTTACGCATCAAAGCGATGTTGCTGTTATCCTTTATTTTTTTCCTGTAAATAATCACGAATAAAATGAATAATACTATCGGCGCCAATAACAGAATTAAGAATAGGGGAGAGGCATAGAAGAATGTGCCGATATGTGTAAGTTTAAAAGGTGTTATTTTTAAATACCGGATATCACTGTTCAGGTATTTGATTTCTTCTTTATTCGAGCTTGTTACGGTAGTATTGTTATCACCGTTGCCCTTGGCTACCTTGAGTTTGAATTGAAGTGAAGTAAGTGTAATGTATGCGCCTTTTGCAAGATCAAAATAGCAGAAACTTACAGGCTTAATTGTGAAATCACCTGCACTCCTCGGAATAATAAGGTAATTGAATGTTTTGGTTCCTGAAATTCCGGCTGTTGTTGCAGAAATATTTTCTTTAACATCCGGTTCGTAAGTTTCAAGGTCAGTTGGAAATTCAATATCGGGTTTATCAATTAAACTAATGTTGCCTGTTCCTGTAATTTTGAATATAAGATTTATAGCATCATTTGTCTTTACGTTGGTCTTGTCGAGTGTAGCATCCAAAATAAATTTCCCAACGCTACCTTTAAATTCAGCCGGTTGATTTGATACAGGTAATGCTTTTACATTAAGTGAAACAGAATTTGAAGAAATTGTTTTTTTAACATTGGAATAAGTATCGAACATTGAGTTGCCAAAGTTATTGAAATTGCTAAAGAACGGGTCTTTGAAAAAATCAGCAAATGGGTCGTTATATTTTTGCTTTGTTACCACTTGCACTACACATTCCACATTAAGAGGATCTATTTTCAGAACGCCTGATTTCTGAGGGAAAAGCGCTATTTTCCTGATCTCTGCAACAACATACTTTGCGCCGCCAATAGTCTCGTTGTACTGAGTTGGTTTGTCGCTGTTCTTTGTAAGGTCTTGTGACCAAAAACCGGTGTAAGCGGGTATTTTTTCAATACCGTATTGTGTAACGGGTATCTTTGTATATATTTTATAAGTAACGATTACCTGCTCTCCCTGGTATGGATTTGTTTTGTCAACAAAGGCTTTCAGGAAGATATCATTATTGCCTGCATCAGCGGTGATTGCAGTTGTAGTGGCGCTTTTAGATGTTGCGGCGCTGCTGCTTGTTGTAGCATTTCCACTGTTGTTTACTTCAATGGTCAATGTATTCGATTCTACCCAGGCTCCGTCCACTTTGGCTTTAGCAGCATCAATAGTGAATTTGCCTGTGGCTGTAGGTATAAGTTCGTAAGTCCATGTGGATTCATCATTTCCACCTTGTACCTGCTTACCATTTATATATATGGTCATTCCGCCGCCGCTGCTTTGATATTGGCCTGCAATACTGAAATTTGTAAACAAAGGCTTTACAAAACTTGTGGCAGTCCCACCCGATAGAGTGTAGGTAACCTGGAAAGATGAGTTTAATGAAACATTAGAATATTTACAGCTAGCCGTGAGCTTTGCCTGCCCCGAAACATAATTCCACGAAGCAAGTAATATCAGAATAAGTGGAATGATATGTTTTATTTTATTCATTTATTATTCAAGATTAAATCCATCACCCTGTCGCCGATTCCCCGTTTCGCCCATTCAATATTTTAATTCTGCATTCATAATTCTGCATTCATAATTCTTACCAGTCTTTTTCCACTTTCACTTTAACAGGTATAACTTTTTCCTCTTTTAATTTATCCTGTAAGTTTTTATCTTTATTATTCAGGGCATTTAGCATGCGTTCAGCATCTTTTTTTGATATTTGATCTTTATTCTGTTTCTGCTGTTGTTTGTCTTTATTTTCATCTTCCTTTTTCTGATCTTTGTTCTGATCCTTTTTTTGATCTTTATTCTGGTCTTTGTTCTTATCCTGTTTGTCTTGTTTTTGCTGCTGCTGTTGTTTCTGTAACATTTTCATTGCATAAGAAAGATTATATTTTGTATCAGCGTCTTCAGGGGTATTGCGTAGGGCATTTTTATATGCTTCAATACTTTGTTCATATTTTTTTGATTGAAGCAGTGAATTACCAAGGTTATGATAAATTTTTGCCTTTGTTTTTTTATCAAGTTTATTTTCTAAAAGACTTTGAAAAGTTTTTACTGCATTTTCGTAATTGCCTTGTTTGTAAACAGCATCACCCATATTGAATTTGCCTTTTGTATAGGTAGAATCTTTTGCAAGGGATTTTTTATAAGCGACTTCAGCATCTTTATAATTCCCGCTTTTATACAGCGAATTACCCTTGCGCACAAGCTTTTCGGCAGTTTGGGAAAATGAAGAAACCGTAAGAAATACCAAAAAAAGAAATGTATATATTTTTATAAGTTTCATGTGTATTTTTAAAGGCTTGTTTAAATTTTTGTCATATTTTGATTTAAGAAATTATTTTTTTAGTGAACATTTGCGAGCTGCCAATCGTGCTGCACACCTTTGAAACATCAATAAAATCAATACGTGCAACATGGTGGCAGACTGCTGTTGGCTGCTGCCGTTCTTTTTATTAATTTGTTACAATTATTTTTTTTGTCAATGTTTGTTTTTCAGTTGTAATTTGTATGAAATATATTCCGTTTTCTTTTATCTCAAAATTCAAACTCGTTTGCCTATCAACAATTTTTCTTTGCACTATTTGTCCTAATGAATTTAAAATATGAATTTGCTTTGTTGCAGGCGGAACAGACAAAGTAAAACTATTATTTGTCGGATTAGGGAAAACTACTACAGAGTTCTCACTTCGTATTTCACATATTCCAATACTTGAGCCGAGCTTAGCAAGAAAAACATCTGCACCTCCAACATTTGACAAAGTAGTACCACCAAACGTAATAAAATCGCTAAAAAATGCACCTGTGACAAAAATATTGCCATTCATATCAGAGGTAATGCTACTAACGCCATCTATATTAACTCCGCCAACACTCTTCGCCCAAATCACATTACCATTGGAGTCATATTTGGCAATAAAAATATCAGATCCGCCTGCATTCGTTAAAAAAGTGTTGTTGTCAAAGGTAATAGTGTCATTAAAGAAGAATCCTGCCAAATATGCATTATCATTTTTATCAGTACAACTTTTACCGATATCCCAATCATGTCCCTGGATATTTCTTGCCCACAAAACATTTCCAGAAGAATCACATTTTGCAATAAAAATGTTAAGACTACCACCTATATTTGATAAAGTTGTGTCGCCAAATGTAATTACAGAATTTTTAAAGTAACCGGAAAAATACAAATTACCTTGAGTGTCAATAGATATATTGTTGCTTACGTCATTGCCAGTTCCATATATGCTCTTAGCCCATAGCACATTTCCAACGGAGTTATATTTTGCAATATAAATATCGCCACCTCCTGTTTGTGTTAAAATAGTACTACCAAAAGAGATGGATGGACTATAAAAGGCGCCTGTAATATATATATTATCATTTGCATCACTAATTATGCTATAACTCCCGTCATAGTCATTCCCTCCTGCGCGTTGCGCCCAAATCACATTTCCATTTGAGTCATACTTAGTAATAAAAATATCAGGATAGCCTAAAGTTGTTGCATTAGCCAAAGTGATGGATCCAAAAGTAATTGTATCACTATTGAAGGCCCCTGTTATATAAATATTGCCATTTTTATCCGAAATGAGACTATTGCTCCAATCATTTCCCAATCCTCCTGCGCGTTGAGCCCATTGTATATTCCCAGACGAATTGTATTTTGCAATAAAAATATCTGTTGTGCCTCCATCATTGTTACTATTATTCAAAGTTGTGTTACCGAAACTGATGAATTCAGTATCAAAATATCCAGTTAGGTATATATTACCTAAGGTATCTGCAATAATTATTGGAGAATAATTTCCACCATTTCCAACTGCACTTTTTGCCCATAATACACTTCCAGAAGGATCATATTTGGCAATAAAAATTCCACCACCACCTGAACTCGTTAACGTGGTGCTACCAAAGGTGATAGAATTTTCGAAATCTCCGGTAATATATATATTGCCATATATATCAGTAATAATACTATGACCATCATCATCATAATTGCTACCTGCACTCTTTGCCCAAACCCAGTTTGGTGTTTGTCCGAATAAAACAATATTGCTGAAGAGTATCATTGTAAGTATGTATATTTTCTGCTTCATGATTGTCAATTTTGTTGCGGTTATTGCGGTTGCCCCCAACTTGTAGATTGCTGCCATTCCGTTTGTAAATGCTTACTTAATTTTCTTCTCATTTTTTCTTTCCCCAAAAATATCTAATTTTCTGAACCATTTGCTTCTGCGTTCAAAAATAAAAACTTCGCTTATCATAAACAAAAGTGCAAATGCAATAAAGAACTGAAACTGGTCTTCATAATCAGAAAATATTTTTGCTTCAAATTCCTTCTTCTCCATTTTATCTATTTCGTCAAATATCTTGTTTAGCCCGACTTCTGTGTTGTTTGCACGAACATAAATCCCTTTGCCTGCTGATGCAATTTCCTGCAACATTTGTTCATCAAGTTTTGTAACAACAGTTTTGCCGTCGGCATCCTGCTTAAACCCTGTTGTAACTCCTGATTTGCCAATAGGTATAGGGCTGCCTTCGGGAAGTCCCATTCCGATAGTATGAATATAAACTCCATTATCCTGAGCAATCTTTGCTGATTCTACGGCATCGTCTTCATGGTTTTCCCCATCGGAAATGATGATGATGGCTTTGTTCTTTGTTTTATCCTGGAAATTAAAAGACTTTAAAGCCATATCTATTGCAGCGCCTATAGCCGTTCCTTGTGCAGGGACGATATCGGTTGAAACAGTTGTAAGGAACATTTTGGCGGCAGCGTAATCGGTGGTAATGGGAAGTTGGTTGTAAGGTTTACCTGCAAAAACTATCAGACCAATTTTATCGTTTTCAAGTCGGTCAACAAGTTTGCTGATGGCTTGTTTAGCACGTTCCAAACGGTTTGGCTTGATATCTTCGGCAAGCATACTGTTCGAAACATCAAGCAATATCATCAATTCAACGCCTTTGCGTTTTCCTTTTT
>Ga0265296_1004365_pt1 | contig 12323 bp, 16 predicted proteins | sample MunlanPumphouse1_FD_189073 | JGI IMG/M metagenome (GOLD analysis project Ga0265296, IMG submission 189073) | Groundwater microbial communities from a municipal landfill in Southern Ontario, Canada - Pumphouse #1 | ecosystem: Environmental > Aquatic > Deep subsurface > Groundwater | place... | reverse complement strand
GGTGTTTGGCGAAGCGTACTTCTACAACGACACCAACGCATTCGGCCAGGTGCTGGAGCTGCAGCACCTACCCGCCATCAACATGCGGGTAAAGGTCGACGGCGGGTTTGTGATGCTGCTGCCGGACGACAAGGAAATGGAGTTCGAACAGCACGAGATCTCCCACGTTCTGGATTACGACGTGGAACAGAACATTTACGGGATCCCCGACTACTTGGGCGGTCTGCAGGCGCTGCTGCTCAACGAGGCGGCGACCCTGTTCCGTCGCCGGTACTACAGCAACGGCGCTCACGCCGGTTACATCTTCTACACCAACGACCCCGACCTGACGGAAGAGGACGAAGACGAACTGCGCGCACAGATCAGTGCCAGCAAGGGCGTGGGCAACTTCCGCTCGATGTTCGTGAACATCCCTAACGGCAAGGAAAACGCGATTCAGATCATCCCCGTCGGGGACTTTCAGGCGAAAGACGAGCTGGAGAAGGTGAAAAACATCACCCGAAACGACGTCATCGCCGCCTGGCGTATGAACCCGGCACTGGCCGGCATCATCCCGGAAAACACCGGTGGTTTCGGGGACATCGAAAAGATTGATCGGGTGTACACGAGCAATGAGATCCGGCCGATCTGTCAGCTGTTCAACCAATTGAATGACACGCTTCGCGAAGACAGGCGCTTTAGCTGGAAAGCCATACAAGAAGCAGCGGATATCACTACATGAAGTTCCCACAGAAAGAAAATCCACTACAAGCTGTGGCAAAATGGTGGCGATCAGCTGCCCCTGGGGAGGGACATAATGAGAGTTGTATGCAATTGCGGACACAAGGGCCGGATTGCCTCGCGAGAAGAGGTAACCAGAGCCTTTGTAAAACTGTACTGCCAATGCCTGGACGCAAAGTGCGGGCACACATGGGTGGCAAATCTGACGTTTTCACACACGCTCAGCCCGTCATCTCAGACGTTCGAACGGATGCTGATGGATCGCTTACGCGAGATGCCCAGAGCGAAGCAGCGGGAGCTTTTCGAACAGTTGGGATCGCAGGCGGTAGCCTAGTTACAAACCGCCGACGTACGAGCGCCGGCGATCGGGATCATTCAAAGAATGACGGTCAGCCCCCTGTTTTCTCCTTTGGGTTGATTGCCAGTATCTCGGCTACGCGGCGAACCTGTTGCTGTTCAACGCGGCTCAGCCGGCGATACAGATCGATCAGTCGGCGCTCAATGTCAGTGAGTGCGGCAGATTCCGACCCGGCGTTATTGAGGGTGTCTTGATCGTTCTTCTTGCGATCCAACATGCTAACTACTCCATAAAGTGCATTGCTGATCGGACTTTATGGGGTGTGTACGAAAGCATTGGAATAAGAGTTACCCCAATAACGGTAAGGGTTTATTGCGTCTTAAGAACGGTGGCGGGCAGCGTCGTCGGCCATGGCTTCCAGGATGCGTCGAATCGCTCTCTGATCGTCTTCAGGAATGCTGCGAAACTGGTTTATCAAGCAGTCTTCAACTTCCGACAGTGCCTCATTTGGCAGTGTCTTACGCGATCCGTGAACGATATACGCAACGTCAAAATCGAGCAGCGAGTTAGCAAGACTCAGGTAGGACGCAGGCGCATCGCTGGCACCCGATTCGTAGTTGCCCTGGGTACGTTTGGACACGCCAAGTTTTTCAGCCAGTTGATCTTGAGTCAGGCCAGCGCCAGAGCGAAGTTCCCGCAGCCTGGCGCCGATCTCTTCGGAGAGAGTCAATATTTTTCCACTCGCATATTTACATTGGCAGTTTTTTGCCACATTCTGCGCTCGTCATCACACGAAAACGCAGAGATTTGCACTATGCCGAACACAAGCATCACCGAGCAAGCCCGCAAAAAAGCCCGTGAAGCGTTGGAGAAGCGCGGCCAGTCCGCGAAAGATTTTGCTGCTTTGCACAACCTGAGTCCCAGCACCGTTTATGCGGTGCTGAGTGGACAGAGCCAATGTCGCCGTGGGGAGGCACACCGAGCTGCCGTTTTACTAGGCGTCAAACAAGGTGTGATTGAACAGTAACGGCAGGGGCCAACAGGGAAAAGTAGAAGATGAAAAGCCCGATCCTAGACACCCGCAAAGAAGTTATGAGCGAGATCATCCGCAGCTATACCGGCGGACGCGAAGCCGCCGCTGCACGCTTGGGGCTGAAGCTCAAGAAGTTCGACAACCATGCCTACGAAAACGCCGGATGCAGTCCTCTCAGTGACTCTCAGGTTTTCATGCTTGAGCAGGACTGCGGCACTCACCACTTTCCCAACTACGTCGCCTCAATGTACGGCGGGTTGTTCGTTCCAGTGGCTGATCCTGAAACGCTAGACAACGTCGAGCTATACGCTCGATCGCTACAGGTGGCGGCAAAACGCGGTTGCGTCGACCAGGCGATCGCCAAGGCGCTGGAGGACGGTTCGATCAGCGAAGAAGAAGCCGAACTGATTCTGGACGCTCACAACCTCCACGTTGCTGCACGGCACGCCGAAGTGCTTGCCGCAATAGCTCTTTACCGCGCAGGGAAAGCCCAATGAACAATCTGCCTGCAGTACAGGAATATCAGGATATGCTCAAAGCTGCCGCGTCGGTGTTTCTTGAACGGCACCGGTGCGAACACCTGAGCGATGATCAACAACTGATCAAACGAGCTGTGCAGCATTTGGTCACGGACTTCGACGTACTCACTCCGACAGCTGAAAAAATGGTTCACCTGGCCTACAGCGATTTGTCTGTTGTCAGCGATCGGCAGCGACTGGATGTAATGACCAGCACACCGACACACACCGTTATCACTGACACAGGCACCGGTGAGGTTTGGGCCATTCCCGTCAGCCTGATTTATGAACGCATCCTCAACGCACCGGACAACGGGCGTTTTCGCGTCACCACTCCGTAACACCTAACCACTAGATCCCCGATCCCCCATTCCCGTGGGTTTGGGTGAGCTGCGCCCGAAATTGAGGTTTGACGATGGAAAACGCCCTGAACATCAACGCAAAACTGCCACCGGTGCAGGCCGAAGCGCTCTTGGCCAACCTGCGCGAGCAGTACCGTCTCAGCCTCAATGACCTCTGGTATTCCGACCATTACCGCCTGATCCCCGAAGGGCTGCGCCACGGGTCGATCCTCACGAACGATCCGGTGATGGCCGCTCGAAAACATCTGATCGGCGCCCTCGCCGGCGCCCTGACTCAAAGCCTCAAAACAGTGAAAAAACCATGAGAGACGATCTCCGCTCCGACGTCCTGCAGCGCCTTGAAAATGACTACGGCCTAAAACACCGTACCGGCACCGACTATATGCGCGGTGGTGAATGCCCCAAGTGCAGGAAGAAAGAGCTGTATTCACGTCACGACAAGCCGTGGCTGGTTATCTGCGGTCGCCCTGAAAAGTGCGGCCACACCATGCACGTCAAGGAAATCTACGACGATCTTTTCGAAGACTGGAGCAAGCGAGCCCCCGCTACGGACAGTGCACCAACGGCCACAGCCCGCGCCTATCTGGAGTTCGGCCGGGGCTTCGACATCCAGTTGATTGCTGGCTGGTTCACGCAAGACACCTACTACTCCTCTCAGCACAACGCAGGCAGCGCGACGGTACGTTTCGCCTTGGAGAAAGGCGGCTACTGGGAACGCTTGATCGACAAGCCGGCACGCTTCGGAAAAATGAAAGCGCGTTTCGCTCCGGGTGAAAGCTACCGGGGGGTGTGGTGGTGCCCGCCCTGCGTGGATCTGTTCGAGGCGAAAGAAGTGTGGATCGTGGAAGGCATCTTCGACGCCACCGCCCTGGTGCATCACGGCATTGCCGCCGTGTCCGCCATGTCATCCAACGCCTTCCCGGCTGACTCGCTGCAGGCGTTGGTCACAGCACGCCCGGGCAATCTGCCGAAGCTGGTTTGGGCGTTGGACAACGAACCAGGTGCACACGCCTACACCAAACGTTGGGTACGTATGGCCCGCGAATTGGGCTTTACCTGTGAGGCCGCGCAGATCCCTCAGCGGGACAAACGCAAGGTCGATTGGAACGACTTACACCAGCGCTGGCAGTTCCTGGACGAAGGCGAGAAACGCGACGCCCAAATTGAAAAAGACATCACCATTGCTCGGCATCACGGCGCGCTGCTGATCGCTGAGAACGCTACCGAAAAAGCCCTGGTGATGTTCGATTGGAAGCGTCGAAGCGAATTTCATCTTGAGTTCGGCAATCGTCTGTATTGGTTCAAGCTTGATCTGGAGAAATACAACAAGGCCATTCAGGAACTGGAGGACAGCGAGCATCACGACGATCAGCAGCTGAACAACAAACAGATGCGGGCGAAAGCCATGCAGCAGTGCGGCGCGCTGCAGCGCATCGCTACCTGCAATCCGAAAGCCCTGTATTACCAGGAAAACAAGCTCACAGACGAGTCCTGGTATTACTTCCGGATCACGTTTGCACACGACGCTGCGCCGATTAAAAACACGTTCACCAGCGCTCAGATCGCCTCGTCGGCGGAGTTCAAAAAGCGTTTGCTGGGCATTGCTCCGGGCGGAATGTTCACCGGCACAACTCAACAACTGGACGCTTTCATTGAGGAACAAACCGACGCCCTCAAGACCGTTCAAACCATCGACTTCACTGGCTACACCCGCGAACACGGCGCCTACGTGTACGGCGATGTGGCGGTACGCGACGGTAAAATCTTCAAACTGAACGAAGAAGACTTCTTCGACATGGATCGCTTGAGCATTAAAACGCTCAGCCAGTCAGTGACCTTGAACCTGAACACTGACTTGGAGAAGTTCGACACCGAATGGCTCGACATCATCTGGCAATGCTTCGGTGCCAAAGGGCTGGTCGCCCTCGCCTTCTGGTTCGGCTCATTGTTCGCCGAGCAGATCCGGCAGCATCAAAAGAGTTACCCCTTCATGGAAATTATCGGTGAGCCAGGCGCCGGTAAATCCACCCTGATCGAATTCCTATGGAAGTTGTGCGGACGCCTCGACTACGAAGGTTTTGACCCCACTAAAGGCACCCCAGTTGCTCGGGCACGAAACTTTGCCCAAGTCGGGAATCTGCCGGTGGTGTTGATTGAATCTGAGCGCGAAAAATCAGATGGAAGCCAAACCCGCCAATACGACTGGGACGAACTGAAGACCGCCTACAACGGTCGCAGCGTTCGCTCAACCGGTGTAAAGAACAACGGTAACGACACCCGCGAACCGCCCTTCCGTGGCGCCGTGGTCATCGGTCAGAACCACGCGGTGAACGCCTCTGAACCGATCCTGCAGCGCTTGGTGCACATCGCTATGACGAAGGACGGGCAGACCCCGCAGACCAAGCTGTTGGTTGAAAAACTTGAGCGTATGCCCGTCGACCGCGTGAGCGGATTTCTGCTCAAAGCCACCACGTCTGAGTCCTCCGTGATGGAGACCATTCGCGCGAAGGTTCCGACCTACGAACAGGCGCTACTGGCCCTGCCTGAAATTCGCACCGTCCGGATCGCAAAGAATCATGCCCAGCTGCACGCGCTTGTAGACGCACTGGTGCACGTCGTTCCTCTGAAAAAGCATCAGTTGGAAGCCACACACGCAGAGATCCAGAACATGGCCAAGGATCGCCAGCTGGCGATCAATGCTGATCACCCGGTCGTCGTCGAGTTTTGGGAACTGTACGAATATCTGAACAGCGCTGCCGGCGGACTCAACCACTCACGCAATGACAGTTTGATTGCGGTGAACCTCAACGACTTTGCCAAAGAGGCTGCGGAGAAACGCCAGAAAGTCCCGGACATGACCGAGCTGAAACGCCACTTGAAAACCAGCAAGTGCCCAAAGTTCGTGGAGACAAACAGAACCGTTTGCTCCGCCTGGGAGCTGGATGCTGCAGACAAACCGAAAACCGTGCGCTGCTGGATTTTCCAGAGCGCTTAACGAAGTGGCATCGAGGGGTTGCAGCCCCTCGACACCTACCACCACTGAGGGCAACACGATGAAAGCAAAGCACTACAGCGGTAGCGATTCAAAGGCTAACACACAGGGCGACGTCGACACTCAATCCGCCCGGCACCTGATGGCAATCCGGATAGTCGGCACAGCTTTGTTCGATTACCAGATCACCAAAACAGACGAAGCGCGGATCCGCCTTGAGTGCTTGGCGACCTTCGCAAAACAGCAGGGCGATATAGATGCGGCCGAAGCCGCCATCGTGGCCCAGCTTCTGGCCAGCAACGCTTTACCGAGGGCCAGCATATGAGCGATGGCAAAACAATTCGTGAGCGGCCAGCGATGGCTAGTAAACGATTGGATCTGCCGAGCATTTGCGACATCTGCGGCAACGCCCGATCTACCCGTAAACATCAAAAGTGCAGCCGTATTCGCCAGCATCGAAAGACTGAGGAATGGGCCGCTGTAATGGCCGAAAAGGCTGCAATCAGAAAAGCAACGGAACGCCGTTATGTTTAAAAGCCGTGAACAAGCAGCACCAGAATCATACCCAGTGGTTTCTACTACGCTTTTAGCAGAACCCGCCTCTACACTGCTCTGTCATCAAGCGCGGGAACACACAGGTTCGAGGGTTGTACCGTGAGCCAAGCAACATCAGGTGTTCTGACCTTTAAAGACCTGCAGCACATCACCGGTTATCAGCGTCGATCCGATGTTGAGCGCTCGCTGATCGCCCAGGGTGTTCGCTTGTTCCGTGGTCGAACTGGCCCGTGGACAACGCTTGACCTGATTAATCACGCCGGCGGCGTCACGTTGGCCAGCGCTGAAAGGTACGACACCGACATATTATGAGGCGAGCGAGGAAGCGTAAGCACAACCCCCATATCCCTGCCCATGTCGATCAGGCCGCCCTCCCGGCGGCCGTTTATTTCGACCATCGCGACAGTGGTGTCTGGTACACCCTCCATCGGGATGAGACTGGAAAGCAGCGCCGCCGAAACGTGGCGCCCGCAGACGTGTCGCTGGCAGAACTTCATCAAATCATGGACGAGGCGTCCAACGTCGATCGAGGAACGCTCCGCTACGTGTGCGAACAATTCCACCTGAGCGATCGTTATAAAAAACTCGCTCCTAAAACCCATGGTGATTACTGCTATTCCCGCGATGTTCTGCTGAATATCCCCACCAAATTGGGCAAGCCGCTGGGCGATCTCGCCGTGAAGAAATTCACCGCAGCCTTGGTGCAACGCATTGTCGATCGAATCGCAGACGAGGGCACACCCTCAAAAGCGGCGCACGCACTGCGATATCTGCGCCGCGTGCTGCAGTGGGGACGCAATAGAGGATTCCTTGAGGTCAACCCTGCCCTAGGAATCGAGGCGCCGATTGAACGGAAGCAACGCCGGTTGCCACGGTTGAACGTGATGGACGTTCTGATCGACCGCGCAACAGCTCGTGGACGTCTAGCGCGTAATGAGCCAGGTGGTTGTCCCGAGTACCTGGCCAGCGTGATGGAGCTGGCCTACCTTTGCCGACTTCGCGGCATCGAGGTCGTGACGCTGACAGACGCGAACGAACTGGAAGAAGGGATACTCACAAACCGGCGCAAGGGCAGTCGGGATAACATTGTCCGCTGGACGCCGCGACTGCGTGCAGTTTGGGATCGGGCGAAGGCAATCCGCGCAAAAGCATGGGAACGGCGGCGTACTGCAATACCGATCGCACCATCAAAACGTTTCATTATCGTGGCCAGCCACGGTGGCCAGCTCCGCAAAACTAGTCTCGACACGGCTTGGCAGCGATTCATCACTTTGGCGATCGCGGATGGGAACATTGAGCCAGAAGAGAGATTCGGGCTGCACGATTTGAAACGGCGAGGTATCACGGACACGCACGGCACAAGGGCAGAAAAGCAAGAGGCCAGTGGCCACCGCGATTCCAAAATGATGGACGTATATGACTTCAGCGTGCCGGTTGTATCACCATCTAGGGAGTGACGTAGCGTCATGGAGTGAGTCGAACCGTTTATTCGGTTCTTCACACTCTGTCAAAAGCGACTAATCTACATTCGCTCCACCGCATGCACAAAACTCCATCCCCACAACCGCTCGGTGAAATATGGAAATCAGTGAAAATGAGTTCCGAGATTTTTTATTTGATAACCACAGTGAAAATTTATCATCAATAATCGTCGGCCGTAGGGATCCGATAAGCTGGTCAACCGATTCATTTCCACCTATTCATATTCTGTTGCAGCAGAGTGCCGAAAAGAAAATTAACGAAGCGCTCGACAACCTAGAAGATATGATACTCACCGCTCGGGAGCTTAGACTTGAAAGAGAGGCAGACTCTACAACCAGAATAGATTTAGTCGGCAATTCTGAAAGCTGCGGACTAACAATTATCGAGCTGAAGAAATCTAAGCAAACCGAACGACAGGCTTTTTCAGAACTCTTGGCATACGCGAACCACTTCTGCACAATATTCCCAGGCCTGAAAGAAAGCTCATTGACTTCTATCTTGGTAGCTCCGATGGAGACAAGAACTGTTAGGGACGCTTATGCTCAAGAGCTAGTTTCGAACAACAAATGCATAGTTGCGCTCATACCAGAACATAAGAATTCAACGGCAAAATTAACTGTTTATTACCCTGATGCGTCCTATTACAAATGGTTCGAAAATAATCTTTTAGACGATAGATCTATGATAACCGTGGCGATCGCATTCCCAGAAATAAAGGGTTGGATTGACCTAGAAAGGGATCAATCGGGAATGCCAGAGCACAGTGCCAAGGCTTTAAACACAATCACAAGCTCGATATCGAAAACACTCGAAGCATGCGGCTATCACAGTATGTGTTACTCCACTCAACCTTGGGCGGAGGTAACACTTGGGTATGATTTTCCGTTCCCGAACGTTATATACGTCGCAGCAGTAAATCCATTTTCTAGTTTCAGAACCGCGATAAGTAACGACGAAATTTATGGAAGTTCGAAGGACGGTAGATTAGCAGAAATTCAAGCCGTTCATGACCAACTATCCGAAACCGAGCGGGAGTTCTGGATCGAAACCATTGAAGGAAATTTTCACAACCGACTGATAAGAATAGTAAAAAAAGAATTCGAGAAGCTTCTCAAAAACAAAAAGCAAGAAAAAATCCGATACGAAATCTCGCTACCTGATTGGTACGGATTAAAAATAAGCATGATTGATTCTGTCACCGTTCACCACGGCGAACTTTATCTCACAGGATTACTGAGAGAAATTCACTCGGAATATATAGAGTACATATATAGACCAGACGTAAAATATGCAATTTATTACTCTGACGACTTTCCGAAATATTTTTATAGTACGCTTCGGAGCTTCTTACCTATTTGGGAAATCTTGAGTGGTTTAGGGGTAGGAGATACAGACCATGAGGATGAGTAAGCCTTGAACCATCTCCCGTCAGCTAAGAAGCACGTAACAAGCCCGGGAAGAGGTCACAAGCTGGACGGCCACGAGCTTGGGAGACGTAACATAGACACTTCTAACCCATTGATTTTATTGTTTAATTTAACTCCCTTGTAATCAGTAGGTCCCGGGTTCGACTCCTGGTGCCGGCACCATACAAAACAAAGCCCCTGCAGAAATGCAGGGGCTTTGTTGTTTCTGGGTCAGCCAAGAAGTCAACTATGGGGATCAGGCAGGATGCAAATCCCGCAACGCCTCAGGATGCTGACTTGCGACACGCAAGAGAGTCTGCGCTGCACCCGTCGGTTGCCTGCGCCCCTGCTCCCAATCCTGCAACGTCCGCGCTTATGCCTCGCAGTATCTGCAGGAGCCAAGCAAGGCACTGATCGATGATGTGGTGAAAGTAATGGATGCGCCACCAGACAGGCATTGATGCAAACCGCCATTCGAAGCCCTCGTTGATGCGAGGGCTTTTTGCATTTCAGGCCTGCCGAAAACATGCCGGCCTTCCTCAAGATCCCTTGATGCGCGGACATATCCGACTTCCCTCCTGCATCTATCCAGATAACCCGCCAGCCACTGGAGCGTTCTTGGCCAACGCCTCGGCTGCCCAGCAGCCAAACGGGAACTAACGCCGAGCGCAACACTCACTTACAAAGCGCGGCGCTATAGAAGAGTCATCTCGCTTCATCACGTCAGCACAACGGACTGAATGCATGACATGGACCAAGAGACCATCGATGAACTCAACATCAGAAACGCCAAACGGCTGCGCACGATCGCAAATCAGGGACTTTTCTGACTGTCGAAACATTGCTCAAGGCGCTGTATTCATTATCGCGTCGGGTAACTCCGCGAAGGACTTTCCCATTGAACAGTTTGCCGATATCCCGATGATCACGGTGAACGGCGCGATATCCATGTTCATGGGAACAGGCATCAAGCCGTTCTTCTACGCATGCACCGACACCAGTTTTTCGCTACAACAGCCTGACTTGTTTGCCTATGCGATGCGCACCAGTCAGCGAGTAGCTCTCTGGGCTCGCCAGGCCCAGGAACTGGCCGTTGAACCGACAGGTGATCTCTATCTTCTGAAGAAAGCGCCCAAACCAACCCTGACTGAATGGCTACTTCGCAACAACCAGGATCTGGTACGTAATCGCGCTGTTCTGGGTAGCCGAAACCGCAGTATCGGATTCAGCAAAAACCTGGCCCATGGTTTTTTTGATGCCCGCACAGTCTTGTATCTCGCACTCCAACTTGCCTATCACGCAGGCTTTTCAAAGGTGATTTTGGTGGGAGCGGATATGAACCAGTCGGCCGGGCGTTTTTACGAGACTGATGGAAGCTCTATCTCCCCGTGCGGGCTGGACCAGCATTTTCATTCCAGAATTCTTCCATCTCTGAAACTCATGTCCGACAAAGTCATCGACAGTAAATTTGCCGTTTACAACTTGTCGCCCTCTTCGCGAATTCCATCCAGCGTCATTCCCGTCACAACGCTCGACGAAGTCAAAGCGATAATTCAGACCTGACTGATCTCGAATACAAACGAAATTCTGCCCTCACTTGCGCTCCAGACATAGCGCAAATGCTTGCCCTGCTTCGGAATCGATACCGCCGGCGGCCGAAACGCCGCAACGCATTCATGCCCGGGCAACCGCACGCTGTTATAGAGCAAGCCCCACGACTCGGCGTCGCGCAGTTGTCGCGCGAACAGCTGTGATGGGCCATAGGCCTCAGGATCAGGCTGATGCAGATGATCAAAGCCATGGCGAATATCATGCAGCGGCCTGATCACCTGATTGAAGTAAGTACGCATGGTCAATTCGAGATCGGCTTCCCGGGTCGCCGCGAGAAAACGTTCCTGGTGAAAACAGGTTTCGGCGATCGCCGCAGCCTGGCTGCTGGCGGCGTAATAGACGCCGAAGGTGCCGTCACTGAAACGGCTGCGTTTGCCGACGTGAGTGAACGCGGCCATCACCGGGCTGGAACCGGGGCCGGACAGGCGATCTTCGGGACGTACGCGGGCAAGGACGCCGGCCTGTTCGACCAGCCGATCATTGGTCAGTGCTTCGATGGCGTAGGCAACTTCGAGGTCCTCGGGGTCGAGGACGTCTTCGAACAGTGCAATCGGCGGGAAGCTGCTGTTGACGATGCGATACGCCCGCGGCCATGGCACATCCACCGGCGCCGGCGCTTTCAACCGCGCACTCCGTCGAGGTAGCGGCGCACATCGGCGATATCGACCACCCGGCCCGCCAGCATGTAATCCAGCGCGGTTTTGCCGTTGAACGGTGCCGCCGTGTTGGGGCTGCTGACCCAATCGTAGGCGCGCTCGCGGCTGTTGCTGAAGATGATGCTCAACGCCTTGTGAATACCCATCAGGTAAGAGATGCGCTCGAGGGTGTCATGGGGCAGGCGTATGTTTGGCAGGTGTTTGTATTTATAGAACGTGGTGTTGCCGACTCCTCCGAGCAGGGTGCGTTGTTGCTCGGCATTGCAGCCCCAGTGCTCCATGAGGTTGAAGAAGAACTTCAGCGCAACGCGCCCGGCTTCGGGGGCGTCGAGTTGTTCGCGTGGGTTTAACGCAGTAGATGAAGTTGGCATTTGGCCGCCTCCAGAGAAATCATCATGCCTTGAGGTTAGTACATATCTGTACATTTACTCAAAATTAATACACTGATGAACAACCGTGCAGACTGAAAAATCCATACTGCTTGCACACATTTTTTGATCTCCATCACCCCCATCCCACCAAAAACCCCGATCCTCTGTCATCCTCCAGCCATCGGCGGGGAAATCAATTCGCTACTAAATCCGCGACAACTATGCTCAGGTGCAGGAATATAGCCGGCATATGGCGCCGTTTCGGTCGTTTCGTACACAACAATACCCAGCCCACTTCAGAGGGCATTACCCATGGATA
>Ga0265296_1004363_pt1 | contig 12327 bp, 12 predicted proteins | sample MunlanPumphouse1_FD_189073 | JGI IMG/M metagenome (GOLD analysis project Ga0265296, IMG submission 189073) | Groundwater microbial communities from a municipal landfill in Southern Ontario, Canada - Pumphouse #1 | ecosystem: Environmental > Aquatic > Deep subsurface > Groundwater | place... | reverse complement strand
ATTTTTCTCTAAATTCTACAGTAGTAAAAAATCACTCGGAGGTACTGTATTTTTGGTTTTTTTGAGTGAATTTAACCTATTTTAAGAAATTTTTTCTGAAAAAAGAGCAGGGGTTGATTTTTTATTAAATCGAATGAAGTGTAAGGGATAAATCCGTTTTGGGGAAGAGACTTTCACAAGATTTATATATGCCTTTAGTAACATATGTTATTTATGAAAACAAAGTTAAGGGAACCTTACAAAAGATTTTTTGGAACATTGGCAAATCAGTATCGTCTAGATGTTATCGAAATCTTAAAAGAAAAACCTAGGACAGTAATGGGGATTGCAAAGAAATTAAAATATCATCAGTCCACCGTTTCTCATAATTTAAGAAGGTTAGAGGAATGTGGTTTTGTTTTTGTAAAACCGAATGGGAGAGAGAGAATCTATTCATTAAACAGGGAGACAATTAAACCTTTATTAATATTGATGCATAGTCATATGGACAACTATTGTTCAAAGGTGTGTGAGGAACATGGAACTAATCGTAAAAGGAATGCATTGTAAGAGTTGTGTGATGCTTATCACAGACGCTCTAGAGGAAAATGGAATCAAGAAAGTGAAGATTAGCTTGGATGAAAAGAAACAAATTGGAAAAGTAAGTTTTGAAGGGGATAAAGAGAAGGCAATTAAACTTATTGAAGCTGAGGGGTATCACCTAATATGAAAGTGTATTGTCCAGATTTGGAATGTGATAGTTGTGTAAAAGTTCTCACGAAGACATTAGTCAATGCCAATTTTAGAGATTTTAAATTTGAGAAGGATGGAGTTATTTTAGATCAGGAAGGCGATCCGAATCATGCCGTTAAGATCATTCAAGAAAAAGGATATCGCGCTGCATTAAGTCCATTTGAGAGAAAAAGTTTTTCTGAAAGGTTGAGAGATTTTAAAGAGAATAAAAAAAAGTATGAGGTAGAGTATAAATTATTGAAGTTTACGTTAATTACATTCGTGCTTCTCTCTATGTTTGAAGTGATTGCTTATTATGCTTTCTTTAAATCAGTTCCTGAATTTTTATCGAAGTATTCATGGTGGTTATTGTATAGCGCGCTTTCTGTAGTTGGGATTGCTGCGGCAGTGGTACATGTTCGTTCGTATCGTGCTGAAGTGACGCATATGGTAGGAATGATGATTGGGATGACGGTAGGAATGCAGACGGGTTTATTGGTTGGTGTTATTCTTGGTGCTACAAATGGTTTTTTTATTGGGGCGTTAGTGGGTATGCTTGTTGCGGTTATTCTGGGTATTGTAAATGGAAAATGTTGCGGAATTATGGGTGTCTTAGAGGGAATGATGGCGGGGGTGATGGGCGGCACGATGGGTGGAATGATTGGAGCAATGATGGTGGTAGATAATATTCTCATATTCATGCCTTTTTTTATGGTGATCAATCTTATTATTTTGCTGGGATTATCTTATATGTTGTTTGAAGAAGTAGTTGAGCATAATGTGAAGATGCAGAAAGTACCGATTGAGTTTTTTACATTTTTTTCATATTGTTTAATTGCTTTAACCTTATTAATAATTATCATGGTATATGGGCCTAAGTCGGGTATTGCGGGGGTGATATGAATGGAAAACGAAACGGTAAAAGTGATTGGGGGAGTGATTATTATTTTGCTCGCTTTCTTTTTTGTTAGAAGTCTCCTTGTAACGAATGATTCGTATGATCCTCAAATGTTGCCGGCAGCAGGCGTAGAGATAAAAGATGGTGTGCAGGAAGTAGTATTGAGCTGGGGAAAGTTAAATTATGCTCCGCAGGAAATTGTGGTCAAGAAAGATATTCCAGTCAGAATTACTGCTGACTTAAAAAGATTGAAGGGGTGTTTCCGTTCGTTTACAATTCCAGCGTTTAGATTTACAAAGGTATTTACAGAAGGGGATAATGTAATCGAGTTTACTCCTGATAAGGTTGGAACGTTTCCGTTTAGTTGTACGATGGGAATGGGAAGAGGAAAGATTGTGGTGGTAGAATGAAAAAGACTGTATTAATGATTAAGGGGATGCATTGTGCCAGCTGTGCAACGTTAATTACAAAAGCATTAGCAAAAGCTCCCGGTGTAAAGAGTGCGAATGTGAATTATTCTACTGCTAAGGCGACTGTTGATTTTGATGAAAAAGTTGTTGATGAAAAAAAGTTTATTGAAGTAGTAAAATCAAAAGGATATAGCGCTGAGGTTGCTGGAGAATTCGATCCTGAAGAAGAGAAAAAAAGACGTATAAGGGAAATTTCTGGTCTGAAAAAGCTGTTCTTCTTGAGTGCGTTATTTTCTTTTCCTGCGTTAGCCATTGGAATGTTGTTTATGATGGATGGATTAATTTTTACAGGGTATGAACTTCCTTATGCAAAATATATCTTATGGATATTAGCAACACCTGTACAGTTTTATGTTGGAAGAGATTTTTATAGGGGGATGTGGGCTGCGTTAAAAAATAAAAGTGCGAATATGGATTCGTTGATTGCGATTGGAACAAGTGCGGCATATTTTTTCAGTGTCTACGCGGTTCTTTTTGGTTTGGAAGGTCAGTACTTTGAAGTTTCTGCAGTATTAATTACGCTTGTATTAATGGGGAAGTATTTGGAGGCGTTAGCTAAGGGGAAGACGAGTGAGGCGATTCAGAAGTTAATGAGTATTGCTCCAAAAACTGCGTTAGTATTAAGAAATAAAAAAGAAATAAGTATTCCGTTGGAAGAAGTGGTTGAAGGAGATGTTATTCTTGTGAAGCCGGGAGGAAAAATTCCTGTTGATGGAATAGTGCTGCGTGGAAGTTCTTCTGTTGATGAGAGTATGATTACTGGTGAGAGTATTCCGACTGAAAAGACAGTTGGTTCTTCAGTTATTGGGGGAACGATAAATAAGCATGGGAGCTTAACGTTTAAGGCAACGAAAGTTGGAAAGAATACGATGCTTAGCCAGATTATTCAGCTTATTGAAGATGCTCAAGGGAGAAAAGCGCCGATTCAGCGTTTTGCAGATGCAATTTCAGCTTATTTTGTTCCAATCGTTATTGGTATTTCTTTAATGACGTTTTTAAGTTGGTTTTTTATATTTGATAAGGGAATCTCTTTTTCATTATTGACTGCAGTTTCAGTACTAGTTATTGCTTGTCCATGCGCGTTAGGATTAGCGACGCCAACTGCGATTATGGTTGGAACAGGCAAGGGGGCCAGGAGAGGTATTTTGATTAAAGGGGGAGATGTCTTAGAAACGACGCATAAGATTCAAGCAGTTATTTTTGATAAGACTGGAACGTTAACGAAAGGAAAACCAGAAGTGACTGATCTTGTTCCGTTTGAGAAAATGTCTGAGAAAGAATTGCTTGTTCTTGCTGCAAGTATTGAAAAAGAGTCTGAACATCCATTGGCGGAAGCGATTGTAAAGAAGGCAGAAGAGAGAAAGTTAAAACTTCAAAAGCTTTCTGGATTTAAAGCAATTCCGGGTCATGGGATTACAGCAAAACTTGGAACTTCAGTATATTATTTTGGAAATGAAAAATTAATGAAGGATTATAAGATGAATGTTCAACGTGTACTGCAGCGAATGCATGGGTTGGAAGAACAAGGAAAAACTGTCATGATCCTTGCTTCAAAAGGAAAAGTGTTAGGATTGGTTGCTGTTGCGGATACAGTTAAAGAAACATCAAGAGAAGCTGTTCGGAAACTTGAAGAATTAAAGTTAGAGGTGTATATGATTACGGGTGATAATCAAAGAACTGCTGCTGCGATTGCAAGACAAGTTGGAATAAAAAAGATTTTCGCTGAAGTGTTGCCTGAAGATAAAGCGAAGTATGTGAAGAAACTGCAGGAGCAGGGAAAGGTTGTGGCAATGATTGGTGATGGGGTTAATGATGCTCCCGCATTAGCGCAGGCGGATATTGGGGTTGCGATGGGTTCTGGAACTGATGTTGCAATGGAAACAGGAGATATTGTATTAATGAGAAATGATCTTCTTGATGTTCCCAGGGCAATTAAATTAAGTAAATTAACAATTAATAAAATTAAACAGAATATGTTCTGGGCATTGTTCTATAATGTTCTTGGAATTCCTATTGCAGCAGGGGTATTATTTCCTTATACTGGCTGGCTGCTCTCACCGATTATTGCAGGGGGAGCGATGGCATTAAGCAGCGTAAGTGTTGTAACAAATTCGTTGTTATTGAAATATAAAAAATTTTAAGAGGATTTTTATAGAAGAGTAATGTGTACTTTTTTTATGAATCAAGAATTTATCGCAAAGCTAAAATTATTTTTAAATAATATAAACGAAAGTGATAGGGTCGGGTTATTTTATCATGCGTTTTGTACGGATGGTGTGTGTTCTGCGGTGATTACAGCAAAGGCTTTTGAAAAGATTGCAAAGAGAAGGATAGATTTTATTGAACAGCTGCCTGTGTTTGAAATTAATGAACAGTTGTTGACACTCTTTAAAGAAAAGAGAATAACGAAAGCGATTTTTGTGGACTTATCCTTAAAGCAAAATGAATTTCTAATGAAGAAAGCGCCTGAAATAGTTGACATTCTTATTATTGATCACCATGAATTTAAGGAGGATATAAATTCTGAAAGAATCAGTTTTCTTCATGCTAGTTTATGGAATAAAGAAATAAAGAGTCACGCCTATCCTGCGTCTAAGCTGTGTTATGATCTTTTCAGTTATTTAACGAATATGGAAGATTTGGATTGGATTGCAAGTGTGGGATTAATCTCTGATAGGGGATATAAGCAATGGAAGGAGTTTGTTAAAGGGGTAATGGAGAAATACGGATTTGAAGAAAAAGGAGATGTGTTTGAAACAACGTTAGGTAAGATAAGCCAGACAGTGGGAAGTGGATTAAGATTTAATGAATATAGTCGAGAGGTTTTTAAAATACTTTATTCAGCAAAAGATTATGGGACCATTCTGAAGAACGAGTTGTTGGTTAGGTGTAACGATATTCTTTCTAAGGAATTGAAATGTTGGCTTGAGAACACGGATAAGGCAGAAAAGCATGGTGATCTTGTTTATTATGTAATTAATTCCGAGCATGAACTTGCTTCTCCTATATCAACGATTCTTAGTGTAAAGGAATTTTATGGAAAGACTGTAATTGTTGTTTGTGATACCGGAGGAGAAGTGATTAAGATTAGTGCAAGAAATCAAGTTGGTTTGAGAGTAAATGATCTTTTAAGAAAGGCGGTAAATGGAATTGTAGATGCTGATGCGGGTGGACATGTGCCTGCAGCTTCGTGTAAAATAAAACGTGATGATTTATCAAAGTTTAAAAGACAGTTATTTGATGTTTATGATCAGATGGTTAAAGATTAAACGTATTCTGGTTTAGGTAATTCTTCTGTTTGTAATCTCATTTTTCAGGTTCATGTTCCTAAGAAGATATATCTGGTGGGTATCTTGTTTGGGAGAGGGGTTGTATCGGCTCCGAGTTTTTTTTCTGGGAAGAAGAATTAACCTTTTTTGCAGTTTGTTTCAAATTTTCCTCTTCAGAATTTTGTCTTTGGAAAGAAGAGTTTAGTGGGGCTTCGTTTAATTAAAAGAGGTTTGAGTTCAAAATTAAATAATGCTGCGCCTGCACTTTGTTGGATCGTTATGCTGTTTTTTCTTCTACAACTTGACAGAGATTTTTATTCATATCGCTATTTACTGCAACGCATCCTGCAACATTATAGGTACCTGCTACAGGGAAGGTGATAATCCAATCGCTGTTTTTATCGCAGCCACTTGTAACTTCTCTGGTTGGAGTAACTTTTGTATAGCTGCTTGTTCCTTTGAGTGCGTAGTAGAAATGGTAAAGGTAATTGTTGCTATTGCATTCATTTCCAGAACCAATGTAATTGTTTAATGCGAATCTCATTGTCAGTCCAGTTTTAACAGGAGTAGGATACCATTGTTGTTCTGCAAGACTAAATCCAAAGCTTTCTCCTGTTGTTAAGGTATTTGCTGGAAGATTACTTGTTGGGGTAGGGGCAGGTGGTGGAGGAACAGGGGGTGTGACTGGTGCTGTTTCTGCCGTGCATGTTGAAGAGCATCCATCATTATTAATTAAATTTCCATCATCGCAGATTTCTGTTCCTTCTTTTATTCCATTACCGCAAGTTTGTGCTGGTGGAACAATTACTGGAGGTTGTTCTACTGGTGTGGGGATTGCTTGTCCTGATGTAAGATCAATCATGTATACATCTGAGCGTTCTTCTTGTCCGCTTCCCCAGTCTGAGCTGAAGACTGCGTATTTTCCACTACGGGAGATTGATCCTTTTGGTTGTGACCAGTAGTCTGCGCCAGTTGATCGATGATGTGCTAAGCGAGTAACTTTTCCATCAACGGTAAGTAGGAATATTTCTGATTGTAAGGGCATAGGGCTTGAAATGTAGTCTCCTTTTCTTGTAGTAACAAGGCAGGTTCCGGGTCTTCCTTCTGTTTTGCAAGAGAGGTGGTCTCCCATCCAGTCTGAGAGAATTAAAGGATAAGTTGCTGGGGAGACTGTTGCTGTTCCAGGTAAGTATCTTACTCCAATTGCGCGTTCTGGTTCGATTTCATAGGTCATGAAGAATTCTTTTCCTTGAGCATCAACACCTAAGTCTCCATGTTGATGTCCGTCAGTAACTCTTCCAACAAATGCGCCGGTGTTAATGTCTCTGATTTCTAGACCACTGCAACGTGCTGTTCCGTCTCTTTTCCATTGGACAACGAGATATTTGCTTAAGGGTGAGGGTGCAACCCAGTCTGGTTCTACTTCTCCCCATTGTGGATCGGGTTTACATTCTGTTTTGTAAATTGAGGGTAAAGGTAATTGTGCTCCGAATTTCTTGTCTGCAAAGTTGTAAGCAACGATGACTTGTGCGCCGTCTGTGCGTTGGAGTAATCCAGCAAGCCATTTTCCGTCCCTGGAGATTTCATCAAAAGATTGAGAGTTGAATGGTCTCATATATCCTGGAATAGTAACGACATCAGTTGTTTGTTTTGTATCGACATTCGTGAATTGTAAGGTTAAGTCTTCATCTTCATTAGTATCAAAGTGGACGATTGTATGTGCTTGTGTTGGATGCCAGCGGGGTAAATTAACATTGATAAGGTTCATGACCTTGCTTGAGTCGCTTGTTTTTCTTACGGTATAATCGTCTGTTCCTGTTGTTAAGAAATAAGCATCGTCAGAACTAAAGAATTGTAATTGAGAATACGTGTTGACTTCAAATCCTCCGGAATCTGATCTAGAGGTTAATCTTCGCATACTTGTTCCAAAGTCCGGCTCTAAGAAGGTGACTCCGACTGCTGGTTTAGTTAAAGGAGTAGTGGAAATGATTTTAGTAACGTCAGTAATGCCACCGGTTGGTGTTGGTGCTGGTGGAGTTGTTGGTGGGGGGGTAATTGGTGGTTCTTCTGTAGGTGGAGTAACTGGAGGTTCTTCTGTGGGGAGGGTTTCGTGTTCATCACAGATTGCATTGGTGTTTCCGTCAAGGCAGCATCCTGTTTCAAATCTGATGTAAGGAGCATTGCAAGTAACTAATTTATCTGCTACTCTTCCCATATCTTCATCGCTAACGCCACTTAAGTCAAGTTTTGTTAAGGCGCTATCTGTGCACGCAGTGAGTGCAAAGAGTAAAAAAAAGAGGACAAATATTTTTCTCATAATCTCTGTGCCAAGCTTATTTTATTTAAAGCTGTTGTTGTAATGGTGGAGTGAAAAGAAAAAATGGAAAGAGTGTATAATAAGAATAATGAATATCGTTTAGGCTGATCTGGATGTTGGTTGGGTTTGTTCATAGAGTCTATCCAGTTGTTCTCGAATCCATAGTTTATTTTTTTCTTGTTGAGTTATATCCCACCTTTTTGGTTTAACAATTCCTAAGGTAGCATAGCATTCTATGAAAAAGTCTTGAAGGCGATGTCCGTATAGGTCGTCTTTTTTTCTGTCAGCAGGATGAATTCTACTGAAACTTTTAGTATAAGCTTCTTCTAAAGAGTGGAGGTATTCTTCAAATCTTCCTACGCGTGTTGCGAGAACTAAGACGCTCAAAGCATCTCCATCTCTTCCTTGGTAGTTGATTGCAAGTTGTTCTAGTCGTGGTTCAAGGTTGGAGTTGACAGGAGAAAGTCTTGAGAGAATAGTTTTAATTTTTTTTGTTCTTCCTTCATTTTTAACTTGGTAGTAAGTTCTAGCCATATGTACGAGTGTAGGTGTTTATTTATAAGAATTCTCTAAATGGTAAATAGAGGTTAGAACGAATACGCCAAGGGGGAACCTGCTGGATTAAGCAGCACACTTTCCGTATGCATGCGTTTGTGCATGAATTCTCATACATTTCTTCTTAGGTTTCGAGTTATTTAAGTTCATCGTGGTTGCTGTTAAGTAGCAGATTGTTGTAAAAAAGGGTGAGGTTTTATTAACGAGGAATGCGTCTAAGGGTGATGGGGGAGAGATATTATTTTGACACATCAATCTGGCTTGATTTTTTTGAGGATCGTGATGAACCGAATTTTCCTAAAGGGAAGTGGGCACAGGAGATTGTGGAAAGGATTATTGAAACGAATGGGAAGATCGTTTATTCTGATCTGGTTCTTGTTGAACTTCAGGTGGGTGGTTATTCTTCGTTTGAAGTAGAAATATTGTTTAAAAAATTAAAGTCGGTGTTAGTGTTTATTGAATCAACGGAGCGGCTTCAGGGAAAAGCGAAGGATTTGGCAGTAAAGAGAAATGTTCCGAAAGGAGATGCGTTGCATGCTCTTCTTGCGAGGGAAGCGAAGGCAACATTGATTTCTTTTGATGGGCATTTCAAAGAGCTTCAGGATATTGTTAAGACAAAAAAGCCTCAAGAGAAGATTTAGGTTTTTTTTCTTTTTTCTAAAAGTTCAAAGGCGTGTTCGCGTGCAGCGTGAAGTTGTTCGTCAGTTGTTGTTCTTTTTGAGGAGCCGCGAAGTTGAGCAACGGTCTTTAACAATTCGTTTTTTTCAAGTTCGGAAAGTTTTTCTCTGATCGCGTCACGGATGAATTCTGTGCGTGTGCTGTATCGGTGTGATGCTAGTTTTAGGTCAATTTCCTGTAAAATTCCTTCTTCGAGCTTTAGACTAATCGTTTCCATGGTAATACTTAGTATGTACAAAGTATTATTTAAAACTTTCTGGGGGTGGGTTCGAAATAGCTTTTAGGTTTAAATCTCATTTTGCTGTATTTGCTTACGAATTCGTTCCAGCTCATAGTTTTTAGTTTTTCTTTTTCTGGCTTTTTCGTAAGCTAGGAACAAGTTATTGTAGGTTGTTAGTGCTGTGAATAAATTTTTTTGAGTATTCATTGGAGTAGGATCCCAGCTATGTGGATTAGCTTGGCTATTCCGACGAGACGACCATTGTTGTTGTCTAGATTATTGTTGCCATTAGCATTCGACCTGTTGTTGTCGTCAACACTCAACAAGCGCCCCAAGCTAGCCCTTTCACTTTTGTTGTATGTTCACTGCCGCTTCATTGCTGTTGTGGCTGTATTTTATAGCAGTTAGACTGCCGTAGTGAAAGGACGTGTAGCCCAAACCACTCCGAATATCAAAAGACTCCAACCTTTTTTTTAGAAAGCTAAGGTCTTTTTTGGATATAGCTGGGATAAATGTTTTGAGAAAAGAAGGAATATAAAAAGTTTTGTAAAATTTTTATTCTTTTATTACATAAGCGCCAGTTAGTTGCTTTCTTAATTCTGGAAGATTAACTTGAGCAACATAAGGACTTACAAGGTCAATTAATTGTTCAAGGTTTGGAGTAACTGCTCCGTTTTTTTGCGCGCCCTGCGCCTCCGGCGCTACCCCGACGAGACGCCCACTGCTGCTGTCTAGATTATCGTAGCCACTAGCATCCGACCCGTAGTTGTCGTCAACACCCAACAAGCGCATTCCTTTGTTTAAAGGAACGTATACACACATGACTTTTTCAAAGGGCATTTCAAGTGTTTTAGTAACGTCTTCTTCGTATGCTTTTCTTAGGGAGGTGTCTCCTTCTGCTAAGAATTCCCATACTGCTGTTCTTCGATTTGAAACAGCGTAAGGATCTTTACGAAGTGTATTTGCAAGTTCTGGTTGAAGAACGAATCCTTCTGCAGCTTCAAATTGATCTTTAGTAATTGGTAAATTATAATCTTCTAGTTCGCTTGTTGGATTTAAACCGTAAATTAAAGAATGTCTAGGGACGAGTTTAACAGCATCGCCGTTAGGATCGGGTAAGACTGCGACGTTTGTATTAACATAATTAGTTCTTAAATACGTTTGATCAGATTCAGTGCCAATTCTTCCAAGACGAGCTTCCATAAGTTGTTTAGGTGAGATTATTTCTCTTGGAATATCTACTTGCATTCCATTCGCATCTTTACCGGTAAGAAGTTCGGGCATTCTCTTATGATTTGCTCCTTCAAAAGGTTTAAATCTTCGTACGGGAATGACAAAGTTTACAGTTTGAAATTGATTTTGTGCCATTGTTAATCTTCTAAAATGGGGTTATTTCTCCTATTTAAACCTTTCTATTTATGACTACTAAAGAGTAACAATAAAATGATTGTTTAGTTTAAATCTGATTATACTAAACCTCCACGCTTCCTTATTCAAGTAAGGTATCTTCCAGCTAATTTTTTAGAATGTAGACGTCGAACGTATGTTTTTGTAAGTTTTCTTTTTCTTGCCACATGAACATATTCTTTGTTGGGATCAATTCAGTCGAATAAACTGTTTTGGTATTTATTTAAATTGTTTATTTACAGACTTAACAGTGTTTCTAATTTTCTTTCAATGTATTTAGGACTACTAAAATTAAGTGGCACGCCCTGTGTAGACGTCTCAATAAGAATTTACTTCGGCCTATACGTTCATTTAATTGTGTTTATGACAAATAAAAATAGGAATACGCCAAGGGGGAACCTGCCTGATTAAGCAGCACGCTTCCCGTATGCATGTGTTTGTGTATGAATTCTCATGCATTTTAAAGGGTTAAAAGAGTATATTAGTCCATCCTTGCTGCTGAAAGGTAATGGTTTTATAAGAGTTTAGTCAGATTCTAAGCAGAATTTTATAAAATCTTTTCCATTAGCAGAAACACGTCCACTAATAACGTAAAATCCTTTAGTGGAAGTTAAAGTTGCGAATAAGGATGGATCGCTAGTTGTAAAGCGTTTTTGATAAAGATCCGCGAAAGCCGACTTTAATATCTCTTCTGGAACATTTGGAATCGCGATTTTTATGACATCATTGAAAGAAGCTTGTAAGACTGAACTCTTATTTAGATTATAAAAATCAAAATAATTCTCCGGATCATTTAACAAAGCTAATATGCGAAGGTGGAGTTCTGAAAGATTATTAACTAAATTCAGATAATACTCTTTTGTGTCCTGTTCGATATCTATTTTTATTGAATTAAGAAGGATTCCTTTAAAAAAAGCTATTTTTTGTGCTTGATAATGGTTTGCCATGCCTTTTATACACTCTCGAAAGATGTACTCAAATCCTTCCGATTGTAAATATTTAATTCGTCCCTCTTCATCTTCAAGAAGTTCTACACGAATCATCAAATCTTCTAATATAGTAATAATCTCCCTTTGTTTATCTGAAGAAACACTTTCTCCTAGATAAGCAGTAAGAAAAGAAGCAAGAATCCCGCCTTTTCCGGGAATATTAGAAACTATAACTGAGACAATCGCTTTAATTCTATTACTCCCACTAGAATCCGCATTCAAAGAAGGATAAATTCCTCGTTTCAAGGGAATTATTTCTTTTGTCATAAAGGAGAGGTTTTTGGATGATTTAAAAACATTCTTATTAAATAACTTTTTCCACAATCTCTTGCATAAAATTTTGTATGAATTTGTGTATGAAATTATTAGTGAAAAAAGTGTCTTGATGATTAATATTCTTCACAAGTTTAGTAATAAGTTATGAGCTTGTGTAAAACGTGCAAACAACGACTTCGAAAAAAAGAAGTGAAATATTGTAGAACGTGCAGGGAGTTTCATTTGTTTCATTATTCTCGTGATGAGTTAGAGGATGTCTTGCGGGAGTATGAACAAAGATGACTGCTAAACCAAAAGTCTTAGACCTTTTTGCAGGATGTGGTGGTTTTAGTCTTGGTTTTGAAAGAGCAGGATACGAAATAGCAGCATTTGTCGAATGGTGGGATCCAGCTATTCAAACATTTCAAAGAAATCATCCAAATGCAGTCTTACTTGGAAGGGATATTACGAAGATTTCTGATGAAAAAGCATGTGCGTATCATAATGCAATTGATGTCTTGATTGGAGGACCCCCATGTCAGGGTTTTAGTCTTTGTG
>Ga0265296_1004362_pt1 | contig 12331 bp, 16 predicted proteins | sample MunlanPumphouse1_FD_189073 | JGI IMG/M metagenome (GOLD analysis project Ga0265296, IMG submission 189073) | Groundwater microbial communities from a municipal landfill in Southern Ontario, Canada - Pumphouse #1 | ecosystem: Environmental > Aquatic > Deep subsurface > Groundwater | place... | reverse complement strand
AGCACCCAAACATAAATGATTGTTTGGTGCCCTTAACTAAGGGAGGGAGCCATGATGATGTGCGGGTTAACCGAAGGCATGCTTTTGGTGGCCTTAGGAATAGGTTATATTGTAATTTATCTCTCTCTAATAGGGAGGAGAAGAAATTAAAGACACTGGGCTACTTCCTGGGTGTTTTCATTATGCTCTTAAGCGGCATGCTTTTACTCGGTAACCTTTTTCTCGCCAGCCGTTACTGTCCAATTATGGGCAAAATGAAGATGAAGATGATGCCCAGGCAGGAGATTATGCACCGGCAGATGCGGGTAATTGAAGGAGAACCAATCCCGGCTCCTAAGAAGTAAGTTGTTTTAAGGGGCCTGCCTTAAACAAGCAGGCCTTTTAATTTACCTATTTATGGGTGCATACTCAATATAACCATGGCGTTAAAAGTAGGTAAGTCTGGGTAAACCCGCCCTTGCTAAGGAGTAGCGACGATATTCATTAGAAAGGGCTGGGTGAATAAGCATGAATATTAGAGGAAGGCCCAAGAAATACAGGATTGTAGCAGCAGATCCCAGGATAAGCCAATTCAGCCCCAGGGGAAAGCCGGGGCGGCCGGATGAGGTAGAGTTATCTATGGATGAGTTTGAAGCCTTGCGCCTGGCTGATTACATGGGTTTTGCCCAGAAAGAGGCAGCCCGGCATATGCGGATATCCCAGCAAACCTTCAGCCGTATCCTAAAGAGAGCGCACCGGCAGGTTTCTGATTGTCTGGTTAACGGCAAGATTATCAAGATTCAAGGAGGCGCCTACGTGATCAGCTCCCGCCAATATTCCTACCAAAAGTAATCTTTTTTCATCCTTATTACAGAATAAAAGGGATTAGAAGCTATATCTGACTAACTTCCTATAATATACATTATGTTAACTTGGTGATATTGAGATAATCTATGTAACGCTCTACTTGGCAATAAGTTAAGTTATATTGGGATTTCCCTGTGGATAAGTGGATTTTCTTTTACTTACTCTTACCTAGATTTTTAAAGCTTTGCACTATTAGGAATTTATAGCCAAGCAAGGATCAGTCCCCTTAGCCTAAATTGACCCTCAACTACGGGGACAGGCCCTATAAATTGACAGGGCTGCTCCTCTTCTATATACATACTCTAATATTTCTGAGGAGGACTGAATTTGGGCATTTTCTGGCTATTTTAGGCTTAAATTTGAGGCTTAGGCAAGAACTTTACCTTGATCAGTGCCAGAAATGCGGCTAAGGCGCTTAAGGCAAAAGGTGAGTAGAAATACAGCTTATAAGCGGTTTTTTCGCTCCAGAAGGCTCCGGCAGTCACAAAATTGAGCATAAAAGAGATTACCAAAAGAATTGCTACCACACGGTCTCTGAAGCCCCTTTTAACCAGGTAGTATAAAATTACAAAATATGGCAGGGCTAATAATATATAGTTATGCACCCAGGCATTCAGGTTAAAGAGCGCCACACAGATGGCCAGTAAGCAATAGTCTTCCAGGGGATGGTCCTCTCTTCTGCTTTTCACCAGCGCTGCTGCGTAAAGCCCAAGCGCAGAGAATAGGTATACTAGCTGTATCGTCATAGGGCTGGCATTCAGCCTTTCAAAGGGCATGGCAGGGGCGTGAAAATAAGCTACACAGCTGGTGAAGAACCTCTGCCACATACTCAAGAGGGACTGGTTTTTAGGGTCAAGTATAGTCATCTGGTCAAAGATAGTGCTTTGGCGCAAAAATACAGGCAGGCCTTTAAGGTAGTAGAAATTCTGCTTAAGGCCGATGGCTAAAGAAGGCAGCCACAAATATACGAAGATTGAAATTAACATTATGGCTAGCAGCCTAAATTTGCGCCTGAAGAAAAAATAAGGGATAAAAATAAGCGGCGTATACTTTATCATCGCGGAGAATCCTAAAAGCGCTCCTGCGGGGATGGGTTTATTCTTTTGGATAAAATATATGCCGGATATTATAGAGGCCATAACCAAGATATTAGTTTGTCCGGTGTCAAAATTAATGAAGATAAACCTGGATATCCCAAGAAAAGTGAAGAAATATACTGCCAGCCGTTGTTTAAAGGGTAAGGTTTCCCGGAAGACAATTTTTCCCAGTAGCCAAAAGCAAGAGACGAGCAGTATAAAATTTAGGCTAAACCAGAGCGTATCCGCGTTATTTTCGCTAAACTTAGCCAGGCCTGCCATAAATACTGCCACTATAGGAGCGTAACGGAACTCCGCAGTCTCCTGGTCCCTTAGAACATAAATATTTTGGTGGTTTATGATTCTAAGGCCCGCGGTATAAAAACAGCGGAAGTCAGAAAACTTTCTCTTGGGGGCGCGCATTTTATGCGCGCTGAATGTCGCGGCAAAGAAAATAACGAGGAGAAATATGGCGAGGTATTTAGATTTGGCGATTTTTTTATGAGGTTTCTTTTAAATCTTCTATCTCAGTGCCTTTATTTCTTAAATAATCCAGTGATTTATTTACTTCTTCTTTGCTTCCTTCAATAACCAGTATTGCCCATCCGGTATCCGTAGAAAATGACGCCTCTACAATGTTTATGACCACATCAAACTGTTTAGAGAGTTGCCAGATTATGGGTTCTTCTTTTAGTTGCCCCGGGAAAGTAAATTCAGCCCTTACGCGCATTTTTTAGCCTCAAAAGCAGTATCAAGGTAATGATATAAAGTACCAGCCCTATGCAAAAACCGATTACTGTGTACCCGACTATTACCGGCAGGATTACTTTTAGCCCGGAGAACTTAAAAAGGTTAGCCCAGCTGAAATGCTGTGTTATCTCCTGCCAGCCCTGCTGCACATCCTTCCAGCGTAAATTCATTATAACAGAACCTACCTTCACTGACAAGAGAAATGTTACAATACTAAGCCACGTATTGGTCATTAGGCTGCCTAATAAGGCGCTGGCGCGATTTAAGCGCAAAGCCCAAGCGCAAAAAATGGCTGCCAATACCCCTGTGCCCGGGAAAATTCCTAAGAATACCCCTAAGCCAAAACCTAAAGCCACCTTCTGTGGAGAGTCGTTTATTTTGAAAAGCTGAACGCAGGTATTCTTAAAAAATAATTTTACTTTCTTTAGCACCTTTTTTCTCCTGCTCTTCTAAAACCCTTTTTAGGATTTTTCCCGTGGTATTCTTAGGCAATAAATCCCGGAATTCAATATACTTTGGTATTTTATAAGCAGCTAACCTTTGCCTTAGGTATTGTATAATCTCATGCTCTGTAGCGCTAGAGCCCTCGCTTAAGACCACAAATCCCTTGGGGACTTCCCCTTTGTGCGCGTCAGCAATACCGATCACTGCCGCTTCTTTTATCTTGGGGTTCTGGTATAATACCTCTTCTATTTCTCTGGGGTATACATTCAGGCCGCGGACGTTAACCATCTCTTTCTTTCTGCCTGCGATATAAACATATCCCCTTTCGTTTATTTTGGCCATATCTCCGGTATAGAGCCAGCCGTCTATTAAGGTTTCACTTGTTGCCTTGGGTTGTTTAAAATAACCCTGCATTACATTTGGGCCCCGGACCAGGAGTTCTCCGATTTCTCCTATTTTTAGGTCCTCTCCCCTGTCATTGACTATCCTTAATTTTATATTCTGGGAAATGGCAATTCCGATAGAACCGGGGATTCTCTTGCCTTTTAAGGGGTTTAGAGTTACTACAGGCGAGGCCTCAGTAAGTCCGTAGCCTTCCAATAGAGGAATGCAGATTTTCTTTTCAAAAGCAATAAGGGTCTCTTGAGGCAATGCAGCGGCTCCCGAGATGCAGAGCCTTATGGGGTTGAGCAGGCGGATTAACAGGCACCCTAATATTTTAGGCACCTTTATATCTTTAAGTATATTATAAATTGAGGGCACGGCCGCAAAGATAGTTACACGGTTCTTCCTGATAGCCCGGATGACCCGTTTAAAAGGCCGCACGGATTTCATCACTACAATCTTAGCACCCAGCATTAAGGGCAGGTTCATACACACAGTGGCGGCGAAGGAATGGAATAAAGGCAAGATGCAGATAAAGGCGTCTTTGTGGGTAACCTTAATAGCCACAGAACAATCCACGGCATTGGAAATAAGGTTATAATGGGTAAGCATTGCCCCTTTAGGAAAACCCGTAGTTCCGGAGGTGTAGAGGATTACTGCCAGGCTATCCGGCTCAACTAAAATCCTGCTTAACGAGGAAGTATCGGTTTGGCGCAAACTGCTGAAATTCAGTGTATTGCGTTTATTCCTGGCAGTAGTAATCAGGTATTTCAGGGAGTCTACCCTGAGCCGCAGCTCCTCTGTCATATCTACATAGGCACGAGAAGTAATTACGGCTGCTGCTTCGCTATCCTGCAGGATAAATTTTGTCTCCTCAATTTTAAACATGTAATTAATCGGCACTACCACAGCCCCGGCCTTAAGTACGGAAAAGTAAGCGATAATAAATTCCGGGCAATTGTCTAAGAATATGGCTATTTTGTCCCGTGTCTGTATGCCTAACCCCTTAAGTCCGGCTGCTATCTGGTCAGTTAATTCGTCCAGGGTTTTATAATCTATCTTTTTCTGGCCAAAGACAATTGCAGTCCTGTGAGGATATTTATTTGCGCTTGCGGCCAATAGTTCGCCGAGATTATTAGGAGCCATTTAATGTATGGGTTTTAAGTTGGTGCCGAGGAACTGCTTTTGCCCGCTTAAGTCTTGTGTCCAGCCATTGTACAGGCCATACTTTTCCATTGATTTTACCGCCACCCTATATTCTTCGTAACTAATGCGGCGGTTAATTTCCTTAAATTCACCCGCGCGGTAACAGGGGTGATACTGGCTCATCAGGCTAATATATGATTCAGTTGAAACCTCTTTGGCAATGAATTCCATAATTTTTTCTGTGCCTGACACGTTATTTGGCAATACCAGGTGCCTGATAATCAGGCCTTTTTTTATTATACCGCGATTATCCAGATTAGCAATGCCGGCCTGCCGCTGCATCTCTAATAGCGCTTCCCGATTATATTTGGGGTAATCAAGAGCCGCGGAATACTTGGCTGCTGCGTAATTATCCGCATAGCGGCTATCTGCAAGGTATATGTCTACTACTCCGGCAAGTAATTTTATAATTTGCGGCAATTCATAACCGCTCGTATTGTAGACCAAGGGAATCTTGAGCCCTTTGCCAACGGCTAATCCTAAGGCTTCTAGTATTTGTGGCATTACATGGGTAGGCGTAACCAAATTTATATTGTGGCATTTCCTGTTTTGGAGTTGGAGCATAAAATCAGCTAATTCTTCAGCCCCCACAACTCTCCCCTCTTCCTCTTGGCTGAATTTATAGTTCTGGCAATACACGCAGGCCATATTACAATGAGAAAAGAATATTGTGCCTGAGCCGCTGGTGCCTGAGATAGGCGGCTCTTCTCCGAAATGAGGCAGGCAGCTATAGACTTTCGCCTCTAAACCGGTTTTACAAAAGCCGAGTTCATTTTTCAGGCGGTTGACCTTGCACTTGCGGGGGCAGATTGAGCAGCATTCTAAAAGCCCGAGGGCCTTCTCAATTAGCGAATCTAATTTGCCGTTATGGTAAGGTTTAAGGTAACCGGGGTACATTTATAAAATTAAATATTCTTAATCTGGAAGGCATAGGCCTCTCTTATTTTATTAAAAATATCAATGTACTCTTTTGTTTTGTAGTCAGGATAAGTCCAAACCCAGGGCTGGAAGGTCTTATTTTGAAATATGAGCGTTGCTTCAGCAAAAATGCCTTGGTCTAAATAAATACGGTGTTTGTAGTCTTTAGTCGTAGCCAACACAAGTTTTGCGAGGTCAAGATATCCGGGGTCAATATTGATGGTGCGTTTACCTCTTGCGCAAAATTTTTGCTCTAATCTATTGGTAAATATCTTAATTGCGGGCAGGCTTTGGGCAGGGATAAGGTGAGCGAAACTGATAAATTTTCTCCTAAGGACTCGGTCCAATTCCGCTTCGTAATAATTTGTATGGCTAAAGGAAAGTATAGGGCTTTGGAAATCTATTTTTCCAAAGCGTTTTCTTAGATGTTTTTGGGCATCCTGTACTCTTCTCTCATCGCTATATATAAACCCCGCAATGAGTTTTATCGGAAGGCGCGGTTTAATTTTTCCCATGATTCAAAGGGGGTTTTGATGACACGAATTTAGGCTGGATTAACCCTTAGGTAAGAATTGAGCGAGATAATCGGCAATCTTTCGCCGCTGTGTTTCTTTTATTGCATTAAAGTAAATGGCAACATTGAATCCGCCATTTGAGCCATCAATGCTTCGGACCACCACACCCTTGCATTCTACGTCGCAGCCGCCAAGCGCACTATCTTCCCTTTCCTTGCAAGGCAAGGAAGGCAGGTTCAATTTTACCATAATCTTGGTAAATGGGGGGATGTATTTATCTATATGGCAGTATGCGCCCAGGCAGCTCACATTCTGGGTTGTGGTAGAAAACCCGTAGCCATTGGCTGATACTTTAAGCGGAAAGGACTCTTCTATCCTGGGGTAAAGCCGTCTTTCTGGCCCGGAGGGCTTCTTCATTTTTGTTCTTCCTTGGATTTGATTATATAATTGCGCCAGCAGGTTTTGGAGCAGTAGAATTTTCCGTCACGGTAATAACGTTTTAGTTTCTTGATCGGCTTGTTGCAGGCAAGGCAATTCGCCTGTTTTTCTGCTGCCGGCGGTGCCGCTGTTGGAGTTGACTGCTCTGGCATTTTTGTTCTCCTTTAAGTTAGGACTTATAAGTTACCCAGTTGCATATTTATATAATCACCAAAGTAATTCTTTTCGCTAAGTTCAAATCCGCTGAATTGAATGCCCATACGGTATTTATCTGAATGCGGCAGTGGGGCTGACCAGGCGACTGTTCCCTGGGTGCTTAAGACCCTGGATAATACGTTGAGTTTTAGATTAAGGATAGTTTGAGGCGCGACGAATTCCTTATTGTTGACGCAAATGCCCCCGATGCTTATATCGTCGCTTAAGGTATCGTTAAAATCAGCCTCTCCCCTGACTTGATAACGGACAGGGATGTGGCTGCTTAAGCGAGGGAATTGCCTCTTTTCTTCAAAGCCCGCCTTATTTCCCATTCCATCCTTTTAGGAAACCGTGGCTTTTTTCCTCTATTCTTACAAGAATATAGCACATATTTTTTTAACTGTCAATAGCTACTGTGCAGGGTGAGAATTGGTTATTTACATTTATATTTTACTTGTTATAATAATGGAAAGGGAGAAAGTATGTATTGTTCATTCTACGGGCTTAAGGAAAGGCCTTTCAACGTAACCTCTGACCCCGCCTTTTTCTTCTCCAGCCGAAAACACCAGGAAGCCCTCTCTCATCTTTTTTACGGAGCAACCCAGAGAAAGGGCATCATTGTGATTACCGGGGAAATCGGGACCGGCAAAACTACGCTCTGCCGTTTTTTCTTAGAGCAGATAAGCGCAAATACTAAAACCGCCCTCATTCTTAATCCGTTTCTTTCCGAGATACAACTATTGGAAGCCATAATTAAGGATTTTGGGCTGAGTGTTCATGATAAAAACAGGCTCTCCTATACTCTTGAATTTAACAAATTTCTACTTAAAGAGGCCCGGGAGGGCAACAACGTAGTCCTGATTATTGATGAGGCGCAAAACCTAAAAAGCCGCCAACTTGAACAAATCCGACTCCTCTCAAACCTGGAGACTCAAAAGGATAAACTTATGCAGATAGTCCTGGTGGGCCAGCCGGAATTAAACCATAAATTAAACCTTTATGAGTTGCGCCAGATACGGCAGAGGGTAATGGTGAGGTACCATATAATGCCCCTGGATAAAGACGAAGTAAATCATTATATAAACCATAGGCTTACTATAGCCGGTTCCAGAGGCAGGATAAAATTTAGCGATGAGGCGATAAAGACAGTCTGCGAATCCTCATCCGGTATTCCGCGGCTCATCAATATTATTTGTGACCGCGCCCTTTTAGCGGGTTTTGTCAACGAGACGTATGCGATAGATATTGATATTATCAAAAGAAGCGTTGAGGAACTGGGCAGTTTTGCCTTAGAGGCTAGATGAGCATAATTTACGAGGCATTAAAAAAAGTTGAGAATTTAAACGCGATAAAGAAGCCGTTAGATTCTCCGAGGCTCGCTCGTCATAAAACTAAAACTCACCTTTTATTTATCCTGATTGTGGCCTCTGGATTTTTAGCAGCCAGTATTTTATTTAATCTGTTAAGCCATACGCCGGAGAAAAAAATAGTTGCTGTCCCACAAGTCCCTCCTGCAATACTTATACCGGCTGCCCAAGAGCCGTTACCTGCCGGACAAGAGCCTGCTGTCGTAGAGAGGCCCAAAGAAGAGCCGCCCGCCGCTAAATTTATCCTAAACGGTATATTCTTCTCGCAGAATGAAGGGTATGCCCTTATTAACAACCAGATTGTGAAGTCAGGAGATAATGTGGCAGGGGCTAGCGTAAAACGGGTCGATCCTAATGAGGTAGAGTTGGAGAGCGCGGGTAAGGTTATTACGCTATCCTTTTCAGGAGGGACTTCTTAATGATGCTTAGAGGAATATTCTCAACTATCTTAGTTTTGCCGATTCCTCGGATAAGGACAAACTTATTCCTTCGGCCGCTGAATTTTTTATCGCGATAATGGGCTTTTATTATCCTGTTTAAGGAAACGCCCTTTATCTTTAAGGGAAGCCCCGCACGTCTAATTAGATTTTCTATCCGCCTAAAGGTTTCAGCGCTTAACATCCCTAATTCCCGGGAGATTCCGCAGGCAACCAGCATGCCTAAGCCCACTGCTCCCCCATGAGTATAACCTTTGTAGCCTTGTGCTGCTTCAATAGCGTGGCCTATAGTATGGCCGAAGTTAAGCACAGTCCTTAAGCCTTTAACTTCTAATTCATCCTGTTGGACAATCTTAGCCTTAATTGCTGCGCAGCGGCTGACAATAAACTCCAGGGCGCTCACTTTAAGATTAAGGATATCACGGTAATCCTTCTCTAAATATGCGAATAATTGCGGGTTTTTTATGACGGCGTATTTAATCACTTCTGCCAAGCCGCTTTTTACCTGTTTTTGTTTTAGCGTTTTGAGCAGTGCTATGTCGCTTAAGACTAATCTGGGCTGGTAAAATGCGCCGACGAGGTTTTTGCCTTCGGCTAAATCCACGGCGGTCTTGCCTCCTATACTTGAGTCCACCTGGGCCAAGAGCGTGGTAGGAATTTGAACATAGGCAATACCCCGTTTATAAATAGAGGCCACAAATCCGCTTAAGTCTCCCACTACCCCGCCGCCTAAGGCAATAATGAATACGCGCCCTCTTTTATCGTAACGGATTAAGTCTTTGATTACACCTGAGGCAACGGCTATGGATTTTCCGCTTTCGCTGTCAGGGATAAGCTTAAACTTTACGCTAAAATTATTACCTTTGAGCGTCTTGCTGATTAACCCGCCGCAGCGCTTTTTTATCGCGGCGTTGGTAATCACATAGGCACAGGTTCCTAGTTTTAGTTTTCTTAAAACTAGGGGCAATGACTTTATTAGCCTAAAGCCTACAATAATATTATATGAACGTTTTTTAAGATTGACTCTAATGACGCGCATTAATAGGCTATTCCTAAGAGATGCAATGTATTTTCTATGAGCGGCCAGATTATTTTGCTAATAAGGCCTGTCCACAGCAATATTAGCAGGATTAGAAACCCAAAAGGCTCTATGCCGGCATAACGGTTGGCCAAATCTTTTGGCAAGAGCCCCATTAAAATACGCGAGCCGTCGAGCGGAGGTATGGGGATCAAGTTAAATATCCCCAGCACTACGTTGATTGTAATGAGGTTTATGAAAATAAAATCCAGGTTTCCCAAAAAAGAGAGCGATTTTAAGAGTATGCTTAAAAGGACAGCAAACATAAGGTTTGCGCCAGGGCCTGCTAAGCCCACCCAAAGGATATCGCGCTTGGGGTTCCTTAAAGCCCAGTAATTAATAGGGACCGGCTTTGCAACGCCGAAAATAAAACCCGTAGAGATAAAAATCAGGAATGGTATAAGGAGTGTCCATATAGGGTCTATATGGGCTAAGGGGTTAAGCGTTAATCTGCCGGAATATTTCGCGGTAGAGTCTCCCAGCTTGAAAGCCACCCAACCATGGGCAAATTCATGTATGGTGATACCGACCATTAAGAATCCAAAGAAAACCAGGAACTTGATGAGCATTATTTCATATCCCGCTTAGAAGATTCTTTGCCAGGGGCTTTCGTGGTTCCTGCGGCAGGAGCAACGGCTCCTTCGGCGGCAGTCGCAGTAAGGTTTTCCGCCTTTTCCGCTTTTTCTTTCTTAATCTTAATCCTTACGGCCTTTATTTTAGGCAAGCCGTAAACCTTATCCCCTTCTTTCCAAGACCCTTTCTCCAGCATGCTGCGCAGGCGCTCGGCGCGTTTTAATACAGACCTTGGTTTTCTGTCCTTTTCAGTTGATTTTAGCGACGGGTGTATTGACATATCTTAAAGCCTCCTTACAAAACAACCCTTATAGCGCGTCTGCCTTTGAAATTCCGAAAGTAGCGCCAGGGCGGTTTCTTTGTCCGAAAAATTTCCCACGCATAGGATTGTATATTTGCCTTTAGGTATTACTTTACCTGAAAAGCCTTTTTTCTTTAAAGTATCCAGCTCCTTAAGGGCTGAAACCTTACTCTGATAACTAACAAGCTGGATTGTGTATTGTTCTGAGGTAGCCTCTGTCTTTCTTGGCGCAGGTTGTGTGCTTTGCGGTTTTGGTACGGCCTCCCTAGCAGCAGTATCCTGCATAACAGGGGCAGCAGGTATTTTAGCCAGGGATTTGCCCTTTTCAACACCGGCGCAAAATCCGATAATGCCTGTAACTGTAAACCCCAGGGCTATTAAAATCACCCTTTCATAGCCGCGTATGGTAAATTGAAACCTTTTCTTTTGCCCCGAAACAGAAACCTTCCCTTCGCCTTGAGAAAAGAGTTCTAATTGCGTATGATTTATTTTTTCCATTAAATATTTTGTTTTGAGTATTTTTTTGTATTTATTTTCTTTACTATCTTTAAGAAAGCCTCTACGACTTTTGGGTCAAACTGCGTGCCGCTTTTACTCTTGATTTCTCGCACCGCAGAAGTTATATCCTTTCTCTCCCGGTAAGGCCTGCCATAGACCATGGCTTCAAATGCGTCTGCCACAGCCATAATGCGCGCACCCAGGGGGATTTGGCCTTTCTTTAGCCGCGATGGGTATCCCGTCCCGTCGTATTTCTCGTGATGGTGCATAATCATAGGGATAACCGGCTTAAGCATCTGTAGAGGCCTGAGCATCTTGGCGCCTCTTAAGGGATGGCTTCTAATAATCCTGTATTCCCCGGGCGTAAGTTTAGTGGTTTTAGTCAGTATCTCTAAGGGGATATCAATTTTTCCCGCGTCGTGCAAGAGGCTCGCATATTTCAAGCTCTCAATTTGTTTTTCATCCATGTGCATCTGGTGGGCAATATGCGCTACCAGGTGGCTGAAATACGGAGAATGCGTATATTCCTGCGGGATACGCGTATCCATTAAAGTCACCAGGGATTTTATGCTGCCCAGGACTATCCTTTGCTGCTCTTCGTAAAGCTGAATGTTCTTTATGCCTATGACTACCTGTTCAATTACGGTTACCAGCATATCCTGCTCAAATTTATCAAAGGTTCGTTCATGGGATTTACGTTTTATAACCGTAAGGCCTATAATATCTTCGCTTACTAAGGGCATGGCCAGAAGAAGGTCCTTCCTTACCGAAGATATATTCTTGATTATCCCTTTTTCTAAAGCATTGGAGATTTTGGCTTTTCTGTCTACGGTATACATCTTTGCGCCTATTATCAGGCAGCGGAATTGGGAATATTTTTTGCTGGGGTCTAACAGGACAACCATGCAGTAGCGGACATTAAATATCTGGCAGATGAGCCTCCCCAGGCGGCAAAGCAGGTCTTTTACCTCAAAGGTGGAGTTTATAAGGCGGTAAATACTGTGCACCGCCGAGATAAGCGTCTTATACCTTTTCGTAGGGGTAAAATAATTTTTTGTATTCATCCAAAGCATACCTGTCGGTCATGCCTGCGATGTAATCGCAGACTGCCCTGCGCACGCCGAATTCGCCGATATATTTTTGTACCTGACCGGTGAGGGCATCGGGGTTATCAATATAATAGCTGAAAAGTTCGCTTATAAACCATTTTGCCTTATTGCTCATCCTTATTACGCGGTAGTGGTGGTAAAGCCTTTCCATCAGGAACGCGCGCATAGGATTTCGTAATTCCAGCATTTTTGGGCT
>Ga0265296_1004361_pt1 | contig 12331 bp, 11 predicted proteins | sample MunlanPumphouse1_FD_189073 | JGI IMG/M metagenome (GOLD analysis project Ga0265296, IMG submission 189073) | Groundwater microbial communities from a municipal landfill in Southern Ontario, Canada - Pumphouse #1 | ecosystem: Environmental > Aquatic > Deep subsurface > Groundwater | place... | reverse complement strand
CTGATCGTGCCCGACCTGATGGCGGCGCTGCGCGCCGCCGGCCTCGGAGCGGTGGGGGTGATCGTTGGGGGGATCGTCCCCGAGAGCGAGCGGCCTGCGCTGATCGATGCAGGCGTCGACAGCATCTTCGGCCCCGGAGCCTCCCGCGAGGAGATCGTGGCCACCGTGGAGGACCTGAGTCGTCGATCCCGAGACGCACGTCTCGTGCCGGAGGAGTTCGCATCGTGAGCACGCCGAGCACTGGAGGCGCCGAGCAGCTCAGCCTGCCGGGCTTCGAGTCCGCCCGGGACACGTGGCGCTCCGAGTACGACCGGGACATCGGCCATGACCGTGTCGTCCGCAACCGATCGGGTATCGAGATCAACCCGATCTACACCCCCGAGGACTGGAACCAGGAGCGCTACTCCTCGGACCTCGGGTTCCCCGGGCAGGCGCCACACACGCGTGGCATCTACCCGACCATGCATCGTGGCCGGACGTGGACCCAGCGTCAGCTGATCGGGCTCGGCACGCCCGACGACTACAACGAACGGGTTCGCAAGCTCCTCGATCTCGGAGCCTCGGCGATCAGCCTGCTGCCGTGCAACTCCGGCTTCCGTGGCGTGGACTGCGACGCGGTTCCTCTCCCGCTCCTGGGGACCTGCGGAACCGTGATCAACACGATGGATCACATGGAGGCGGCCCTCGACGGCGTCCCGATCGAGCAGATCTCGACGGCGATGAACGACCCCTCCCCCTTCACGCTGCTGGCGTTCGTCCTCGGCGTCGCGCGCCGACGGGGGATCGCCTTCAACCGGATCACGGGAACGTCGAACCAGTCCGACTACATCTCGCACTTCGTCGCGAACCACATGTTCTACCGGCTGTCCCTGCCCGGGTCTCGTCGCGTGCTCGTCGATCACATCGAGTTCTGCACGGAGCATCTCCCCAACTGGAACCCGGTCTCGGTCGTCGGCCAGCACATGCAGCAGGCCGGGGCCACCCCGGCCGAGACCATGGGTTTCGCCCTCTCCACGGCGATCCAGTACGCCGATGACTGTGCGCAGCGCGGGATGCCGGCGGACTCCGTCCTTCCCCGGTTCACCTTCTTCTTCGACGTGTCGATCTCGTTCTTCGAGGAGATCGCCAAGTTCCGGGCGGCTCGTCGGATCTGGGCGCGCGTGGCGAAGGAGCGGCTCGGCGCGACGGATCCTCGGTCTCTCCGGTTCAAGTTCCACGGTCAGACCTCGGGTGTCGACCTGACCGCTCAGCAGCCCCTGAACAACATCGCGCGGGTCACCGCCCAGGCGATCGCAGGGATCTTCTCCGGCCTGCAGTCGATGCACACCGACGCGTACGACGAGGCCATCACCTGCCCCACGGAGGAGACAGCGCGGATCGCGGTCGCGACGCAGAACATCCTGCGTGAGGAGGCGCATCTGTGCGACGTCATCGACCCGCTCGGCGGGTCCTTCTACGTCGAGTCGCTGACGAACCAGATGGAAGACGAGATCCTCGCGGTGATGGCCAAGGTCGAGGACGCCGGCGGGATGTACGAAGCCGTCGGATCAGGCCTGGTCCAGACGATGATCGGGCAGTCGGCGCTCGCGGCTCAGCAGCGAATCGAGAGCGGTGAGCAGAAGGTCATCGGGGTCAACTGCTTCCAGGCGAACGACGACGACATCGAGCAGCCACCGCCGTATCGCCCGGATCCTGAGCAGATGCGGGCGCATGTCGAGGCGTTCAGGGCGTTCAAGGAGCAGAGAAGCGACGCCGAGGTCCGGCGCCAGCTCACGGCGCTCCGTCGGGCAGCGCAGAGCAGCGACGAGAACGTGTTCGCCCGCGTCGTCGAGGCGGCGTACGTCGGGGTGACCCACGGCGAGCTCGTCGAGGCGCTCCGCGATGAGCTCGGCTTCGGTCATCCGCTGGTCGTCGCCTGAGCCTCGGCGGAAGAATGAGCGCAACCCCTCCTCCCCCTCCTGCGACTGCCTTCGAGGAGCTCCTCGCCGGTGACCAGGCGGTCCTGTCGCGGGCGTTGTCCCTGCTGCAGCGAGCCGACGCGGCCGCGGATCTCCTGGCTGCTCGCCTGCGGCCGTACGCCGGGACGTCGCTGGTCGTCGGCTTCACCGGCCCGCCCGGTGCGGGCAAGTCGTCGCTGATCGCGTCGTACCTGAGCGCGCTACGCCGCGACGGTCGCCGTGCTGCCGTGCTGGCCGTGGATCCCTCGAGCCCGATCTCGGGCGGCTCGCTGCTCGGCGATCGAGTGCGGATGGGCGCGCTGACGAGCGATCCCGGGATCTTCATTCGCTCGGTGGCCTCCGGCGGCCACGTCGGGGGCCTCGCGCTGTGCATCCCGCGGATGATCGACGCGCTGGACGCTGCCGGCTGGCCGGTCGTGGTCTTGGAGACGGTCGGTGTCGGGCAGGCAGAGTCGGAGGTCGTCGATATCGCCGACGTGAAGGTCGTGCTGACCGCACCGGGCCTCGGCGACGAGATCCAGGCGTTGAAGGCGGGGATGCTCGAGCTCGCCGACGTCCTCGTCGTCAACAAATCCGACCTGCCGCGGGCCGACCTCACGCGTCGGCAGCTCGAAGCCATGCTGCCCCTTCGTCCCGCCCACCGTCCGGTGCCGCCGGTGATCTCGACATCGACCACGGTCGGAGACGGCGTCGATGATCTCGTCGCGGCCATCGATGGCTTCGCGACGGGGCCCGACGCGCGGCCGCCCCAACGGCGGGCGGCGGACCGGCTGCGCCATGCCCTGGTGGCGTCCGCCCTGAGCGAGTTCCGGGACCGACTCTCAGCCCTCCCGGACGAGCACGTCGACGAGCTGGCGGAGGCGGTGGCCGAGAGCGCTCTGGACTGGACGTCAGCAACCGAGCAGCTCGTGGAACGGGCCGCCGGCACGCGCAGCTGACCGCGCGGCCGCGGGCCCAGGCACCGGACGAAACGAAGCCCGTCCCACGCACGCGCCGCCGACATCACTGCCAAACACCGGATCGCCCGCCAGCAGCAACGCCCCAAAAACGCGAAAAGGCCCGCAATGCGGGCCCTTCGAGAGTAGCGGGGGCAGGATTCGAACCTGCGACCTTCGGGTTATGAGCCCGACGAGCTACCTGACTGCTCCACCCCGCGTCGCTTCGGAAAGAGTAGCAATCCGGTGAAGACGATGCGGCCTGGCTGAGCCGCAAAATGCGGCCGCGTCCAACGTCGGCCGACCGCGCACCGGGTCGTGCTCAACGCCGACCGGTCGTCGTTCGACACCCCCAGGACGACCAACGTCGACCGGTCGTCATTCGCCCGCGGGATGCGGCCGCGGCGTCCCGTCAGCTCGCGCTCGAGCCACCCACCGACGGGGCCGCCAGGCCGCCCCGTCCGCGCATGAACAGGCGGGCGATCTGCTCGGCCATCTCGCGCGGGGTCCAACGGTCGGGCTCGGCGACCAGGGCGCGGGCCGCGTTCTCGGCCAGGCCGACGAACAGGTAGCCCTGCAGGCGGCCGGTCTTCTCGGGATCCGCCACGCCCTGGGCCTTCAGCCAGCCCTCGGCGAGCGACGCAATCGTGTCGATCTGCGCCTCGCGGCCGCGCTGCAGACGGCGGGTCACGGCGGCATCCGCACCGCCGGCGCCGAGGAAGACCACCTGGAACGACTCCGGCGCCTCGATTACGGCCTGCAGGAACGCCGTCAGCGTGTCCGCGATCAGGCCCTCCAGGTCGTCCGTGTCCAGCTCGGCCGGGACGGCGGTCGCGATCGCGTCGAGGATCCGCTGCTCCTCGCGGCGCAGCAGCTCGCCGAACAGCGCCTCCTTGCCCGGGAAGCTGCTGTAGACGACCGGCTTGGAGACGCCCGCGCGACGCGCGATCTCCTCCATCGACGCACCCTCGTAGCCGCGCTCGAGGAAGACGCTGAAGGCCGCGTCGAGGATCATCGGCCGACGGCGTTCGGGCCCGAGGTGGGCGGCGCGTGGCCGGGCCGGCTTACGGCCCCGGGTCGCCGCCTTGGTGGCCTTCGATGTCGCCTTGGTGGTCGCCTTCGTGGCCTTCACCACCGCCTTGCGCGCAGACTCGGCGGTCTCGGAGATGGACGGGGGGCGCGAGGGAATCGACATCGTGTGAGCGCCCGGCGGACGAAAGAGGCGCGCGAAGGGCACGCCGGACAGCCGTGGGCGAGCGCACATCCTACCGGCGGTCGCCTTTCGCGGAAGGGGCGGCGAACCGCCTTCCCCCCGGTCAGGTGGGCGGATTCTTCGCGGGACGTTTCCGATCGCCGCCAACGCATATTCTGCGGCGATGCGCTTCGCCGCCGTCGACATGGGCTCCAACTCCACGCGCCTGCTGATCGCCGATCTCGACGCCGAAGGCCACCTGACCGAGATCGCCCGCCGCTCGACCGTCACCCGGCTCGGTCATCGGGTCGACGAGACGGGGCGGCTCGACCCCGCCGCGATCGAGCGCCTGACCGACGAGCTGACCGTGATCCGCGGACTGCTCGACGAGCACCAGGTCGGCCGCGCGGTCGGCGTGATGACCAGCGCCGTCCGCGACGCCGAGAACGGTCCCGAGCTGATGCAGACGGTCCGCGAGCGGTTCGCTATCGAGGCATTGCTGATTCCCGGCCAGCAGGAGGCCGCGCTGACCTACCTCGGCGCGACCAGCGGCGGGGGTGGGCGGGCCTTCGAGTCAGGCCCGGTGGCGGTGATCGACGTCGGCGGCGGCAGCACCGAGTTCGTGATCGGCCACGACTCGACCTTCGACTTCTCGGTCTCCGTCCAGGCGGGCGTGGTGCGGCAGAGCGAGCGTCACCTGCGCCACGACCCGCCGGAGCCGGACGAGATCCGTGCGATGTCGGACGAGGCCGCCGAGATCTTCCGCGAGGCCGTTCCCGACGACGCCCGGCGCGACGTCGGATCGGTGATCGCGGTCGCCGGCACCGCCACCTCGTGCGCGTCGATGCTGCTCGGACTCGACGAGTACGACATGGAGCGCGTCCACGGGTTCCGTCTGCCGCTGGCCGAGATCGAGGCGCTGCTCTCGCGGCTGGCGCAGATGGACGACGAGGAGCGCCGCGACGTGCCGGGCCTGCAGCCCAACCGCTCCCCCACGATCGTCGCCGGCTGCGTGCTGCTCGCCGAAGCGCTGCGGACCTTCGGGGTCAAGCAGTGCGAGGTCTCCGAGCACGACATCCTGCGCGGCGTGATCATCGCCACCGCGCAGGGCACGCTCTAGCGCCTCGCCACCCTCCGGCGGAGGAGGAGCAGAGGACCGGGCGCGGCCGTGCCCTAGAGCGGGTCGCCGGTCGGCGGGTCGACCGGCTCGCGGTCGATCAGCTCGCCGAGCCCCCGCTCGAGCTCGCTCAGCGCCTCCTCGACCCGGCCGCCGAGCAGCGGCGTGTGCAGCCGGACCGGCGTGCGCTTACCGCGGACCGGCGCCGGAGGACGACCCGAGATCGTGCCGTGGTCGCGCCGCAGCCGCCGCCGCGTCTCCTCGGTGAAGAGGATCACGTCGCCGGTCTGCCGGGTGATCGCTTCGACCCGGCTAGCGGTGTTCACCGCGTCGCCGATCACGGTGAAGGTCGCCCGGCTGCCCCCGCCGAGGGTGCCGATGACCACGGGACCACTGTTGATCCCGATGCCCAGCTGCAGGTCCTGCCCGAAGTGTTGACGGACCTCGCGCGCGATCTCGATCGCGGCGGTCAGGGCGGCGTCGGCGTGGTGCTCCAGGTCGCTCGGCGCGCCGAAGACCGCCAGCAGCCCGTCGCCCTGGAACGCATTGGCGTGCCCGCCGTAGCGCTCGATCACCGGCACGATCACGCCGTAGAACTCGTTGAGCAGCGCGAAGACCTCGGACGCGGTCGCCTGCTCGGCGAACGCCGTGAACCCGCGGATGTCGATGAACGCGATCGTGACGTCGCGGACCTGGCCCTCCAGCTGGGTGCCCTCGTCGAGCACGCGGTCGGCGACGTCGGGATCGACGTAGGCACCCAGTGCCTCGTGCAGCCGGTCGCGCTCCTGCAGGCCCTGCAGACCGATGTTGATCGAGCGCGCCAGCCGGCCGACCTCGTCACCCGCCAGGACCGCGGCGCGCCGGTTCAGCTGACCGTGCATCACGGCCTCGGTGGTGGCCTGGAGCTCGATGATCGGCGCCAGCACGCTGCGCACCAGCAGCGCCGAGAGCCCGAGCGCGATCGTCGCGCTGGTCACCAGCGCGACCGCCATCCCGAAGCCGAAGTCGCTCAGCTTGGCGGCGTCGGTGCTGAAGCTCGCCACCACGCCGCCGGTGACCAGGGTCACGAGCGGCACGCTGACCAGCAGCCGCCAGCGCAGCGACAGCGACGCGTCGAGCGGCACGTCGTCGGACAACGACGGCGCCACCGCCTCGACCACCGGGCGCAGCACCAGCTCGACCTCGAGGTACCGGATCAGCACGCCCGCGGCCAGCACGACGGTGGCCGCGAGCGCCAGCGCGACCCCGCTCGGCCACAGCGGAAGGTCGGCTGTGAGACAGATCACAGCGATCGTCGCCATCGACCAGACGAGCGCGCGGATCGCCGATCCGGCGCCCACCAGACGCAGCGGTAGGCGCGTCAACGCCCGCCACGCGTCGGTCGCCCGGCCCATCGCGCCGTCCCCGTCGGGAGCGTCGTGCCAGATCCGCACGGGACCGAGCAATCGGTACGCCGTCCGCGCGACGACCAGCGTCTCGGCGCCGGTGAACAGCTGCGATACCCCGATGATCAGGGCCCATTCGCCCATGTCGAGCGAGAGGAACCGGGCCAGCACCAGCACCGCGGCGAGCGTGACGACGTGCGCCTGGACGAGCACCAGCAGGACCGCGACGCTGGTATACCGGCGACCGAGACGACCGTAGAGCTCGTGGAGGGGGCGCCGAAGCACAGGGCCATTGTCCCAGGCATCGCAGCGGGCTCCGTCCCCCGAACCAGTCCGAGTCGATCCTCGCCCGTGGCCGCCACCGGTCGCGACGCCCTCCGGATCGGCCTTAGGGAACGCTGATCCCGGATCGATACCGTGGAACCACCCGGTCCCGCGGAGCGCTGCGTGCGCGACCGCAACCTTCGGCACGACGCGGTGTTTGCTCCTGCAGACCGGGTAATGCGCCCCGCCTCGGCGGAGCCACTGACTTCCATCCTGTTCGTGGACATCACCGCCATCGACTCCGCCCCCACCCTGCGTGGCCCGTCCACGCTGCTGCGCCTGCAGGGCGACGAGCGGCTCGTCACGCTCACCCGCCGCGGCAACCAGGCGGCCTACGAGGTCCTGGTCCAGCGCTACCAGGCCCGCCTGCTGGCGTTCTGCCGGCACATGCTGGGCAGCAAGGAGGACGCCGAGGACGTCCTTCAGGAGGTCTTCGCCAACGCCTTCAACGCGATCAACGGCGACGACCGCACGATCAACGTGCGCCCGTGGCTGTACCGGATCGCGCGCAACCGCTGCCTGAACCACCTGCGCAAGGTTCAGCCGATCGGCGTCGACACGATGGACGACCGGATGGCCGACAACGGGATCTCGGCCGAGGACACCGCGCACCGTCGCCAGGAGTTCCGCGACCTGCTGGGCGACGTCCGGGCGCTCGCCGAGACCCAGCGCACCGCGCTGCTGCTGCGCGAGATCGACGCGCTCTCGTACGAGCAGATCGCCGAGGCGATGGACACCACCGTGCCGAGCGTGAAGTCGCTGCTCGTGCGCGCCCGCGTGGGCCTGGCGGAAGCGTCCGAGGCCCGCAACCTGACCTGCGAGGAAGTCCGCGAGGAGCTCGGCGAGGCCGCCGAGTCGCTCAAGCGCCTGAGCCCGCCGATCCGCCGTCACGTCAAGGACTGCGAGCGCTGCGCGTCGTTCCAGACGTACCTCAAGGCGAACAACCGCACCCTGACGGCGATCATGCCGATCGGGCCGCTGGTGATCGCCAAGAAGCTGCTCGCCCACCTGACCGCCGGGATGGGCGCGTCGGGCGGTGCCGCGGCCGGAGCCGTCGCCGCGTCCTCGGTGACCGGCGGGATGCTGACCACCGGAGTCAGCGCGGTCGCGTCGAAGACCGCCGCCGGCCTGGCCGCCGCCGCGATCGTGACCGCCGGTGCGGTCGAGGTCGACTCCGCCCGCACCCGCTACTCGGCCAGCGACGGTCTCTCCCAGCCCGCGATCCGGGCCTCGGCGCCCGTCCAGGCGCCGGCCGTGCGCGTGGCCGCGCCGGCGCCCCCCGCCCCGGTCGCCGCTCCGCCGGTCCGCTCCGAGCGCAGCGGTGGCCTGACCACCACGGCGACGACCGAGAAGGCGTCGACGACGACCACGACGACGCGCTCGACCACGACGACCGCGCCGGAGACGACGACCGCGCCGCCCGCCCCGCCGGTGGTCGCCGCCGCCCCGCCGGCCCCGCCGACGACCGTCACCACGGCTCCGGCCGCGCCGCCGACCCCGACCGTCGACACCGGCGAGCAGAACGTCACGCTGCCCTCGGACCCGACGACCCCGGCGCCGCCCACGACCACGCCGAAGCCGCCGGTCAAGCCGCCGACGACGACGCCCACCACACCCGTGCCGCCGCCGACCACGACGCCGCCGACGGACGTCCCGCCGCCGACCCCCACGCCGGGCGCGACGGGCGAGCTGCCGACGACGCCGCTGGTGCCGGTGCCTTAGCTGCCCGGCTTCTCGGTTCCGAACGCGACGCCGTAGAACGGCGTGCGCATCGGGCCGTTCGAGCCGGCCTCGGAGATCTGCTGGACGACGTCCGACTTCTCGCTCTCCAGCGACATGTCGAGCACGCGCTCGGTGGTGCCCGACTCGTCCGGCAGCAGCAGCGCCCGCACGCCGTACCAGGTCGCTCCGTCCCGTTGGAACTGGTAGCGGACCAGCCAGCCCGCATAGTCGCGGCCGATCTTGACGCGGCCCTCGGAGCGCACGCGGAACTTGCTGTCGGCCAGCTCCTTGCGAACCGGGGCCATCACGCCGGCCATCCGCAACGCCAGCTGGGCGACGGGACCGCCGGCCGGCTCGTCCGTGGTCGGCGCGGGACCCGCATCGCGGAAGGCGAGGAACTCGGCGCCACGGCCGGGTCCGGACTTCGTCGACAGGCGTAGTAGCTCGCCCGGCCCGGCCTCGACCCGCTCGATCCGGTCGTCGTAGCGGGTGTTGAAGGTCAACGGCCCCTCGATCACCGTCTGGGTCAGCGACTCGCCGCGCGAGATCCAGACCACGGCCACCAGCAGGATCACCAGCACCGCGACCACGGGGGCGCCCCAGCGCACCAGCGGCGGGAGACGGCGGACGCGCGGACCGGCGACCTCCGCCAGCGACGGTCCGTACTCAGGGCGGGCGATCGGCACCGTCAGAGGATATCGGCCGCCCCGCGCGCGGGGCGCACCCGCACGGAGCCTCAGCCGCCGACGTCGAACAGCGCGTCGAGGTCGTGGCGGCTGAACGCCTCGAACGCCATCATCGTCTGGGTCCGGACGACGCCATCGAGACTCGCGATCCCGCTGGTCACGACCTGCGCCAGGGCCTCGGGTCGATCCGATCGAACGATCACCACGAAGTCCCAGTCGCCGGTCACGGAGTAGGCCTCGGCCACCCCGTCGACGTCGGCCAGTCGCCCACCCAGGTCGGCGAGCGTGCTCTGCGCGGCCTGGACCAGCACGAACGCGGTCGACATGGCCATCCTCAGAGCTCGATCGCGTCGTTGACCGCGAGCACGTCGACCGTGGCGATCCCCGCCGCCTCGACGTCCTGCTTGAACGCCTGGGCGTCGGTCTTGATCGGCGGGAAGGTGTCGAAGTGGACCGGCACCACCCGACCCGCGCCGACGAACCGCGCGGCGTCGACCGCGTCGTGGCGATCCATCGTGTAGTGCCCGCCGATCGGGATCAGCGCCACGTCGATCGGCGTCCGCTTGCCCGGCAGCGCCAGGTCGCTGAACAGCGCGGTGTCGCCGAGGTGGTAGACGACCTTGCCGCCGAGCTCGATCAGGGCCCCGGCGGGGGTCGCCGTCGCCCCGCTCGGCGTCGTGCCGGTGTGCCAGGCGGGGACCAGGCGGACCCAGCCGTCGTCGAAGACGTGCGTGCCGCCGAGGTTGAGGTCGACGACGCTGACGTCGTCCTCCCCCAGCTCGTTGGCGACCTCGACGATCGTCACGACCGGCGCGCCGGTGCGCTTGGAGATCGCGGCGGCGTCGCCGAGGTGATCGCCGTGGCCGTGGGTCACGACGATCAGGTCGGCCTCGATCTCGTCGGCCGAGGTGGTGGCCGCCGGGTTGCCACTGAGGAACGGGTCGACCAGGACCCGGTAGCCCTCGGATTCGAGCAGCACGGCCGAGTGGCCGAGGAACGTCAACGTGGTCATGCCGGGGTCTCCTCGTCTTCGGGGGTCTCGGGGTCGTCCGCCTCGGCGGCGGCGGTGCCGGGGTTCTCCAGCTCGCGGGCGAGCGCGATGCCGACCGTCACGCCGACCAGCATCGCGAGCCGCGATTCCTCGGCCACCAACTGGCCGATCCGCTGCGTGCGCTCGACCAGGTCGGGCTCGGCGGCGGCCTGTCCGACCTGCTGCTGGTGGCCCTGGCTGAACCACCCCCCGTCGTGCAGCGCGTTCTCGATGATCCGCTCCAAGCCGGGCACCGCGTGGGTGACGATCTCCTCGGCACGCTTCAGGCGGTGCGGCTCGCTGATCTCGCGCACCGCCCGGTCGACGTCTTCGGCGGTGTAGGGGCGCTCGGTCACAGCACGGAGCATACGTGGGGGTCGGAAGCCGGCACGGTGGACGGCGTCCTAGCGGCGGGCGGCCGACAGGCCGAGGCCGAGCAGCCCGCCGACGAGCAGGCCCCAGAGGCCCGCGATCGGTGCTCCGGCCGCCGTGACCGCGCTGACCAGCAGCGCGACGACCAGCAACACGGCCGCGCCGAGCAGGTCGCCGTCGAGCGCGTCTCCGCGCTGGCGAGCACGCAGCTCGGTCACGATCCAGGCCGTCGCGAGCGCGCTGGCCGCGCCGACCGCGCCGGTCTGCGCGTTCGAGGCGTCGGCCGCGGACGCCAGGGCGAGCCCGCCGACGGCGGCGACCAGGAAGGTGCCGACGACCAGCACGGAGCCCAGGCGACCCAGCCGCCGTTCCCAGAGCCAGCCGAAGACGCCCAGGGTCGTCAGGACGCCGAGGGCGTGCCAGGTGCCGATGTAGGTGAAGCTGCTCGTCAGGAACAGCCACAGCGGGTTGCCGTCGATCCCGCCGGCCAGCCAGACCTTCTCCTGGCCGATCGCCACCGTCACCGGCAGTCCGATCAGCGAGATCAGCACGATCGCGAGCGTGGCCCACGGACGAGGATCGCCGCGGTAGGCGGGAGCCGGACGACGGGAGCGCCGCGGCGCCTTCCGCTTCGCCGCGGTCGATGCCCGGGGGCCTTTCGGGGCCTTCGCCGGCTTGGGGATCGCGTCCGGCTTCGGAGCCCGACGGAACCGCGATGGCTTCTTCTGGACCGGCGGAGGGGTCGGGGAGCGCAGCGGCACGACGTTGCCGTCGTCGCTCGACTCGAGCTGCGCGAACAGCGCCTCGAGGTCCCCGTCCTTGCGATCGAGCTTCGGCGCGCGTTTGCGCAGGCGGTTGCCGCAGTACGGGCATTCGGTCACGAACGTGCTGACCTGCTGCCCGCAGCTGCCGCACACCGTGAACAGCTCTGCTGCGCCCGCCATCAGTCCGATTGTAGGCCTGTTGGCGAGCGCTGCGGTGCGGGGCAGGCGATTCGCCCGTCCCGCGCGTGGGGCGGAGCCGCTGCTCGCCCCGGATCGACCCGCTCTAGGCGATCGTGACCTGCGGGTCCAGGTAGACGTCCTGGATCGCGTGGAGCAGCTCGATGCCGTCCTGCAGCGGGCGCTGGAACGCCTTGCGGCCGGAGATCAGGCCCGTGCCGCCGGCCCGCTTGTTGATCACCGCGGTCTTGACGGCCTCGGCCAGATCGCTGTCGCCGGAGGACGCGCCGCCGGAGTTGATCAGGCCGGAGCGGCCCATGTAGCAGTTGGCCAGCTGGTAGCGGGTCAGGTCGATCGGGTGATCGGTGGTCAGCTCGCTGTAGACCAGCGGGTGCGTCTTGCCGACCTTGATCGCGTTGAAGCCGCCGTTGAGCTCGGGCAGCTTCTGCTTGATGATGTCCGCCTCGATCGTGACGCCGAGGTGGTTGGCCTGGCCGGTCAGGTCGGCGGCCGTGTGGTAATCGACGCCGTCGGCCTTGAAGGCCGAGTTGCGCAGGTAGCACCAGAGGATCGTCGCCATGCCGAGGCGGTGGGCCTCCTCGAACGCGCGGGCGACCTCGACGATCTGGCGGTTCGACTCGGGCGAGCCGAAATAGATCGTCGCGCCGA
>Ga0265296_1004360_pt1 | contig 12332 bp, 12 predicted proteins | sample MunlanPumphouse1_FD_189073 | JGI IMG/M metagenome (GOLD analysis project Ga0265296, IMG submission 189073) | Groundwater microbial communities from a municipal landfill in Southern Ontario, Canada - Pumphouse #1 | ecosystem: Environmental > Aquatic > Deep subsurface > Groundwater | place... | reverse complement strand
TGTCAAGTACCCCATTTTTCAAGAACAGATTCTTTGACTTTGTAATTGATTCTTGTATTTAATCGGGCTGGTTTTTAATCTGGTAACAATTCTGTCATTATTGTAATAATTTATGTAATGGTAAATATATTCTGTTAATTCTCCTAAATCCTCAAATCTGTTTAAATCTCCGGTTTCTCCCTTTAATCTGCTAAAGAAGGATTCCGCATGTCCGTTCTGCCAGGGGCTTCCCGGATCACTGACTGATATTTGAATATTATTGTCTTTAAAGAAATTAATGCAATTTTCATTTAAATTTTCTGTCCCTCTGTCAAAATGGAATATTTTGGGAAATTGGTTGTATTTCTTTATTCCTTCTTTAATTGTTTTTAAAACCAAGTCTGAATCATGTCTTCCTCCCAAATTACAGGAAACAACTTCATTGTTTGATATATCCTGTATGGCTGACAGATAGATAAAATTATCATGGTATTTAATGTAGGTTAAATCAGATGCCCAGATCTCATTTTCTCTTGGGAACCTTATCTCTTTAATTAAATTGTTAAATTCATCTTTGTAAATATTATTTGGTCTGGTTAAATACTTTCTCTGATACCATAACCTTGGTGGTTTAAGATTGTATTTTTTCATTATCCTGATGATTTTCTTTTTATTCATCTTAAGCTCGATCGCTAGTCTTCTATGGCCATAAGCAGAATGAACTTTAAAAACATCTTCTATTTGTTTTTTAACCAAAAGATCTTTTTCTTCCTTTATGCTTTTACAGTAGATATTTTTAGTGTTTATTCCCATATATTTTCCTATTAATCTTTTATTAGTTGATTCTTTAACAACTTCTATTTTTTTTCCCTCTCTCCAACTCTAAGGTAACTATCCCGATTATTCTTTTTAATTCATCATTCTCCCGCCTTAATCTGTTGACCTCAAGTATGGAGATATCCGGTTTAACTTGATTTCTTAACCATGCATAAATAGTTTTGGGACTGATACCGTATTGATTGGCAACAGTAATAACTGTTTCCCCATTTTTAATCTTAGTAAGAATTTCCTCTTTGGTTTCAATTGGTACTTTTTTAAACATAATCTAATTTTAACTTAATAATTTTTTAACCGTTATTCTTAGAATATGTTCTTAGTATATGGGGTACACCTCAACCCTGTTGTACTTTTTCAAAAGTAATCTCCCTTAATGAAATCCTTCTTAATTGTTTGTTTCCGTTTCTAACAAGCTGTCCATGGCATAAAGAACAAAATCGTTTTTTTTAACATAGTTTTTCTCCTTTCAACACTGCGAGTGAGTTTAACAGAGGATTATTGAAGATACAAAGGGACAAAACACCGTTTCTATCATGCTGTTAAATGAACACTACCTTCGCTGAATTGTTTTGTCATTGCGAGTCAAGTTAGACTTGGCGTAGAAATCCCACATGAAATGAAGTAATTTTACTCAATTTTTACCAAAAGACTGTCAATTATATCTTTAATATTACCGGTGGCAATTCCGACAACATCGTCCGCACCACCATAATAAACAAAAAGCAGATTGTCTTTTACTACCGCTCCGCAAGGAAAAACAACATTATGGACTTGGCCGATTTTTTCATAAACCATTTCCGGTTCCAAAAGAGGAAAAAGACTGCGTCCGATGAGATGGGTCGGTTGTTTCAGCTCAAAAAGCATTGCCCCCACCCGGTAGTGATTATCATATTTACTGACGCCATGATAAAGCACCAGCCATCCTTTTTCTGTTTTAAGCGGAACGTTTGAAATTCCGATTTTTGCGCTGTCCCAGCTATTTTCCCGGACATTAATGCAAATTTCTCCTTCAAGGGTTCTTCCTGCCCCGAATTCCAAATCGTCAACATAATCGATTATTATTCCTCTTCCGCCCGAACGGTGAAAAAAAACAAATTTTCCGTTAACTTTTTCCGGCAGTAACACTCCGTCTTTATCGTCAATATTCGGATTGGATATTATTATCGGCGAAGACCAATTCCAACGGTAATTGATAAAATCACTGATCATAATAGAAGACATGGCGATTTTTGGTTTTTCACTGCCGTTGTAGGCGGTATAACACATATATATTTCATTGCCGATCCTGGTTAGGCGGGCATCTTCACAGCCTGAATTTCCTCCCGGTTTAGTTTTACCTTCAAAAGGAAACCGCGGACTGTAAATCGGTTCCGATAATCTTTCTTTTATGTTAAACCCGTCATCGGAAACGGCCAAGCCAAAAACTGAAGTATTATCAAAAGACATGGCACGATAAACAATATAAATATTATTTTCGATCAATATCGCGCCCGGATTAAAGGTTGCTTTGGCTTCCCAAGGATGGCCGTCAATCGGTGTAATCACCGGATTTTTTTTAAATCGGCTTAACCTTGGCGACAAACCGAAATTTATTTGTAAAAGCATTTTCAGCAATTCTGAAAGCGAACAGGAAGAAAGTGCGCAACTTGTATCGGCGACACCATAATAAATATAAAGCTGGTCGTCTTCAATAATCGCTCCTGACGGAAAAATAACGCCGGGAATCATGCCCTGAAGTTCATATAGTTCTTGCGGGGCAATTAACGGTTTTTTTGTTTGAGAAATAATTTTTAAAGGATTTTCTTTATCAAGCAAGGCCGCTTCTATTCCAAATATTCTGTTTCCGCGGTTATAGTAATTTTGAATATGGCTATAGATGATAAGCCAGCCTTCTTTCGTTTCCAATGGAACCGCTCCCACTTCTACTTGATCACTGGTTAAACGCGCAAAAGGAAGTTCGTGTTTATCAATCTCCGAATACCATTTTTTCCAGTATTGTTCAGACCAGATTTCTTCGATACTGTCAAAAGTAGCTAGACAAATTTTTGCCGGAGGGGAGTCGGTATTTACCGATAAAACTGCCGTATATTTGTTATTTATTTTTTTGGGAAAAAGCGCCATTGCCTTGGCGTTGAAAGGAGTAACCAAATGTCTTTCGTGTATATGCTCCACATTATCAGTGATGGCGAGCGCAATTTTAATATTGTCGGCACTAGGAGGATAACCGCCGATTGCGGTATAAAAAATCAAAAATTTATCATCAATTTTGGTTACTCGTGGATCTTCACAGCCAAATTTTTCCCAAGGTTGTTCCGGTATTATTAATTGCCGTCTATTTAAAAAATTATATTTATTTTTTCCTTCTGCGATACCGATAGTTGAAAAGTGAAGTTTTTTTCCGTTAATTACTGTCAAATCTGATAAAGCACGGTAAAACAAATAATATTTATTATTAGCCTTTAAAATATTGCCGTTAAAGGCAGCCATCTTTTCCCAAGTATTTTTTAGGTTTGGACCAAAAAAGGGGTTAACTAGATAATTTTGAACATTTAACATATAAAATCTAAGCGATACGCTCAATTATTGCCGGCTCTAAAATAGGTATTTCTATGTATTTCAATTTATCAACAAATTCGTTAAGGTTGGCAGTGGCGACACAAACGTGAGAATCGGCTCCGCCATAATACACAAATAAAGTTTCACCGATAACCACTGCCCCGCATGGATAAACAATTCCTGCCTTAAATCCTTCATTTTCGTATTTTTCTTCAGGAGAAAGTATTGGCATTTTTGACCGATGTAAAACTTTGGTTGGATCGTTTAGGTCAAGAAGCATCGCACCGATCAAATATCTGGACGCTCCTTCCTGGTCGCAAGTGGCGTAATAAATAAGCAACCATCCGTCTTTTGTTTTTATCGGTGGAGCTCCGGCACCGATTTTTCTACTGTCCCACATATCAGGCCGTGGCGGAATTATATATTTACCTTCTAACCAATAAGTACCATCAAAATTAAGATCGTCAACAAAATCAACAAGAATATTTGGGAATATCCGGTGCATGATTACATATTTTCCGTTGATTTTTTCCGGAAAAATTACCGCGCTTTTATCAATAACTCCCGGAGGAGAAATCAAAACGGCTTTTTGCCAAAGCCATCTTCGGCTTAAGAAATCTTCAAGTAAAATTGAAGTTAAAGCGATCCGCGGAGGGTCTCTACCGTTAAACGATACATAAAGCATATAAATTCGGTCGTCAATTCTGGTTATCCTCGGATCTTCAATCCCGCCAAAACCACCGCCGGACATGTAATAATGGGCAAAACTTTCCGGCCTGATATTTCCGGTATATTCAAATGATTCTCTGGCATAATAAATCGGGTTGGCAAGTCTTTCTTCAACATGAATCCCATCCTTGCTTACGGCGTAACCGACAGAAGAAACGAAGTCAAATCCTTGTGCCCGGTAAAGAATATGAACCAATCCGTTTTCGTAAATTGCCGCAGGATTAAAAGTATTAAATGATTCCCACGCGTTTTCTGTATTAGGCTTTATTATTGGATTGTTCTGTGGTCTTTCTAAATTTAGGGAAAGATTAATAGCAGTTTCTCTATTTCTTAGTTTAAAACTTGGATAAATCACCCCATGAATTTGTTTTTGGCCAAGGCACCAATAACCTATAATTCTTCCATCAATATATCCAAGGCCAATAAATTTTATACTTTTATCACCCCATGAAGTCGGTGAGTCCCACAAAGGGATACTGGAACGCCAGGAGATTTTATCTTTTTCGTCTTTATTTTGAAAAGCAATTCCTACTCTAAATTCACCCCATTTATCTTTGGTATGATAAATAAATAAAGTACCGGTGCTTATTTCAACAACCCCCTCAATTTCAATAGGATCATTATCAAAAAAATTAAGCCTTGGAGTAATTAGAGTTAAAAGGTTTGAGTCAAAAGAAACTTTATGATATCCTTCCTTAATTTTTTTAACTAAACTGAAGTCAAAACCATCTTTGCTTTCTGCCAACCGATATATTTTATTACTGTCAGAGTTAGAGCGATAATATAAAAAGACTTTGTCTTTTTCCTGCCCGATACCCAAACCAAACAAAAGCCTTTTTTTACCAAGACTTTTTCTTAAAGAAGCAAAAATAACAGAAAGGTTTATCAAATATTTATTTTATATATTTTTATATAAGATCAATATATATAATTAAATTAAATCTTTTGAAAATAAATGTCAATCCGAGGATAGAGACCGTTGAATAACAATTTTTAATGTTTCATCCTGAACGTATTTGCTTTACTTAGTGTGAAGAATCCTTACAATTTGTCATAAATGCACGAACCACTACGGAGCTAAGCTCCGTAGTTGGATAGTCCAAGAAAACTAGACTTTCCAGGTCTAATAGGTTTAGACCTACGTAAATTATTCTTTTTTTTATGTGCCGAGAGGGGGAGTCGAACCCCCAAGGATTTCTCCACATGCTCCTTAGGCATGCGCGTCTACCATTTCGCCACCTCGGCAAGACACTGTCGTGCAGGTGAACCGTGTGCACCCGCCTGCCAAAACTGTGCCCCAAGGGAGATTTGAACTCCCACGCTTTTACAAGCACTAGCTCCTGAAGCTAGCCTGTCTACCAGTTTCAGCATCGGGGCATTGCGGGCAGGTCTACTTGGTTTCGCCACTGCGGCCAATCATCAAAGAAACCCTTGGTTTCTTTCTTTGACTGTGCTTCATTTTAACAAAATTTAGATAATAAAAAAAGGATATTTCACTATAGTAACTACCCAGAGATACTGATAAACAGTCATCGCGAGCCCCGCCGAATGAGGGGGACAACCCACACCGGGTGTGTCATAGCTTGACACGTAAGATATTTAGAGATATTATGAATTATGCCACAGCGAATTTGTCCGATAGTTGAAGGAGAAATATACCATGTATTTAATAGAAGTGTCGCCGGACAACCAATTTTTTTTAATAATAAAGATTATCTTAGAGCCTTCGAAGTATTAAAATATTATAGTTTTATTAAACCCGGCCTTCGTTTCTCTCATTATAATCGTCTTCCGATTAATGAAAAAACAAAGTTTCTTGACGAATTAGTAAACAATCATGATAAACAAATTGATTTATTATCCTATTGTTTAATGCCTAATCATTTTCATTTTTTAATTAAAGAAATAAATAAAAACGGAATTTCAACATTAATGAGAAATTTTCAGGATAGTTATGCTAAATATTTAAACATTAAAAAGAAAAGACACGGAGCTTTGTTTCAATCAATGTTTAAAGCAGTTAGAATTGAAAATGACGAGCAATTAAATCACGTTTGCCGTTATATTCATCTAAACCCCTATATGTCTTTTGTTGTAAATTCAAAAGCTGATTTGGAAAAATATCCCTGGTCTTCATTCCCTGAATATTTAGAAATTATAAATACAGGAATTATAAATAAAAATTTAATAAAAAATTATTATTCTTCCATTAATGAATTCAAAGCTTATACCTACAACGAAGTTGAATATAGAAGAATGCTTAAAGAATTTGAATATTATTATTTAGATGAAACAAATGGGTTTAGAAATAAATAATCCCTATGTGTCTACCTATGACACACCCGGTGTGGGTAAGGGTAAGTCATATTTTGTTTATATTCTCCGTACTTCTTCAAATACTTTATATGTCGGCCAAACGAATAATTTTGAAAAAAGAATTCATGATCACCGTGATAAAAAAGGAAAAGGATCGAAATATATAAGGAGTTTTGATACTTTTGAATTGGTTCACAAAGAAGAATTTGAATCACGAACCGAAGCGATGAAAAGAGAAAATCAACTTAAAAAAATGACGAAAAAAGAAAAAGAAAAACTACTTATTTCTTTTTCGACTTTTGAATATCAAGCATAATTTCTTTCTTTAATTTATCAGCAATATTTGAAATTTCTTTTTCAATATCAATCTTTGAATGTTTTTTTAAGAAGTCCAAAAGATTTTTGTCATCGGGGGCAAGATGAAACATTGATAAAAAATCTTGGTGGTGTTCAGCCGGTAAATTATCCAGAATTACTTTAAGGGTATAATGATGAAAAGTACCGTCAACCAGTTCAATAAATTCATCCTTTTCTTCAATTGTTAAATTATATTTATCAAGCTCACAGATAATTTCTCCAACTTTTATTAAATGATCGTAAAATATTTTTGTCATTTAAATTGTTTTAATAATATCCGGTGTATTAATAGCATTATATTCTAAAGGACCGATCTTAACATTATTTTCCTGATCATCAACAAAAAGAAGTACTACCGGACCTTTCTGCATTCCAACGTTTAATTTTAAATATGCCATTACCTCGGGGGAGCCGCCAAAGTGCTTACCGGTCCATTGCGCCGGCCCCGCATCGGCAACAACCGCAATTACCGCTTTTCCGTTTTGCGGATTGATAACAATTACTTTTCGATGTTTATACCATTTACTTAAGTATGCAGTTCTTGTTCCCCAATCGGGAAGATAAAGAGTTTGGACAGCAACATAATATTTTTCTTTTTGAACCAAATCGGCATTAAGCTGGTTTTTAGAATATGCAAAATATCCCCATCCGCCCAGACCGGGAGTAATTCCGGCCTGTAAATACTCCCCGTGCTGATCAATCGAGTCGCCCGGATATCTTGGTAAATGCTGTTCTGCCCCGATTAGTCCATAATTTTGGTTTAACCGGTTTCCCTCAAGCTGCGCAACCGAATTAATACCGCAAATCTGGTTAATAATATGAGTTATTTTTATTTCTTGTTCAGCATTTAACAGTCCGACTTCTTTAGGCAAAACATTTTGAAGCTGACCGGATAAGGCTCTGTCAAAGCTTGATTCTGAAACCAAAACAACTGTGCTGCCGGAATTGTCCTGATGAATTATATTTGAAGGTGAGGGTAGTAACAGTAAAGATCCAGCTAGAGCACCTGAGGCCAATAAATTTGCCGCGTGCTGTCTTATTTTCCCCGGTTTAATACCTTTTTTTTCTAAGAAATTAATCGAAGAAGAGTGTTTTTTATTAAGTTCCAGTTCAGACAGAAGGTGTTTATATTTTAATTTCGAATAAAGCAGCTCCGTATTTAAAGAATAGTTGTCTTTTACCATAATTTAATAATAATACAAGTTTCGTGTAATTGTCAGCGTAAACTCCAACGGAAGGTGCCACAGTGTGTTTTAATATTTAGTATAATATTCAACCTATGATAAGTTTTTGGACTAAGATTAAAAAACCGATTGTCGGGTTGTCACCGATGGATGGTGTAACGGATTTTCCGATGAGGGAAATTCAATGCGAAATAGCCAAACCCGATGTAATTTTTACGGAATTTATCTCCGCTGAAGGTTTTGTCCGTAATCCCGGATATTTTCAAAAACATCTGTATTTTACAGAAAGACAAAGACCGATTGTCGCGCAAGTTTTCGGGTATACGCCTCCATATTTTTATGAAACAGTTTCACAGTTAATGTCACTCGGATTTGACGGAATTGATATTAACATGGGTTGTCCATCCAGAAAAGTGCTGGGAAAAGGGGGCGGGGGAGCATTAATAGGAAATTTTAAACTAACAGAGGAAATAATGTGTTCATGTTTAAAAGCGATTGAAAATATGGGTAATAATATTCCTCTTTCAGTTAAAACAAGAATCGGAAAGAAGGAATTTGAAACAGAATCCTGGATTAACTTTTTAACAAAGTTTCCTATTTCTGCCGTAACCGTTCACGGAAGATTATTAAAACAAAGATGCAACGGTCCGGTATTTTGGCAGGAAGTTCAAAAAGCAAGCAAAATATTAAAAAGTAAAAATATTATTTGCTTAGGAAATGGCGGAGTTAAAGATATAAACGAAGCGGAAGAACTTGCTCTTAAATTTGAATTGGATGGAATTTTAATCGGACAATCAAGTTTGGGAAATCCCTGGGTATTTTTGAATAACTACTTTCCCCAAAAAGAAGAAATCATTGAAACGATTATTGAACATGCCCGTAAGGTGGAAGAATTTTATCCAAAAGAAAGATTTGTCACGGTTTTAAAACATTTCAGCTGGTATCCAAGGGGCTTTGAAGGATGTAAATCCTTAAAAAGAGAATTACTTAAAACTAGATCACTGGATCAGGTTTTGGCTGTTGTCGAAAAATACAGATGAATTTGTTAAAATGCAAATATAATTGTTGAATTGTTTCGAGACGCGGGAGAACCCTCGATAACACAAGGTATGAGTATACTGGAAGATTGAAATCAAGATTAGAATATGCTTGCCGGAAAACTTGAGTGTAGATCCGGCAAGTAACAATATAGGGATAGGGATAGGGAAGATAAGTCCCGACATTGCGTCGGGGATACTAAGAAACCGCTAGGTTTCGTAGTATGAGGCCGAGTGGTGGAATGTCAAGGTATTGCCAAATGCAATACCGCGATCCTTTTGGTCCGAAAGACTAAAAGGAGTATACACACTACGTCCAAGCAAACTTAAGAAGTAAGACATTATGCCGGGGTGGCGGAATGGTAGACGCCCAGGACTTAAAATCCTGTGTACGTAAGTACGTGTGGGTTCGACTCCCTCTCTCGGCACAAATAAATGTTTACCAGTTTTTCTATTAAAATTTAATATGCATGGAAAATAATCAACTTACCGCGGAAATTATAAAAAAGGCAGTTTTGCCTCTTGGTAAAAATTCCCACAAAGGACAAAACGGTAAGGTGTTGATAATAGGCGGATCTCCTTTGTTTCACGGAGCCGGAAGATTATCCGCCAAAGCTTCCTGCGAAGTTCTTGAAACTATTGTTTCTTTTTCCAGCCGGACAAACGATATGGTATTTTTTTGCTCAACTGAAGAAAATTTAAATATTGTTAAATCAAAACAGGAGTGTTTTATTGGTATAAGAAGGGAACAGGTAAGCAATTATATTCCAACTTCTGACGCAATATTGGTTGGTCCAGGAATGATGAGAGAAAAAGATATCGGTTTTCCCGCTACTGACAATGAACAGGAAATTACTAAAAATATGACAAATTTAGTATTAGATTCCGGAAAAAAATGTGTTTTGGATGCCGGAAGCCTTCAGGTAATTAAACCCGGTGCATTAAAAGGAAAAGATAAAGTAATTATTACTCCTCACAGTAAAGAATTAAAGATGTTGTTTGGAATCGATACCGAAGATACTTTTTTAGGTGCCGAAAGCAACCTTGAGCAAATTACTAAAGTGGCGCAAATAATTTCAACAATTGCAAAAGAATACGGAATTGTTCTGGTTTTAAAAGGACCGGTTGATTTAATCGTTGGGCCAAGATATTGGTTTTATTCTCCCGGAGGGTCTCCCGGTATGACCAAGGGCGGTACAGGCGATATTTTAGCAGGAGTAATAACCGCTTTGTATTCAAGAACAGACGATCCGTTAATTGCAGCATGCGCCGGAAGTTTTCTATTAAAAAGAGCAGGGGAGGAAATAGAGAAGAAACAAGATTGGTTTTTTAATTCCACCGACCTGGCTGAAGAAATAAGCAAGACTCTCTCCAAAATTTTATCCAACTCAGTTTAAAAATATTTTTCTTTTTTTTGCCACAAATTAATAAAAATAAATTAAATTATGAATTGTGCCAACTATTTGATAAAATATATAGATTAATTGGTTTACTCATCAAATTTGCGAAGCAAATTTAGTCGGGTGTAGAACGCTCGGTTTGGCCCGCCTGACTTGAAATGACGGAGCGTAGTTCATCGGTAGAACGCTCGGTTTGGGACCGAGAGGCAGGTGGTTCAATTCCACTCGCTCCGACAAGTCATTTCGGGCAGGGACCGAAAGGTCGTCAGTTCGAGTCTGGCCATCCCGACAAAAATTACTTTATTCTGTAGATAAGTCTTACGGCAAAGCTTGATACGTCTTCTAAGCCGTTCCCGTTATTTTTAAAATTATTACCATTAAAAATTACTTTTGAGTATATACCGTCAATAACGGGAGAGTCCTCTTTGGGAGTTTCATATCTAATATTACCGAATTTATTTGATAATATCTTTAATTCATTTATCTCGTTGGGCAATAACTGACTTGTTTGATTCTTTTTTAATCTTGATAAAAAAACATAACTATTATCACTAAAAATATTTATTTCATCATCAAATCCGGCAAAACCGCCGACCATTTTATAACTTAAAATCACTCTGTTTTTCCCGGAAAAGTTTATTAAATGTTTTTTTTGAAGGTAATTTATACCGAGAATTAAAGAAGAGCCAAAAAAGATAATAATTAAAATAATTAAGATTTTTGTTTTCCCCAATAATTTGTTCATACATAAAGATTATAATTTTTTTAAATGATTGTCAAAGGAAAGAATTGACATTTACTCAATATTGTTATAGGATTAGGAACTTTAATAGCACATTTCAATTTTGGTAGATCAAGGGGGCAAAATGGGTGGTTTAAATCTTAGGTTTGATTATGGTGGAATTCGTTACGTTTGTGATTTTATGGCTTACTATCTTGGATTTGTGGTATTGCCAAACGGTACGATTTTGGAAATTGCATGGACGGAAAAACGGCCAATTGCTCCATTATTGATGGTTCCCGTTGAGTGGTACAGTAAACTTCCGATTGCTTCGCTTGTAAGTAAATACGGAGCAGTCGAAGCATACTATGATATTTGAGAAATAGGAGTTTTCCAATTGTTAAAGCAAAAACTCAAGAAATATTGAGAACGATGCTCTAGCCATTCGCCCCGCTTAGCGGGGCATTTTTATGACTGATTGAAAATAAAGTGAATTCAGGTTAAAATTTTGAGGAGGTCTAAGAAAATAGGTTACGAGTATGCTCTGACTATTCAAACAAGGTAAAAATTTGCTTGCCGGAAAGCTTAGGTGTTGATCCGGCAAGTAACAATTAAGGGAAGATAAGTCCCGACGTGGTGTCGGGGATACTAAGGAACCGCTAGGTTCCTTAGTATGATTAGCGGTGGTAGTTCAGTGGTAGAATGTCTCCCTTCCAAGGAGAAGGTCAGGGGTTCAAGTCCCCTCCACCGCTCATAGTCTCAACCCCAAGGAAGTGTTGAAAAGAAACCACCGTTATTTGACAACCGAGATAAATTTAAACTCTTTAAATAAAAATAAAAATTTGCTTGCCGGAAAGATTGAGCGTAGATCCGGCAAGTATCAATAAAGGGAAGATAAGTCCCGACGTAGCGTCGGGGCTACTAAGGAACCGTTAGGTTCCTTAGTATGAAAAGCGCCTGTAGCTCAACGGATAGAGCAGTTCCCCTCTAAGGAAAAGGTTGTAGGTTCGATTCCTACCTGGCGCACCACAATCTGACTTTCAGAAAATTGACCGACTTTTTCGTTGGCGGCGACCAAATGAATAAATACCATAGTGGATTATAGTATAACATTGTCTGAAAGTATAACAAAAGTCTTGTCTAATCGAAGATGATACTGAATAAAAGGGTGCGGCTAACCGAAAAAAGAGACTAAAGACAAGGAGTTAAAAACCAA
>Ga0265296_1004358_pt1 | contig 12335 bp, 12 predicted proteins | sample MunlanPumphouse1_FD_189073 | JGI IMG/M metagenome (GOLD analysis project Ga0265296, IMG submission 189073) | Groundwater microbial communities from a municipal landfill in Southern Ontario, Canada - Pumphouse #1 | ecosystem: Environmental > Aquatic > Deep subsurface > Groundwater | place... | reverse complement strand
CAGACTTGCATAATTACAAAAAATGGTTTGCCAATATCGATGAAACAATTGAATTTGATGTTCTTTATACATCAAATCGTGGGGAGAGGGAGTGCTTCGAATCACATGACTATGAAGTCAGGGGATTTCCAAAATATTATGATTTCCGAGCAACAGATGTCAGGCACAATATGGGAACAGGAAAGCCATACAAATATGCATTGCCTTTCGGAACCATAGAGGTTGTTGACAGAATCAGAGGGGAAGAGAGAATAAAGGAATTAATGATGATGGACATTGCTTTGAAAATAAAATGCGGGGGAAATTAACATGGAATCAGAATTAAGCCTGGAAGCTTCAAAGGACATAGAACCATCTGGCAAAAAAAACATTGACATAATCTGCACACTGGGAACAACAACAGATAATCCCAAAATACTCGAAGATATGATAAAATATGGAATGAACTGCGCAAGACTCAACACAGCATACGCAACAATAGAAGATTATGATGCTCGCATTGATCTTGTCCGAGAAGCAGGGGCAAAGATGGGAAAACACATCGATATAATGATGGATATCAAAGGTCCACAAGTAAGACTAGTCTCCGACTGCGATTATCCAATAGACGAGGATGCAGTGCTCAAAGTTGGCTTTGGAAAAGAGCCAATCCACTTCAACAAAGACTTTTACGGAGATATTATTGTTGGTGACATCATCTGCATGGAGAACGGGACAATCCAAACAATGGTCTCTGCAAAGAATGATGAGAAAAAACTAGTAGACCTTGTTGTTATGGAAATTGGAGAGGGAAAAATACACAAGTGCATGGGAGTAAATGTTCCTGGAAAACATCTCAACATACCAGTTGTGTCGCGCAAAGATGTGAAGATCATCGAGTATTCTGTTGCAAAGGGAGTTGAATACATAGCATTGTCTTTTGCCAGAAGCTACAAAGATATTGAAGCATTAAGAGGAGCAATCAACTATTATTCAAAAATAAGAAACATACCGTCGGAAAAAAAACCAGGAATAATAATAAAACCAGAAGAACAGCTTGGAATTGCAAATCTTGAAGATATGATTGAGGCCGCAAAAAAGGATGGATTTGAGCTTCGGGTGATGATCCCAAGAGGCGACCTCTACGTCGAGATGCCATACTATGACCTTCCATTCATCCAGGAAAAAATGATACAAGTATGCAAAGAAAAAGGAACATATGTGATGACTGCAACAGGAATTTTAGAATCAATGCAGTACAACAATATGCCAACAAGAGCAGAGGTATGCGATGTGTACAACGCGCTGCGAGCAGGAACAGATGGCCTTATGCTTTCAGGAGAAACATCAAACTGCAAGGAGAACGGACGGGCTGATAGGACTGTGAAAGTATTGTCGGAGATAATTGGGAATTATCAGAGGCATACACCTGCAACATTGCGTTGAAAAGCGTTGCCACCTCCCTGGTGTGAGCTTCTTTGTTAAAAGGGGAACAACAGGGGAAGGGGGTTGTCCCTTACGGGGAATCCCCTGTTATCGAGAAAGAAGAGTTATGCGAACTGGCGGCGGCCTCCGAGGGAGAGTTTTTCAACGCAATGAAAATCTGAAATTTAATAGAATAGGAGGTAATCAAAATGGAATTAACAGATGAAAATCGATTAATAGGAGAGGAAATGTCTTTTTCAACACTGGTTTCTGAGATGCAGAGAGTGTACAATTGTAGAATTCAAGAAAGTAGGATACCAGAAGTCCTGAAATATCGATTTCAGAAGGCAGCTGTTCGATTTTATACTGACGACATAGACTCAGCAAAGATGCATGTTTTAGAGGAGATTGGCGATCTGACATACCAGCTAGTGAAATACATCGCAGTGAAATCCGGAGTACTCACACCAAATCAGCAAAGAATGTTTTACAACAGGCACGCAGATAGACTAGACATAAATGAAAATTTAAATGAAGAAAACAGCAATCATTTAATTGAAGAGGCGGTAAATCCTGCGGAAGACGACCGGGTCTCTGAAAGAACAAATATTGATTTCAAAACTTTGTATTTAGATGCATACAGCAGAGTTGATGGGGATGACATTGAAACAATGAGCAGTAAGCTACCGCAAGGGGCGTTTCCAGGGAGGAAATACAAGCGAGTAAAAGAATTTCTCGCAACACAATATGTTGCAGGCATTTCAAGAAAACTAAGGCAAGCAAATGAAGATCCAGCGCTCACACCAGAATATCACAGCACTGAATTTCTAAAGAATGAAAGAATACCTGAAGAGGTTGCAGAGCTCGTCGAAGTGCTCAACACACATAGGTACAAAGCAAATCATGCAACACTAATCCGGGATGCAACAACTGGAGTGTCACAAGCATCACAATTGATGCAGTCAGTGAATAATTTTTATTCAGCAACACCAGATCAAGAGGAAAGAAAAGCAGCAGAACTGCTGTCACATCTGGACGGCCTGCTAAGAGTCAGACTCAATGAAAGACTGCATCTTGAGGACGCGCTTGATTACTGCCTTCTCAAAATAAAAGGAAGACAAGAACTAACTTTTAAGGGTTATGCACATCCAGACGTGATGAAGGCTTGTCGGCCAATTGAGTATTTTATAGAGGCAGATGTGGTGCATTGATCAAGCCAACTTAAGTGTTTAAAGCCAAGAATAATATGCAGGAATTATAGGGTGAGACTTATGACCAATGAACAAGAAAGATGCGGTTGTGGCAGTGATGCAATAATAAAAATTGCCGAGACTAGATGGGGATATGATCCTGATGCGTATGTATCAGTGAATAAATTGATGTTTTATGAGTGCAATTCATGCCACAAATTATACTAACGGGTATATTCTGACCAAAAAAAATTCGTAGGAGGATTCATTCCTGTGAGTTCTAGGCTGACAAAACAGGATATTTTCAATTTCGCACCATTAGGTTCAGATTATGTTAATCTTCGGGTAAAGGAAAAAATAATAGATGAGGCAAGCAATCTTCTGCAAAGAGGAGAAATGACCCCTGATCTGGAGATGAGACTTCTTGTAGAATATGGACTAAAACCTGAATGGATTGAGAATCTAAGACATGGAACAGAAAACTTAAGAATTGGACAGAGTAGATATTCATCGGCACTCGAGTATGTAATTCACGAGAAATTTCCAATGGAGAAAGATTTCTGTAACAATAGACAAAGGGCAAAAAATAATATGAACCGAGTTCTTGGCAGCGATATCTATTGAAAAATAGTCTGCATTATCAAATTAGATAATTTTTGTGCCTGAGATCTAAGTTAATGTACTTACCTATAAGTTACAATTAAATAGAAATATTAATAAACCCGCACCTATTTGTAAGAGCTTAATACTCAGAAATGATATTAGTAAATAATATTAGTGCGGGGGGAAAATAAAATGACATTTGAAATCAGCATAATTAAAAAAGATGAAGCATTAGAAATCAGCGTAGCACAGATTTATCGGGCCAGATATACTTCAACAGGCTCATTTAAAATACAAAGTCCTGCATTTAAGGAACTAACAAGTTTTGCAAACAGCGAAGGATATCCCTGCGAAATCACTCCAGAAGAATATGCACCACTAATCTTAAAATTTGAAACAGAAAAAAGTCAGCTTGAAGAATCAAAACAAACATCAAGAGGAAAAGATGCTCATTGGAATCTCATTTCTCTTTACGATGTTGTTGAAGGCTGTTATAATGGACTAAGAAGAGCACAGGAATTGGGAGCAAATTTAAGAATTCATTAAATCAGTTTTAATTAATTCATTAAATCAGTTTTAATTATTTTAGAAATATAGGACAATAATATAGGAAGAACAATGCAACTCAACAAATCCCTCCAACATGTAATAAAAGAATATCCCGATGGAACAATAGATGTTGTCAGCAATGGCCGCATCGGAAGATACTGCTTTTTTCCGTTTGAGATAGAAAAACATTATAGGCTTAGAGGGCAAAGCCTTCCAAAAGAACTGATAATTCTTGATGTTGGATGCGGAGGAGCAGCAGACCATCCTCTCATGCATGATTATTTTGACAGAAGAGGAATAGAACTGATTCTGATAGGAATTGATGTAAACGAACAAATGCTTGATTTGACCAGAAAAGGAAAGGTTTCATACCCATTGGAGATTGAACTGATAGCAGATGAGTCTGGAAAACTTCACTTCTTTGGAGGTGATGAGGTCACCTCAAAAAACTTAAGAGCATATCTCCCAACCAGTGTTACACACTACTTCAAAAAATGCATACCAAAAAATGGTGATGGCATTTTGCACCTTGAAAAATTTATTGATGATCATATCTGCGAAAAGAATCCTGCGCCCAGCAGATGGGTAATGAAGCCAGAATGCAGAGAACGCCTTGATCTAAGAGCCATTGATGCTGTGTCAATGCCATTTTCGGATTGTTTTGCTGATGTAATAATCGCAGAAAACTTCCTATTTGGCTTTCAAGGCGGAGTTTATAGAAGAATAAGAGAAGAAATAACTAGGGTGATAAAACCTGACGGATTATATCTTGGGAACGGAAGATAGTGCTGTAACCGAAGGCTTGCCTGCAGTTGCATTGATGCATAGAATTGTATTGCAATCATATGGCGAACCGTAATAAAAACAAAATGGAATGAACAATCTGGTGGTAATATGGTAAGAAAAACAAAGGTTCGCAAACTATCAAGAAAGAAACAGCATAAAATCAGCCATATTGCACAAGGTTTTCCCCAAGAAGAAATTCTCCAAGACAAAGTCTCGGAACTGACTATCTCAGACAAAATTGGGCAGGCCAACTCAGAATCGCAATACAGATGCGAGTGCCCTGCAAATCTTGAAAAAATAACCCAATCGGACAGCGCACAAAACCCGCAAGAAGCAAAACCTGAATCTGAACAAAGAACTGGGCAACCAGGCTTTGAATTTATGATAAAGCAGCTTTCAGATAAGATAGGATTAAAATTTCCTGTGCTTTCAAAAGTGCCGAACACCCTGAAAATGAAATATGAATCCGGAATCAGAAAACTTGGGACATACAAAGAAGACAAAAGAAAAATGTCGTTAATAGAAGAGTCCGGAGATCTAATCTATCAAACACTAAAATTAGTAGCAGTTGAAAAGGGGTTTATCACAAAAAAGAATCAGTGCTTGCTTTTGAATGAAATCAACCAATACAAAACAAAACCAAGTTTTGAGGAAGTATGCAGACAGGCCCAATACTTAGCAGCAAGAATGATAACAAAAGAAGCAAGATTTATTTTTGGATCAGTCTGGCCTGACCGTGCATTTGCAAAGTATGATTATGAATTCTTATCAAATTTCTATGCAAACCTTCTTATCAATTATTATACCAGAGCGATAAGAATGGAAAGCAAAGATCCAGGAGATAAACTAAAAGGAGCACGCAGCGAATTTCAAGATGCGTCTGAAATAAGAAACAAAAGACTGCCTGAAGAAACACTTGAGCTCATGCAATACTTAAATGCGTACACAATCCACGAAATATCCAAGAAACCAATGGAAGAAAGCGAAAGAACAAAGATGAATCTGCCAAAAAGAGTTCTTGACATAATCCAATTCCTGTATGCCTATGATATTTTTGATGAAACAGTAAACATGCTTGAAAAGGATTTTCTCAATGCAATAAAATTAAACATTTCAATATCAACAGGGCTATATCAACGCATGAGAAATGTTTTGGAATCATCAGGCAAAGAAGCAACAAAAGCGGAAATTGGGCTGGTACAATTCCTGGGAAAGCTTCATGTTGATCAAATGAGTATGATGATCAAATACAAATCAAAGCAAAATGAAAAAGCCAATGCCATAAGTGAGCTGAAATCAGAAGCACTAACAGACAAAATCACAGAAGCAATGAAGTACATACACAGTTATGAACATAAAGGCTATGACATTTCAGATTTTCAGCCAGAATTAATAGAAGAGCTTAAACTCAATAACCAGCTCTCAACAGGGCTTTACCAACACACAGTAAATCTAATGCAATCAAAACCTGAAAATATTGTTGATAATGCAAGGGGAATGATCAAATTCCTGGAGAAACTGCTACATCAAAGAGTCAGAAAAGACCTTAGAATATCAACAGTGTTTTACGCAGACTTGGCAAAACTTAGGGGGAGACAAGAACTCACTTATACCAAGCCAAAATTAGCAGACGAAGTAGACCGACAAAAACAAACTGATGAATACAAACCACCTGAGGGAGGCCTGCGAGAGATATTCAAACCAATAGAGTACGTGCTTTTTGCAGATCTGCTCTATAAAAATCTTTTAGATTGATTGTTTGTCTTATAGGATAGTCTGTTTTTTAACAAATAATCCTGTATTCTCCGTCTTTTGAAACATGCATCAACACAGCAGCATCATCAACAGCATTCTCAAGCTGAGCTGATTGAACAATAAAATCAAAATCCTTCTTCTCAGAATAAATCACAGGCCCGATCACTTCCAGATTCTGGGCCTCAACAGTGATGTAGACTGAGGCTTTTCCTTCAGGGGAGAACACCAATTTTCCGTCATTATCATAACTTTGAAGAGGAAAAAATACATCTTTCAAACGAATTAGGCCATCATCATAACTGCCAGCAAGAAGGCCGACACCATCGCGGTCCCTGAACATATTTTGGGTCTTTTGAACAATTGCTTCAATGCTGATTCTTCCAAGCTCGAAATTCTTTTGCGACATTTTCGCACTTCAGGGATTTGAAACCATTCATTTGTCTCCGCGATTATCAGAGATGAGCTCATACTTGCCATAAGTGGTCTGAAGAGTGGGATAATTAAGCATGACATGCCTCATGGCCTGCTTTAGCAAAATAGTGTTATTATAAGCTTTTACTTCCAGAACAAAAAAAGGTTGTGAATCATCAGGAGCTTGCTGCTGCGATGTTCTATGATTTGCATCATAAACCTTGTCAGCACTTACTAAAAGCTGGTCATTTCTGGAAAACCACCTGTCAAAAGATATATGCTGAGATAGGTGTTGAGAAACCTTATCGCTGATGGTTCTCTTCAGTATCCGCCTAATTGATAGTGATTCAATCTGATCAATAGTCTCTGGCATCTGCTGGTCAAGCTCAAAGTAAAGCTTATCCTTTTTGATGGGAAAATAACGATGCTGTTCAGCAACTTTACAGGACAATTCTGCAGCACGGGTAAAAACAAGCTGGACAGTCTGAAGATGACTATCACTGTCGGGAAGAGCTCTCCTTCTAAGACGCAGTTTTGGTTCCCGGCCAGAATAATGAGGAATATTAGTATCAAAATAAACATCATCATAAGATATCATTTTAGGAGCGTCCAAAGAAAATTTTTCTGAAATTTCCCTTAGAACCGAAGGAAGATTTAAATCAGCAGCAATCAAAAATCTGGCTTCATAATATTTCTCCTCTTTAAACCCAACTTTCTTAAAAGCATTCTTATGAGCAATATAAGCAAGCTCGTTGACGCAGACTTCTCCGGCGCTGACACCAAAAACCGCAAGAACAAAACTCACAAAAGAAGTCATCCAGGCAGGAGCATTAGGATAAACATTAAGACCACCCATCATAAGACCAAAATAAATAGGGTCATGGCCAATGATATCCTCAATCAGGGATTTTGTGCCTTCTTTCATAGCAGGAGAGACATAAGTCATGAGAGGATCGCGCTCGTCTTTAGGAGTTGTCCTGTAAGCATCCCAGGCACGGAAAAGATGAGGGGCATAAAAACCAGCTTTCTCAACAACAGGGCCGGAGCAGGCAAGCATGAGGTTTTTTATTGGGGTTGCAATCGACGAGGCAGCAGGACTTTTAAGATAATAATCCATTGCAGCAGTACCAATAACATTGACTACTAAAGAGGATAATTCATCAGTGCCAAATCTCTTAAAGACCTTCCAAAAAGGACTGCCAGGAAGCACTATTGGCTCACGGGTAATTGTTTTCTCAAGAGGGCTGAGATGGTCGGCGGATTGGACATTGATTGAATCTGAAATCATTGTTCAAGAGAAGTACAGGTGAGCATATAAATGTTTGGGAATGAAACTACTAATGAGTTACGGAAGGATATTGTAGTAATTGATATTAATTTCGTTCTAAGCCTTTTTCATTGCACTGTCCTCAACTTCGCTTCGCTCGGGTTGCCAAAAATAATCTCGACACCCTCATAAGCAATGTTTACTTCTTTAGATGTTTTTCTGTCGAGATTATTTTTGGCAACCCCTGTTTAGGACAGTGCAAAATAGAATATTATTTATGTCAATTACCATGTATGGACACAAATCGCCGAAATATTTTGAAATGATGTGCACAAACACTCATCAGAACTAGTGTGACATCTAACTTAGAATATCACTCATCAAAATACCCATTCTCCCTCGCAAAAACAACAAATTCTTCAAACATCTCTTTTATCTCTGGAAATTCATCGTAATTGCTGTTTTTCAAATATCTTCTGAGGTTTTCTTCACCCCAACCTTTCCAATCATCAGGATAATCAAGCTCGTGAAGTTGGCCATCTAATCTGTCAACAGCTCTCGCGAATCTTGCTTCAACAGTGTTTTGCGATTCAAATTCTTTGAATAACGCAAGAATTTTTGGTCTCATGTTTTGTGGGAGTTCTTTGATAAGTTTATTCATCGCTGCTTGTTCTGATGCTTTCTTGTTTTTTCTTTCTTCCTCGAGATGAATGCTTAGGTCTCCTGCTTCAATCTCAACAATATCATGATACAACAAAAGCTCATAGACTTTGAGGCGGTCGAGTTTTGGACGAGTTTTCCTATCTGAATTTTTTTCAAGAATATCCAAAAAATAATCCGCAAGAATCATGGCACTCCAAGTATGCTCTGCAGCGCTTTCTTTTCTTTTTTTTGGGCCAACTCCTACAGAGCCGAAGCGATAAACGCTTTTTAGGGCGTAGAATCTTCTAAGAAGGGACATGTCGGAACTAGGGCCTGAATTGGATTTTAGAGTTTTCATTTGTTGACTTTTGCTGGTTGTACCAATGCCACGCTCCGTTCGATTTTGATATTTGCGCAGCGGATCGTCCCGCGTATCTGCGAATCGAAAGTGCATTTGAGGACTACGCTAGGTGGCATTGGTGCAAATAGTGTAGCTTTTTATACGGCAAAAACATTTTTATCTCAAATATCTCATTATCCTCGAGATATCATTGATGTTGGAATTAATATTATAGAAGTTAACAGCAATCTGAGAGCAGAGAGCGCAGTTTTCATCCTTGATGTATACGTCGATGATAGCAGGCATAGTATTTCTTGAGGCATGGCTTACAGTGTCGGCCATCTCATGAGAGAAATTATAAAAGGCCTTCATACAGTCCTTGTAAAGCTTCTCGATATCTTCATAAAGGGCCAAGAACTTTGCTTTTTTCTTGGGCTCAAGATGAACTGCAAGCTTTGTTATCTGCTTCAATCTGTCGCCGATCTTTTCCATATGAATCCCTACTTCCCAGTACCGCAGAACATCCATCTCTGAAAGCTTAAGAACAGAAAGAATCTTCTTATCCTTATGACCTGCTTTAAGAATCTTGAATAAGAGAAAGACAAGACGGTTGACCTGGTCATCACGCTCAACAATAGACTGAACTAAATCCTTATTCTTAAGCGAGGCCTTTGTTTCAATCATAACAGACCTAAGAATATTATCAATCCTGTTGATGAGAAGCTTTATGTCAACATCGTAAAGATTCAGAAAACTTTTTGCAACAATCTTCTCAGAGGATTCATCAACGAGCTCGAGAGCAACAAGATCAGATATGGTTTTTTTCAGGTCCTTTGCTATTGCTGGAAGGTCTTTTCCTTTTAGAATGATGTGATTATAATTATCCATATAAGCAGCAATGAGCTCTCGAACAACACTCCAATACTTCTTGTTATCAACATTTATAACAATCTCATCCTTATCAGAGGCCATGGCAGGCTTAAGCTCAGGACAGATAATCAGTTTATTAGAATCCTGGTCAAGATAGACCATGTCGCCAGCTTTAAGCTTATTTGCAGTGACCCATTCTTTTGGAACAGCAAGTACAAGAGAAGCATACCCTGATTTGACGAGTTTACGTATGTGCATGTTGAATCAGGGATTTGCGGGCGAGTATATAAACTTTTTTGAATACTGCGAATATGTACAACGATGTGTGAAACGTTTTTTGTGGTGTCAAATACCGATAGACTTATATACTACTAATAAGTTACACAACTTATGGAAGAAGTCAATTATTCAATCAAGAGGGTATTATTAATACCAAAAACAGACGAAGTCAAATTCTACAATGACCGCTTCGGCAGGCAGCTCTTTATGTCAATGTGCGAACAGGGAATAATCGACAAAAACCACGCTAGAGAAAATAGTGACGAGCATAAAAGAACACTTGAGACAGTTGAGGCTCTGCTTAAACAAAACAATATCAATTATGAGAAGGTATCGCAAAGCGATCTTGAGATTGAGAAATTCGAGAAAGAATGGGACCTGATAATTCCCGTAGGTGGAGACGGAACATTGCTTTACGTTGCAGGATTCATCCAGAATGACACACCGGTACTGGGAGTGAAATCAAGCGCAAAATCAGTCGGAGCACACTTATTCACTGATGCGACAAACATACAAGAGCACTTAGACCGACTAGTATCAGGAAATTATCACATTGAGAAACAGTCAAGGCTCGAAGGGCTCATACCTAAAGGCACATTCACTATCAAAGACCTTGCACTAAACGACATAGCAGTAGGTGACCTGCATTTTTCAGGAATGGGAAAAGTAGAAATCCATTATGATAATGCAATATACAACACTGCAGGATCAGCAATAGTCGCCACAACCTACAAAGGCAAAACAGGATGGTATGATAATTTCATGGTGCCAGAAAGAAATGAATCCAAAACTGGAACACTGAAAAAAGCACTGCTTGCTGCAGGATTTGACGAGGATTACATCAACAACCTGAAATTCTCCTGTCCAGAATCAGAATATTTGGAAGGAGAAGAAACTCTGATAAGATACAAAGTAATGGCGGGCAGATCAAATAAAGAACACAAATCCGAAGGTTATGATTACGGAATCATACCTGTTGGAAAAGAACTGATAATTGTGTCAAAGAGCGTGACAGGAGTGTATGCAGCATTTGACGGCGGAACACCAGACAAACCAGGAAAAAGATTCTATGAGATCCCATTTGGCGGGAGCATCACAATAAAAATGTCAGACAAACCATTAAGTGTTGTGAAGTTTAATTAAGAGATTGAAGTTTGATTAAAAGATTGATTTTTATTAAGATATCAACTCGATTAAGCGATAGTTTGATTAAGAAACATCTTCTACAATCGTTTATTTTATCTATTCTCCGTAATTATTTACTTTCCTGAAGCTTTCTGACGCTTTTTCAGTGTCAGCATTGCCTGGCGGAATCAACAAATTCCGTTGTTATTATGACTGTTCTCCTGATTTATTCTTCAAATTAAATAAGTGAACGAAGCGCAGTGCTGGCATTGAACGCTTTTGCATCATCACCAACGCGCTTTGCGCTGCTCAATTATATGTTATGTTAGCACAGCGTCTTGTGGCGCGAAAGTCGTATCACGTAGAAATCGACTGGCTCCGCTAGGTGGTGATGATGCAAATGTACAAATTATTTTAGGAAAGAAAACAGATATTATTCTCTTCTATATTCTGGAAGAGTTTTTTCTCTCATATCCTCAATATGAGGAATGTACTCCAAAAGCATCTTAACAGGAGCACTATAAAGACTGGTTTTTTCGCAGATGTTGCTTGAATCAAGCTGATTTGATGATTCAATAAAAGCCATCACAGGAAGACAGTAAACCAAACCCGGATTCTTTTTGAAAATTTCAAATGCAGCTGAACACTTGGGTTTTTTTGTAGACAACAGCCTGAGAAATATTATAGCAGAATCAGCAGCAGAATTCGCATCAGATTTTACAGCAGAATGTGCATCAAGCTTTACAGCAGAAGTGTTCTTGCAGCCATATTCCTGCTCAATTTGGATTATTGATTCTGAAAAAATCCTTCTGCCAGCAGCTTTGCTGAGCTTCGGACGCGATTTTAAAATTGTGGTCTGAACACTTGCCAAAAAATAAGGAGCAGCATCCCCAACAAAATCAGAATAGAACTTGGAGTAATAAGAATCAATGCGATCAATTATCATATAACCCAGAAGTTCAGGAGATTCTTTCACTAACATAACTGCGCCAGCATAATCTTTGGAATCAAATAACTCCTTGAAATTGAAAAATAGGGACTTATAATCTGAAACATTAGAAATTTTGACTGGAGTATCAGCCAAATTATTGGCCGAATTTATTGAAACGTCCTC
>Ga0265296_1004357_pt1 | contig 12336 bp, 8 predicted proteins | sample MunlanPumphouse1_FD_189073 | JGI IMG/M metagenome (GOLD analysis project Ga0265296, IMG submission 189073) | Groundwater microbial communities from a municipal landfill in Southern Ontario, Canada - Pumphouse #1 | ecosystem: Environmental > Aquatic > Deep subsurface > Groundwater | place: Canada... | reverse complement strand
ATCATAGCCATCTTTTTCTTTAGAAGCGCCTTAAATCGGGGGGATATCCCTCATATCCAACAATCTTGCGGGTTGGTCTATCTATTGGCAATATATATTTTGCTAAAGCACTATTTGCCATACGTATTAAGCAAAATGAAAAAGCCCTTATTTTACCTATTTGCTTTCGAATTCACAATCTTATTGGCATTCATGGGCAGTTACCTGCCGATAATAACCTACGACAACTGGTATCGAGTTCCACTTGAGAAATCGGATTTATCACTTATTCCCCGGAATTATCTCGAAACCATATCCTTTTTAAAGAGAAATCTAAAGGACGATGAAAGTTTTTATACTATGACCTCTGAGGGCTGTTGGTATTATTTTCTTGATAAACCATGCCCAAATAGATTTCCAATCGTTTGGTTTGCCGTTCCTTCCTTTTACCAAGAAGAAGTTGTAGAAGATTTAAAAAAGAGAAATGTGAAATATGTTCTGTACAGGAATGGTAATTGGAGCAATAGGATAGATGATATCCCTATCACGCAAAAGGTGCCTTTGATATTTGATTTTTTGCAGCAAAACTATGAGTTTTGTATCACAATCGACGACAATGAGGTCTGGGTTAAAAAGGCCGCGAACTTAAGTGCGGTGCGGCAGCACCTGCTGCACCCCGGGAAAGAAAAAGATACCGGCACCGGGTAGTGGTGCGGCAGCAGGTCCCGGCGTCTTGATTTCCGCGGCCCGGTTGACTATATTTAAATGTTGAAGTCTCAAAGGAAAGGCCTATGAACCGGGAAGAACTTAAGACCAAAATCAGGGCCGCAGCCCCGGAGGGGAAAATCTCCTGCCCCGCGGCCATGGGCCTGGCTAAAGAATTGGGCCTCTCCCGGCAGGAGATGGGAGAGCTGCTCAACGAACTGCGCATCAAGATTACCCAGTGCCAGTTAGGTTGTTTTTAATTCCGGTCTTTTTAGGTGCGCCGGGCGCACCTTGCATCAGTTCAAAGTTCAAGGTTCAAAGTTAAGGGTGTTGGCTGGCAGAAAATTTTCAGGGGTTATGGAGGAACTGGCGGCTAGATTCGGTGGCGGTTGGTTCAATTGGGTGTCGGCGCAGGCTGGAAAGCCTGCGCTACCAGAAGACCATAACTGCTCACTGCTTACTGATAACTGTACTATGGCATACCTGTTCGGTCCCGTAAACTCCCGGCGTCTGGGACGCTCCCTGGGGGTCGATCTGATCCCCCGGAAGTCCTGTCCTTATGATTGCCTGTACTGCGAGGTGGGCCCCACCACCCGGCAAACCCTGGCGCGCCTGGAGTATGACACCGAGGCCATTATCCGGGAGTTAGCGGCCTTTCTGGCGCATCCGGAAGGGGAACTGGATTTCATCACCCTGGCGGGTTCCGGGGAGCCTACCTTGAATCTGGGCCTGGGCCGGATCATCCAGGCCATTAAAGGCCTGTGCTCCACCCCGGTGGCGGTCTTGACCAACGGGGCCCTGCTTTACCTGCCGGAAGTCCGGCAGGAACTTATGCTTGCGGACGTGATTCTCCCCACCCTGGTTTCGGCCCGGGAGGAGACCTGGCGGGCCATCAACCGGCCGCGGCCGGAGATGTCGCTGGCGCAAATTATTGCCGGGTTGGAGGCCCTGCGCCGGGAATTCCGGGGCCGCATCTGGCTGGAGGTCATGGTTTTAAAGGGCCTGAACGACAGCGCAGAGGAACTCGAGGCCTTAAAGCAGGTCATCCAGAGGCTTGCTCCCGATAAGGTGCAGCTCAACACCGCGGTGCGGCCGGTGGTGGATGCCGCGGCCCAGCCCTTGGACCTGGAGGAGATGGAGGCCGTGGCCGCGTTTTTGGGAGAGGGCGCGGAGGTCATCGCGTCCTGTGCCCGGGCCGGGGCTGCACAGGCAGCCGTCAGCGACGCCCGGTTCCTGGAGATGCTCGCCCGGCGGCCCATGACCGCGCCGGACCTGGCCCAGGCCTTGGGGCTGCCTTTGGAGCAGGTGCAGGAGAGGTTGCAGAATCTCTGTGATTCCGGCTTGATGGCCCATAGTCTTTATCAAGATCAAGAGTATTATCGGAGTCAAACGGATGGAAAATTAAATTTCCGACCATAGTATTAAACAATTTATCTCAAAATAATTATCATAATTCATTGCAAGATATGATTGAATTTCCTCCAGAAGCTAAAAATTATTTTGATAAGAAAGCAAATTCTTTTATTGATGCGCTAAAGCCATCAATAGTTCGCTCAGAAAACAAACAGCGTCGCGGGTCATTGGCTCATACCCCAGTGGCACTTAATATAGCAGATGACGATATCATTGGGCGAGTAAAACATTATTACCACGATGAACTTGATCGTTTTCTCGGATTTGAAATTCATGAAGCTAATATTAACGAGTTCCTCCCCAAGGGGGCTGCTGAGGACCTAGAAAAAATTGCAAGTAAAGTTATTAGACAACCAATGATTCGAGAATATTGCGACGCAAATTATGTGCGTGAGCATCTAGTAGATTGGATAACACGACGTAGATTGCAGGAGACAGCTGATAAATCATGGATAAATGACCTTATAGTGAGTCTTTTCAGTGATATTTGCGATCAGAAAATTCTTACCCCATTGGAAGGAATTCAGGTAGAAGTTCCATTCAAATTTGGTCAGGTCAGTTTTCGCTACTTTACTAAATCTTTCATTGATGGAATCCTCCAGAAATTACCAACGGGAGTACCAGACTTAGATGAATTCGGAAAAGAATTTAGAAAGCGATACCAAGGACGCGTATATACGGAATTTATTTGTAAAGCTGAAAAAAATTATGCCCAAAAGCTTGCTGTTTATCATACTGAGAAGGCACTTGAAATCTTAAAGTTCTTAAATCCTGCTGCGTTAGAAATTAGAGCTCAATGTTTTCTTGGCCGCATGGGGCAAGTTACTCCAGCCCAGTGGCATGCCTTTCAAGTGCTTCCCGGTGACAAAGTAGTGTTCTTTGAGGGCGTCGAATCAAGTGGAAGACTAAATGACTTTTTGGTAGATAAAAAGTACCTACAAACTTTTAAACATGTTGGTACTATTACCGACAAGTTGTTATGTAAAGTACAAATAAATGACTTGGAGAAACGATGCCTTGAAGCGATATCGCATTTTGCGCATGGAGTGACATCTCCTTCACCCCAAGATCGTCTGCTCCACGCCTTAGTTGCCATTGAATCGGTATTACTTAAAGATCCAAATGAATCGGTTCAGAGTCATCTTGGCTACAGAGTCGCTTTACTGGCTACTTCGAAACTGGAGGATCGCAAAAAGGCTGTAAAAGATTTTCAAAAGGGGTATAATCTTCGTTCTCGATTTGTACATCACGGAACAAAACTTGATGATATCGAGGCTGCAAATCGTGTTCTTTTCTTATGTTGGTCTGCAATATATTCGGTAATTGACCTTACTATGAAATTTGAAAGCAAACAAGCATTGCTTGATAGTCTAGAGGATGAGTTACTTACTCCTCAATGAGTCAAGGTTTATGAGACAAACTGCCCATCATGCAGGGGGAAGGTGATATGCAAGGCATGTTCGACTTGGGTATGGACGTGGGTTCGGTGAGCATCAATCTGGTGGTGTTATCCCCGGAGGGGCAGGTGCTCCGGGAGGAATACCACCGCCATCATGGGGAGCCCTACCAGTTGGCCCTGGAGCTCCTTAAATCCCTGGAGCCGGAGTTTCCTAAGGCTAACTGCCGCCTGGCCGCGTTCACCGGCTTGGGGGGCAAGGTCCTGGCGGAGCTTTTGGGGGGCGTCTTTGTCAACGAAGTGATCGCCCAGGCCCGGGGGGCTTATCATTTCCACCCGGAGGCCCGAAGCATCATCGACATGGGGGGCGAAGACGCCAAGCTGATCCTGGTGGCGGACGAAGACGGGCACCAGGTCATCCAGGACTTCGCCATGAACACCATGTGCGCCGCGGGCACCGGCTCGTTTTTGGACCAACAGGCCCACCGCCTGGGCTTCACCATCGAGGAGTTCAGCGAGAACGCCCTGAAATCCACCACCCCGCCCCGCATTGCCGGACGCTGCAGCGTGTTCGCCAAAACGGACATGATCCACCTGCAGCAAGGCGCCACCCCGGACTACGAGATCATCGCCGGGCTGTGCCAGGCCGTGGCCCGGAATCTCAAGAGCAATATCGCCAAGGGCAAGACCATCAAGGCGCCGGTGGTCTTCCAGGGGGGCGTGGCCCACAACCTGGGGGTGCGCCAGGCCTTTCGCCAGGTATTTGAGGTGGACGAAACCGGGCTCATCATCCCCCCCCATTTTTGCGCGTTGGGGGCCGTGGGCGCGGTCATCACGGTCAAGGAGCAGCCCCTCGCCGAATTTACCTTGAATCTTCAGCCTCTGAAAGACTATCTGGTCAGGGAGGCCGAGCCCGGCCGCTCCCTGACGGCTTTGACCCCGTCGACCCTCCTGGGGGAAGAGGCCTACGCGGTGGCCCCCCTGCCGCCTCTCGGCTCGAAAATGGAGGCCTACCTGGGGGTGGACGTGGGCTCCATCAGCACCAACGTGGTGGTCATTGACAAAGACATGAACGTCCTGGCCCGGGAATATCTCCTGACGGCCGGGCGGCCCCTGGAGGCCATCACCGAGGGCCTGAAACGGGTGGGCGCCAAACTCGCACGCCGGGTGGAGATCATGGGCGCGGCCACCACCGGCTCGGGCCGCTACCTCACCGGGGACTTCATCGGCGCGGACCTGGTGAGGAACGAAATCACCGCCCAGGCCACGGCCGCGGCGGCCATCGATCCCACGGTGGACACCATTTTCGAGATCGGCGGCCAGGACTCCAAGTTCATCAGCCTGGAGCACGGGGCAATCGTCGACTTCATGATGAACAAGGTCTGCGCCGCGGGCACCGGCTCCTTTCTGGAGGAGCAGGCGGAAAAGCTGGGCATTTCCATCCGTGAGGAGTTCGGCAAACTGGCCCTGGCCAGCAAAAAGCCGGTGCCCATGGGGGAGCGCTGCACCGTGTTCATGGAATCGGACCTGGTGCACCACCAGCAGCGAGGCGCGGTCAAGGAAGACCTGGTCGCGGGCCTGTCCTACTCCATTGTCCAGAACTACCTGAACAAGGTGGTGGAGGACCGGAAGATCGGGAAGAACGTCTTCTACCAGGGGGCCACCGCGGCCAACCGGGGCATTGTGGCCGCGTTTGAGCAGGTTACCGGACGCAAGATCACCGTGCCGCCCCACCATGACGTGACCGGGGCCATCGGCGCGGCGCTCCTGGCCTTGCGGGAGCGCACCTGGAAAAAATCCGGATTCAAAGGCTTCGACCTGACCGACCGGGAGTATGCCATCACTTCCTTTGAATGCCAGAGCTGCCCCAACCGCTGCGAGATCCGGCAGGTGCAGATCGAGGGGGAAAAGCCCCTGTTCTACGGCAGCCGCTGCGAAAAATACGAAGTGGGGGCCAAGCAGGCCCAGGTGGACCTGCCCGACCTAGTTAAAGAACGGGAAGACCTGCTGTACGGTTCGGAGGAGTTTGCGGCCGGCAAGCGCGGGACCGTGGGCATTCCCCGGACCATGTTTTTCCAGGAGCTCATGCCCTTCTTCCGGGCCTTCTTTGAGGACCTGGGCTTTGGCGTGGTCTATTCCCAGAAGACCAACAAAAGGGTGATCCGCAAGGGCGTGGAATGCCTGGCAGCGGAGCCCTGCTACCCGGTGAAGGTGGCCCACGGGCACATCATGGACCTGTTGGAGGCCGGGGTGAAGCGCATCTTCCTCCCCAGCATCATCGACATGGCCCATCCCCATCCGGAGATCAACTTCGGCGTGGTCTGCCCCATGGCCCAGACCCTGGCCAATGTGGCCCCGGCCACCATCAATTTCGTCGACTATAACGCCGAACTGCTGAGCCCGGTCCTCTACTTCGGGCGGGGCCGCCAGGAATTGCGCCGGGGCTTGAAGACCCTGGCCCGGCAATTGGGGGTCTCCACTTTCCGGGTGGAGCGGGCCCTGCGCCGGGCCGAAACCGCACAGCAGTCCTACTACCAGGCCCTGGAGGCCCGGGGCCGGGAAATTATGGAGTCTCTCCCCGCAGACGGCCGCCTGATGGTCTTGATCGGCCGGCCTTACAACGCCCTGGACCCGGGCATGAACCTCAATCTCCACCGCAAGCTGCGGACCCTGGGGGTTCTGGCCCTGCCCATGGATTTCCTGCCCCTGGATAAGGTGGAGGACCTGGAAGAGATCAAACCCATGTACTGGCGCTTCGGCCAGAAGATCCTGGGCGCGGCCCAACTCATCCGCCGGGACCCCCGCCTTTACGGGATTTATATCACCAATTTCGGCTGCGGCCCGGATTCCTTCATCCAGCACTTCTTCCGGGAGAAGATGCGGGGCAAACCGTACCTCGAAATCGAAATCGACGAACATTCCGCGGACGTGGGGGCCATTACCCGCCTGGAGGCCTTCCTGGACAGCCTGAAGAACGTCATTCCCCAGCCGGAGGAGGTAAGGCCCTCGCCCTTCCGCTTCCGGGTGGCCGCGACCAAGAAACGCAAGGTTTATCTGCCCCATATGGCGGACCAGGCCCTGGGCCTGGTGGCCGCGTTCGAGGCCTGTGGCGGCGAAGCCGAGGCCCTGCCGGAATCTGACGAGGAAACCCTGGAGTTGGGCCGCCGCCTCACCTCCGGCAAGGAGTGCTATCCCCTCATCCTCACCACTGGGGACCTGGCCAAGCTGGTGCAGCGGTCCGACTTCGACCCGGAAAAGAGTGCGTTCTTCATGCCCTCCGGCGACGGCCCCTGCCGCTTCGGCCAGTATCACCGTTTCCACCGCATGGTGCTGGACGAACTGGGCTGCCAGCAGATGCCCGTCTATTCCCCGGACCAGAGCGAGAGCATGTATAAGGAGTTGGGCATGGTGGGGGGCGATTACTCCCGCATCGCCTGGCGGGGGGTGGTGGCCATCGATCTTTTGGAGAAAAAGCTCCGGCAGACCCGGCCTTATGAGCGCCAGGCCGGGGATACGGACGAAGTCTATCAGCACTATCTGCGCAAAGTTCACCACACCTTGCGGGACCGGGGGGACCTGGTGGGGACCCTGCGGCAAGCCCGGGCGGCCATGGAGGACGTGGCCTTGAACGGGTGTGGCGAGAAACCCCTGGTGGGCATCATCGGCGAGATCTATACCCGGGCCAACCACTTCGCCAACGAAAACGCGGTCCGGGAAATCGAGGCCCTGGGCGGCGAGGTGTGGATGCCGCCCATCGCCGAGTGGCTCCTCTACGTCAATTACACCTCCAAGCGCCACGCTCGGGTCTTCAAGCGCTACGGTTTGCTGCTGCAGGTTTACTTTAAAGAATACTTCCAGAAAAAAGACGAACATATGCTGGAGGAGGTCTTCCGGGGGGGCCTTAATAATCTCTTGGAACCGCCCATCGCCGAGACCCTGGGCCTGGCCAAGGGCTATCTGGACCCCTCCTTTGAAGGGGAGGCCATCTTGAGCATCGGCAAATCCCGGGATTTCATCCGTAAGGGCGTCTCCGGCCTGGTGAATATCATGCCCTTCACCTGCATGCCCGGGACCGTGGTCAACTCGCTGTTCCGGCGCTTCCAGGAGGAGCACGATAATATCCCCTTCCTGAACCTGGCCTACGACGGCCAGGAACAGACCCACACCCAAACCCGCCTGGAGGCCTTCATGTACCAGGTGCGGCAGTTCAAGGGACGGCGGCGGTAGTTAGCGATTAGAAAAGATTTATCTCACGCCAAGACGCCAAGGCGCAAAGGCGCAAGAATGTAGGGTGCGCTGGGCAATACCGAGAGATTCCGGAAACTAAAAAGGCAGGCCCCAGGGTTTGCCTTTTGACTCGTTCCCAAGCTCTGCTTGGGAACGCACTTGGCCGCCAAGCTCCAGCTTGGCGAAACCGGGTGGCCTTGGGGTGAGTCAGGCAAAGCAGGAGCTTTGCCCGAAAAACTGGTTCCCAAGCTAGAGCTTGGGAACCAGAATCAAAAAAAAGGCGGGCCATAAGGCCTGCCTTTTTTATGATTGAAATGTGGAAGGACTACCACATCTTCAAGGCGGCGGGGTTGCTCAAAGAGTGGCGCAGGAAGAGAGCGGCGCATTTGCCGCGTTCCAGCTAATATTGCTTTTGTAGAACTGGACAATTCGTGCTATTCTGTCTAATTAGGCGTGATTGTTCAAGGAGCTTCGCAAGAAATAGGTGGCGTATTTACTGAGCTAATGAAAGGTTGGTGATGAGCGAGAAAGATTTGATTATGGCCTTAAAGCAAGGTTGTCTAAATATTGATTGTGTAACAATGGAGCTTGTCCAGAACAGCCAAGAGAATCCTGTCAAGTATATAGGAAGAGGATATATAAAACAGGACGAGAATGGTGTATTAAATTTCAAAATTTATACTAATGAAGTTGAGAATTTGAATGAAGCCAGCGAACTGGTTAGTATGTTTAATCAACTAAATAAATCAGGAACGATATATAGCGAAAATGATTATTATAGCCTTATAGCAAAATCCTATGAGGGTGAAATTTGGAAGGCAGAAAGAATCCTTCTCAATGGTAATGTTGATCGGAGGCAAACCCCGCCCTGTGTTTATGGTAAAGTCCTCCTTATAAAGCACTCTACCAATACAGAAAATAAAGACGGCAAGCATTGCCTAACGATGCGATTTTTCGATGAAATCGATATCCCATGTATCGAAATGACGAAATGCGTGACGGAGACGGGAATAGAATATAACCGTGACACGGTAAGATTCTCTGCTGCAAATGCGGCCTTCAATATAAAGAAACTTGATAAAGAGATTATGCTAAAAGTTAGCTCTGATGCAGGTTTTTATCCACATTTCGAATTGAGTATCACAGAAGCAATGCGGTACATATTGGCTCGAAATGTATTTTACAGAGTTCTAACTAAGAGAGACAAAAATAAAAAAACACTGTACCTATTTTCTACACAACATCAATCTGCAAAACCCCAGTTAGATGGGCCGTTGCTTCATAAATATACAGACTCTCAAGCTATGTTATGGCGGTTATTTTCTTGCTACCTTGAATACGTAATAAAAGAAACAAGCTTAAATGGTAAGTGCCGATGTGCAATACATTTGTTTAAAGCAGTTGAAGCCAGTGCAAATTCTTACTATGCATGGGCAATGGGATTATGTGTCGCTGTGGAGGGAATTGCTTCTCTTGTGAGTAAAGAGGACTCCATGGATGAACAAAAGAAAAAAGAACAAGAAGAGCTAAAAAAGCAAATAGATGAAATAATCTCCCTTGTTAAAGGGTGGTTAAAATCAAAATGTTTGACAAAAACAATAATAGGTCAGCGTACAACTGGACTTATCGGGCAACTGAAGCAAGAACGTGTGATAGACCGGCTATTTCCATTAGTACAAAATCAAACTATTGATCGTTCTTTGATACGGGCATGGAAAGATTTAAGACACCCTGGAGCACATGCAGCTGAATTAATCGACGAAACTGATCCAGATTATCAAAAGTTTTTTGATAACCTAATGAAAGTCACCACACTGATGTATCTGATAACTTTCCACATCATCGGCTACAAAGAGGGATACACGGATTACTCAACTCATGGATGGCCGATGAAATCCTTTAAGTGAATCCGACGAACAAGCTTTTAAAAAACTGGACAAAATCACGCATTTTGTCCATATTTCAAAAGGCCCTCCTCACCAAGCCTAAAGGTCCGGGCCGAATCCTACCCTGAAAACTGGACAAAATGACAAACCAGCCTGATGCGGCTTAATTATTCCACCTGCACGTGCACTATTCCCCGGTGAAGACCGGCTTCCTTTTCTCCAAAAAAGCAGTTTGGCCTTCCAGGTAATCCTTGCTATCATATACCTGCCGTCTTAAGCCCTGGATGCGCTCAAAGGTCTCGGCGCTCAACGGCAGGGCATTGCCCAGAATCCGCAGCTGCTCTTTGATCACGGCGATGCTGGTGGGAGAATTGGCCGCGATCTGCCGGGCCATCTCCATGGTGGCGGCCTCCAGTTCCTCCGCGGGCACCAGGCGGTTGAGGATGCCCAGGTTATAGGCCCGCTGGGCGCTTAAGGGCTGGCCGGTGAAAAATAACTCCTTGGCCACGGCCGCGCCCAACATGTTCAGGACGTGGAGGATGCCGGTGGGATTGTAAGGGATGCCGATCTTGGCCGGGGTGATGGCGAAGGTGGTGGCCGGGGTGCCGATGAGCAGGTCGCAGACAAAGGCCATTTCACAGGCCCCGCCCCAGACGCTGCCCTCGATCATGGCCAGGACCGGCGCGGGGCAGCGTTGAATGGCCCGGATGACCTGCTCCAGGGGGTTATAGTAGGGTAGGGGGTCCCGGCCGGGCAGGGGCAGCTTGGTGATGTCAAAGCCCGCGGACCAGACCTTGGCCCCTGGCTGGGCCCGGAGGATCACTGCCCGGGCCCGTTGGTGGATCATGCCGTTCAAGGCATGGATGAGTTCATTGATCAGGTCCCGGTTCAGGACGTTGCGTTTGGGGTCGTTGTTCAGGGTGATAATGCCGATCTTATCTTGCAGTTCCGTAATGATGAACTCCATCTGGTTCTCCTGTTCGGATTAGGAAAAAATCACCCCCCTTTTCTAAAGGGGGGCAGGGGTGATTATATAAGCACCTGATAATCCCCCTAAATCCCCCTTTAGAAAAGGGGGACTTAAAACCGCCTCTCACAACTTTATGCCGGTTTAGCCTCGGATTTGGTTTTGAAATAGGTTCTACTACAGAAAACGGAAAACCGAAAACGGAAAACAGCATTTAAGGAGGTATTTATGGCTTATTGTCCCCAGTGCCAGGGATTAGTGGAAGAAAACGCGCAGGTTTGCCCCAGTTGCGGCCGCAATTTGTCCGCGCCCGGTCCGGCCTCGGAAATCCCCGGGAAGATGGTCAATCCCGGTCAATATCTCCGGGCCGGCTGGGAATTGTTCAAGCTCTACCCGGGTGGCTTTGTCGGTTTTGCCCTGATATTTTTAATCGTCCAGGCACTCGTGGGCAATATCCCCCGGGCCGGCACCTTGATCAGCCTGGCCCTGGCCGGCCCCTTCGGCGCGGGCTTCTACGTGGTCAGCGCCAAGCTGATGCAGCGCCAGACCCCCACCTTTCAGGACTTTTTCACCGGCTTCCAGTTCTTCCTGCCCCTGTTGCTGTTGAGCGTGGTCAGCTCTATCCTGATCGGCCTGGGCCTGATTTTGCTTATCATTCCCGGTGTCTACCTGCTGGTCTGTTATCTCTTTGCCACCATGCTGGTGGTGGACCGGCGGCTGGATTTCTGGCCCGCCATGGAACTGAGCCGCCGCACGGTGCAGGCCCAGTGGTTCGGGTTCTTTGTCTTTTTATTGCTCCTGGTGCTCATCAATCTGGTGGGAGTAATTGCCCTGGGCATCGGCGTGCTCATCTCCGCGCCGGTGAGCGCCTGCGCGGTGGCGGCCGCGTACGCCGAGGTCTTCGGGTTGCAGTCGGATTATTCCGGGAGTACGCCCGTTGTAGATGGATGACATTCAGTCGGCGGTTAACTCATCTTCGATAAGGTATTCATCAGATTAAAAAGAGAAGAATAGGAGATATGGCCAAACCGATTTATGAGGAAGGACATAAAACCGTCCTTGACGATATACTCTTGGGATTGCCCGGCGTCAGGGCGGGTAAGATGTTTGGCTTCCCGGCATACTATGTTAATGACAAGCTCTTCGCGTGCGTGTACGGTTCCGGTGTCGGGGTTAAATTGCCTGAGGATTTTGCGGCAGCGCTCTTAAAGAGGCCTCAGATCGTTTCCTTTCAGCCCATGGGAAAGCCGAAAATGAAAGAGTGGGTTCAGATCAACCGTAAACGATCTGAAGATTATCGAAACGACATGGATATCTTTCAGGTATCACTGGAGTTTGTCGGTAATCTGGCAAAAGCGAAGGAAACGCAGAAATGAAAAAAAGTCCGCTGAGAATCGCCATTGCGGGACTGCTTGGCGGCTTCGTCGGGAACGGCTTGCTTGGGGCCATATTTTCCAGCCCGCCGATTAAGTCGCTCCTGTATAACCCCGAAATTCAGAGCCCATTGTTTATTGAAATTACGCTGAAACGAAATATTCCAGTTTCGGTGACGGGGTTAGTCGTCCTCAGCGTCATCCATTCGTGGCTGTTCAGTATCTTTCGCCCCTCAATCCCCGGCAATACCTGGATACGGAAGGGATTGTTTTGGGGATTAACCATTTTTCTGATGTATTGGCTATTTCAAGAATGGTTCATCTATAACACCCTTCTCGGCGAGCCCCTTATCTTGAACCTTCTTGAACTGTCGATTTTACTCACGGGCT
>Ga0265296_1004356_pt1 | contig 12337 bp, 7 predicted proteins | sample MunlanPumphouse1_FD_189073 | JGI IMG/M metagenome (GOLD analysis project Ga0265296, IMG submission 189073) | Groundwater microbial communities from a municipal landfill in Southern Ontario, Canada - Pumphouse #1 | ecosystem: Environmental > Aquatic > Deep subsurface > Groundwater | place: Canada... | reverse complement strand
CTCGCCGACGTTGACGTTGTTGTAGGCGCCCTTGGTCAGCTCGGAATCCATCCAGGTGTAGCCGCCGAAGACCTGCCACTTGTCGGTGACATTGCCCGAGACGCCCAGTTCCAGGCCCTGAACCTCGGCCTCGCCGGCCTGCTCATAGACGCCTGCGGACACCTGGATCTGAGCGTTCTTGCGCACGGTCTTGAACAGGGCGCCGCTGAGGGCCAGGCGGTCGTTGAACAGGTTGGCCTTGGCGCCGATCTCGAAGCTCTCGGTTTCCTCCGGGTCCAGCAGTTCCGTCAGGCTGCCAGTGGCCAGGCCGTTGCCCGTGTTCTGGTCGCCGGCCGAGATGGTCGGCGGCGTCGAGGAGGTGGCCCAGGACGCGTAGAGGCTGCTGTTGGCCGTCGGCTTGTAAACCAGGCCGATCTGATAGTTGACGAAGTCCCAGTCGCCGCTGCGCGGGGTCAGGGTCGGAACGGCGGGCGTGCCCACGTTCACCCAGTCCGCGCCCTCGACCGAATAGTCGTCCCAGCGCAGGCCGAGGTTCAGAATCCACTTTTCGCCGAACGCCATGGAGTCGAAGGCGTAGAGACCCAGGGTGTCGGTCGTGTTGTGGCTGACGTTGCCGCGCGTGACCGTGCCGATCCAGGGATCGTTCGGATTGGGGGCATAGACCGGGGTGCAGTCGAGGCCCGTCAGCGGCGCCGGGCAGGCCGTGCCGGTCAGGGTGGTGACATTATAGCCGGCGTTGCGGTTCTTCTCGCGCGACAGCTCCAGACCCAGGTCGAAGTTGTGCTTGATCGCGCCGGTCAGGAATGAGCCATGCAGGTCAGTGACATTGGCCAGGGTCTCGGTCGGGTTCCAGCGCGACTTCAGGCCCCGCTTCATCCACCAGACGCCGTTGATGTTCTGCGCCGCGCCGCCGTCGCCGGGGTTGGTGACGATGTAGTCGTTCAGCGTCTGCGAGTAGCGGGTGACGTTGCGCAGGGCGAGCGTGTCGCTGAAGCGGTGCTCGACATCCAGCGTCAGGGTGTCGACCGTGTTGTTCAGATAGTCGCGCGCCTTCAGGCCATAGAAGCTGTCATACGGCACGTCGAGGACGCCCGAGGCGTCTGGGCGCGAGGCATTGGCTACGCCCAGCTTGGTGTAGAGCGGGATGCCGTAGTCAGGCATCTGATTGCTGTCGAGGTGGTAGTAGCTGGCGGTCACGGTGGTCGGCGTGCCGAGGCCGGCGGCGACGGCGGCGGCCACGCCCCACTTGTCGAAGTCGACGGCGTTACGGCCGGCGACGTCGCCCTGCGAGGCCATGACATTCAGGCGCATGGCGGCGGTGGGACTGACCTGCCAGTTGGCGTCCACCGTGCCGCGCGCATAGGAATCCGTCCCGACGCCGGCCGAGCCGTGGACGAAGTTCTGCAGGCGCGGGGCCTTGGAGCCCAGGTTGATGCTGCCGCCGCCCGAGCCGCGCCCCGAATAGACCGAGTCCGGCCCCTTGATGACCTCGACCTGCTCCAGGTTGAAGACCTCGCGCTGCTGGCCGCCGGTGTCGCGGATGCCGTCCACGAAGATGTTGTTGCCCGAGGCCTGGCCGCGGATGAAGGGACGGTCGGCCAGCGGTTGCCCGCCTTCACCGGCGCCGAAGGTGATGCCCGGCGAGGTGCGAAGGATGTCTTGCAGCGAGGTGGCGGCGGTCTGTTCGATGATCTGTTGCGGGATGACCGTGACCGAGCGGGGCGTATCGACCAGGGGGGCGACGAAGGTCGGGTCCTTGGGCTCGCGCTTGATGCGCTGGCCGTGCACGTCGACGGCGCTCAGGGTCGTGGCGTCCTGGGTGATGTCCGTGGCTTCGCTCGGGGCGGCGGCTACCGGGGCGTCGTTCGCCGCCACAACGGGCGAGGCGCACAGCATGCCGGCGGCGCTGGAAGCGAACAGGAGCGCCTTGAGGGCGGAGGAACGAGCGTCGGACATGGGGGAGGAACCCGTCGGTTAGTTTTGAGACCGGCTCGCAATATCACCTTTTCCGCCTGCGACAATCTGACTCCTGCGACTAAATCGCAATTGCGGCAGGGATGTCACACCGCCGTCATGACGGCGCCCTCAGCCCGATTTCGCCACCGCCTTGATCGAGGTCGCGGGGTCGGCCAGCAGGGCCGCATCCACCGGCGTCGCCTTGCCGATCAGCAGGCGCCCGCCCATGAATTCGGCGGGCGCATTGACCGCCTCGACGCAGACGATGCGGTCGCCGTTCAGGTGGAAGACGGCGAAACCGCCCGTCGCCGGATCGCCGCGCACCACCTGACGGTCGGCGTCGAAGGGCAGACCGGCGATCTGAAGTTTCACATCATACTGGTCGGACCAGAACCACGGCACCTCGGGCGCGGGCGCCGCTCGGCCGACGATGGCGGCGGCGGCCTGCTTGGCTTGCTCCAGGGCGTTGGGCACGCTTTCCAGACGGTGCATCCGCCCGCCGTGGACCGGGATGGGCCGATGGGTCACGTCGCCGATGGCGTAGATGGCGGGATCGCTGGTGCGGGCGGTTTCGTCCACGACTACGCCGTTTTCGCACGCCAGACCGGCGGTGCGCGCCAGGGCCTCGCGCGCCAGGGCCCCGACCCCGACCAGGATGGCGTCGGCGGCGATCAGGCCACCGTCCGCGAGCCGCACGCCGCCGTCCTCGAAGCCCGCAACCTCGGCGCCGGTCAGGATCTCGACGCCGTGACGGCGATGCAGATTGGTGAAGAAGGCCGACAGGGTTTCCGACGCCACGCGGGCCAACACCCGGTCCATACGCTCGATGACTACGGCTTCCGCGCCCAGAGCGCGGGCCGAAGCTGCGGCCTCCAGCCCCACATAACCGCCGCCGACCACGGCCAGACGCTTGCCGGGGGCCAGCACGGATTTGAGCCGCTCGGCGTCGTCGAGCGTGCGCAGCTCCAGAAGCCCGGGGCGGTCGGCGCCAGGAATGGCCAGCTTGCGCGCCATCGAGCCGGTGGCGAGGATCAGCACGTCGTAGGCTTCGACCACGCCGTCGGCGAAGGTGACGGACTTAGCGTCCGCGTCGATAGCGGTCGCGGTGACGCCGGTGCGCAGGTCGATCTTCTGTTCGGCGTAGAAGCTTTCAGGGCGCAGCAGCAGGTCCTCCAGACCCGCCTCCCCCTTCAGCCAGGCCTTGGACAGGGGCGGCCGCTGGTAGGGCGCCGCCGCCTCCTCGCCCGCCAGGACGATCTCGCCCTCGAAGCCATATTGTCTCAGCAGCGCCGCCGCCGAGCCCCCCGCGTGTCCCGCGCCGATAATCAGAACCTTGGTCATGGCCGAGAGATAGTGCGCGCCGCAGCGCGTGGCGAGCCGTCTTTGCAAGGCAGGCCCGCCAGAAAAAAGGACCGCGAGGCGAGCCCCGCGGTCCTGTTCGTCAGAAGGCCTTGGACAGCCGCAGCTTCAGGCCGTGACTGATCAGGTCCGAACCGGCCTGACCATTGTAGTCCGCGCCGTAGCTCCAGCCCGAGACGGCCTGCCACTCAACGCCGAGGCTCAGGCTGAGGCTGTCGCGCGCCCAGTGCTCCAGACCGACCATGTAGTCGGGGCTGGCCAGCCAGTCGGCGTAGGAGACGGTCTGATCGTCCGCGCCCTCGAACTCATGACGCCATTCGACGCGCAGGCTGGGCGTCAGCAGGCCGGAGCGACGTTGCAGGGTCCAGTCGAAGCTGGCGCCCAGGGCGGTCGCCAGGGTGTCGACCGTCATGGCGTCATACTTCAGGGCGAAGACGCCCGCGCCGTTTTCGGTGAAGCCGTCCAGATCGACCTTGCCGAACTGCAGGCGGGCGTAGGGCGCCCAGGCCAGACCGGCGGCCGAGCGTTCCAGCGCGACCGAGGCCGAGCCGAACAGCACCGAGCCTGAACGCTCGCCGAAGGCGAACTCGCCCGCATCCGCCGACCAGCGGCGGCTGTCGAACGCCAGCGACCCGTAACCCAGCACGCCGTCGACGATCAGGTTGTCGGTCGCGCGCCAGCTGCCGTAGAGCGCGCCGACATAGCTGTCGGCCTCGGACAGGGTGCCGTTGTCGCCGACCTTGGTGCGGTCATGGCCGTAGCCGAGGCCGACGCCCGCGACCCAGCGATCCGACACCGCCATGTCCACGCCCGCGCTGACGCCCGAGGTGCTGAAGCGATAGTCGCGCTGGCCCTGGGCGTCGCGACGGCCCCAGTCGACCGCGCCCGCCGTCCAGACGCCGAGGCCGCCCTTGGCCGGCTGGCCGGCCTGGCCCGCGTCGGCCTGCCGCGTCGAGGCGTCGTCCGCAGGCGTTTGGGCCGACGGCAGACGGTCGAAGCCGTCGTCGCGGTCGCTGGGCGACTGGCCCAGTTGCTGGCGCAGGGCTTCGCGCGGGTCCTGGTTCAGGCCGCCGTCGCCCAGGTTGAGGCGCATCTGGTTGCTGAGGCCCGCGCCGCCGCCACGCCGCACCTGTTCGAGGCGGCGGTGGAAGTTGTCGGCCTGCGACCGGGCGAAGCGGCGCGCCGTGTCGGCCTGAGCCGAGACGAGGCCGCGGACTTCCGGGTCCAGCGAGGGGTCGGAGCGCGCCTCGACCGTGACCGTCAGCACGCCCGTGGTCGGACCGCCCGCATTGGACAGGGTGTAGGTGACGCTGGCCGTTCCGGTGAAGTCGCCCTCGGGGGTGAAGGTCACGTCATAGGTCCGGTTCCCGGCGACGCCGCCCTCGGTCAGGGCAGCGGTTCCGGCCTGGTTGGCGACGCCGACCACGGTCGCGCCGACGAAGGGACCGCCTGACGCCGTGTCCGTCAGGGACACCGTCACCGGACGCCCGGCCAGGGTGGTGGCGGTCAAGGCGGTCAGGGTCGGAGTGGCCACGGCCTGAACCTCGATCGTGCCCGGCAGGGACTGACCGAAGGGCAGGATGACGGCGTAGTCCAGCGACGCCGGGGCAGCCGACGGCGAAGCCGCCATGGCCATGCGGCGCGCCGCCGGTCCTGCCGCAGACGCCGCTGGCGTATAGATGATGGTCAGGCCGACCACCTGCGCCGTCCCTGAGGTCGGCTGACGCGTGATCACCAGGCCCTGGAAGGGGCCGCCGGTCAGACGGGTCGTCGGCTCGAACACCACATCCTGGCCGCCCAGCGACACGCCTTGCAGATCCGGCGCCTGGCCCAGCACGCGGAAGGTCATGGTGGCGGGTGCGGACTCGCCGCCCGGCCCCTGGGCCACCACGGCGAGGGTGTCCTCGCCCATGAAACCGGGCGCGGGCGTATAGGTCAGACTCCAGCCGGAGCCGCCGCTGGGCGCCTGAACGACCACCTGGCCGTGCGCGGGCGCGCTGTCCACGCGATAGCCGGTCACTACGCCCGACACGGCGGGCGGAAGGGCGACGGTGGAGGTTCCATCAGGACCCGGCTGCACCACGACCGGCGCGGGCGGATCAATGTCCGGCGCGGTCGGCGCGACCACCGTCAGGCTCACCGTCGCCGGAGCAGAGGTTCCGCCCGGTCCCGTCGCCGTATAGGTGAAGCTGTCCGCACCGCTATAGCCGACCGTGGGCGTATAGGTGACAACGTCGCCCGAAACGCTGACCGAGCCGTGGGCCGGAGGCGAGGCGATCGCCAGGCTGGCGTGAACGCCGGTGATCGACGTCGACAGGTCGATGGCGTGGCCCGAACTGTCAAAGGGCACAGTGACATTGACGGACGACGCCACGGGGGCGGCCGGCGCCTGGACCGTCACGGTGACGGTGGCCGGAGCGGAGGTCCCGCCCGGTCCCGTTGCAACATAGGTGAAGCTGTCCTGACCCACGTAACCGCTGTTCGGCGTGTAAACCGCCACGGCGCCGGCAAGGCTGACCGCGCCATGGCTCGGCTCCGTCACCAGTTGAACGCTGTCATAGTCCCCGCCGATTCCGAGCGCCAGGTCGATGCTGACGGCCTGTCCATAGGGCGCCACGCCCGCCACAGGACCAGCCGTCGGCGGCAAGGCTGGAGCCGGGATGGTGAAGGGGACGTCCGACGACATCGGCGAAAGATAGCCCGCCGCGTCCATCGCCTGAACCGTCAGCACATAGGTCCCGGAAGCCAGAGGACTGACATGAGTGAAGCTCCAGTCGCCCGCGGGGCTGACCGACGTCGCGCCAAGCGGGGCGCCGTTGAGGAACAGATTGACTGAACCGCCCGCCTCGGCCGTGCCGCTGAAGGTGACGGGATTGGCTATTGTCGCCCCGGAGGTCGGCGCCGTGACCACGGGCGCCGGCGGCGGGACCGTATCGACCGTCCAGGTGTAGGAGGCCGGAGCGCTCTCGACGTTCAACGCCACGGCCTTGTAGCGCAGCACATGGGTTCCCTCGGGCAGGTCAGCGAAGCTCAGCGGACTAGACGCCGATGTGAACGCGGCGCCGTCCAGCGACACCTGAAGTCCGGCGCCCGGCAAGAGGCTGAAACCAAAGGTCGCCGTCGAACTCTTCGAAATCAGCGGAGGCGCAGAGATGAGCCCCGGCGTGGCGGGGCGCTGGACATAGGTATAGGTCGCGGCGCCGGACGGCGTGTTCGTCCCCTGGGGATTGACGATCGACACCGGCACGGAACCCGCAGGGCTCGCGGGCGTGGTCGCCGTGATCCGGGTCGCGCTGTTCACCGTGAACGACGACGCGGCCACGCCGCCGAAGCTGACGGCGGTCGCGCCGGTGAAGTCGGTTCCGGTGATGACGACGCTTTCGCCACCCTCGGTCGGCCCGCTGCTCGGCGTCAGGGCGGTGATGGTCGGCGCGGCCGGCGCCGGGGTGCAGGTCACTGTGGCGTGCAGGGTGGCGCCGCCCGAACCGCTCCAGCCGTAGACGATGAAGCCGCTCTCATCGGCAGCTAGGGTATAGGTGCTGTTAGCGACAACCTCTGCCCCCACCGAGGCATGCTCTTCAAAGAGGATGTCGTACTGATCCCCGCCCAGATCTCGATAAAGGGCGAAGCCGCCGCCATTTGGCACATGCGTATTGGCGCTGCCCGTCGTCGATGCGGCGTAGACGACCTTGTCGCCCGCCTTCATCGGCGGCAAAGGCCAGGGCTCATAGAGCTCCGCGCCGTTGCTCAAGGTCACGCCGCCGCCCCATATCTGGTTGATGGCGTCGCAGCCCGGCGAAGCGGCGGCGGCGCTGGCCGCGCCCAGAACCGCCAGGCCCGCGCCTGCGAAAACAGCGGCGCGCTTCGTCCAGCCGACAGCGGCCGTCACGACATTGAACATTCTGAAATCCCCGAGGCCGAGACGCCGCAGGGATCGCGCGAGTCTCAACTGATACGGCGGTTCCCCTCGCACACTTCAAAACCGCTGTCAGGTGAGACGAATGGTAAACGGGCAGAAAGCGCGTCGCCTAGCTGTCCCGACCAGGGGTTGACCGTTTCATTGTTACAGCATAATGGAACGCACCATGAGCACCGACGCCGCCAAGATCGCCCTGCTGGACGCCCTGCTTTCGCTGCAGACGCGGGCGGAGGCCGACGCCTTTTTGTCCGACCTGTGCACGCCCGCCGAGCTGCGCGCCTTTGCCGAACGGTGGCAGGTGGCGCGGCTGCTGGACGGTGGGGACAAGACCTATCGCGAGATCGCGGTGGAGGCCTCGGCCAGTCCGACCACCGTGGTGCGCGTCGCGCGCTCCCTCAAAGACATGCCGCACCAGGGCTATCGCCTGGTGCTGGACCGCCTGAATCAGAAAGCCTGAGTTGAGATCATGAGCACCGTGCAAGGGCGGCTTCGCATCGCCGTCCAGAAATCCGGCCGTCTGGCCGAACGCAGCCTGGACCTGGTCCGCGACGCGGGTCTGCGGGTCGTCAAGGGCAACAACGACCTGCTGTACCGGATCGAGAACTATCCGATCGATCTGCTGAGGGTGCGCGACGACGACATTCCGACCTTCGTGGCGGACGGGGTCTGCGACCTGGGGATCGTCGGCGAGAACGTGCTGGAAGAGGTCAGGAACGGCGGGCCGAACGCCGAGGTGGTCATGCCCCTGGGCTTTGGCCGCTGCACGCTGAAGATCGCCGTGCCGCCGAGCCTGGACTACGCCGGGCCGGCCTCGCTGGAGGGCCTGCGCATCGCCACCTCCTATCCCAAGATCCTGCGTCGTTTCCTGGATGAGAACGGCGTCGGCGCCGACATCGTCACCATGCGCGGCGCGGTCGAGGTGGCGCCGCGGTTGAAGCTGGCCTCGGCCATCTGCGACCTGGTCTCGACCGGCGCGACGCTGGAGGCCAACGGCCTGATGGCCAAGGAGACCGTGCTGGACAGCCAGGCGGTGCTGATCAAGGCGCCGACCGCGCCCGAGGCGGGGCTGCAACACCTGCTGGACAGCATCATCGAGCGCATGGCCGGCGTGGTCTCCTCGCAGGGGGCCAAGTACGTCATGCTGAACGCGCCGCGCTCGGCGTTGGATCAGATCACCGCCATCCTGCCCGGCGCCGGGTCGCCGACCGTCATGCCCCTGTCGGGCCGCGACGACGCCGTGGCCGTCCACGCCGTCTGTCAGGAGGCCGTCTTCTGGGAGACGCTGGAGAAGCTGAAGGCGGCGGGGGCCTCGGCCATCCTGGTCCTGCCGATCGAGAAGATGATGTGATGAAGCGTATCGACTGGAACAAACTGGACGCAGGCGAGCGCCAGGCGGCGCTGGCCCGCCCGCAGCAGCGCACCGAGGGGTTCGTCACCGGCGTGGTGCGCGAGATCTTCGACGACGTGCAGACGCGCGGCGGGGCCGCCGTGACCGACTGGGCGATCAAGCTGGACGGCGCCGCGCCGCGCCGGGTGGCGATCACCGAGAAGGCCGCCGCCGAGGCGCGCGCCGACCTGCCGCCCGCTGCTGCACGGGCCCTGCGGGTCGCCGCCGACAATGTGCGGGTCTTCCACGCCGCGACGCGGCCCGAGGACACCGCCTTCATCGAGACCACGCCGGGCGTGAAGTCCAAGCTGGTCTGGCGGCCCATCGGTTCGGCGGGCCTCTATGTGCCCGGCGGCACGGCGCCGCTGTTTTCCTCCCTGCTGATGCTGGCCATCCCGGCGGGCGTGGCCGGCGTCGGGCGGCGCGTGGCCGTGACGCCGCCGTCGAAGGACGGCTCGGTCCACCCGGCCATGATCGTCGCCGCCGCCGAGGCGGGTCTGGACGAGCTGTGGCTGCTGGGCGGCGCCCAGGCCATCGCCGCCCTGACGTTCGGCGCCGAACTGGACGAGGGCGTCATCGCCCCCGTCGACAAGCTGTTCGGCCCCGGCAACGCCTATGTGGCCGAGGCCAAGCGTTACGCCTCGTCCCTTCCGGGCGGACCGGCCCAGGACATGCCGGCGGGGCCGTCGGAGCTTCTGGTCATCGCCGACCGCGACGCCGACTTCGAGATCGTCGCCGCCGACCTGTTGAGCCAGGCCGAGCACGACGCCGACGCCCAGGTTCTGCTGGTGTCCGACAGCGGCACCGCCCTGAACGAGATCGTCGCCGAGGTCGAGCGTCAGGTGGAGACCCTGCCCCGCGCGGCGATCGCCCGCGCCTCGCTGGAGCAGGCCCGCGCCATCCGCGTGGCCGACATGGCTCAGGCTTGTGAAGTGGCCAACCTCTATGGTCCCGAACACCTGTCGATCCAGGCCGAGGAGGCGGAACTTCTGGTCGAGAAGATCACCGCCGCCGGGGCGGTTTTCGTCGGTCGTTGGGCGGCCGAGACGCTGGGCGACTACGCCGCCGGGCCCAGCCACGTCCTGCCGACCGACGGCGGAGCGCGGACGCTCGGCGGCATCACCACCGCCAGCTTCATGACCACCATGTCGGTGCAGACGGTGACGCAGGCCGGAGCCGCCGCCCTGGCCCCCGTCGCCGCCCGCCTGGCGCGAATGGAGGGACTGGAGGCCCACGCGCGGGCGGCGGATCTGAGGACGCAAGGATGAGCAAGACTCTTTCCCTTCTCCCCTCGTGGGAGAAGGTGGCCTGCGGAGCAGGTCGGATGAGGGGGACGTTGGCTTCACTCTCATCATCGACCGTGCTGCCTGCGGCCGCCTCCCCCTCATCCGAGCGCCTCCGGCGCCCACCTTCTCCCACGAGGGGAGAAGGGTCATGAGTTTGCCCGCCCCCTATCCGCCGCTGGTGTCCGGCGGCGAAGGTCTGGACCGATATCCATCCGAGCCAACTGCGCTCGCCGTGCGACTGGCTGAGCTCTATGGCGTCAGCGCCGATCAGGTGCTGCCGGTGCGGGGCCTGACGCACGGGCTGGAGCTGGTCTGGCGTCTGGCCGCGCGCGAGGGACAGGCGGTGCAGGCGCCGGAGGCTGAGCCCTATCGGGGTCTGGCGGCGCTCTACGCCCGTCCGGCTGAAGGGGCCGAGATCGCCGCCGTCGTCATCCGCGCCCTGGGCTCGCTCGAAGCCGTGGCCGAGATGACCGCGCGCGTCGCCCCGGCCCTGCTGGTGATCGACGAAGGGCTGGTCGAGTTCGCAGAAGCGCCATCGGCTACAACGGTCGTGAAGGACCACGCCAACCTGATCGTGCTGCGCAGCCTGTCGCTGGCCTATGGCCTGGCCGGGGCGCGGGTCGGGGCGGCGGTGACGCAAGCGGCCACCTTGGCGCGTCTGGCCAGCGTGCTGGAGCCCTACGCCCTGCCCGAGGTCTCGGTGCGGCTGGCGATGCAGGCCCTGGACCCGTCGCGGATGATCGAGACCGCCGAGCGCATCGACGGGGTTCGCCGCGAGCGCGCCCGCGTCGTTGAGGCCCTGTCACGGCTCATGCCGCTGGAGGCCGGGGTCGGGCCGGTGATCATCGCCCGTCCCTCTGATCCGGCAGCCCTGATCGAGAGCCTGCGCCGGTTCGGCCTGAGCGCCGATGCGGCGGGTGAGCGCGTGCGGCTGCCGGTTTCGTTGAAGCCCGAGGTCAACGACCGACTGCTGGTCGCCCTGGGCGCCGCCGACGCCAAGGTGCGCCGCACTCGCGTCGGACAGGCCGTGCGCGATACGAAGGAGACGCGCATCGTCTGCGCCGTCGATCTGGACAGCGCCGGGCCAGTGACGATCCACACGGGCGTCGGCTTCTTCGACCATATGATCGAACAGGTGGCGGCGCACGGCGGGTTCTCGATCCGCCTGTCGTGCGAAGGCGACCTGCACACCGATCCGCACCACACCATCGAGGACAGCGCCATCGCCCTGGGTCAGGCGCTGAAACAGGCGCTGGGCGAGCGCAAGGGCATCCAGCGCTACGGCTTCGTCCTGCCGATGGACGAGGCCAATGCGGCGGTGTCCATCGACCTGTCGGGGCGGCCCTATCCGGTGTTCGAGGGGACGTTTGCGACCCCCTTTATCGGCGACTACCGCACCGATCTGACGGCCCACGTCATCCGCTCTCTGGCCGAGAACCTGGGCGCGGCCATCCACGTCACGGTCACCGGCGACGACGACCACCACAAGACCGAGGCCGTGTTCAAGGCCCTGGGCCGGGCGCTGCGTCAGGCCATCCGCGTCGAGGGCGATGTCGTGCCGAGCACCAAGGGGGGGTTGTGATGAGCGCCCTTAACTCCCTTCTCCCCTCGTGGGAGAAGGTGGCTCGCGCAGCGAGACGGATGAGGGGGACGCCGGCTACGTTCTCGACATCGGCCGTCGCGCGCGTTGAACCCTCCCCCTCATCCGAGCGGCTCCGCCGCCCACCTTCTCCCACGAGGGGAGAAGGGCGATGAACGTCACCCTGATCGGTTACGGCTCGGGCAATGTCGCCTCGGTGCGGTTCGCGCTGGAGCGGCTGGGCGCGCGGGTGCGGATCACCGCCGACCCTGCCGATCTCGACGAGGCCGAGCGGGTCATCCTGCCCGGCGTCGGCGCGGCGGGCTACGCCATGCAGCGGTTGAACGCGCTCGGTCTGGTCGAGGCCTTGCGACGCTTCAAGCGCCCCCTTCTCGGCGTCTGCCTGGGCCAGCAGCTGCTGTTCGAGACCAGTGATGAAGATGGGGGCGTCGACCTGCTGGGCCTGATCCCCGGCCGGGTCGAGGCCATCGCCCCCGCCCCCTCGCGCCCTTCGCCGCACATGGGCTGGAGCAGACTGAACATCCGCCGTCCCGATCCGCTGCTGGAGGGGATCAAAGACGGCGACTGGGCCTATTTCGTCCACGGTTTCGTCTGCCCTGACGGCCCGGCGACCATCGCCGCCGCCGACTATGGCCTGGCTGTGCCGGCCGTGGTCAACATGGGCGCCCGCTGGGGCTGTCAGTTCCACCCGGAACGGTCGGCCAAGGCCGGCGCCCGTATCTTGAAGAACTTCCTGGAGTTGCCCGCGTGATCATCTATCCCGCCATTGACCTGATCGACGGCCATGCGGTTCGCCTGTTGCACGGCGATTTCAATCACGTGACCCGCTA
>Ga0265296_1004355_pt1 | contig 12338 bp, 16 predicted proteins | sample MunlanPumphouse1_FD_189073 | JGI IMG/M metagenome (GOLD analysis project Ga0265296, IMG submission 189073) | Groundwater microbial communities from a municipal landfill in Southern Ontario, Canada - Pumphouse #1 | ecosystem: Environmental > Aquatic > Deep subsurface > Groundwater | place... | reverse complement strand
CTCCCTTAACAGAAAATTCTTAACAAAAGAAGGAGGGACGTAAAATGCCAATGATGGATTTTCAGGGAAAACAGATCGAGGTTGATGATGACGGATATATTATTAATCTTGATGACTGGACTAAAGAACTTGCAGTTCAGTTAGCAGGGATAGATGGTATAACACTTTCAGACTCTCATTGGGAGGTTATCAACTTTCTGAGAGATTATTACAAGCAGTATCAGATTGCTCCAATGATAAAGATTCTCGTTAAAGAGATTGGTAAGGCAATGGGGCCCGAGAAAGGCAACACAAAATATCTTTATGAGCTGTATCCGGGCGGACCTGCAAAGCAGGCATGTAAGTACGCAGGGCTTCCAAAACCAACTGGTTGCGTATAGTTTTTATTAAGGTTTAATGAATGACCGGCGCCCCTTTGATATTGATCACAGGGGTGCCTTCTTAAACTTTGGCTCCCTCGAAAAGTGAAGAGGGGTCTTTATCCTTGCTGCATGAGGTATTAGGTTTTCTTTGCTTTGAATAATGTAAGGAGTGGCCTGGAAGATAAATGATACTGAAGAATCTCCTGTCAGAAAAGAGAGCCGCCATCTTGGGGAGGTGGTTCGGAATGGTATTAGACAGCTATCCCGCTGACACTTCAAGTTTTCTTAAACAGCAAAAAAACCAGTTCGCTAATCCTGTAGGCGCTGCTATCTCTCAAGGGATAAACGGTATTTTTGAAGAACTCCTGAGTGGTAAGGATTCCGATACAATCTCTGCTTTTCTCGATAATATCATCAGGGTAAGGGCTGTTCAGGATTTTACCCCATCTCAGGCTGTTGCCTTTATTTTCCATCTTAAAAAAGTGATTCGGGAAGAACTGGAAAAAGAAATCTCAGAAAATCAGCTCTCTGATGAATTATTCGCAATCGAAGCCAGAATAGATAAAATGGCTATGCTCTCTTTTGATATATACATGAAATGCAGGGAAAAGATTTATGACATTAAGGCAAATGAACTGAGAAATATGACTTTCAGGCTTTTGCAAAGGGCAAATCTTATATGCGAGGTCTCTGAGCAGGAAAAGGAACTCTTAGACACCAAGAATCTTAACGTAAAAAGAAAAGAGGTAACGAAATGAAAACCTTATTTCCCTTCTTTGCAGTTATTGCGCTTGTTCTGCTTGCATTCGCAGGGGTAAAGGCAGATATGCATTTCCTCTTCGGAGTAGTTATACCGTATGTCGCACTCGGCATCTTTTTACTCGGGGTAATCTACCGCGTTGTAAAATGGGGAAGTTCGCCTGTCCCGTTCCGCATCCCAACGACATGCGGGCAGCAGAAGTCTTTGCCGTGGATTAAGCAAAATAAAATTGAAAACCCATCCGGTTCATTGGGCGTGATCGTAAGGATGGCCCTGGAGGTTCTTGTTTTCCGTTCTCTGTTCAGGAATTTGAAGACTGAACTGAAGGAGGGCAAGGTTGTTTATGGATGGGAAAAGTGGCTCTGGATGGCCGGCTTGGCGTTTCACTGGTCATTCCTTATAATACTGGTCAGGCATATCAGGTTCTTTATGGAAAATGTACCCGCGCTCCTTAAAACAATTGAAAGCCTTGACAGTTTCCTTCAGGTAGGTGTGCCGTTGTTCTACATAACCGATGCTGTCATTCTGGTGGCTGTGACCTATCTTTTCTTCAGAAGGGTTTATATCCCTCAGATAAGATATATCTCCCTTGAAGCTGATTATTTCCCTCTCTTCCTGATCCTTGGCATTGCCATATCCGGCGTGCTTATGAGGTATTTTTTCAAGGTGCACATTGTAGGCGTGAAGGTATTGGCTATGGGATTAATAAATTTTAAACCTGATCCTAAAATGCTCAATGAGATTGGTGTTCTCTTTTATATTCATCTATTCCTTGTAAGCGTTTTATTCGCATATTTCCCGTATAGCAAGCTGATGCATCTGGGCGGAGTATTCCTGAGCCCGACGAGAAATCTTGCGAATAACAGCCGTGAGGTCAGACATATAAATCCATGGAATTACCCTGTCCATGTCCATACATATGAAGAATACGAAAACGATTTCAGGGATAAAATGAAAAAAGCTGGATTACCAGTAGAAAAGGAGTAGAGATGGCAAAATTTCAGAAACCGGAAGAACTCATAAAGATAGATTACAAACCTCCCAAGAAAGACTGGATGGATACCCCTGTTGAGTTTAAGGAAGGCATGTACTGCTGGGGTGCAAAAGGTAAAGACCTCAAGGTCCTCGACTTTCCCAATGCACGGGACTGGTCGCCGAAGGAAGAAGACTGGAAATTGCCGGAGAATTGGAAGGATACAGTTCTGGAAGCCTTGGCAGACCGGCTCAGCAAGTACCGTTCTTTTAGGCTTTTCATGGATATATGTGTGAGATGCGGCGCCTGTGCCGATAAGTGCCACTTTTTTATCGGGGGCGGAGATCCAAAGAATATGCCTGTTCTCAGGGCTGAACTTATGAGGTCTGTATACAGAAAGTATCACACGACAGGCGGCAAGATATTCGGCAAGACAGCCGGAGCCAGAGAACTTACGCTGGATGTGCTTAAGGAGTGGTGGTACTACTTTTTCCAGTGCACTGAATGCCGCCGCTGCTCTGTTTTCTGTCCTTACGGCATTGATACTGCTGAAATTACCATGATGGGAAGGGAATTCCTGAATCTGCTTGGCCTGAACATAGGCTGGATTTCAGGACCTGTTGCCAATTGCTATATGAAAGGAAATCACCTTGGCCTCGAGCCCCATGCCATCATGAACAGCATCGAGGGCATGATTGACGACATAGAGACCATCACAGGTATCAGGATAAACCCTACTTTCAACCGGAAGGGCGCAGAGATACTATTTGTCACCCCATCCGGCGACCTCTTTGCTGATCCCGGCACCTTCACCTGCATGGGCTACCTGATGCTTTTCCACGAGCTTGGGATTGACTATACATGGAGCACCTATGCCTCTGAGGGAGGAAACTTCGGCTTCTTCACCTCCAACGAGACGGCGAAAAGGCTTAATTCAAAAATATACGCTGAAGCCAAGAGACTGGGAGTGAAATGGATTCTTGGCGGAGAATGCGGGCACATGTGGAGGGTGCTTAGTCAGTATATGGACACATGGAACGGGCCTGCTGATTTTCTTGAGGTGCCCAAATCTCCGATAACAGGAACTGTTTTTGACAATGCAAAATCCATGAAGATGGTTCACGTAACTGAATTTACGGCTGATTTGATAAAGCACGGCAAAATTAAGCTTAACCCGGGCAGAAATGACAATCTGAAGGTCACATATCATGACTCCTGCAATACCGCCAGGGGTATGGGGCTTTTAGAGGAACCTCGTTATATTATAAATAATGTCTGCAACCATTTCTATGAGATGCCTGACAACACCATCAGGGAGCAGACCTTCTGCTGCGGCAGCGGTACAGGACTGAATGCATCAGAGAATATGGATTTGAGGATGAGGGGAGGCCTCCCGAGGGCAAATGCCGTGAAACATGTACGCGACCAGCACGGCGTAAACATGCTGGCTAATATCTGCGCGATTGACAGGGCTACGCTTTCAGCCTCTATGGAGTACTGGGTCCCTGATGTAAAAGTTACCGGGGTTCACGAGCTTGTGGCCAATGCCCTGATAATGAAGGGGGAAAAGGATAGAGAGACTGACTTGCGGGGAGAACCCCTTCCAGGAAAGGAGGGTAAAGAGTAATGTATGACGGCGGAAAAATAATCATCGGACTTATTATCTTTCTGGCTTTAGTGACCTTTCCTTTTTACAACAATATAGGGAAGGTCAATGCCAAGCCTGAACTGAAGATTGATACACCTGAAATTCAGAAACTTCCTGAGCAGGACAGAAAATGCGTAGAACCTAAGGAATTTATGAGGGGTGGGCATATGCAGCTCCTGAATGACTGGAGAGATTCTGTTGTTCGCGAGGACAACAGGCTTTATAAAAATTCTGCCAACAAAGATTTTAATATGAGTCTCCAGAATGAATGCATGAGGTGTCATTCGAATAAAAAGGATTTTTGTGATAAATGCCACAATTATATGGCAGTAGTACCTTACTGCTGGGATTGCCATATCGCGCCGAAGGAGAAGAAGCCATGAGTATGAATAGAAGAGAATTTATAAAATTAGCAGGTATCTCCACTCTCGTTGGTGTTGGAGGCGTGTCTGTATTTAATAAACTCCGGAATAATGCACTGGAGGCATCTGAGTTTACTGCCGGTCCCGAGGCTCTGAATGCAAAACAATGGGCTATGGTAATTGACATGAGTAAATTCAAGACACCCGAGGATTATAAAAGGTGCATAGATGCCTGTCATAGCACTCACAATGTCCCTAATTTCGATAATCCCAAGGACGAGATTAAATGGATGTGGCCGGAAACATTTGAGCATGCATTCCCCGGACAGGAAAATAAGTATATGAATGAAGAGACAAAAGAGAAGTCTTTTTTGCTTCTTTGCAACCACTGCGCTAACCCTTCCTGCGTAAGGGTCTGCCCGACAAAGGCTACATTCAAGAGAAAAGACGGCATCGTGATGCAGGATATGCACCGCTGCATCGGCTGCAGGTTCTGTATGGCTGCCTGTCCTTTTGGCGCAAGGAGCTTTAATTACAGAAGCTCCAGGGGCAAGGATGCAAATGGCCAGCCGCTTATCAAAGAAGAGAATGCAGCATATCCTATGAGGATGATCGGTGTTGTGGAAAAGTGCACTTTCTGCACAGAAAGGCTTGCTGTAGGCAAGCTCCCGAAATGTGTGGAAGTTTCAAATGAATTTTCAAAAGGGGCCCTGGTTTTCGGCGATCTGGCTGATGCTAACTCAGAGGTCAGGAAGATAATCAACACAAAATACACTATCCGCCGCAAGCCTGAACTCGGAACAGAGCCAAGTGTTTTCTATGTGATAGGAGGTAATGACTATGCTATTGTCCCTGAGCTTTTATAATCATATAGTGCTCGGTATTTACCCCATTTCTAAGGGGTCTGGACTTTCTAACGGGGTTTACCACATAACAGGAGGTAATGACTATGCTTGATAAGGCATTAAAGGGAAGTCGGGGATACTGGGGATGGCTGTTTTTTTTAATGGGCATTATGGGGGCAGGTTTCCTTGCCTATCTATACCAGTTTCAAAATGGTTTGGGAGTAACCGGCATGAGCAGGGACGTCTCCTGGGGCCTGTACATTGGGCAGTTTACCTTTCTTGTCGGAATTGCCGCTTCTGCGGTAATGCTCGTTATACCTTACTATCTGCATGACTACAAGAAATTTGGAAAGATCGTTATACTTGGAGAATTTCTGGCTATCTCTGCTGTTAGTATGTGCATGTTGTTTATTTTTGTGGATTTGGGCCAGCCAATGAAAATACTTAATGTTATGCTGCATCCAACGCCTAATTCTATTCTGTTCTGGGATAGTGTTGTTTTAAGCGGTTATCTTTTCCTTAATATTGTAATCGGCTGGGTTACCCTTGAATCAGACAGCAAGGGAATAAAACCCCCGCAATGGATAAAGCCTTTCATTTATATTTCTGTGCCCTGGGCAGTCAGCATTCACACTGTAACGGCGTTTCTCTATGCCGGTATCCCGGGAAGGCATTTCTGGTTGAGCGCCATAATGGCAGCACGATTCCTTGCATCTGCATTTGCAGGCGGTCCAGCGCTTCTGATCATACTTGCTTTAATTATAAGGAAAGTTACAAAGTTTGATCCCGGCAAGGAGCCTATTCAGACGCTTGGGAAGATTGTCACCTATGCAATGTATGCCAATGTGTTTTTCCTCGGGCTTGAGTTCTTTACAGCCTTCTACAGCGGCATACCGGCGCATCAGCACTCATTCCAGTATCTGTACGCGGGAATTGACGGACACAACAAGCTTGTTCCATTAATGTGGGCCTCAAGCATTCTTGCAGTAATAGCACTGTTCCTCCTGATATTCCCTTCATTCAGGAAAAAAGAGGGAGTGCTTGCATTTGCCTGTGTATCATTGTTTATTTCCTTATGGTTAGACAAGGGCTTTGGCCTGATTATCGGCGGCTTTGTGCCGAATATGTTTGATAGGGTAACAGAATACTGGCCGACATTGCCTGAATCTATTATAACACTTGCAGTCTGGGCAACAGGGTTTCTGGTGCTGACAATTCTTTACAAGGTAGCCATATCAGTAAGGGAAGAAACAGCAGGTATTGAGATAGAACACTGAAATAGAATCAAAATATTGCAATAGGAGAGGGCTCATTCTATCCGGAATGAGCCCTTGTTGTTTCTGCTTATGAGGGGCAAAGATGTCGCAGCGAAGAATTGAAGTCCACGGAGGAGGAAGACATAAAGGAGATACCAAGAAATCAGAGATACATAAATAGGCCAGGTCTTAAAGAATTATTCAAGGCAAGCATAATAAATAAAAAACAAGAGCGGGGCAGGAAGATAAGAGAAGCGGTTGAAAGGCATGGTTATTCTCAGAAAGAGATTGCTGATTATCTAAAGATGCACTACTCGACAATAAGCAGGCTGGTGAATCAGAAATGATCTACAAAAAGGTACAGCTCCTTTACACCTGGGCATTTACCAACACAAAGACCACGGCTGCCATCGATATCACGAACAGATGCAACCTTAAATGTTCTCATTGCTATTGGTGGAAAGAAGAACGTCCGGCAGAACTCGGTGATGATGCCATGGTTGCCTTTATGAAATGCCTGCGTGCCATGGGAATGACTGCGGCAATTATTTACGGCGGAGAGCCTATGCTGCGCCCCAGGATGTGCGAGGCTGCCTCCAGGATTTTTGACCACCCCCTCATTTTCACCAACGGAACGCAGGGCTTCGCTCCAATCGATGCTCAGTGGATTCTGTCCCTTGATGGAACCAGGGAAGTCCACGACAGCATAAGGGGGAATGGGGCCTTTGATTGTTCTGTGGAAAATCTCAGGAAAGCTCCGCGCAAACCGGTTGTCCATATAACGATCACCAGGCAGAACCAACACAACCTTGAAGAGTTTCTTGATGAGCTGAGCACAATGCCAGTCAAGGGGGTCGGATTCAGTTTCTACACGCCCCATATAACCGGGGATGAAGGCAGCCTCTTTATCCCATTGGCTGAACGCGAACTAATCTTAGACGAACTTCTGAGGCTGAGGAAGAAGTACTGGCGAATAATGGGCTTGACCGGCACAATGGCAAACCAGTTCAGGCGAAGCGGAGAATACTCTGAGTGGAACAGCATCGAAAAATGCCCGGTCAGCAAGGTATGTAATTGCTACAACTCGGACGGAACCCCGAAGCCGTGCACCTATGGAAACAAAGCCGATTGCAGTCGCTGCGGATGCGCGAGTGTCGCTGTTTATCGAGCTGCCATCAAGCACCTTGACCCGTTAGCCCTCTTCATGATATACCGCATGCTTAACTGAGACAGAGGTAGGAGTCAGGATGGATTTCGCGTTTGTTATACCTAATAAACGCCCTCAAATAATACCGTCTAATTTCAGACTGTCTTCTGTCTTCATGCCCCTGACTCAGCCTTTTCGGGCTTCAAAAATAGTAGCTATACCGAATGTTATTGAATGAACAGTTACCTCACTGAACCCGCAGGTCTCCAAAATGTGTTTGAATTTGTCAGAAACTGGGAATTCCTTAATTGACTTGGGCAGATAATTATACGGTACATCTGTTTTGAGGACCTTCATTGCGATGAAAGGCATGACCTTGAAACAATATATTGTATAGAGCGGTTTAATCCAATGGCCCGTTGGAGATGTGAGTTCAAGACAGCAGAATCTCCCCCCGGGCTTAAGTACCCTGTATGCTTCACGCAAGGCAGCGGATATATCGATAATATTCCTTATGCCGAAGGAAACTGTTACCGCATCGAAGGAATTATCAGGAAAGTTAAGATCTGTTGCATCAGAGAAGGCGAAACTGATGTTGGATGACCGGGAATTGAGCTTCTTTTCTGCTTCGCCGAGCATTTCTTTGCTGAAGTCAACACCAAAGACCGAGCCCTCCTTCCCGACTTTCTTAGAGAGTAAGAACGCTAATTTACCGGTACCCGTACAGACATCCAGAACCTTCTCTCTTCCACGTAACTCCAGAAGGGAAACGAGTTTTTTTCTCCATCTCTGATCAAGGCCAAAACTGAAAAGTGAGCTCAAAAAATTAATCTCTGTTGCTATAGATGCAAATATCTCTTGTACGTAAGTATCCCTCTTGCGCTGTGACATTTCCATAACTCAGTATTAACCTCCAACAAGATTTTATAAGCTCATTTTCACTTAGAGAAACATAGAATGTCAAGTTTTTAGTTGAAGCGTAATAAAAAATTGGTGGATTTTTTAGCTGGTTTTATTTTATTATTCAGAAATAGCTGTATAATTTTTTAAGGAGGTGAAGGTTTAAATGTGGATGGTGGCAATAGATTCAGAAAAGTGTAATGGTGCCGGGGAGTGTGCTAATAATTGTCCTGTGGAGGTATTTAAGGTAGAGAATGGCAAATGTGTTATTGCTCAAGGGGACTTATGTGAAGGTTGTGAGACTTGCGTAAGTGTCTGCCCAAGTGGGGCAGTTACTCTCAAAGAGATGTAAGCTTTTCTCAAGTAAAATTGAAGATAAAAAAGGGGGCGGAATTTTCTGTTCCCTTTTTTATTAGCAGGATGCGTTGATAGAGTACTTTTGAGAAGGCAATTAAGATTGCCCCGTCCAATAAGAGGGCAAGTGAAGGTCACCAAAAGGTTCAGAACTGAGGCAGCTTTCCTTGTAAAATATTTACTCTTTTTTAAATTTGTTGGAGAAAATTGCCTTTCTCAGGTCATCAATCTTCTGCTGAACATCATTCAGTTCTTCTCTTAATTTGTTGCCATTGAGTTCAGATATCCTCGTTGCCTTGGTTAAGAGAAAAACCCCAAGCTCTGACACCTTTTCAGGTATGCCGCTGAGACTTGTCTCGCCTTTCATATACTTGCTGCCTCTTGCATTGGCAAGGGATATCAATTCCTTAAGCTTTTCGTCCATGTTGGAGTTTCCTTATTTAGAAGATTATCAGATTTAGTTAAGGTAATGCAATAGGGAAGCCCTTTTTGCTTAAGAGTAAAGCAGATAAGTTTTGACGGCAGCATCATTAACTATTATAATTAAACCCATGGAGAATTTTTTGAGGGTGTTGCTGAATACATTTATTCCTATCTTTGTGGCAATAGATATTTTTGTTGTCCTTCCTATATTTATCTCTATAACAGAGGATATGTCAAAGGCCAGAAGGCTGACAGTGGTCAGAGAATCCATACTCACTGCAGTAGTGGTTAGCCTGGCGTTTGTTGCAGTAGGGGAAGCAATTTTCAGGATACTCAGTATTACGGCCAATGATTTCAAGATTGCCGGGGGGATTATCCTTCTTGTTTTTGCAATCCTCGATGTAGTAAAGCATAGCGAAGAGAGGAGAAGGCCTACCGGCAAGATGGGTGTTGTTCCTATTGGAGTTCCATTGATTGTGGGACCTGCAGTGCTTACTACTCTTTTAGTGCTTGTTGACCATTATGGCATTTTGCCGACGCTAATGGCTCTGGTATTAAACCTGATTATTGTATATCTTTCTTTTATTAATGCTGATGCAATCACAAAATTATTCGGCCGGGGAGGTGTTGCTGCAATATCAAAGATAATGGCCATACTTCTTGCTTCAATAGCTGTAATGATGATACGGTTAGGAGTTACAAACATTATCAAACACTGAAAACATGATTTGCAGGGTATAATATTTTCGCTCATTTTAGGAGGGGAATTTTACTATGCTTTTGGGAATTATAGCTGACACGCATGACAATCTGCCTATGACCAAAAAGGCAGTAGAGCTTTTTAATCGCAGGGATGTTGACTATATGATACATGCAGGGGATTTCATATCACCGTTTACATTGAAACTGTTCAGCGAGCTGAAATGCAGGTATGCAGGGGTATTTGGCAACAATGATGGCGATAAGCTTCTTTTGCAGGAAAGGTCAGGGGGCAGTATCAAAAATCAGCCGCTTATGCTGACACTTGATGGTAAAAAAATAGTAGTCGTTCATGAACATCATGTGGTTAATGCACTTGCAGACAGCGGACATTTTGACGTTGTTATTTACGGTCATACACACGAGCCCCTCGTAAAAAGGGTGAATACCTCGCTGTTAATCAATCCAGGAGAGGTCTGCGGATGGCTCTATGGCAAACCAACAGCGGCTCTTTTAGACCTGAACAAGATGGAGGCAGAGATTATCGAACTTTGACTTTACTCCTTGAAAACAATTGCCTTGATTTTTTCTTTTCTGCCTATGTCTTCAGCCAGTTTTGAAGCCTCTTTCCTGTTTTCGAACTTGCCGATTAAGACTCTGTAAATTATCTCTTTTTCTTTTTGCGCCTTGATTGTAAAGGCATCATAGCCTTTGTCCTTATACTGGTTTGTCAATGCAGCTGCATTAGCCTCGTTTTTAAATGCACCGACCTGAATATGAAAAGCTGCTTTGGCTGACGGCTTAGCCTTAGGTTTGGGGGTAGAGGCAGTAGTTGATGGTTTAACTGCGAGTATCGGTACAGGTGCAGGTTTGTCTACTGGTTTGGCAACAGGCGCCGGAACAGCCTTAGTCTCAAGTACAGGAGCAGCAGGTGTCTGTGCAGGCGCAGGTTTACCCGATTGCTGAGAGGTTTGCTGTTCCTGAGAGGGAGTGGCTTTAGCAGTTTCCTGTTGAACAGGCTGGGCCGGCTTAACAGCAACAGGTGCCTTGGGTTTTAGTCCGGGCAACAGGCCTTTTTTATAAAGTATAATTCCAGATGTGCCAAGTATGATAATGATTACAACGCCGGCAATTATTGGTACTAATAGGCTGTTTCTCATTCCTCTCCTCCTTATGTTTTTTTTCAGCACGTAAGTTCTTTCGCGTTCTCCGCTTATTCCCTCATCAGATTTTTTACCGGGGGTATGTATATAATCAGTTTTTTCTTCTTCTTTTTCTTCTTCTGCATCACTTTTTATCTGTTTGGTCAGAGTTTTATCATCGAAAGAGTCAATATCTTCCTTCATCGTTACCAGGGTCTTATCAGCAAAATCTATCTCTCCCAGTGTCTTTACTGCGGTTCTGTCTGAAAAATCTGCTTCTTCAGAAACCTTCTTTCCAAGGTCAGGCATCACGGGTTGAAACTCCGGCATCTCCTGTCTTTTGACTAAGGTCTCTTCTTCCGGATTGAACCCTGAATCCTCTTCCGCTTCAGATTGCTCAAATTCAGTTACAGGCTGGACGCCGGCAGATTTCATTGAAAGGATATCCCTGGTCTTTGAAACAAGTTCTTCCGGGGTGAAAGGTTTTTTAAGTGAACCAATAATGCCGTATAAGGCACTATAACGCGGGTCTGTAGCTCCTTCAAAGGTTGAAAGTACGACAATGGGAATATTCTTGAGGGATTTCGTACTATGGATTGTCTTGCAGACCTCAAGACCGCTTGTGCCGGTCATTGCAGGATTTACAAATATCAATAAGGGATTAACTTTTTTTGCCATTGTGAGGCCAATGTCCCCGCTTTGGGCTGTGAAAACAAGATAGTCTTCAGATTCAAGGGTTGACACAATCTGCTGTGTCGTCTCTGCGTCGGTATCAATTACAAGGATTGTTTCACCTAACATAATAAATTACTCCTTAATTAAACTTGCTACAGGGTTACCATATTTCTGTCATTCTGGCTTGTCCAGAATCTTTCTTTAAGAAGGATTCCCGACGAGCGGGAATGACAACAAACAACATGCATTCAACTTTAAGATACCCCGTAGCTTGCTGCGGGGTGATTCATTTATAGCGGTTCCCAGTATTTTGCAGGCATATCCTGTGCCAGTTTGAGCGCACCGTTTGAACCTGAAAACAGAGGATCCTCTACACAAGTTACATTGCAGGGGCCGTACTCTTTCAATGCATTCTGCAGATATTCACGTAAGCCCCTGATCAGGCTGCCGCCGCCTGCAAGCACGATATTGTTTTTTATTTTCATCTGGAACTCGGGGTCGAATCTTGCTATCATCTCGGTTGTTGTTTCCACCAGCGCAGGCAGTATGCTTTCACAGGCGCGTTTGACCTCATTTTTAATGTCATGCATAACAGGCTTCCCGTCAACCGGGATTTCCACACGAATATCGTCCGGTATTTCTCTTACAAAACTGTATTGCTCTTTGAACTGGCGGACCATATTTTTGTTGAATTTTGAATTAGGGTATTTCTCGGTCAGATAGCTGTAAAGCTGCTCGTCTATGTAATCCCCGGCAGTCAATATCGTTTTCTGGTCCTCTTCTGATGGTATA
>Ga0265296_1004354_pt1 | contig 12339 bp, 12 predicted proteins | sample MunlanPumphouse1_FD_189073 | JGI IMG/M metagenome (GOLD analysis project Ga0265296, IMG submission 189073) | Groundwater microbial communities from a municipal landfill in Southern Ontario, Canada - Pumphouse #1 | ecosystem: Environmental > Aquatic > Deep subsurface > Groundwater | place... | reverse complement strand
TCTGCCCCGAATCTTGGCGAAAAAACGAATTCTGAAACTTGGCTGGGAGGCAGGGGATCGAACCCCGATTCACGGCTTCAAAGGCCGCTGTCCTACCGTTAGACGACCTCCCAAGAATTACGAATTTAAAACTAACAACTTATTACTACTATTTCAAGCTTTCCACAATCGCAACCTCAAGTGGAATGATGGGAAATTGACTGTATCGCATTTGGCTATAGGCATTAATAATTCGTTTTACAAGCTCAACGTGTAAATCCGTAAAAAGTTTCGCGTGTTCTTCTATTATTTTTATATGGTCTCCCATCAATTCTGTTTTAAACATTGCTTTCATTTCAGGATTATATTTTAAAACCATCACGCGGCGAAGATATTGAATTAAGTCCTTTGTGAATTGGACAAGATTATATCCGCCGTTTTCAATTTCAGAAAGCGCGGAAAGCGTCTCTTTTAATTTTCGCGAAAGCAGAAGTTCGGCGAATCCGGAAAGTTTTGTAAATCCAATTTTCCCAACCATTCCCTCAACCTCTTCAAGTGTAATTTTCTTATCGCCAAACGTAACGAGTTGATCTAAAAGCGATTCGGCGTCCCTAAAACTGCCTTCAGCGGAAGAAGCGATTAATTCTAAGGCGTCAGGAGTAATTATGATCTCCTCTTTTTTTATAATAGAATTTAATTTCTTCACAATCATCTCAAGCGGAGCATATTTGAAATAGAATTGCTGGGTGCGCGAAAGAATTGTCGCGGAAATTTTTTCTGGTTCCGTCGTCGCTAAAATGAAAATGGCGTAACTCGGCGGTTCTTCCAGTGTTTTAAGAAGCGCGTTTGCCGCGTCTTTCGTAAGCTGGTGCGCCTCGTCAATAATAAATACTTTGTGCTTTGAAGAAGCTGGGTAGACACGGATGTTTTCTTTAAGATCGCGAATTTCATCAATGCCGCGGTTTGACGCCGCGTCAATCTCAATCACATCAATGCTGTGTCCTTCATCAATCTCTTTGCAGATTCGGCACTTATTGCATGGCTCTCCCTTCGCGCGAAATTTCTCATCTTTTTGACGCGTTTCGCAGTTTGCGATTTTTGCGATAATACGCGCTAAGGTTGTTTTGCCGGTTCCGCGCGGACCAGCGAAAAGATACGCGTGCGCGAGCTTATTCTGCTTTGCCGCTTCTTTCAAAATATTTACCGTTAGTTCCTGACCCAAGAGATCTACAAAGCTCGCGGGACGGTATTTTCTATATATTGCGAGTGACATATTCGTTTATTTTCCTACAAAAAAGAAAAAAATGATATATTGACAGATATATACAAGTATGCTATCCTAAAAACAGTAATAAATAATTAATTATTTTTAACAATTTGAGGTGAGAAATGACGCCTGAAATAATTGGAAAAATTTCTGGAATCATTGTGATTGTAAGTGTGATTCCGTATTCAATTCGTACATACCAACGGAAAATTTCTCCAAATATTGTAAGTTGGAACCTTTGGTCAATTATTGGTTTAGCGTTGTTGCTCACATATAATAGTTCTGGAGCAAAAGATAATGTGTGGCCGACAGTATTTGGTTTTTTTAATCCAATAATTATAGTTGCAATCTTATTTTTTCGAAATCGAAACTGGGGAAAATTAACAAAAATTGAATATGCATGTCTTTTCATCGGACTAATTTCAATTGTGGTTTGGTCTTATGTAAAAGACATAAGAGAATTAGCCCAATATGCGTTATATATAGCAATTGCCGCTGATTCATGCGCTGCCATTCCAACGCTAATGTTTTTATGGAAGAATCCCAATGAAGACCGACCATTCGCATGGGTATTGTTCGCTATTGGTTATGGATTAGCAATTTTTGCAATAACTGAAAATACGATAGCAAATTATATATTACCTATCTATATGTTTGTCGGCGCGTTTTTAATTTCGTTGCCACTAATTCTTTTTAGGATTAAAAACAGAGTTCCTATAAAAGAATGGATTTAGATTTTTTCAAAAAGACGCTCAATATGGGCGTCTTTATTTTTCTGAATATTTCCCAAAAATTTTCTTTTCATCTTACCAAAATAGATGGACACTATGCTATAGCATAGTGCCATTATTTATTTTTTAGAAAACCATAAGCGTGAGTTAATAAAATTTTTACTTAATATTTTCTCGGACAAATTGCCCGGATTTTTACTTTATATGTAGGTGTTATGATACATCATAACACCCTATATCTTATTTTTTTATTATATATGGTCTATTGCCGGTTATTAATTTAAGATTGTTTTTTTGTTTTAAAATTAAATCATTCAAAATTGATTTTCTTCCGAAAGAGGATCCGCTATTGGCAGAGGCGGAGGCAGAAAAATTCAATTGAAATTCGAAATTCCCGCCCGAACAACTGAATCGTTCAGTTGGGCAGGTAAAATTTGAAATTATTTTCCCCTTTTTCCACTATTCGCATTTTATGCTAAAATAAAAACATAAAAGTGTTGATTGTAATATCCCTTCTGGTTGTTATTACGATATTAGGAATATTGCTTTTCAAAATATCACCAGCACAAAAACAAATAAATAAAACTATGAAAAATAATAACGAAACATTTCAGTTAAAAAGCACCGCATTTAGAGACGGAGAAGACGTTCCAGAAAAATACACCTGCGACGGGGAAGACGTAAATCCGCTTTTGGAAATTAAAAATCCTCCCGCGGGAACAAAAAGTTTCACGCTTATAGTTGACGATCCGGACGCGACTGGCGGGAATGTGTGGGATCATTGGCTTATCTGGAACATTTCTCCAAAAACACAATACATTTCGGAGGATTCCGCGCCATCAGACACCACACAGGGTAAAAATTCTTTTGGAAAACAAAAATACGGGGGACCATGTCCGCCATTCGGACATAACGCGCACCATTATCGTTTCGCTGTTTACGCGTTAGATACCATACTTGATATTCCACAAGAATCTGGAAGCGTAGAACTCAAATCAGCAATTAAAGGACATATTATAGAGGAAGTAACACTTATCGGACTCTACAAAAGGAAAATGTAAATTAAAAGCATAAAGTTTATAAAGTAGAAAGAAATTAGGGAGAGAAAAATCTTAAATTTCTAATGATCAATTATCGTTGAAAATTAAATGAAAATTGTGTCCTCACGGGACATCTACCGTGGGGGGAGAAATTGATAGTTGAAAATTTTATTTATGTTCAAGACACCGAAAAATGACGATAAATACGTGTGGACAACGCATGTCGTTGAAAAGATGCTTTTTTATGGAATATCCGAAGGCAGAATCAAACGCATCATCCGTTTTCCGACACGAATAGAAGAGGGAATAGTTGAAAATACTATTGCCGTTATGCAGCCCGCGAGCACGAGTACAATAAACGGCAAACAAACATGGAAGCAGGAAATATGGGTGATGTATAAACTTGTTTCTCAAAAGAAACAAGTAATTTCCAATGATCAATTTTCAATTTCCAAACAGGAGAAGAAGATTGAGCAGAATTTAGAAGCATTCAGGTCTTCAAACAAGCAAATAAAAATTATTACGGCGTGGAAATATCCCGGCGTAAGTTCAAAAAGAGATCCTATACCGGAAGAAGTATTGGAAGAAATAAAAAATATTTTATAATTAATTTTTAATTTAACTAATCCACAAGCTTCTTATGAGTTGGAGGAAAGAGAGGAGATGGCAAATACAATAAAAAACGCGCCCATTTGGACGCGAAAATTATTTTTTATTTAATTATTGATACGAAAACTTTTATTGAATTTTCATTATCAATCCTCCTCCTGAATGCCCGGACGGAATTTTTATCATAAGTAATAACGACAATAGATTTAAATCTAAAATTTTTTATTACTCTTGCTACTTTCCCCCCCTTTTCTTTTATTGTTTCCCCCAAAGAAAAACTCGCTGACTTGTTTAAACAAGTTTTTGAAAACACCGAATCATGCATTATCTCCCACTCTTTTTGTCCCTTTTGGACAATTTTGCCCCCTACAAAGATGATATGCTTGGAGACCTCATCTTCAAGCAGTGATTTTGAAAAGAAAGCAATTTTTTTCATTGCTTCTATTTCTTTCTCCAGATCTTTTCGTGTGTCAAAAGATGCAAAACATACTATAGCGTCCACTTGAGGGAACGCTTTTTTAGCATTCCCAAATAAAATTGACATCTCATTCATTTTTATTTGGAGCATACTTTTGATAAATTCATTTATTTTCATTTCTTATCTCCTATATAAATTTTTAAAGATCAATATAATTACTTAGTTATATAATAAAGCGTGACGCCAATTTTGTCAACTAAAATGAACGCGAGTTTAAGAAACTAACAATATAATTAACTTACTTTCTTTAAATAGAGAATATTGTTTTTATGATACAATTAAATATATGGATATGATTTCCCATGGTGTTTGGGGAACAACCATCGTCCGCTCACCAAAATTATTAGTACCCGCTTTTATTAGCGGTCTTTTGCCGGATTTAATTTCTACGGTCGCTGGTTTTTTTTATCTACAAATTACTCAAGGTCCAAATTTTGTCTTTGTTTGGAGCGCTCTACCAACTTGGAGTAGGGTTTTATATGGCTATAGTCACGGTCTACTTGGTTTGGCTATTTTTTCCAGTTTAATAATTATTTTTACCCGGCGCTATTGGATCTTAATTTATCCTTATGCCTTTCATATTTTTTTAGATTTATTTACACACAGCGGCGATCCATTTGTTAGTTTATTTTATCCACTGTTGGATTACAACTCACAGCGGCTTTGGGGTTGGAATTGGTTTGAACATCCATTGGCAAGTGTTATCAATTGGACGTTGCTTATAATAATCAATATTGGGTTAATTGTTTATTATCGCCGCAAAAAATTAAAGCTTAACAGCATCCCAAAGTAGAATATTTTTATTCTCCTTCGCCTGAATACCTCGTCGCTGGCGATGAGGATAAAGGGCAAGGAGAACTCTTATGCATTCTTGGAGAAGGAGGGGCGCTTCGGAAAAATTCTGATATCGCGTCGCTTGTGGTGCGGTATCTTCATTAATCCTTTATTTTTTCACTTTCTGCTTTTCACTTTCTGCTTTTTGCTTTCTGCTTTATACTATCGCATATGAAACTTTCCATCGGAATCGTAGGACTTCCAAACGTAGGAAAATCAACGCTTTTTAAAATTCTTACGAAACAGGAGGTTCACATCGCGAATTATCCATTTGCCACGATTAATCCAAATGTTGGCGTCGTTTCTGTTCCGGACGAGCGGATTACAAAACTTGCCGAATTATCACGTTCAAAAAAAACTGTTCCGGCGGTCGTTGAATTCTACGATATCGCGGGACTCGTAAAAGGCGCGAATAAAGGCGAGGGATTGGGAAATCAATTTCTCGCGAATATTCGCGAATGCAAAGCGATTGCGCATCTGGTGCGTTGTTTTGAAAATTCCGAGATTATACACGTTGAGGGCGCGCCAAATCCGCTCCGTGATATTGAGATTATAGAAACAGAACTCGCGTTGAAGGATTTGGAAACAATAGAAAAGAGAATGACAAAACTTGAAGCGGAGGCGCGCGGAGGAGACAAAAGCGCGATAAAAAAACTTGAAACGCTTAAGGTGGTAAAAGAAAAACTTGAAAAAGGCGGACTTGTGTTTGAATTCGCGAATGAAGAAATTATGCAAGAATTGCAACTGCTTTCTTCAAAAAAACAATTATTCCTCTTAAACGGAAAAGAAAGCGACGTAACCGAAGAAATAAAAAAGAAAATAGAAAAATTGGAGGGAAATTATTTTGTCGCTGATCTTGGAACTAACGCGGATATTTCAGGACTCATCAAAAAGGCATATGAGATTTTAAATCTTATAAGTTTCTTTACAACAGGAGAAGATGAGACGCGAAGTTGGACTATACGAAACGGGGCAAAAGCGCCGGAGGCGTCGGGAGCGATTCATACCGATTTTGAAAAAAAATTTATCCGCGCGGAAGTTGTCGGATGGAAAAAATTATTAGAAGCGAGCGGGTGGAATCAAGCAAAACAGAGGGGCTGGCTACGTCTTGAAGGAAAAGATTACATAGTGCAAGATGGCGATGTTATGGTAATAAGACACGGATAGACGGACATTTTCTAAACGGGATTGACAGCAATAGCGCGTGCGCGTATACTTATCCATATAATTAGCAATGAAAGGTCGCGTTTGCTAATAATAGAAAAACGTATGTAAAAAAATATGAAATTACAGCCATTATCAAATCACGTTCTTCTTGAGGTTATTGAGGAGGAGAACAAAACAACAAAGTCGGGTATCGTGCTTCCCGACACGGCGGAAAAAAAGAAGCAGAGCAGGGGGGTAATTATCGCGGTTGGTCCAGGAAAAATGACAGACAGAGGAGAAAAAATTACAATGTCGGTAAAAGTCGGAGAAAAAGTATTATTCAAAGAACCGTGGTCCGAAGACAATAAGATAGAGAATGATGGAAAGAAATATTTTCTTGTTGATGAGGATGATGTGTTGGGAATAATAGAAAGTTAATTTTAAATTCTAAGTTTTGAATTTTTCTTCCTATGGAAGATGTCCTGAAGGGACAAAATCAATTTTGAATGATTAAATTTTTAAGTTAATTAATTTATACATTCATTTAAAATTTAAAATTCGAAATTTGAAATTCAGAAAATGTCTAAACAAATTTTATTTAATGAAGAAGCGCGCGCGGAGATGAAAAAGGGGATTGATATACTCGCCGAGGCGGTAAAAATGACACTCGGTCCGCGCGGACGGGCGGTTGTGATAGAAAAAGGATATGGATCGCCACAGATTACGTTTGACGGCGTGACGGTCGCGAAAGAGATTGAACTTGAAGGAAAATATGAAAATCTTGGCGCGGAGTTCATTAAGCAAGCGGCGGACAAAACCGATAACAGCGTTGGAGATGGAACAACCACGTCTGTGGTTCTTGCGCACGCTATGATTGACGCGGGAGAGAAGATGATAAATGAAAAGGGTTTCAATGTTATTCAACTCGCCGAAGAAATTAGATTAGGCAGTGAGACGATTATTAAGGCGCTTGAGGATCAAAAAGAAATTATTAACGATAATAAGAAGATTCAGGAAGTCGCGACACTTTCCTCAAAAGATGAACACATTGGTAAACTTATCGCGGAAGTAATGGAAAAAGTTGGTCTGGAAGGGGTTGTAACTATTGAGGATTCAAATACGCTCGGCAATTCATATGAAATGGTTAAAGGTATGCAATTTGACCGCGGATATATTTCTCCATATATGGTAACAAATCAGGAGCGCATGGAATCAGAACTTGAAAATCCATACATTTTAATTACAGACAAAAAAATCTCATCAATTCAGGAGCTTTTACCGTTACTTGAAAAAATTGTAGCGAGTGGGAAGAAAGAACTTGTTATTATTGCCGATGAGGTTGAGGGTGAGGCGCTCGCGACGCTTGTGATAAATAAAATTCGTGGAATATTCAGCGTACTTGCCGTTAAGACACCTGGGTTTGGCGACAGGAAAAAGGAAATGCTTCAGGACATAGCGATTATAACTGGCGCGGAAATGGTTTCTGACGATTTAGGAAAAAAACTTGAAAATGTTGAATTGTCCGATCTTGGGCACGCGAATCGTGTTGTTTCAACAAAAGATGACACTACGATTATTGGGGGGAAGGGCGATAAAAAATATATTGACGAACGCATCGCTCAACTCAAAACATTTATCAAAAAGACCGATTCTGACTTTGATAAGGAAAAATTGCAAGAGCGTCTCGGAAAACTTTCTGGCGGGGTGGCCGTTGTTAAAGTTGGCGCGCCGACTGAATCAGCCCAAAAAGAATTGAAACAGCGCGTAGAAGACGCGGTTTCCGCGACGCGCGCGGCTATGGAAGATGGTATTGTTCCCGGGGGAGGCATTGCGCTTTTGAACGTAGAGATGAATATGGAGGTGAAAAAAGATATGTCGCCGATTGCGCGGGCAGTGCATGTGATTTTGATGCGCGCCGTTGAAGCGCCGATTACCGCGATTATTATAAACAGCGGGGAGAATGCCTCAAAAATTTTAGAAGAATTAAAAAACAGAAAACCAAATGAGAATTGGAAAGGATTCAACGCGATGACAAATGAAATAAGCGATTTGAAATCAGCCGGTATTATTGATCCATTGAAGGTTACGAAAACGGCGTTTATGAACGCGGTGTCTGTCGCGAGCAATTATCTTACGATTGGCGCGGCAATCACGGAAATCCCAGAAAAGAAAAATGAAAAGCAAGATATGACGGGAGGGATGGGAGGATATTAGTTCAAGAAAAATCATAAATGATCTCCTCTCCGCGGTAATTGTGGGGAGGATATCATTAGACCCACTGCGTAAAGATTTTTCCTGTTAAAACTTCATAATTTCGACTACGACTTTGTGAAAATCTTTCAGAAGATACGTTGTATATGCTTCAAAATTTTCACTTCGTCTCGTCAGAAATTCTGAAGTTTTACCGACGGGAAATCTTTATGCAGTGGGTCTATTTTATCTTTTGCTAATTTCTGCTACAATAATATGCGAAAGGTCAAATAAAAATAAAAAATATGGATATATTAATTATTGTATTAGCGGTTTTACTTCTCGCGAGCGGACTTTTTAGCGTCGTTTCGTGGTCTTTTAACATTCCAGCGATCGTAGCGCTTGTCATATTGTGGTTTATAGTGATTTACAACGCTCTTATACGTTTGGTGAATAGAACAAAAGAGGCGTGGGCGGATATTGATGTGCAATTGAAACGCAGGCATGATCTTATTCCAAATCTTGTTGAAACGGTAAAAGGATACGCGACACATGAGACGCAAACATTTCAGGCCGTCACAGACGCGCGCGCAAAAGCGCTAAACGCGCAATCAATTGATGATAAAGGAAAAGCGGAAAATATATTAAGTTCCGCTTTGAAAAGCGTTTTTGCGGTTGCGGAGGCGTATCCACAGCTTCGCGCGGTTGAAAGTTTCACTCAATTACAAAGTGAACTCTCTGACACCGAAAACAAGATTCAGGCGGCGCGCAGGTTTTACAACGGAAACGTAAGGGATCTAAATACGAAGGTTGAGATTTTTCCGTCAAATATTATCGCGGGCATATTCAAATTTAAAAAACAGGAATTTTTTGAACTTGAAGAGGGAAGCGTGGAAAAAGAGCCGATACACGTTTCATTTTAAAACGAAACGTAATATCAAATTTCAAAAAATAAATTTTAGTGTTTTGTAGAGAATATAATCCATTTTTTACATTTGTAATTTATCATTTGGATTTTTAACTCGTGGCCACTATCTATACATACAAAGACAGGAATATAAGAAGAACGTACGCGTTATTCTCTGTGTTTTTTGTTGTTGTAATTGGGATAGGATGGATATTTTCTGAAATATATAATGATTTCGGCATTTTGGTATTCGCGGTTATTTTTTCCTCTGTAATGAGCATTATAAGTTATTGGTATTCGGACAAGATAGTGCTTCGTATGGCAAACGCGCATCCGGTAGAAAAAGAACAAGCGCGTGATTTGTACAACGTAGTTGAAAATCTTTCAATTACAGCGGGTCTTCCGATGCCAAGAATATATGTCGTTGATGATCCGGCGCCGAACGCGTTTGCGACGGGCAGAAATCCAGAACACTCCGTTGTCGCGGTAACCACGGGTCTTCTTACAAAACTCAACAAAACCGAACTGGAAGGAGTACTTGCTCACGAACTTTCTCACATTGGAAACAGGGATATGCTTGTTTCAACAGTTGCTGTTGTGCTTGTAGGTTTTATTTCACTTCTCTCCGATATGTTTATGCGTTCCATATTTTTTGGGCGCGGCAATCGTGACAGAGAGGGCGGAAATGGAGGAAACGCGCTCTTTTTTGTGGGAATAGCGCTCTCAATTCTCGCGCCAATCGCTGGAGTCCTAATGCAACTCGCAATTTCAAGAAAACGTGAATATTTAGCAGATCAGTCGGGCGCGCTTCTCACGCGTTATCCGGAGGGTCTCGCCGCCGCGCTTCAAAAAATTTCACAAGATCCAACGCAATTGCGCGTCGCGAAAAGCACCACCGCTCATTTGTGGATTGAAGATCCATACAATAAACCAGAAGGCAAAACCCCATTTCTACGGAGAATTTTTATGACTCATCCGCCAATTGAAGAACGAATAAAAGCGTTAAGAGACATGCAAAGTTAAAATATTTATCCGCGTCACATTTTCTTTCGCCAGAAACAAATTAGAAAATCGGTGATGTTTGATAATTTTTTTGGTATGGAGAGGTCGCATAGTGGTCTAGTGCGCCGCCTTGGAAAGGCGGTATACTCGAAAGGGTATCGAGGGTTCAAATCCCTCTCTCTCCGCAGAAAGAAACTTCCGAATCCGAAAGGTGGGAAGAAGCCCGCGCCGAAGGCGCGGGAGTGGGCAAAAGAGCCCGTCGCTCCGCGACGAATTGGGACGGGACGGGTGCGGCGAAATGGGCGGATTTGTCACGAACCAAGGGGTTCGTTCCGATTTTTTGGACGAACGATTTGATTTGGTACAAATCAGAGGAGGAGGACAAAAAATTGGCTTGTTTCGTATCTAAAATCCATTCCCGCAAGGGTTCGACCCAATTGTTTCTCCCGCGTTCAAAATCTTTCATTTGCTCCTTCAAAGCGGCGAGAGAGCGCATGAGAATATCCTTTCGTTTTAGATAAACCTCTTTTGGTACATCGCCATCGAGATATGCCGAGAGCAGTTTTTCCATGCGCTCCTCGTTCGCTTTGATATTATCGGAAAGATTTTGAACCTCGCTTTGCGACGCTCCAATTTCCTCGCGCTCCCATATTTTCACTTTGTCCAACATCCAGCTTGTGTAGCGATCGCAAAGCGAGATTGTTTGAAGCCGTGCACAGATTTGCCGCGTAAGCTCGCTTTCTTGCAAATACGCTTGCGAACAGTGGTCGCGCTTTTTCGAGCACCGATAATACCGATAACGACCACCAGATTTTCCAGTAGCCCACTGGGCGGAAATCATACTGCCACACTCGGCGCATCGAAAAAGTCCAGTGAAAGGAAAATCATGCTTGATTTTCCTTTTGCGCGGCCGTTCTTTCGTTTGCAATACTTTCTGCACGGCTTCGAACAATGCGGGAGTTACAATTGGCTCAAAGTTTCCATCAAACCATTCATCACCATGTTTGACGAAGCCGAGATACGCGCGATGTGTAAGAAGTCGTTTGATGGAAACTTTGGCAAGTGGCGTTCCGTTCCGAGTCACCACATTCAAGTCCGCCAAAAATTGCGCGAGCGAAACAAAAGTATGCGACCCTTTGGCGTATTCTTGAAACGCTAAAGTAACCACGCGAGCATTTGTCGGATGAGGTTCAATATTTCTTACCTTCGGATTATTTGTGTAGCCAAAGGGAGCTAAATTCAACCATTCGCCTCGTCGCAATTTTTGGCGGACGCCACGTTTTATATTTTCGCTCAAATTGTCTGAATAATATTTAGATTGCCCGAACGCCACTTGCAACATAAAGAGCCCTTGCGGGGTCGGTTCAAACCAAAATGTCGGAAAGCGCAAAGACACAACCTTGCGAGTGTCTACGGCGTAGATAACCCTGCCACCGTCAATACTATTACGCGCGAGGCGATCGGGATGCCACGCCAATATGCCGACACCATCCAGTTTTTCAATTTTCGCGAACATTTCGCCGAACACCTCGCGCCCCGGTGTCTTTGCGCTTTTCGACTCTTGAAATTCCTCAAGAATTTCAAGATTTTCTTTACGCGCCAATTCTCGCAATTCAAAAAGCTGTGCCTCGATGGACATCACTTGTCGGTCGTCATCTTCGGTACTCTTGCGAGCGTATAGAAAATATTTTGGTTTGATATTCATATTGCTTTTAGATACGAAACAAGAGACAAATCCGCCCATTTCGCCGCACCCGTCCCGTCCCAATTCGTCGCGGAGCGACGGGCTCTTTTGCCCACTCCCGCGCCTTCGGCGCGGGCTTCTTCCCACCTTTCGGATTCGGAAGTTTCTTTCTGCGGTGATGTATTAACCTTTGCGCGAACCCACTTCGCACGCGCGGAGCGCGTGGTGACTTGAAACTGCATTGTACGCTCCGATTGCGTGGAAATGCGAACCAATGCGCCTCGGACACGCTCGCGGACTCGCGTGTGCAAAAACCAAAAAATTTCCTTGCATTTTTCTCGCGTCTCCTCCCCCCACCCAGTATGAGAGAATACTGGTTCTTTTGTATTAGAGTGTAGAGATGAGATTTGGCATTGCATACCCGCACCCTGTCGCTCGCTTTTTGCGAAAACGACTCACGGAGGATTGCATC
>Ga0265296_1004352_pt1 | contig 12342 bp, 6 predicted proteins | sample MunlanPumphouse1_FD_189073 | JGI IMG/M metagenome (GOLD analysis project Ga0265296, IMG submission 189073) | Groundwater microbial communities from a municipal landfill in Southern Ontario, Canada - Pumphouse #1 | ecosystem: Environmental > Aquatic > Deep subsurface > Groundwater | place: Canada... | reverse complement strand
CCTCCATGCAAATATAGATCACGAAAGAATCGAGTTCTTCATAGTTTTTTCTCAAAGGCTGTGCCAATTCAAGAAGGTTTGTAGTGAAATATGGACAGGTAACCAGGTTGACTGTTTCGTTGAGCCGTTGCTTGTAGTTGGTTTTATATTCAGAATAATGATTAAAGTCGATAGCAGCCAGCGCAAGCTGAGTATGCAGATCCCGCCCTTTGCCATCAGCATCCACCCTGTCCCAGTCATAGATCCGGTAAGTGGCATCGGAAGTCTGCTGGATTTCAGTCAGCAATACACCTGGCCCGAGGGCATGGATCCGGCCGGCCGGCATAAAAAAGACGTCCCCGGCATTGACCTTCTCAAAATTCAGGATATCGGGTAAAGATTTATTTTGGAGATGTTCAAGATATTGTTTTTGCGTGACTTTTTTATTGAAACCGCTGATCAATTGGGCGCCTTTGTCAGCATCGATCACATACCACATTTCGGTCTTGCCGTTGGTCTGGTTTCTTTTCCTGGCAAGGTCATCACCGGGATGAACCTGGATGGACAGCCATTCGCGGGCATCGATAAACTTGATGAGCAGGGGGAAAACGTCACCTGAAGTCTCAAAGACTTTTCCACCGACCAGGTCATCCATATAAATTTCGACCAGTTCATTGAGCTCATTTCCGACGAGGAATCCATTGCTAACGGTCGTTTGCTTCCCTTCGTATCCTGACAAAATCCAGGCCTCCGCACATCGGTCCATGGGAGCAAAATCCAATCCCATACGGGTACGGATTTTATCCCCCCCCCAAACGCGGTCGTCAAATACAGGCGTGAATTTCAGCGGATAAAGCTTGTCCATCTTTCGGAAATGAGAGGCCAAAAATAAGGTTTTTTGTTTTAGTTATTTGGATTTTTGAATAGTTAGAACGGGTTTAAATTGAAGCCCGTGCAAGTTGAAAAACACAAATAGATAAGATAAAAACATAAAGAAAAATTATCTTTGAGAATCCTTAGTTATAAGCCATTTACTATAATGCCAACAAAATTTTTCACCAATCAGGACGATAACAGCCTTCTGAAAAAATTTGAAGGAGTTTTTGCCAATATTGACAGCATCCGGCATTTTGATGCATTGGTCGGATATTTCAGAACATCGGGTTATTTTAAAGTAAGAAAATTCCTGGATAAAATTCCCAGAATAAGAATTCTGGCAGGTATTAATGTAGACCAGCTTATTAAGAAGTATCACGACAGAGGCCAGCTTTATCTGGATAATCCGCAAGAAACCATAGGATCATTTTTGGAGGAAATCATTAAAAATATTCAAGAGGCAGATTATGATGAAGAAACTGAAAATGGTATCATTCAGTTCATTAATGATTTGATTGATGGCAAAATTGAACTAAGGGCTCACCCTAAAAGGAAAATTCATGCAAAGGTTTATATTTTCCGTTCAGCTTCTTTTAATGAATATGCTCCATGCGAAGTGATCACAGGTTCATCAAATTTAACCGATGCTGGACTGGGCGCAAATGCAGAATCTAATTATGAATTTAATGTTAGTCTTCGTGAATATGAAGATGTAAAATTCGCAACCGAAGAATTTGAAAAATTATGGGCAGAGTCTGTCCCAATCCTTCAAGCAGAAGCAGAAAGCATCAGAAACGGAACCTATCTCAAAGACGATTTTACTCCCTTTGAACTTTATATCAAAATGCTCATTGAGTATTTCGGAAAACGGGTTGATTATGATCCTTACAATATTGACCTTCTGTTACCACCTAAATATTTCAGGTTAAAATACCAGTCTGATGCAGCAAACCAGGGATATGCCATTATGATGAAACATCATGGCTTTATCCTTGCTGATGTGGTAGGGTTGGGTAAAACCATCATCGCCTGCATGATTATTAAAAAATTCATCTATGAAAATGGCACGCACACAAAAGTTCTTGTGGTTGTTCCTCCTGCCATAGAAGATAATTGGCGCAGAACGGTAAAAGATTTTGAACTGGATAACCATTTTCGATTTATAACACTTGGAAGTCTTCATAAAATTCTCGATAGAAATAATTACCATCATCCGAATCCTGAAGATATTGACATGATCGTAGTTGATGAATCGCATAAATTCAGGAATGATTACACAGATATGTATCTGGCATTACAGGAGATCTGTAAGATGCCGCGTAAAAGGCCATCGGAAATCGGTGACTCACGGAAGAAGGTCATTCTGGTCTCTGCGACGCCTTTAAACAACAGGCCTCAGGACATTGAAAACCAGCTTTATCTCTTTCAGGATAAAAGAAACTCCACCCTGGAAAGCATCTCAAACCTACAGGAATATTTTAAACCGATAAATGATCAGTATCAAAAACTGGCTTCCGAGAAAAAACTTAACATTAAAAAACTCAAGGCCCTGTTTCAAAAATTGCGTGATGATGTCGTAGAACTCTTGGTGATCAGGCGAACACGAACTGATATCGAAAACAACAAGGAATACCTGGATGATTTAAAAGCACAAGGTATAGTCTTTCCTAAAGTAAGTGATCCCATCTCTTTATTTTATGAATTGGATGGAAAACTAAGTGAGTTGTTTTACGAGACTGTTTCGCTGATTACCAGCATGGATGAAGAAGGTAATAAAATTGACGGTTTAGGTTATTATCGTTATCGGGCAATTGAATTTTTAATCAAAGAAGAAGACAAGAAGATTTATGGCAACGTAGTATCAATAGCAGGCCGATTATCTGCGATCATGAGAACCCTTTTGGTTAAACGCCTGGAGAGCAGTTTTTATGCTTTCACCCAATCACTGATTCGCCTTCAAAAAGCCATAGATAATATGATCCAGATGTTTGAGGGCGATAGGATTTTTATAGCTCCTGACCTGGATATCAACGCACTTTTGGAAGATGGATTAAGTTATGACCAGATTGAGGCTAAGATCAATGAAAAAGGCGGGAATAATAAAGAATATAATAGTGATGCATTTGACAATCGATTCTTAAATCTCCTTAAAAAAGATAAAGATAAGGTCGATGATCTGGTCAGCCGTTGGAAAAAAGTAAAAAAAGACCCGAAATTATTAGAGTTTGCCGAACAGATTCAACATGAGTTTTTTCAAACAAAGAAAAACATTAGTGGTAAACTGGTGATCTTTTCAGAATCTAAGGAAACAGCAGAGGAATTATCAACCAAGCTGGCAACAATCACGAAAAAGAATATCTTGACCATAAGTTCTGAAAATCGAAAAACATTGGAAAATACTATCAGGGGAAATTTCGACGCTAACCTTGAGGAAGAAAAATGGGCCGGTGATTATGATATCCTTATTACAACCGAGGTTTTGGCCGAAGGTATCAATTTACATCGCAGCAACATGGTCGTAAATTATGATGTTCCTTGGAACTCAACACGATTGATGCAACGCATCGGCCGTATAAACAGAATCGGTACAAGGGCTGAAAATATTTATGTTTATAACTTTTATCCTTCGGCCCAAGGTGATTCGCAAATTCATCTGGTTAATAATGCATTAAGGAAACTTCAGGCATTTCATACTGCTTTCGGTGAAGATAACAAGATTTTCTCCCTTCTGGAAGAAAAAGGGGAAGGCGCCCTTTTCGGAAATAAAATCCAGAAAGAAGAAAGCGAGATTCTAAAATATCTTATTGAAATAAGGGATTTTAGGAAAAAGCATCCGAAACTTTATCATGAAATTGCCAAAATACCTAATAAGGCAAGATGCGGAAGAAAGATTACTGAAGGACGACAATTAAGTTTACCTAGTATTGAAATGGGAGAGTTTCATTATCCGCTTCAACATACTTCTCTTACTTATTTGAAAAGTGAAAACCATCCCGGTATATTTTGTTTGATTACACCCGAGTTGAATGTCATTGAAATGAATTTTCTCCAGGCTGTTAGGCTTTTTAGGGCATTGGAAGATGAAAAACCGGTCAGTCGACACGAATTCCATCATAAACAAACATTAGCAGGACTTGAGTTTTTTAAGTCTGAAAAAAACCAGGAAAACCTGCAGTCTATATCAAGGAGAAGTTTAAGTCCTGCAGAAAATAAAGCCATAACCAATCTGAATTCATTGGTTAAAATTGCTCCCACCGAACAAAAAAGAAATACTTTGCTCAGGGCAATTGACATTATCAAAAAGGGAACTTTTACCTCGAAAGGTCTTCCAAAATCTATCAACGACTATTTTACTTCCCATGCGATATTGCTCAAAGATCCGAATAAGTTCGTTGATCAACTTTTTATTAAAGTGTTGGACCGGTACGATCTTTCGCCTGGTTCCGAAGAATCTTTGAAAAATGATAATTTGTCCAGAGGAATAATAAATCCTCAAATTGTTTTAACGGAAAGTTTCAGTTAATCATGAATTTGTTTAAATAACTGATTATAATTAAGTCGAATTCGAGGGAATTAGAAAGAAATATCTAAATCTGACTAAATTATGGGACGGGGTGACAAAAAAACCATTTTAGTAAAAGGATCTGAAATTACTATCATTGAGTTCAATAAGAATGACTACATTTCTTTGACGGACATGATCAGGAGTTTTGGGGATGAGACAATTATCAAAAATTGGCTTCGGAACAGGAATACTGTAGAATTTTTAGGAATCTGGGAGTTGATCAATAATCCGGATTTTAATTTGGTCGAATTCGACCTAATTAGAAATCAAACTGGCCTGAATACTTTCGTGCTTTCTGCTAAAAAATGGATTGCAAAGACTAATGCCAGGGGGATTATTGCCAGCGCAGGCCGCTATGGCGGAACCTTTGCTCACAAAGACATTGCCTTTGAATTTGGCTCCTGGCTGAGCCCGGAATTTAAACTTTACCTTCTGAAAGAGTTCCAGCGGCTAAAAGATGAAGAAAATCAACGTTTATCATTGAAATGGAATCTGCACAGGACTTTGTCGAAAATCAATTACCGGATTCATACCGATGCAGTAAAGGAAAACATTATCCCATCCACTGTTACAAAAGAGCAGGCTGCATTTATTTATGCAAATGAAGCGGATTTGCTTAATGTAGCCATATTTGGGAAAACTGCCCAGCATTGGAGACGGGAATCCTCATATTAAAAAGTTGAACAAAAAGAGTCAGAAAGATAATTATGGCAGCAAATAGATTGCAATTACAGGCCGCATTACATAATACATACGACAGGCTTCTGTTTGCAAAGGAAGTGCTGAGCCCGGTTTTTGGGTCCGGCTTTTCGTTGAGTTCAGGATTGGTTGCAGCTCCAATTATTCCTAATCAATCGGAATCCGCCGTTATTGATAAGGTTTGGATTTATGGTAATATCCGGTTGGAAGATGGCACGGAAATCACCTGTTATGAAATCCGATTGCAACCTACTGTCAGGATCGAACGCAGCAGAGTAGCTATACAACATTATGTCCGCAAGTTGCTCATGGCCGGGCAGGCGGCTTTGATCAACTTTATTGCTCCTTCAAATCAAAATACCTGGCGTTTGACCCTTGTCGCAAAAGATAGCGAGCTGACCGAACAGGGTGTGAAAGAAAAAGCCACGCACGCCAAACGATACACCTTCCTGTTAGGACCTTTGGAGACCTGCAAAACCGCTGCCGAACGCTTTGAAACGCTGAGTACCGAAAGAACTATTGATTTTGAATCACTGGTTAAAGCTTTCTCGGTTGAAAAAATGAGCAAAGAGTTTTTTAATGAGTATAAATTGCATTATGAACGATTTGTGTACGACCTTATTAGTTCTAATTCAAAGAAATCTGCTTTTAAGAATGAAAAAGCCATTCGGGACTTTACTAAAAAACTTTTGGGCCGAATCGTTTTCATTTATTTTGTGCAAAAGAAAGGTTGGATGGGTGCAACTTCACAGGAATATACTGATGGTAATTCTGACTTTATGATGAATTTATTCAAATCTTCAGGAGGAAATCAGACTTTTTATCCTGTTTGGTTAACGAAATTGTTTTTTGAAACTCTTAATAATGAAGAGGAAAAACGAAAAGATGGTGATTTTACCATGCCAGATGGTAAAACGGTAAAAATTCCTTATCTCAATGGTGGTTTATTCGATGCAGATGAATATGACAAGAATTGGGTGATCTTTAAATCTGAATTGTTTCATAATCCGAATAATGATGATGACCCGAAATACCGCGGATTCCTCGATTTTCTGAATGCTTTTAACTTCACCGTTAATGAAGACAGTCCAGACGACCATACGGTGGCCGTTGATCCTGAAATGCTTGGGCACATCTTCGAAAACCTGCTGGAAGACAATAAAGACAAAGGAGCGTTTTATACACCGAAGGAGATTGTACATTACATGTGCCAGGAAAGCCTGATCGAATACCTGGCAACTCACCTTGCAAGGGATTATACGGTTTATAAAGCCATTGGCGATGACCAGTTTGAACTGTTTGGCGCTGAATCGACTACCGTTCAGCTTAAAATGATCGAACGGTTGGGTGAAAAGGCTCTGAACCGCGAAGATGTTGACTGGCTGGTGAAGCAAAAAGATATCAGCAACCTCAAGCAGCAACAAATAAAACGCGTTGATGAACTTCTCGATTCAGTGAAGATTTGCGATCCGGCAATCGGTTCCGGCGCATTTCCCATGGGATTGCTCCAGGAAATATTCGGCATAAAGGAAGTGATTGCCTATACTGCCGGCGCTATATGGAACCCGGCCGAGGTGAAGCTCAACATCATTCAGAATTCCATTTATGGGGTGGATATTGAAAAAGGCGCTGTGGATATCGCCCGGCTGCGTTTCTGGCTAAGTTTGGTTGTTGATGAAGACAAACCCAAAGCCTTGCCCAATCTAGATTACAAAATTGTAGAGGGCGACAGCCTTGTTAGCAAGTTCGACGGAGAAATCGTGGAGATTGACTGGGACCGGAAAAGTAGCGTGGGTAAAGCCGATGAATACGTGAATAACGTGCAACGCCTTCTAGTTGAGGTAGCTGAAAAACAAAAGACATATTTTAAGCCCGAAACCAAAAACAAGAAAAAACTTACTTCCGAAATACGCAATCTGAAACTGGAGCTGTTGATTAACCAGTTTTCTTTTAACAAAGAACAATTCAAAGGCAAAACAGAGCACAAGGGTGGTTTTATGCCTTCAGCTAAAGACATCAAACACAATTCTGAAAGGGAATTGAAAATTGCCGTTTTTGATAAGCTCATTTCCAGACTAAAGGCTCTTCAAAAGGATCTAGATGCTTCTTTCAACCACTTCGATTGGAAGCTCGATTTTCCCGAAGTTCTTAATCCTTATTTGATGGATGGTAATTGTGGATTTGATATTGTGATTGCAAATCCCCCCTATGTGGGACAAAAAGGACATAAGGAATTATTTGAACCACTTATCAATGATCCAAACTTTGAAAAAAAGATGGATTATTGGTATTTCTTCCTTCATAAATCTCATACACTCTCAAAACAATCCGGTGTAAATACTTTCATTACACCTAATTACTGGATAACTACACAGGGAGGAAAAAAGCTAAGAAATAGAATAGTTATGAATTACTCTATTGTTGAGTATATCAATTTTAATGAAAATGCGATTTTTGAGGCAGGAGTGCATACAAATATTTTTTTGCTTAAAAAGGATGAAACACCAAATCCCAAAATAAAATGTACTATTTATCAAAATAAGTATTCGGAAAATATATTTAGTTTCAGAAATTTGGAATTGAATTTTTATGCTGACCAAAGCATTATATTAAATTCATGGACTGGTTTTGTTCATTTTTTACCAGCAGAAATCTCAAATATTATCAATCAACTTTATGAAAATTGCGAGAAACTTTCTGACAATGAATCAGAAGGTGAAAAGAAACATGGAGTTGTTTCAGGAAAAAAAGTTACTAACGGGATATGCAATATTAATCAGGGATTACTAACTGGTAAAGACCGCTATATAGATAAAGAAAAGGGTATAAATTCTGGAGTATTTATACTCACAAGTCAAGAAATTTCAGATCTGAATTTGACAAAAAACGAACTTAATTATATTAAGCCATTTTTTAAAAACTCTGATATTAGAAAATACAAAGTTGAAACAAATCCAAGACACTTCTTTCTCCATATAAATAAGATTGAAAATGAAATGGATTTAGTAAAATTGAAAAATATCTATAATCATTTAAGCTCGTTCAAAGAAATTCTAATGCAAAGGTCTATTAATGGAGTATTAGAATCTGCTTACCAAAAAGGTAAATGGTGGGCACTAACAACTGACAGACCAAATATTAATTTTGGTTCAGAAAAAATATTATGCCCTCAGAGAAGTAATACAAATATGTTCGGGTATTCAAATGAAGAATGGTATGCGGCTTCAGATGTATTTTATATTACTTCAAATAGAACCGCATTCGATTTAAAATACATCCTTTCAATCCTTACCAGTAGAATTACATTTTTTTGGTTATACTATATGGGGAAAAGAAAAGGAGAAGCATTAGAACTAACACTTGAACCTTTACAATTCATACCAATAAAGAAGATTACAACTAAAGAACAAACTCCATTTATAATCATTTCGGACTACATTCTTTACTTAAAAGATAAGACTCACAATAATGTCACCGACCAATTCATGCCTAATTATTTCGAGCAAATCATAGACGGTATGGTGTATGAACTGTATTTCCCTGAGTTATTAAAAAAACACAACCGGGAAATCATTAAACATTTAGGCGAAATACCTGAAATTACTGACAGCATGAACGATGAAAAAAAGATGGAAATCATCAGAGTGGTATATAGTCGTTTATACAATGAGGATCATCCGGTAAGGGTAAATTTAGACAAGATGAAGGAAGAGATTGAGGAAATCAGGATTATTGAAGGATTGGATTAATAACTGTATTTCAATTATTTAAAATTGTAATTCTTTTAACATCATGGTCACCTTCAAAATCGATACAAAGGAATTCAAATCTACCCTGAAGAAGATGCAGGTAGCATTTCCGGGCAGGAGCAGGGCTGTCAGAAAGGCTGCATTTTGTGAAATCACGCTGAAATCCAATAAGTTAGAGCTGATAGTCCCCGGAATATTGTACACCATTCCGGCAATAACCAGCGGTACGGCAAAAATTGTAGTACCCTTTTTTCATCTGATCACCCTGGTCAATAGTTATAACAATGATTTTTTAGAATTTAGTATAGTGCCAGGTGAACTCAATATTGATAACTTTTCGCTGGGAGTAAAAACTACTTTCTTTGAAGATGATTCCATTTTGCGGAGCATTCACTTGCCCATGAATTATTCAGATGTGGATATTCTCCGATTGCTGGCTAAAGGATATACCCAAGAAGAGCTAGATTTCAACCGAATTTCACCAGCTATTGATAAAGCTAGAAAATCCTTGATTTCCAATATTAAAGCTGCCATGAAAATTCTTCAACCATACGGAGTCACGCAAGAAGATTTAAAGGAATTAGTGACGCGGCGTCTTGGGGTTGATTTGCTCATAGAGGAATGAACTTGGGCTTCTATCTTTCAGGAGCATCAAATGCCCTCGATGATAAAACGAGGGCGAAAACATTGCAAATTTGCCCTCGTAAATAAACTGAAATATGAAATCTATCTGTGTATTTTGCGGTTCGAGCATGGGCAACAAGCCGGAGTATAAATCAGGAGCTAATGAACTGGGAAAGGAATTATTACTGAGAAATATCACATTGATTTACGGCGGTGCAAATGTCGGCCTGATGAAGGTTTTGGCTGATACCGTCCTGGCCGGCGGGGGTGAAGTAATTGGCATCATGCCAAGGAGGCTGGTGGAAAACGAAGTGGCCCACCAGGGCCTTACGAAGATGCATATCGTGGAAAGCATGAGCGAACGGAAAACCTTAATGGTTGAACTGTCTGATGCGTTTATCGCCATGCCGGGCGGATTCGGCACCTTTGACGAACTGGCCGAAGTGATTACTTACAACCAACTGCGACTTACCGATAAGCCCATCGGTATTCTTAACCTTAAGCATTATTTCGACCACTTGCTGAATTTTTTTACTCATACAGCCGATGAGGGTTTCCTTCGTCATGAGCACCGGAATAACCTGATAGTGGACGAAAATCCTGAAGAATTGTTAAGGAAGATGTCGCTCTACCAGCCGGTATCCATAGAGAAATGGATCAGGGATATCAAAGAAGAAAGTAAATAGTCGCTTTGTTTTTTTCAGCATATTGGAATTGTTTAACTTAGCCATGTTTTAAAACACTTTTCCCATGCATCCCGCATCTTATTCAGTTCAACTTCAGGAAAATAAGGTAAAATGTACCCTTTGTCCGCATTTATGTATGCTGGCCGAGGGAAAGACAGGGATATGCCGCGTAAGGAAGAACGAAGGCGGGACGCTGGTGACCGAAACTTATGGCAAAGCGTGTTGTCTTCGGTTTGATCCGATCGAAAAAAAACCTTTGTATCATTTTTACCCGGGAAGCATGATCCTTTCGGTTGGATCAGTGGGCTGCAACCTTCGGTGCAAGTTTTGCCAGAACTGGGAGATTTCGCAGACCTGTGCCGAAGATTACCCTTATCTCAAGCCGGTTACTGTTGAAGAACTCATCCACATGGCTAAAGAACGCCAGGACAATATCGGGATAGCTTATACCTACAATGAGCCCATTGTCTGGTTCGAGTTCATGCTTGATATCGCCAGGAAATCCAAAGAAGCTGGTTTACGCAATGTGATGGTCTCGAATGGTTATATCAACGCCAGCCCGTTAACTGAGCTCCTGGATTATATGGATGCTTTCAATATCGACCTGAAGGCTTTTACGGATGATTTTTACAAACGGGTAACTTCCGCCCGGCTTCAGCCGGTCAAAGATTCCATTCTCATGATCAAAAAGTACGGCCGCCACCTTGAGCTGACCCACCTGGTGATAACCGGTTTGAATGACCAGGAAGAACAGTTCGAGGAGATGGTTAAATGGATTGGCGGGGAACTTGGTCCGGAAACCCCACTGCATCTTTCGCGTTATTTTCCGAATTTTGAGATGGAGAATAAGGCTACCCCGCTCCCGAAATTGCTGCAGTTGTATGAACTTGCCACTCATTATCTCCATTATGTTTACCTTGGCAATGTAGCTGCCGACGAAGGCCGCATCACCACCTGCCCGGATTGCGGGGCACACCTTATCGACCGCATCGGTTATTCGACTTATAAAAAAGGGCTGGATGCTAAAGGAAAATGCAAGAAGTGCGGGAGGAGTGTCATTGCCTTTATTTAGAGGTCATTAGTCATTGGTCATTGGTAGCTGCCAGCTGCCAACTGTCAACTGCCAACTGTCAACTGCCAACTTCTTAACTATAAAGAAACCGCTTGATGCTACGTTTCGGTGTTTTCTGAAATTCTTTCGGATAGATTTCTACGCGTGATACGTTCATATATCCAGGCAGGCTGTGGTTGACCACTTTCAGGTGATGATCGTATAGAGCTGACAGGTCTTTTTCCATCATCGCAACCTTTACCATCTCTTCAAAATCGGGATAGATCAGTGCAACCAGATTGTCGTTACGCTGCACCACCAACGATTCCGCCACAAGGTATTTGTTGTTGAAATGAGATTCAATCGCTTCAGGATATATATTTTTGCCATTGGAACCGAGGATCACACTTTTTATCCTTCCGCGGATAAAGAGGTACCCTTCACTATCAAGCCTTCCCAGGTCGCCCGTATGAAGCCAGCCATCATCATCGAGCATTTCAGCAGTGGCCTTGTCATTCTTGTAATAGCCCAGCATCACGTTGTCCCCTTTGACCATGATTTCTCCCGATGTTGTCTCCGGATTCGGGGAATCGATCTTTAATTCTAACGTGTCGACAGTCTTTCCGGCTGATCCTGTCCTTGATTCTTTCCATCCGACATAGCTGATCAGCGGGCCGCACTCCGTCATACCATAACCGATTGTAAAAGGAAACTTCATTTTACGGAAGAATTCTTCTGCTTCCGCATTAAAAGGCGCTCCGCCGATGACCAGTTCCCTAAAGTTGCCGCCAAAAACAGCGGTGAGTTTTTCCCTTATCTTTTTAAGAATGATATTGTTGATGCCCGGGATGGCAAGCAGGATCTTCATGTACGGCTTGATGATGACTGGAAGCACTTGTTTTTTGTAAATTTTCTCGATCACCAGTGGTACAGAGAGGATCAGTGATGGCTTTACCTCCTGGAATGCTTTGATAATGACCTGTGGTGATGGTGTTTTTGTCAGGATGGTGATGTCACAGCCCAGGGTGAAAGGGAAAAGAAATTCAAAAGCGCAACCGAAGGTGTGAGCCAGGGGTAGAAATGACACGATCCTGTCGCCGGGATTCAGCGGCA
>Ga0265296_1004351_pt1 | contig 12343 bp, 11 predicted proteins | sample MunlanPumphouse1_FD_189073 | JGI IMG/M metagenome (GOLD analysis project Ga0265296, IMG submission 189073) | Groundwater microbial communities from a municipal landfill in Southern Ontario, Canada - Pumphouse #1 | ecosystem: Environmental > Aquatic > Deep subsurface > Groundwater | place... | reverse complement strand
CTTAGGTTGAAGGAGTCGAAAAGCTCTGCTTATGGCGGCCGACGTTCAATCAGGAGCGGCGCTCGCTGGACGGCTTTACATCGACGTCAGAGCCAATCCGCGCAGCGGTTCGTGCACCGGCCAATAACGAATTTTGTTTGCACGCACTGAGCGGCAAATGAGAAGCCTGCCGTTTCACGAAGCCCTCCCGTCCTCTGCGGTTATCAACAAAGGAGCCTCCAACGGCTTTCCGTGCCGCAGGCAAGTCATTGACTAGCCGGGATTGCTCGGAGCGCGGGTGGAATTGAGAAACAGGATTTTCCAGTGACCATCCTCAAAGCGCAAAGTTGCTGATTCGAGCCACGTCACAGCTTTCATTCCGGAAGCGTCGCCAACCCCTCCCACATTAACGTAGGCCACCGACGCCAGCCCGCAGCTCATCTGCACGTCGGGCTCTGTCACGCTCCACCGGTATATCGCTCCGTTTGCAATTCGCGTGGCGATCAGGTCGGTCAGCTCTTTCCTCCCAAACCGGACACCGCCTTCGAACGCATAGAAGGTCGGTGCCAGCCTAAGCTCGAAGGTCGATGCGTCGCTCGAGGCAAGAGCGGCATACATGTCTTGAACTGCACCGATGACCGCGTTCGGAGCCTGATCGGGACATGGAGTGTGGGCGTTGGCCTGAGAGGCGACAGAGGTAGTCGCGATCAAACCGGCCAGGAAAACTGCTTTGATCACGCGCATTAAACTGCCCTTCTGAAAATCACGATGATTGCAGCGTTCGACGTTGCCGTCATAAGAGGGTGACGGCGAAAATGCAGACCGGCGGCCCCGTCATCCAAGCTCATGCTTTCCTCGGGATAGTGTCGCCAGCGTGGCCGTCAGGGCCATATTGGCCGCGACATTTCCAATCGTCGTGAAGCGATCGACAATCAGATTGACGGCGATGAGAATGGCCAGGCCCTCCACCGGCAAGCCCAGTGCGAGAAGCATGGGCGTGATCGCAATCATGCCGCCTCCCGGTATGCCCGGTATCGTTGCGTTGAACAGCGCCGAGTATCCTGCAGCAAGTGCCAGCTGCGCAGAGCCAAACGGGACTCCATAAAGAAGCGCGACGAAGTAGACGTTGATAACCCAGGAATATCCTGACGTGGGTTTGAACGTCGAGACCGCGAACGGCAGGACGAAGCCGTAGATCTTCTCCGGCAGCCTCCAGACATCACGCGCTCCCTCGATCATTGCGGGCAAGGCGGATAGAGAAGAGCTGGTTCCAGCGGCGACCAGCAGCGACGGCGTTGCGCCCCGGATAGCGGTAGCTGGCGAGATTCTGCCAAAACTAATCGTCAGCGTCAGCATTGCGGCGACGACGATGGCCGCCAGTAAAATTTGCACCGCGATAAAATAGCCCATGGCGTTGAAAACGCTGCCGCCGACACGTGCGCCCACCACGAGGGTGAGCGCGAAGATACCGATCGGAGCAAGCAGCAACACCGCTTGCACGACGATCAGTATTATCGCACTCAAACTGTGCGAAAAGACGATGACCCGCTCGCGGACTTCCTCCGGGGCGGCGAGCGTCGCGAAACCGAATGCAACTGCAAAGACAATGATCGATAGCATGCTGCCCTCGGCAGCGGCCTTTACAGGGTTAGTAGGGATCAGCGCTTTGAACCAACTGCCTAAACTGGCATCGCCCGTCGGAAGCGTCGTTCCGGCGATAGATGTGCGCAGCGCGTCGGTCATCGGAGCATCGATATGAAGACCGCGGAACAGCAGAGGGGCGACCAGCGCGGCAACAACAGCAAGTACGGCGACGAGCAGAACGAATGCAACGATCGTTGCCAAGCCCAGCCGGGTGGCGTCACGTCCGCTTCGAGCGCCCGCAATGGATGCGATCAGCAACGGCACAATGAGCGGGATGACCGTCATCCGGATGGCGTTGACCCACATGGTGCCAACAACATCGAATGCGTCAATCACGATCGTAATGTTGTCTGACGTCGGCAATGCGCGGATGGCGGTGCCGACCGTAAGACCGAAAACGAGGCTGCCGATCACCAGCACTGGCAGGTATCGGGCGAATGTTCGGGACCTGGCGGAGGTCGAGGCTGTCGCACTCTCGTCGCTCGTCATTAATCCCTCCCCGGGCAGTTCAATCGATTATCGTGATTAAACCGCGATCAAATGCGACTTCGCCTCAATCGTCCATGTGCCGTCATGCCTCCACGTCGAAGACATGGTCAATGTCGGGCGGCGTCAAAAAAGCGTTATAACATTGCGGCAGGCTTGGATTGCGCCGCTTCCATTTCACAACCGGTCGGTTCTGGGTTTTATCAACTTCCGAGGTTGATCAGATCTCAACTTCAGCTTTAATTCTGTTCGTCGCCGGAAGCAGCCTGACCGCAACTGATCACCTGAGGTAGCGAATTAGCCAGCGCACGGGCCTGCAGCCTCGAGATAAGCTCGTAGCTGATCTGTCGCCGCCTGCACCCGGATACTACCGAAGCGCTTGCCGATCTCCGCCGTCGCTGGACGCGGGTCGCCCGCTACGCCTTCGGCATTGAGATCGCCGTTTCCGCCGTTCGAGATGTCTCCGGGCGCCAGCTTGTCCATTCGCACGGCTTCGGGTCTGACGGCCAGCGTCTCGGCCGTGTCCCACAATCCGCCATGGCCGCCAGCGGGCCTGCCGATCGCGACGCCTTCATCCTCGATCTCTTTACGCGCCTTCGAATAGCCATCGCCGATGTAGAACACCCGTATGCCTTTGCTGGAAAACTCCGCATCGAGCTTCGCTGCCACCTCCTTGAGCTGGATCTGACCGTCACCGTGATCGCCGAGCAGGGCGATACGCTTGAAACCGCCGCCGATCAGGCTGCGCGCAATCTCTTCATTCAGCGATGCGAAGACGGCGGGCGAGACGGAGATTGTGCCGGCAAACCTTTCAAACGGACTGGGCTCGCCATTGTCGCCCTCATTCGGGGCAAAGGGCTGGATGGGCGCAACCATCGCGTCGCCGATCGCTTGCGCAAGCGCTTCGCCGTAGGCGCGCGCCCGGAATATATGCTTGCCAAGCGCAAGCGCCGGCCCCGTCGCTTCGCCGCCGCCATTGAAGATGATGCCGACCGGGCAACCGCTACCGACCCTGGCGCGAACTTCGCTGGTTGTCATATCTTCCAGAAAGACGCTCGCCGGTTCCGCGTTGGCGGTCGCGGCGCCGGGAAGGAGGATGCTGGCCGCAGCCAGCAGGCGAATCGCAAACAGGGGCATGACGAAATCTCCTCTATGGGCTTTGGATTTGGCCTTCGGCTGGATGTTGTTGAGCGAGGCGGCGTTCACACACGTGAAACCGCGTAGCCGATTTTCGTGCGGCGATTTCGGACCTTTACCATGGCCCCGCTTAAATCTGCCTGTCTCCAACCCGCCCATATCCATCACCCAAAGCCGAACAGGTGCGGCGCGAGGTTATTCCAGAATGCGCTCCGCGCGATCAACGGTTCGATGGCGTGGAAGGGGATCAGGATCAAGACGGCCCATAATGTGACGGGATGGATGCGGCCGAGGACGCGCAGGTCGTGCCACGCCAGTGCGAGCAGCAGCGCATCGGCCGCCAAATTGGCGGACATGTCCACCCATGGAAAGGGCAGTGGGAGTTTGAGCGTCCAGCGTGAGAAGGCCGGACCGAACAGGTTGAGCATCGCGACGAACATCAGGCGCCGGTGCCATTCGATCCGGCGGCTCGCTTCATAGATCGCTAAGCCAAAGGCGACGCTGAAGGCCATAATATCGACGAAATTATAGAGCGAGAATTCGAAAGGTAGCGCCACGCCCTCCGCTTCGCGCCCCGCCGCGGCGTTCACGGTCAGCCACAGGCCCAGCGGCAGCATGGCCCCCGCCAGCGCGACGCCGGCGATTCCGAATTCGCGGTGCCGCCGGATATTTCCGCTGCGCACCAGCTGCGTCTGGAGGACATAGAGTCCGACCCAGGCAAAAAAGGCGAGCCCGTGCAGATGATGGAGCAGGCTGAAGCTTTTGCTGCCGTTCACGGCTGGGATGAAATAGCTGAGCGGAAAGCTCAGGACGACGAGCGAACCGATCAGGATCGCGCTGATTGCAAAGAAGCGGCTGCCGTGCGCGGCGGGCTGCGGCTCGCTCAAGCTGCGGTCTCCGCTATGCCTTCGCGTCGCGCGGGAACGCTGCGCCAGCCCCACCAGAGCGCGGCGGCAGCAAGCAGCGCGGCGCCAAGCCCGTTCACTGCGATCGGGATGTCGCCAAATGCGACAAAGGCAGCCTTCCACGCCGATACGAAGCCGAACGTTTCGAAAAGGATTAATTGCGCGAGGTTGATCGCAACGACGATCAGCCAGGGCGCGCCGTCGCGGCGATGGCGTGACCAGAGCCACAAGGCGATCGTGATCGCCGTCAATCCGCCCAAATGGATGCCCCAGCGGAAATGATCGAAATCTTGTGGCCCGCCGATAGCGAGTCCGGGAATATAGCGGGGATAGAGGCGGCTGAGTATGGGGCCGATAAGCAGCAGCGGCGTCGCCAGCAGCCATCCGGCGTGGCGCGCAACAAGGCGCCGATCCTTCAGCGCCATCGCCGCGAGCCCCAGAAAGCCCAGAGATGCGATCAGATCATAAATGCCCAGCGACGGACCCCAGACATTATAGAACAAATCCTTCCCGGAGCCGGTAGCGACTGCCATGCTATGTTCGACGCCGACACCGCCGATGAAGAACAACGGCACCATCGCGAAGATCGCGAGGCCCAAGCTGCGGTGCAGCGCGCGCCGGCCGCGGTCGATCGACCAGCTCTGCGCCGCGACCAGCAGGATCCAAAGTGTCGCGGTGGCGGCATGGACGTGTGACGTGGTCTTTGCCTCGCCGAGCTTCGAGAAATAGCCGGGCCAGAAGGCGACCGCAGTGAGTGCGATGATCGCGAGACACCAGATCCAGGCGTGGCGGTAAGGCATGTCAGATCACTCCGCTCTCGGCGTGGGAAATGGAACGGGGGCCGCCGTCGTCGGGCGCAAAGCCTCGCGCGTCGCATAAATGACCGCGGTCACCAGCACGAACAGGCCACCCGCCAGCAGCTCACTCCACGCGAGGGTCGAGAGCAGCCAGAGGATGATCGCGGCCGCCGCAACGGGGACCAGCGCGCCGCCCGGAGCAACGAACGGTGTTCCCGCCTGCGCCACGCCCTTCGCTCGCAGTCTGAGAACGCCGAGGCAGACGATCAGGTAAAGAAACAAGGATCCGGCGACCGTCAGTATGACAAGCTGCTTGAACGATCCGGATGCGCTGACCAGCACAACCGCGGTCGCATACAGGCCTATCGCGACAGCCGGGGTTTGGCGCTCGGGATGAATATGCGCGAACGAGCGCGGGAGCTGGCCGGCCTCGGCCAGCGCGAACAGGGTGCGCGGCGCGGATAGCATGTCGGCGACCATATAGCCGCCGACGGAGATTGCGGTCGCGAGGAGCAGCAGGCTGGCGCCCCGCGGTCCGAATAGCGCGCCCGCGACGTCGGCGAGCGGTGTCGCGGTGCCCGCGAGTGCCATCCCGAGCACGCCCTGCGCCGTGATTTGGAGCGCTACATAGAGGAGCGCGACACCGCCCAGGGCGATCGCAAGCGCGCGCGGAATAGTGCGGGCGGGATCGCGCGTTTCGCCGCTCAGGCCCAGTCCGGTTTCGACTCCCATGAAGGCGAGGACCAGCATCATCGCGCCTTCGCCCACCTTGTCGACCGGCGGAGCGGCCGGCCAAGCCAGATTGGCCGGTTCGATCGCGAAAACACCGAACAGCAAGATTGCCAGCAGCGGGACTAGCTTCAGGACGCCGATCATCACGGTCAACCGCGCGCCGTCGCGGGTGCCCGCTATGTTGATCAGCGCCAGCGTGCCATAGATCGCTATCAGCAAGACCAAGCTCGCGCCGGTATTGCCGAGTATGGGCCAGATCGTGGTTAGGGTATCCACGAAAAAGCGCGCCAGCGCGGCCGCCGAGCCGATGGCGCCGGCGAGCAGGGCCAACATGCCCGCCACGCCGCCGACGACCGGGCCAAAGGCAGCGGCGGCGTAGGCGTAGAGCCCGCCGCTCGCGGCCACCCGGCTGCCCGCCTCCGCAAAGCAGAGGCCCACCAGGCCGATCAACATGGCGCAGACGAAATAGGCGACGATCGCGGCTGGCCCCAGCACCCCCGCTACCAGTCCCGGCAGGCTGAAAATGCCGACCCCCACGATACAGTTGAACGCGGTGAAGGCGACGCCCGAGACGCCAACGACCCGGCCAAGATGCGGCTCGGCCCTGTTCACAACTGCGCTCCTTGATCAAGTGTTCGGGGCGCTAGCAACCGGGCCGCAGGCCGGGCGATCAGCAGCATTGCGGCCAGCGGTCCTGCAGCGAGCGCCGCGTGCCAGAGAAAGAAATCGACATGCGGCATGGCATTCCACCAGCCGCCGATCGCACCCATCCAGACCGATCCGATGAAGGTGGAGAAGAATAATATTCCCATCATCGTCGCATTGATGGCGCGGGGCGCGGCGCGCGAAAAAAGCGCGAGCAGGGTCGGCCAATAATAGAGGAAGCCGATCGCGTTCAGCAGATAGAGCAAAAACGGCCAAATCATCGAAACCTTCACCGCAGGCTCGACATCGATCCAACTCGCCGGGGCGATCATGGCCAAATTGGCGATCATAGTGAGCAGGTAGCCGATGACGACCTTGCCCATTTCGCCCGGTTCGCGTCCGCTTCTCTCCTGCCGTTTCCACAAGAGGAGAACGAGTGGAACCAATGCGAAGCAGAAGAGACCATCGAGCGCGACGAAGGCCGAAGCCGGAATTTCCCAGCCGAACAAGTCGCGTGCGACCGAGTCTTCTATGAAAAGGAGTCCCGCGTTGGTTTCTTGATAATATGCGATCACCACCGGAATGCCGATCGCGCTGATAAGCACGAGCATGCCGATCACCCGCCAATCGTGCCTAGTCAGCGGCGGGGGTTTGGAACTGCCCCGGACGCGCCTGCTGTCCTTCGGCAGATAGGGGCGGCCGCGCATATAGATGACGAGTGCGATGAGCATCAGCGCGCCCGCCAAGCCAAAGCCGGCATGCCAGCCCCAGACCTGCGCGACGATGGCGCAGACCAGCGGGCCAGCGAAGGCCCCGACATTGATCGCCGCGGAAAAAATCGCGAAGCCGCGCGTGCGCCGGCTTTCATCTTCAAGCGGATAGAGATGCCCGATCTGGGTGGTGATATTGCCCTTGAAGCACCCTGAACCGACGATCAACAGGGCCAGCGCAATCAGAAAGCTGGCGTTGAAAGCCATCATGAAGTGACCGAGCGCCATCAGCACAGCACCCAGCATCACGGTGTGCCGCTGACCGAGCAAGCGATCGGCGAGCAGCCCGCCGAAGACCGGCGTAAAGTAGACGAGACCCGAATATAGTCCGTAAACCTGACTGGCGAACGCACGGTCGGACAGCGGACCGGTCAGATGTTCCAACGCCGAACGGAACAGGCTTAGGCCCAATACGCCGCCCATCACCTCGGGCAACAGCAGCCGCTGGATCATGTACAGCAGCAACAGCGCCGACATGCCGTAAAAGGAAAAGCGCTCCCACGCCTCGGTGAAGGCGAGGTACGCCAGGCCCTTTGGATGGCCGAAGAAAAAGCGGTCGTCCGCCAACGCAAACGCGCTTGGCACTGGACGCAGGTCTTCTGGCGCGGCGACGATCGCTGTCATCACGGTGTCCGATCGGGATTGTCTGAAAATGTCGCAACAGCGGCAACGGCCCGGCTTCGCTTCATCGAGCGAACGGGACGTTGCCGCCTGGATGGTTATTTCCGAATGGTGTATTCCTGCAGCATCATTGTGCCGCGCTGGGTACGAAACTTGGCGCGGTCGCCCGATTCAGCATCCATCTGCGCATCACTCTTCTTTGCCCAGGCTTCCCATTCCTTGTTGCGCTTTTCCATGTCCGCGCCGCTCGGAACATTGGCATAGGTCTGCGTCAGATAGACGTTCGGCTCGCCGTCGCGTGCATCGACGTTGATGTAAATCTTGTAGTCGCTGATCCAGCCCTTGGATTTGGCGAACTCCTGTTGCTTGGCCCATTCGCCGGCCAGGAACTGGGCGTAAGCGACGTTGCCGCCGTCCTGGATGAAGATGCCCGAGATGCTGGTATAATCGCCCGCGACCAAGGGGAATTCCTGCGCCATGGCCGATATCGATATGGCCGTGGGCGCGCTCATCAGCATCGCGCCCGCTAACATAATTTTGGTGGTTAACTTCATCGTCTTACCCCTGAATTTGCCGGCTCACGATCGATCCGGCTTCCCCAACGTTCGATCTCCCGCGATCTAGAATCCGTGCGCAGCCGGGATCTGGCTGGGCCCCCCGTCAGGGCGCCTCAGTAGTTCGGTTTCCCTAGCGCCCGCACGCCAGGCGGCGAGCAGCGCATCGGGATCATATTCGATGCCGATCGGATTGGCGGCGAACGCCCGACTGCCGAAATAGGCGATGGCTTCGGCTGAGGGCAGGGCGTCAGCCTGAAGCTCGACGCGGTTGCCGTCGGGATCCTGATAATAAAGCGACAGCGTCATGCCGTGGTGGACCGGCCAATAAGGGGTGATCCCCGCGTCTTTCAGTCGGGCATAGGTTGCGAGAAGATCCCCCGCGCCGCCATAGGTGAAGGCGACATGATTGACCCCGACGTCGCCCAGCCGACCGTCACCCCCGGGGCGGAAAATATCGAGATTGGCGATCGCGAAGCGGTGGTTCTCCTCATCGAAAGCGAGGAAGGTTAGTGCGGCGTCGGCGTGCACGGGCGCCGCTTTGAACACGGTGCAGTACCAGGCGACCAGCGCCTCATAGCGGCGCGTCATAAAGACGATGTGCGACATTCGGGCAGGGACGGTCACGCGTGGCCTCCGAAACTGTAGAGATCCAGCTGCGCGCCATCGCCGAACCCCATCGAGCGATAGAGCGGCCGGCCGCTCGCAGTGGCGTGCAGCCAGAGGCGCTTGTGTCCGACCGCATCCAGTGCCGCGGCTATGGCGCGGCGCATCGTTGCTTCGCCATAGCCCTTGCCGTGCAAGTCGGGCAGAGTTGCGACCATGGCAATATAGATGCAGTCTTTGAGGAGATAAGCCTGCGCCGCCGCGACAGCGCGGCCCTGCTCATAACCGACCACCCCGAATTGTGTGCCCGACCATTCGTGAAGATTGCCCGTCACCGCGAAGATGTCGTGCGGCATGCCATAGGCATCGGCATTGACCCGCCCAAGATCGAGGGACGACGCGGCATCATCCGCGATCTGGTATTCCAGCGCGGGCTCGTCGCGACGTGGCGGGGCGAGCCCGTCGGTCGCCATGCCCCACATGCTCATGCTGTAGGAGAGGCCTTCGTCGGCAAGGATCTCTGCGCCGCGTTCCGGCAGCCAGTCGGGCGACACGAGCAACATGGCGTCGTGCGGACAGCGTTCCGCATAGCCGCGCGCCGTGGCGACCGCCTGACGCAGTGCCGCCTCGTCGTTCGTCCGCCCGCTGATCGTGATCATATTGAAGAAGGGGCAGATCGTCTGCGACAGGGTCACGGCGACCGGGCCGACCTGCGCCAGTATCGCGTCCGGATATTGTCCGCTTATGTAGCTCCACGCATCGACGAAACATTGCGCGACATCGGGTGTGTCGAGGTCTGCTGCATGTACTGCATGTGATAGTTGGGGCATTGGTAAGGTCCGCCAAGGGGCAGGCAAGGCTCCGCCGATTACGGCGGAAGCGTCTTCCGGCCAACCTTCGGGTTTCGATTGCTCTGCAGTTTCTGCTGGCTATTTGTGCTCGCGCTCAGGCAGCCCGGTCAATCCGCTGGACCGTCAAAAAAGCGTTATTTCTCGCCCCGAAGTCCGGGCAGATGCTCAGGCCAGCCATATTTGTCCCAGGCATCGATATAGCCGACGCGTTTCGCGAATTTCAGGAAATCGGGATGGCGCCAGGTTCGCTTGATCGGATCGCTGTCGACCCACAAGGTCATCAGCCCGAAGAGGTTCGCAACGCTTGTCTGCTCGCCATAGATTTTCATGACTAATTCGGCGTGGCCCATCCAGATCGCGGGAAAGGCGATCGAATTGTCATAGGGATCGGGCATCGTCTGGTGCAGCGCGTCGATCATGGTGCAATAGGCGGCGCGCGCTTCCGGGTCGCCGCTGCAAACGCCTTTCGCTGCGAAGGCGAAATAAGCGTCGCGTGCGGCATCGTCGATCGGCGGCATTCCGGGCGGGCGCATGATCATCGTGCCGAGCCAGGTGCGCAAATCATAATAGGTTTCCACCGCGCGGTCATGATCGCCGCTGGCAGCATAGGCGACCGCCAGCCACGGCGCGGGAAACCCAAGATCAGCCATCCGCCGACCGGCGGCGATGGCCTCCTCATATTGGCCGAGACACAAATGCGCCGCGCAAAGAGCCGCATAGTTGCGGCCATAAACCGGATCCGCCTCGACCACCCTCTCGATATAGGGGAGGGCCGGACCCGGCCGGCCGAGATTGAGAAGGAAGGTCCCGAGCCGCAACGCGACGTTCATGTCGTCGGGCGCCAGCCGCGAGGCCTCATACCCAAGATCAAGCGCCGCCACCGCGTTGCCGTTCACGAATTCATAGACGCCTAGCATGGCCAGCGCGTGGCCCTGCGAAGGATCGAGTTCGATCGCCTTGCGGGCGCAGTCAGCCATATACTGGGCCCGGTGAACCCGGTCGAGCCGCGTCGTGAAACCGGCGATATAGAGATGCGCTTCGGCAAGCGCGGTCCAGCATTCCGCGAAGTCGGGATCGATCGCCAGCCCCTGTTCGAGCAGTTCAATACCCTTCGCGATCATGCCGTCACCCACCGCGCGTAAACTGAGGTCACGGCCCTGGAGATACAGCGCATAGGCGTCACGGTTCTTTGTCATTTTGCGGGCTCGCGCCGCCTGTCTCTCGATGCCCAGCGCCGAACATAGGCCGGTTACGAAATGGCTGCCTATGATGTGGCGCGAGCCGATGGCGTCGGCAACCGTGCCATCATAGCGGTCGGACCATATTTCCGTCCCGTCACGACCGTCGATCAATCGCAGGGTGACGCGAACGCCGTTGGCAAAGCGATGAACCTCCCCTTCGATCAGGTGGGACACACCAAGGAAGGCGGCCATGTCCCGCAACGTGCCGCCGGCGGATACAACGCTGGCAACCGACGTGCGTCCAACCAGCGCGAGACTGCTAATCCCGCCAAGGCGGAAGCTCAATTCTTCGGAAACCCCCTCAGCGAGAAAAAACTCGCCGCCGATCGCGTCATGCTGCGCGAACGGCAGGATCGCCACCCGGATCCTGTCGCCCACTGGCTGCGCCGCATCTCTGTGGCAGGCGCGCCATGCGTCACCAAGTTGCTTGTGACCCTGCGCGTCACCCAGATGCTCGAGTGCGGACAAGGCTTCATCCACGGCTATCTGCAGCCGGACCTCGACGTGCTGGCGCCGGGCGACCAGCCATTTTCGGAACGGGTCGCCGAAATCTGTTTGGTCGAGCAGCGGTTTGTTGCCGATTTGAGCAAGGAGCTGGCATGCATTGACGCCTCGCCGGTCCGCAAGCGCGGCTTCGAGATCGGCGAGGTCCGTGCCTATCCTTACGGGGTCAATCGAGATCCTGCCATGGGACGTGTCGAGCACCGGACCCGCCAGTGGAGTCAGCAGCTTGTCGAGCGTGAGTAGACATTGCCGCAGGCTGGCTCGGGCTTGCGCCTGAAACCGGCCGGGCCACAGCAATTTGCTGACATAATCGCGTTCCAGCGGCTCCCCAGGCATGAGGCAAAGTATTGCAACCAGAGCTCGCGCCCGGCGGTTGGAGATAGCAATCTTCGTTCCATCCTGCGTACTCAAAGCAAAGGCCCCGAACAGGTTTGCTCGTAACATCCGATCGGGCTTTGCCGAGATTTTTCCCGCCGTCGTTTCCACGCACGTTCCCCCCGAAAACCATCGATAGGGGCTTCTGCTGGAAAATCATCGGAAATCGATTGGAATGTCTTGTTTCGAGGGTTTAGCTCTGAGAACCGGACTGACCGCTACCGTTGAGAGTTTCAGACGCCGCTAGGCGTCAGAAAGTCTTCGATGCCCGAACCGCGGGGAGCATGGACTGAGCTATGGGGAAAGCGGTTTTGAGCCTGGCTTGGGGCTGAGGGTTGCTGCCCAAAATCGGACGTGCGCAACAGCGGACCGTCTGAATTTAGATCGCAAAAGCGGACGCCGAAAAGCGGACCGGCCGATTTTGATATAGCGGCGTCTGCTTTTGGGCAGGGCGAGCGCAAGTGTGTCCGCTTCCGGACGCAGGGCTGCGCCGGGT
>Ga0265296_1004349_pt1 | contig 12346 bp, 8 predicted proteins | sample MunlanPumphouse1_FD_189073 | JGI IMG/M metagenome (GOLD analysis project Ga0265296, IMG submission 189073) | Groundwater microbial communities from a municipal landfill in Southern Ontario, Canada - Pumphouse #1 | ecosystem: Environmental > Aquatic > Deep subsurface > Groundwater | place: Canada... | reverse complement strand
TGGTCCTCGTAGCGGCGGGAGTGGATGAAGTACTGGTCGCGGGCGGCGAGTTCGCCGCGCAGCAGTTCCTTCAGGCAGGCGATGACGTCCGGGTTGCCTTTCATGGGGGGAGCTCCTGTGAATCGATGGCGCCCATGGTGCCCCATCTGGAAATGCGGTGATCTAATCGGAATCAGTCGCAGTTGCGCCTGCGGCTACAATCGGCCGACATGCTCGGGAAGGACCTGCAATGCGTCGTACGTGGCGGTGGATTCTGGGTGCGTTGGTCGCGATCGTGCTGCTCGGGGTGCTGGTCCTGTGGTTGCTGCTGCGCGGCAGCCTGGCCGAGCTGGACGGCGAGCGCCCTTTGCCCGGGCTGGCCGGCAAGGTCAGCGTGGAGCGCGATGCGCTGGGGGTGGTCACCATCACCGCTGGCAACAAGGCCGATGCGCTGCGGGCGCTCGGCCGTATTCACGCGCAGGAACGTTATTTTGAAATGGACCTGATGCGGCGCAGTGCCGCCGGTGAACTATCCGCGCTGTTCGGGGCGAAGGCGATCGAAGCCGACAAGCGCATGCGCGTACACCGCCTGCGCGCGCGCACCGAGGCCCATCTGCAGGATGCGCTGGGCAGCGACCCTGCGGCCGTGCGCGCCTATGTGGACGGGGTCAACCAGGGCCTGGGCAGCCTGGCGGTGCGGCCGTGGGCCTACCTGCTGCTGCGGCAGGCGCCGCAACCGTGGCAGGCCAGCGACAGTGTACTGGCAGGCCTGGCCATGTACGCCGACCTGCAGGACCCCGGCAACCAGTCCGAACTGGCCCTGCAACGCATCCGCGCGGTGGTGCCGCCTGCCCTGTACGCCCTGCTGGCGCACGACGGCAGCGAGTGGGATGCACCGCTGGCCGGCGCTCCCCGTGGCAACGCCCCCCTGCCCGATGCCAGCCAGCTGGACCTGCGCACGCTGAAGGCCTCGACCGGCGCGGCTGCGGAAGATGCCGACGCGGTCGGCAGCAACAATTTCGCCGTTGCCGGCGCGCTGACCGCCGATGGCCGTGCGATCGTCGCCGACGACATGCACCTGGGCCTGCGCGCGCCCAGCCTGTGGTTCCGTGTGCGCCTGCGCTACCCCGATCCGCAGGCCGCAGGTGGCCGGGTCGACGTCAGCGGGTTCTCGCTGCCGGGCGTGCCGGCGGTGATTGTCGGCAGCAATGGCCATGTCGCGTGGGGCTTCACCAACAGCTACATCGACACCGCTGACTTCCGCAGCGAACCCGCCGACGCTGCGGTGACCGTGCATGAGGAGCGGATCGTCGTGGCCGGCGGCACCGACGTGCAATTCCCGGTGCGCGAAACCGCGTGGGGGCCGATCCTGCACACCCACACCGATGGCAGCGGCGACGCCCTGCGCTGGGTCGCGCAGTTGCCGGGTGCGGTGCGCATGGACTTCGCCGACATGGCACGCGCCGCCGACCTGCACCAGGCCCTGCAGATCGCCGACCACGCCGGAATTCCCGCGCAGAACCTGGTGGTCGGCGACCGCAGCGGGCGCATCGCGTGGCGACTGATCGGCGCGCGGCCTGACCGTGGCCCGGGCTGCGCGCCACTGGGTTTCAATGACAATCAGGCCAACCAGGGCTGCGCGCCCTGGCCGATCCGCAGCGACGCCGCGCCGAGCCTGATCGATCCACCCGCGCATCGGCTGTGGACCGCCAACAGCCGCGTGGTGGACGAGGCAACCCTGGCCACCGTCGGCAATGGCGGCTACGACCTCGGCGCACGCGGACGGCAGATCCGTGATCTGCTGGCCACCCAGGAACGCTTCGACGAGCACGACCTGCTGGCGATCCAGCTGGACGATCGCGCGGTGTTCCTGCAGCGCTGGTGGGTGCTGCTGCAGGAGGTGATCGAGCACAGCGACGATCCGGCACTGAAGCGATTGGGTGCTGCGAGCGCGCATTGGGAAGGACGCGCCGCGATCAATTCGACCAGCTACCGGGTGGTGCGCGAATTCCGTACACAGGTGCTCGACACGCTGACCGATGCGCTGCTGGCACCGGCCCGGGCGCAGCTGGGCGAGGATTTCCTGGCACCACGCCTGGCGCAGCTGGAAGGCGTGGCCTGGCCGATGCTGGAACAGCGACCCGCCAACCTGCTGCCACCCGCGTACACCAGCTGGGATGCGCTGCTGGCCGATGCTGCACATCGCACCGAAGCCGAGCTGTCCAAGCAGGGGCCGCTGGCGCACCGCAGCTGGGGCGAGCGCAATACCGCAGCGATCTGCCATCCGGTCGCGCGCGCCCTGCCCGCCTTCGCCAGTCGCTGGTTGTGCATGCCGGCCGATCCGCTGCCCGGCGACCGTGACATGCCGCGTGTACAGACGCCGTCCTTCGGTGCCTCGCAGCGGATGGTGGTCTCACCCGGCCACGAAGCCGACGGCATCGTGCACATGCCGGGTGGGCAGAGCGGCCATCCGCTGTCGCCTTACTGGGGCGCGGGACATGAGGATTGGGTGCATGGTCGCCCCACCCCGTTCCTGCCCGGCAAGGCACAGCACACGATGACGCTGGTACCGGTGCCCTGACGGCGGCCCCCACATGCGAGAGGGTGCGTTGCACGCTGTAGAGCCGAGCCCATGCTCGGCTGCTTCTGGTGCGGAGCCGAGCATGGGCTCGGCTCTACAAAATGCCCGCCCGCGCGACCGGCTCAGGCCTTGCGGCGCTCGATCAGGTTCAACAGCGGCCCGGTCATCGCAGTGGTCACCAGCGCCATGATCACCAGCACCGCGAACAGGCGGTCGCCGAGCAGGCCCAGCTCGTAACCCAGGTTGAGCACGATCAGTTCCATCAACCCGCGCGTGTTCATCAGCGCCCCCAGTCGCCACGCTTCGCGCGAGGCCATGCCGGTACTGCGCGCCGCACTCCAGGTGCCCAGCAGCTTGCCCACCGTGGCCACTGCGATCACCACCACGCACAGCAGGATGTCGCTGCTGTGCAGCGCGTCGGCACGCATGCGCAGGCCGGTCATGGCGAAGAACAGCGGCAGCAGCAGGGTCACCGCGAACGGTTCGACCCTCGCCACCAGCAGCTGCCGCAGCTGCGCGTTGGACGACACCGCCACACCGGCAGCGAACGCGCCGAACAACGCATGGATACCGAGCACTTCGGTGATCAGTGCACTGGCCAATGACAGCAGCAGGATGCCCAGCAGCCAGCGTCCTTCACGACCGGGCGCGATGGACTGGCGGGCAAACCATGGCTTCACCAGCCCCAGCATCAGCGCGATGAACACCACCACGCACAGCAGGTTGAGGCTGGCCGGCAACCAGCCAGTGGCCTGCGCAGCCGCCACGATCAGCGCCAGCAGACACCACGCAGTCGCATCGCCCAGCGCCGCGCAGGCGATGGCGGTCTGCCCCAGCGATGTGTGGGTGATGCCGCGATCAGCGAGGATGCGCAGCAGCACCGGGAAGGCGGTGATGCTCATCGAGATGCCAACGAACAGCGCGAACGCGGTAAAGCTCACGCCTTGCGGGCCATGCTGCGGGTACAGCCAGATGGCCAAGGCCACGCCGAGCACGAACGGCACCGCGATGCCCGCATGGCTGACGGTGAAGGCGAATCGACGACGCCCACGCAGCGCCCCCAGATCCAGTTCGGCGCCGGCCACCAGCAGGAACATCAGCACGCCCAGTTGGCTGAGCATGCCCAGCGGCCCCAGCGAAGCGGCCGGGAACAGAACGCCGTGCACCTGTGGCAGCAGACTGCCCAGCAACAGCGGCCCCATCATCAGGCCAGCGGCCATCTCGCCGATCACCGCCGGCTGGCCGAAACGCTTCAACAGCGCGCCGGCACCCTTGGCGACCAGCAACAGCACCAGCAGCTGCAGCAGGAACAGGCCGAGCGGTGAAGCCAGGTGATGCGCCCAATCACTGCCGACCACGGCCTCGGCCTTGCTGGCCACCGTCGGCAGCCCGGGCCCGGCATAGCGGGCCAGCAGCAGGCCGACCAGCAACGGCACGCCAGCCCAGACCAGGTACCGCCACGCCCACTTCGTCGGTCGCGCGGGACCTCCGGTCTGTACGTCCATGAACATTCCCCAATGTGCAGGGCGCCGATGATACGTCCTTGCCTGCTCCGGCGCTGTGCGCTCGCCGGGCATGGCCCGGCGCTACCGTTGTCAGGCGACCGCGCACTGCCGGTCAGGCCAACGCCTGCTCGTGCACGCCGGCGATGGCGCGGCCCGACGGATCGGCGGCGGCAGCGAAGCTGGCATCCCAGGCAATGGCTGCCGGCGAGGAGCAGGCGATCGACTTGCCACCCGGCACGGTTTCAGCCGCCGCGTGGCTGGGGAAGAACTGCTCGAACAGGTGGCGGTAGTAGTACGCCTCCTTGGTCTGCGGCGGGTTGTGCGGGAAGCGCTTGTCGGCGGCGGCCAGTACGCGGTCGCTGACCTGCGCTTCGGCGTGCGCCTTCAGGCCGTCGATCCAACCGTAGCCGACGCCATCGCTGAACTGCTCCTTCTGCCGCCACAGGATGCTGTCCGGCAGATAGCCCTCGAAGGCCTCGCGCAGCACTGCCTTCTCGATGCGGCGACCACCGAAGCCGGCGCCGACCATCTTGTGCGCGGCATCGAAACGCATTGCCACGTCGAGGAACTCGCGGTCCAGGAACGGCACGCGCGGCTCCACGCCCCAAGCCATCATCGACTTGTTGGCGCGCAGGCAATCGTAGTTGTGCAGGGCGTCGAGCTTGCGCACCAGTTCCTGGTGGAATTCGCGCGCGTCCGGTGCCTTGTGGAAGTAAAGATAGCCGCCGAAGATCTCGTCGCTGCCCTCACCGGACAGCACCATCTTCACCCCCATCGCCTTGATACGGCGCGCCAGCAGGAACATCGGCGTGGAGGCGCGGATGGTGGTGACGTCGTAGGTTTCAATGTGGCGGATCACCTCCGGCAGCACGTCCAGGCCTTCTTCGAAGGTGTATTCGAAGCCGTGGTGCACGGTGCCCAGCGCTTCGGCGGCGACCGCAGCAGCGGCCAGATCCGGCGAACCCTTCAGGCCGATGGCGAACGAATGCAGGCGCGGCCACCAGGCTTCGCTCTGGCCGCCATCTTCGATGCGACGGCGCGCATAACGTGCTGCCACGGCGGCCACCAGCGACGAATCCAGCCCGCCCGACAGCAGCACGCCATACGGCACGTCACTCATCAACTGGCGTTCCACCGCATGTTCAAAGGCCTGGCGCAGCTCGGCGAGATCGGCCTGGCGGCCCTGCACGTCGTCGTACTCGCGCCACGGCTGCCGGTAGTAGCGCACCAGTTCGCCGCTGGCGCTGTCGTAGTAATGGCCCGGCGGGAACTGGGCAACGTCGGCGCAGGTGTCGACCAGCGCCTTCATTTCCGAAGCGACCCGCAGCCGCCCCTGCGCATCATGGCCCCAGTACAGCGGCACCACGCCGACCGGATCGCGCGCCACCAGCACACGGCCGGCTGCACGGTCCCACAGGGCGAAGGCAAAGATGCCGTTGAGCTGTTCCAGCCACTGCGCCGGCGATCCGCCCTGGCGGTACAGCGCGTTGATCACCTCGCAGTCCGAACCGGTCTGGAAGGCATAGGCTTCGGCGAGGCCTGCCTTGAGCTGCTGGTGGTTGTAGATCTCGCCGTTGACCGCCAGCGCCAGCTGCCCGTCTGCGGACAGCAGCGGTTGCGAGCCGCCGGCCGGATCGACGATGGCCAGGCGCTCGTGGACCAGCAGCGCGCCTTCGTCCAGGTACACGCCGCTCCAGTCCGGGCCGCGATGGCGCTGGCGCTGCGACAGCTCCAGCGCATGGCGGCGCAGGGAAGGAAGATCGTCACCGGCCTGCAGGCCGAAAATACCGAAGATCGAACACATGGGTGGAACTCCTGTTGTGGGGAAGTACACGGGGGGAAGGTGTTCGACCGGCCATCCAGGCCCGGGTGGGGCTGCGCCCGGGCACAAAAAAACCCGCATCGGCCGATGCGGGTTTTCTGGTGTCCGGGCGTATGTTGCTGTCTATCTACCCAGGGCGCAGTCCCGCATCGGCCGCGCACGATTATTCGCGCGCAGATTATTGCGGTTGGTGTTGTTGACGGCGGTGGCCAGGCGGAGCGACATGGATCCGACCGTAACCGGGTTTCCGGCGCGGCGCAACAGTTGCGATGGCAACCACGTCCTGAAGCGCATAATGGCCCGCCCTGAATCGTGTAACGGGAATGCAACACTGCAATGGACGCACCGCGGCGCTGGCCGCCCTGCTCTGCCTGGGCCTGGCCGCTTGCCAGACCCTGCCTCCTCCCTCGGCCCTGCCGCCGGCCCAGCAACAGGCACTGGAACAACGCGGAACCGACGGCAGCTTCGACGGTGCCTTTGATACCGCGGAAACCTTTGAACGCTTCAACGATCCGCGCGCCATTGCCTATTACGAGCGTGCGGCGGCAGTCACCCCCTGGACCTTCCACAACACCAAGGCGGAAGAAGCACTGGGCCGGATCTGGATCTCCGGCACGCTGCGCCATGCCGACAGCCCCCACATCAACCCTGCACCGGTGCTGCGCGCGTCCTGGCGACGTGGCGAACGCGCCTACCTGGCGGCGGCCAACCACGGCAATCCCTATGCGTTCTACGGGCTCGCCACGGCCTATCGCCAGCGTGGTGACGCACAACAGGCGCTGCGCTGGGACCTGCGCGGAATGATCTACCAGCGCTACGCGAGTTCATCATCGCGACTGCCGGATGCGGTGGCTGCGCAGGGTGACACCGTGCATCCGCTGGTTGCGCAGATCCAGCGTCGCGCCGAGCGTGGCGATGCCGAAGCGCAGGTGGATCTGGGCGCACTGCTTGAAAAAGGCGTGGGCCTGCCGCGCGATCCGGCACGCGCGCTGCAGATGTATCAGCGTGCCGCAGAACAGGGCAATGTGTTCGGACAGTACTTCGCCGGGCTGCTGCTGGGCCGGAGTGCGCCGGGCGTGGAGAGGGACAGCGATGCGGCGGCGCGTTGGTTCGCCAGGGCCGAGGCGCAGCGCTTCTACATGGCCGCGCCGAGCTACTGGAAGAAAGCGGTCGAACCGCCGTTCTTCATTTTTTCGGAATAGTAGAGCCGAGCCATGCTCGGCTGCATCTACCAGGGAAAATCAGCCGAGCATGGCTCGGCTCTACAGGAAGGCGTGCCGACCAACGGTCGGCACCCACCGTCCTCACACCAGCAGGCGTTCAACCAGTCGCTGGTACAGCCCCGGCAGCGCTTCCAGCTCGTCCACGCGCACGTTCTCATCCACCTGGTGGATGCTGGCGTTGACCGGGCCGACTTCGATGCACTGCGCACCCAGTGGCGCGATGAAGCGCGCATCGGAGGTGCCACCCCCGGTGCTCTCTTCCGGCGCGCGACCGGTATGCTCGGCCAGCACCGCGCGCGCCGCTGCGCGCAATGTCCCTTCCGGGGTGTAGAACGGCTCGCCGCTGCGGTGCCACTTCAGCGTGTACTGCAGCCCATGACGGTCCAGCAGCGCGGTGATCTCCGCCTCCAGCTTCGGTGCATCCCAATGCGGGTTGTAGCGGATGTTGAAATCCACCTCCAGCTCACCGGGAATCACGTTGTTGGCGCCGGTACCGGCATGGATGTTGGAGATCTGCAGGCTGGTCGACGGGAAGCTCTCGTAGCCCTCGTCCCAGCGCCGTGCGCTCAGTTCGGCCAGCATCGGCGCGGCAAGGTGGATCGGATTGCGCGCCTTGTCCGGGTAGGCCACATGCCCCTGCACACCCTGCACGCGCAGCTTGGCCGACAGGCTGCCACGCCGTCCCACGCGCAGCAGGTCACCCAGCGTGGAGGTGGACGACGGCTCGCCGGTGATGCACCAGTCGATGCGCTGGCCGCGCTCGGCGAACAGCCGTGCGACATGGCGCACGCCATCGATGGCATCGCCCTCTTCATCGCTGGTCAGCAGCACCGCCAGCGTACCCGTGTGCTGCGGATGGGCGGCAACGAACTGTTCGGCAGCGACCACGAACGCAGCCACGCTGCCCTTCATGTCCGCGGTACCACGACCGTACAGCACGCCATCGCGGATCTGCGGTGCGAACGGATCGCTCTGCCATGCCTCGCGCGGGCCCGGCGGCACCACGTCGGTGTGGCCCAGCAGGACCAGCACCGGCGCGCCGCTGCCGTGGGTGGCCCACAGGTTGTCGACCTCGCCCAGCCGCAGGTGCTCGCAGGTGAAACCGGCCGCCTGCAGACGTTCACCGATCAGCAGCTGGCAACCGGCATCGTCCGGGGTCACCGACGGCCGTGCAATCAGATCGCAGGCCAGGTCGAGGACGGCGCTCACGCGCCGCCCACGCCGAAGCGCGCCTTGAAGCCGTTGTCGCTGAAACCCTGGCTGACCTTGCCGTCGGCAGTCACCACCAGCGGGCGCTTGATCAGCTGCGGATATTCGCGCAGCAGCAGTTTCCACTCCGCTTCCGAATCGGCAGCCTTGCGGTTGTCCGGCAGCTGCCGCCAGGTGGTGGAGGACCTGTTGACCATTGCCGCCAGGCCACCCAGCTGGGCGGCCCATTCCAGCAGCGCTTCCGGGCTGGGTTTGTTGTCGCGGTAGTCGACGAAGGTGTACGGCACGCCGAAGCGGTCCAGCCACTTGGTCGCCTTCTTGCAGGTATCGCAGTTCTTCAGACCGTAGACGGTGGTGCTCATGCGTGCGGCTCCGTCAGTCGGCCAGGCCGCGCAGCAGGTCGTTGACGCTGGTCTTGCTGCGGGTGCGGGCATCGACCTGCTTGACGATCACCGCGCAGTACAGCGAGTGGGTACCGTCCTTGCTCGGCAGCGAGCCGGACACCACCACGCTGTACGGCGGGATGTAGCCATAGCTGATTTCGCCGGTGGCGCGGTTGTAGATGCGGGTGCTCTGGCTGAGGAACACGCCCATGCCGATCACGCTGTGATGGCCGACGACCACGCCCTCCACCACTTCCGAGCGCGCACCGATGAAGCAATGGTCTTCGATGATGGTCGGGCTGGCCTGCAGCGGTTCGAGCACGCCGCCGATGCCGGCACCACCGGACAGGTGGCAGTGCTGGCCGATCTGCGCGCAGGAACCGACGGTGGCCCAGGTGTCGACCATGGTGCCTTCGCCGACGTAGGCACCGATGTTGGTGAAGCTCGGCATCAGCACCACGTCCTTGCCGAAATACGTGCCGCGACGGGCGATCGCACCCGGCACCACACGCACGCCGCCGCGGCGGAACTTGGCCTCGTCATAGCCGGCAAAGCGCGATTCGACCTTGTCCCAGAACGGTGCCGGGCGTGCATCGACCACGGCCATGTCGTTGACGCGGAAATACAGCAGCACCGCCTTCTTCAGCCATTCGTTGACCTTCCAGCCGCCATGGCCGTCCGGCTCGGCGACGCGGAATTCGCCGCTTTCCAGGCCGTCGATCACACGGTTGACCAGCGGCCGGGTCGAGCCTTCCAGTTCGTGCAGGGTCAGCGTGGCGCGGCGCTCGAAAGCGCTTTCGATGCCGAACTTCAGTTCTTCCACGCCCGGCCCGGCCGGCTTGCGCAGCGACTTGCGTGCGATGTTCTCGGCGCGCGCGGCTTCGGCGGTCTTGGCCGGGGCCTTCTTCGCCGGTGCCTTCTTCACCGCAGCCTTCTTCGGCGCGGCAGTCTTCTTCGCAACCGGCTCAGCGGCAGCGGTCTTTCTGGCTGCTGCGCTCTTGGCGGTCGCGGCAGTCTTCTTTACAGGCTTGGTGGCCATCAGGCGGGGGCTCCGGCGTTTCGATCAGGGTCCAGGCAGGCCAGCATTGCGTCATGCAGCTGCTGCCGGGCGGATTCAGTCAGGGGGAGGTCGTGTTCGTCACTGATCACGAAGGTGTCTTCGGCGCGTTCGCCGAATGTGGCAATGCGCGCGTCCTGCACGCGCAGTCCCTGGTTGCGCAGCACGAACGCCACGTCGGCCAGCAGGCCGGGACGGTCGGGTGCGACCAGGGCGAAACGGGTTGCGCCGGGTTCATCGCGGAACTCGATGCGCGGGGCAAAACGGAAATGGCGCAGCTGGCGCGGCACCACCCGGCGCGAGGGACGCAGCCGCGTCAGATCGCCACTGAGCGCCTCACGCAAGGCTGCTTCCAGGTTGGCGCTGCTGCCATCGGCAAACGTATCGGCCGGGCTCACTTCAAAATTATCGAAAATCGTGTCGGCAGGACCATCCAGCACGCGCGCGCGGTGGATGCCGTAGCCCTTGCGGTCCAACGTCATCACGATCGCGGCGAACAGGCCGTCACGGTCCGGCGAGTGCACGAACACTTCCAGTGCCGGGTCGTCGACGCTGATCCGACGTACCTTCACCAGCGTCTGGCCCTGCTTGATCGGTACCAGCGCGGCGGCCTGCCAGGCCAGCTGTTCCGGGCGCAGGCGGATGAAGCCTTCGTCGGGCATCACCGCGAACTGGCGGTCGATGGTGGCATCGTCGTAGCCCTGCTCGCGCACCAGCGCACGCACACTGTCGCGCGCTTCGGCCACGCGCTCGGCGGCCGGCACCGGATGCTCCAGGCCCTCGCGCAGCGCGCGCCGGGTCGCGAAGTACAGATCGGCCAGCAGCCGGTCCTTCCACGCGTTCCACAGTTTCGGGCTGGTGCCGGCGATGTCGGCGCAGGTCAGCAGATAGAGGTAATCGAGGCGGTCGCGGCTGCCGACCAGGGTCGCGAAACGATGGATAACATCCGCATCGGCGATGTCCTGCTTCTGCGCGGTCACCGACATCCGCAGGTGCTGTTCGACCAGCCAGGCCACCAGTTCGGTATCCGAACCACTCAGCCCCTGCGCGTGGCAGAACGCCCGTGCATCGACCGCGCCCAGTTCGGAATGATCGCCGCCACGGCCCTTGGCGATGTCGTGGAACAGGCCGGCCAGCAGCAGCAGTTCGGGCTTGCGCAGGCGCGGCCAGACTTCATGGGCGATCGAGAAACGTTCGTCGGCGCGACTGCTGGCGAACAGCCCCATGTTGCGCAGGACCATCAGCGTGTGCTGGTCGACGGTGTAGACATGGAACAGGTCGAACTGCATGCGCCCGCTGACCTGGGCGAACGCGGGAATCCATTGCCCCAGCACGCCCAGCCGCGCCATGCGCGAAAGCGTGTCGACCGGGCGCTGGCCACGCAGCAGGGCCATGAACTGTTCGCGCGCATCAGGGTCTGCCTGGTCATAGGCCGGCAGCAGCGGCAGCGATTCGGCCAGCGCGCGCGCGGTCAACGAATGCAGGCCGCGGATCTGCGGATTGTTCGCCCAGCTGGCGAACAGCGCGAAGACCTGGCCGATGTCCGCGTTCGGCCAGTCGGCATCGTTGGCCGCCAGATAGCCACGGCGCAGGGCGAACCCCACGGTCAGCGGCTCGGGCTGCGCCTCGCCATCGAACTGTTCCTCGAAGCGCTGCAGCAGACGATCGCTGATCCGCCGCACCACCGAAGCGGCGCGGTAGAAGCCCTGCATCATCTTTTCGACGCCCAGGCTTTCGGCGTCGTCTTCAAAGCCCAGGCGCGCGGCCAGGGTCTTCTGGTAATCGAAGCGCAGGCGCTCTTCGGGCCTGCGCGCCACCAGGTGCAGGCCGAAGCGCAGTCGTGCCAGCACCGCGCGTTCGCGCTTCAGTGCAGCGGCCTCGTCAGCGCCCAGGTGGCCGAGGCCGACCAGCGCTTCCAGATCGCGCACACCAAACGCACGCAGCGCCATCCAGCCCAGCGTGTTGAGATCGCGCAGGCCGCCGGGGCCATCCTTCAGGTCCGGCTCGAGGTTGTCGGCAGTGTCACCGAAGCGCTGGTGACGGTTGCGCAGCTCCTCGAGCTTGGCCAGGAAAAAAGCACGCGGTGGCCACAGTTCGCGGTCATCCACCGCCGCACGCAGCGCACGCCGCGCCGCCTCATCGGCCATCAGCGGGCGCGCTTCGATCAACGCCGTCAGCACGGTCTGGTCGGCAGCGGCCTCGCTGCATTGCGCCGCCGAACGCACCGCGTGACTGACCGCCAGGCCGCAATCCCACAGCAACGCGAACAGCCGCGCGAGCGACTCTTCGTGGGCCAGCTGCGCCTGCGGATCGCCGAACACCAGCAGGTCGATGTCCGAACGCGGGAACAGTTCCCCACGCCCATAACCACCCACTGCGAACAGCGACAGGCCACTGTCGGCCGGCAGGCAGCGCTGCCAGGCATGGCGGATCAGGTGATCGGCCGCGCGCGCGCGCAACGCCAGCAGGCGCTCGATGTTGTCACCCTGGTCGAAGCGGCGGTACAGGCGCGTGTCGGCCTGCTGCAGCGCATCGCGCGCGGCAGCAGCCCAGTCCGGGTCGTTGAGCGACGCGGCCGGCGTGTCCA
>Ga0265296_1004348_pt1 | contig 12348 bp, 11 predicted proteins | sample MunlanPumphouse1_FD_189073 | JGI IMG/M metagenome (GOLD analysis project Ga0265296, IMG submission 189073) | Groundwater microbial communities from a municipal landfill in Southern Ontario, Canada - Pumphouse #1 | ecosystem: Environmental > Aquatic > Deep subsurface > Groundwater | place... | reverse complement strand
TATGGTTCCCAGTTTGTGCATGGCTTGTTCCCCCTTGTTGGTATTGGATTTTCCCAATCCCTATTATCCAACAAAGAAGGATTACAGGCCATGCTTTTTTAATTTTTATCGGACACTACTGATTTCAAAATAGTAATACTAAGGAGTTCATAAGTAATGCCTCACTGACTGTCATTCCAGCTCGTCTGGAATCTCGGAGCGAGTCTACGCGAAGAGTCGCTTCGACCTTCTTAAAGAAAGATGCTGGACATTCATCCTTCGCAGTAATGCTACGGAGAACGGAAGCCAGCATGACAGAATAGTTAAAGATATGTGGCTTTGCTTAAGGTCTTATTAGTAATTGTCTTAGAGGAGTGATATTATCCGCTCGTTAGGGAAAAAGGTCGAACTACTCAGGGTGATAGATCATCCTGTAAGGATTAAGATACTCAAAGAGCTTATAAAGGGTGTAAAATGTGTTAGTGATTTCGAAGAGTTCTTAGAAATAAGTCAACCTAATATCTCACAACACCTGTCCCTTCTCAGGCACTATGGGGTAATTGATTATTATTCAGTTATATTCAATAGGGGCGTGCAAACAAGAACTTCCAGAACACTACTATCAGTACCAAGACGGCAATGATAATCAGATACTCAACACCCTTTGTCGCAAACATGTCATAATATGTAAATAACTCATCCATTGAACTGCCTCCAATCGCTGTTTAGTGTTCTTTTTCGATTGCCCATGCAGGAGGTTTCCTGAGCACCGGCATCCTGTTTACCATCCACCTGAATGCCCACACCTCTGTCAGTATGATGGAAGCAGTGATCACCAGTTCCATCGGTGCAGGCCAGTACTTCTCACTTAAAGGGACATACCAGTTATATACAATGAACGTATAATTGAGTCTGTTGAGAATAATCCCAACCATCGTGAGGACAGCAGCGAACTTGATGGTTGAGAGGTTTTTCTGCTGTGCACCACTGACAAACATAAAACAAGGCACAAGAACAAATCCGATTACCTCGAAGAGATACCAGAAACCCATCGTGCTACCTAAATACGGAACAGCATGTTCGTGGACAAGCAGAAGGGCTTTCAGGAAGAAATAACCGAACATTGTAACTGCACATATCCTCGCCAGTCCAATAACTATATCGTCATAGGATTTATTATGCTCTTCGTCTATCTGAGGGCCAAAAACCTTATGGCTTATCGCCCCTTCGAATATTACCAATGAAAGTCCTGCAAAGATACTGGAGACGAAATAGAGAATGGGAATGAACTCTGTATACCATAAGGGATGAATCTTACTTTTTGCCATCATCATGAGAGCACCGAGACCTGACTGGTGGAGTGTCGAAAGCGTGATACCGAATATTACTGCTCCGAGAGTCATGGCACCAAGTATTTTTCTTACTCTCCGCAGACCAAGCCATTCTGCAATCGCAGGAGAGAATTCAATAAGTGCTGCCAGCATGTAAAGGAAGAAGTGCCAAGCAACGAGGAACATGACAGCATTCACACCGAAATCATTGCCAACCATAGGATTATAAATGTTCCACCAGCGCCCGATGTCAAGGACGATTGCACCTGCATAAAAGAGGTAGGCAAGAAAACCATTGAGGACTGTCGCCCTGATGATAGGATGGTATTTTTCCGCTCTAAGGACATATACAATGAAACACAGGACATATGCTCCACCCGCAAAGGCAACGCCTGTTACGACATCAAATCCAATCCAGAGTCCCCATGGGTATTCCTGATTGAGGTTTGTTACGGGGCGTCCCAAACCTACTGCAAGACGGTAGACAATAAAGGCATAACCGAGCAGCATAATGGGAAGCGATATGATATTGAAGGGTGTTACAATATTGCCTCTCGGTTTTAATTCTTTTTTAAGGAAATCGATAAAGTCACCAAAGCTTTTTATGCTTGGGCCTTCCGGTTTTTCTTGAACAACGTCAACAGTTTCTAACTTTTCTCCAGCCATTCTTTCCCCTCTTCCTTTCTCCTAATGTTTCCCTTTTTCTTCATGATGTCCTTCATCTTCCTTACTCTTTTTCGTAGCACGGTTGATGCCGAGCATCGCTATAGGCCAGAGCACAAAAATGAAGGGAACAGCATAGAGGAAACCGGTGCTGTATTCGGGATATGCAACAGTTCCAAGGTCTTTTCTGAAACCTATCTGCTCAAAGGGTACAGATGAAAGATACAGGTGTGATGTGCCACCTACTTCATATTCACCGTATATATGCTCGATATATTTATCAGGATTTGCAGCAATTCTCCTCTTCCCTTCTTCCAGAATCTGCCTCCTCGAGCCGAACATCAATGCCTGTGTCGGGCAGGCTTCAACACAGCCTGGGAGTACCCCCTTATTGAATCTGTCCCAGCATAGGTTGCATTTCTGAACCCTCGGCATTGCTTTATTATATTCAAATTTGGGAATGTCAAAAGGACAAGAAATCATGCACAGCCTGCAACCAATACAATTCAGGTCCCAAGTAACATGACCTGACGGTCGTTTTTTCATAGCTTTTACGAGACATGCGGCTGCACATCCCGGCTGATTACAATGCATGCATCTCTTCGGTACAAAAATCGTGCCCTTTTCGGTCTCATAGCGGTTAATGATCGTATACTGTGTATCGGAAGTTTTTCGCTTATTTTTAAGAATAAACTCATTCGTTTTTTCAGATATGTCAGGAATCGGCAGGCCATTCACCTCGGCACACGCCTTTTCACAGCGCCGGCATCCGATACACCGTGTCGTATCTACGAGAATGCCATAAAATTCTTTTCCGGACAGGCTCTCCTCCGCAGAAGATTTTCCCGGCGTTAGTAGGTTCCCGGTTGTTGCGCCCGCAACCCCTGCTCCTATTATCTTTAGAAAAGTCCTTCTGTCCATCCTCGCTCCTCTCTATTAATTAACCTTTCTTCGTATGCGTACTACTTAGGTCTCCAAACGTTCAAAATTGCTTTTTTATTCTGCTTTACCACATTCTCATTCTTAATATCGGTTATCTCTTTAGGTCCTCCCACTTTTTCCTTATGACAATCAGCACATTTTCTGCCTTTTTCAAGGTTCATCTTTTCATGGCAACTTAAACACTGGCGATGATAAGCTGACAGTAATGTTGTCTTGTTCAAGTCCTGAGGGTTAAAAGTAATTGCATGACAGTTTCTGCAATTTGGAGGAGTGTCCTTTTTAACCTCAGCTTCAGCACGACTCCGATGATGACACCCCTCACAGAGGGTCTGCATGTCTTTATGGAAATAATTAGCCAGTTTACTATCATTAGAAATCTTAACTAATTTCTCTATCATTTTGAGATGAGGGAACTTTGATGGTTCATATTCCTTTCCCAGAATTTTTACTTCTACCTCTTTCTTGACTTTTTCCGGATCAAGTTTAGCAACTGAAAGAGGCGGACGTGACAATGGACCTTTTATTTCACCACTGTGGCATATAGAACATGCCTCTTTCTTCGGACCCACTGACTCCATATCCATTACTGCAATATTACTGTGGCATCCGAAACAATCTTTTTCCGATTTCTTTTTATTATGGCAGCCTTCGCAGCTGTGTTCAGAAAATACATCATGATATGCTCTCGCAACATTTATCCCGTTTCCTTCAGGCTTGCCTGTCAGGTCGTGGCATTCCTTACAGGATTTTAAGGTTTCATGGTGACATGAGCGACAGGTCTTAGAAGTTGTTTCATGATACTTGTGGTCAAAGGTAACTCCTTTCAGTTTGGCATCTTTTATATTTATGAAAGGTTTATCCTTCTGATCACGAGCGGGGCGGGGAACCTTTGAAAGTTCTGCAACTGTTTTATACTTTCCTGTATGGCATTTTATACATTCAGTCGGACATGCTTCCTTCTCGCCCTTCTTTATATATTCTTCTTTATACTCTAAATGGCAGTTAAGGCAGCGCTGATGAGAAGCCTTTCTTATTGAAAGCCCTTTCTTGGCTGCTACACGTGTTATAGCAGTTAATTCAGGCCCTCTTTTCTTGTCAAGTTCATGACAATAGTAACAGGATTCTTCAGTCCCTTTTTCATAAACTAATGCTAATGTTTCATCCTTTTCTTCTATATCGTATGTATGATGACACAGGCTGCAATCATCCTTACCGAGCTTCTCTTTAAGTTTCTTGACATGTTTATCATGATATTCAAAGTTAAATTCAAAGATTGGATAGCTTATTTTTGTCGATGCAAGCTCTTTTTTATGGCAATCAGCACATACAACAGGGCCGGTCTTCTTATTTTCGCTGCTCCTCTTTTTATGACAATTCATGCACTCATCATGGTAGGCATTCATAACTGATGCTTTGTCTTTTTTCGAGACTTTTTTGGGAAAATCAAATAAGATAATATCCTTTTCTTTATCGAGTGGATGGCATGTATCGCAGGTTTCCCCTTCTTTTTTGCCCTCCTTTTTTAAAGCCTCATCATGTTTCTTATGATCAAACACAATTTGTGGGCGCTCCAGCACACCGAAGATTTCAGTATGAGCAATACCAATCTTATTTTCAGGTTTAATAGCAGGAACCTTTTTAGCGCGCAGGGTAGCTTCTACAGTATAGACTGAGTATAAACCATAACTAATCAAAATGAGATAAGCTATACTTACCAAAAAGAAAATTAATTTCCTATTCATTTCGCATCCCTTCCCGGTTTATTATCATGCTTTGAATTTCTCAGGAATTTCCATCGTCGCAGTTAATATTTCATCCATAAACATGGCATGACCTTCAAGATTGTAAAACTTTAGTACATCATTAATACTGGTGTAACAGTTATGGCACGGTGACACTATATTATGACAACCTGTAGCTTTTATTTGCTCAGCCTTTATCCGGGCTCCCTCACATCTGTTAGCCTTCCATGGCGGGCCAATGGCATTTCCGCCGCCACCGCCATTACAGCAATAATTATGTTCGCGGTTTGGTTGCATTTCTATAATAGGACCTTCAAATGTCTCGTTTACAAGGTACCGGAGCATCTCTGCTCTCCCTCTCAGCCGTACAAGGTTACAGGGGTCCTGAATGGTAACGGGACCTTTAATCTTCCTGGCTATCTTTATTCTTCCTGTACTGACAAGCTCATAGTAAAACTCAATAGGATGCAATGTCTCTATTGGACTCTCTTTCCATCCTAAGAGGGGCGGTGCCACATAACATGTGGCATTCAGTGGATGCCCTCACTCAGTGAGCACTATTCGTTTTATTTTTAACCTCATGGCATTGTTATAAATCCCCCGTACAACCCTCTGCATCGTCTCCATGTCACGGATAAACATCCCCATGTTTGCACTGTCCCAGCCATCCTGCGATGCGACCGTCCAGTCAATGCCGGCAACATTCATAATAGTTGCTGTCCGAGCTATATGATAGGTTGCTACTTTCGGTTCAGTACCAAGAGGACACCACATAACATCCGCCCCTTCTTTATCAATAGGAATCCGGACATTCTTTATATCACCCCTTACTTCCTCCTCCTGCCATTGCATGGTATCAATCCAGTCACCCTGTGTAATCCACAACTGGGTTAACGTAGCCGAAAGGCTATGAGTCTGATCTAGTATATTTTGAGGAACTAATCCAAGGATAAAGCATATGCGGCGGACCATACCCAACTGATATGCTATATCTAAACCAAAAGGACAATACATACTGCAGCGGCGGCAGAGATTGCATTCACAAAAGACAATTCTCGCAACCTGTTTCATAAATTCAGGGCTTACCTTTCCTTTTCTTTTGATCAGCTCCCAGAGTGTCATTTTTACTTTTGCGACAGGTGCATACGTGGGGTCTTCATTATGGGAAAGATACCAATGGCATGCCTTAGAACATAATGCGCAGTGGATGCAGGTCTCTAAGGGCGCCATAAATCTTGCTGCGTTTTTCCCAACATTCAAAACAGCATTTACTGCTTTTTCTATCTTCTCCGTTGTGAGATTTTTTACAGTTTCATCAAAGCCAGGATCAGCAACAGGTTTTCTATTCAGCCTTACCCAATCTTCTGTTTTAACACTTTCTTTGACGCTTGCTTCAGCCATTTATAGAATCCTCCATAAAGTAATTTACCAGTCCCTTGAATGACGATACCCTTGATCGGAACCCATATAAGCTCTTGTTAAAAAGAGATAACCCATGTGTATTAATCTGGTAAAAGGAATAGAAATCAACATCATCGATCCAAAAATCATATGAAGTATTACCATGGTTTTATGCGGCAATAACCACTGGTGATATGCCAGAAATCCGGTGATAAATGGTAAAAATGCAATCGCAAGTATGAGATAGTCATCGGCAAAGGTAACAAATCTCACCTCCGGAGCAAAAAGCCTTCTCAGGAAAAAGAATACACAACTCGCAATAACAATAATGGTCATTATGTCGGCAAATCCCTCTGAAACAGTCCACCAGCTTATTCCCCACGATTCATATATAAGGACATTGTGTGCAAGAAGAAATATGGGGAGAAAAACAAGGCCGATATGGAAAGGAAATGTCACTGTTGTAACTACCCAGCGTATTCTCCAGTTAACGCTGGCAAAAGGAATAATCCAGTGGAGAATGGAACGCAAGCTGAATCTTAAACTCATGTAAGGAACTACTACTTTCTCTTTTTTAGCCAATAAAACCATCTCCCGTATTCTGTAAATACTCCCTCCGATAAACACAAGAAATGCTATCCAGACCAATGGACCTCTCACAAAATTATATAGCGATGGATCTCTGATAAAATCTAACATGTTATGCTCCCTGCATTATAGTTCATTTATTGGAACCACCCTACGATAATATTTTCCACCATCTATACACCGTACTAATATTTTTTTGCTATCCGGGCTAAAGACAGGATCCCAGAGAGCTTCATATCCTTTTTTACTAACCTTCCCATTAATAATAAGATAAAATCTACCATTTCTTTCAGCCTTGGCTACAACTGTATTGCTATCAGGGCTGAAAATTGGATCCCAGGTATTGTTGAATTTTTCAGACCATGGAGTGCCGTCCAAGGCAACTGTCCACCTGTTATTATCTTTCACTACTGCTGCTACTCTTTTGCTGTCCGGACTGAAAACCGGCGAGAGAACAGCGTCACTGAAAGTCGTACTCCACGGTGTACCATCAACAGCAATTGTCCACACCGGAAATTTAGCTACAACTGCAGCTATCTTTTGACCATCAGGACTGTACTTTTGACGCCATACATTAGAGAAAAACCCCCAAATTGGCTTTCCATTCATTGCCAAAGTAGTGCCTTTCGGCGTTCTAATAGGAGCAATCACATCATTGCTGTTGGGTTTGAAAATTGGTTCCCATACTAAACCGAATGGCCCTTCCCATGTATTGCCATCTACAGCAATGTTGTATTGAGCAAAGCCTATTCTTACACATGCAGCCACATGCTGACTGTCAGTGCTAAATACACCTCCCCAAACAGACCAGAAAGTTTTCTCCCACGGAGTTCCATCAACTGCGACAGTAAAAATACCTTGTTGATAAGTAAAAATATCTAATGATTTAAGGGGTTTTACCTGAACACAGGATGCAGTCCTTTTTCCATCAGGGCTTACTGCAAGGTCTCTTGCATCAAAAAACAGATTCTCCCACGCCTTTCCATTCAAGGCAGCTCCAAGTTGTGGATCCCTTTTAATACTTGCTGCAATACCCTTTCCATCAGAAGTTAACGTTAGATTCCATATAAAATCGTACGTTTCCTCCCACATCTCATGATCAACAGCTAAAGCATATATGTAATTCCTATACGCTAATGATATAAGTTGATTAGCAGGATTAAATTTGAGCGAGTATACTCTCTCAAATATCTCCTCCCAGGTCTCTCCATTTACACAGGTAGTGAATTTTGCTTTTTCCGGTTGGACTACAGCGGCGATTTTCTCCCCGTCATCAGAGGGGGTTAATTCACGGATGTCAATAAATTTCTTTTTCCAGTCATTTATATTTGCGACTAATTTTTCTTTTGTATCCCAATCCCAACTTGCTGATTCGCTCATTAAGAGTTCTCCCTCTTTTCACCTATTGAATTAAAAAATTGTGTTTAGAATACAGGATAGGGATTAGCATGTCAATATATATTTATCATCTACCTGTTAATTATATCTATAAACTAATAAATATAAATTATAGGCGAATTCCACCAAAAAACCTTAGGTTGTTAATGCTCCCTTTCCATTTCGCAAGCTGGAGTGATAGAGAGCTTATACGGGGGTCAAGAATGCCCAGCGCAAGAAAATAATCTGTGAGTCAATGATTTTTTCATTAAACTGAGATGTTTTGTACCTGTGTGTCGGTCTGAAGCAGCGGCAGATATATCTTGAAGGTTGTCCCGGCACCCTTTTCGCTAAAAACCTCGATCCTTCCTCCATGCTCATTTACCACCGAATATACAATTGCTAATCCAAGGCCGGTCCCTTTGCCTACCCCTTTTGTAGTAAAAAAAGGTTCGAATATTTTCTGAATATCATCTTTATCAATGCCGGCACCGGTGTCTGATACAGAAAAACATACACATTCTTTACAGTATGTTCCGAATGTCTCGGGCAGATGACCCTCTGTCAATAGACACTTTTCGGACTTAATTTTTATTATACCACTGCCATTCATTGCGTCCCGGGCATTCAAAATAAGATTCATTAATACCTGTGTAAACTTTCCGGTATCACATTTTATTTTAGGAATATCTTCCTGAAGTTCGAGTTTTATCTCGACTGTCTCTTCAACCATCTGAGTCAGAAGCCGCATAGTTTCCATAACAAAGGCGTTAAGGTCGATCACCTCGAATTCCATTGACATTTTTTTACTGAAGATAAGAAGCTGTTTTGCCAGATCCGCAGCTCCTTGAGACAATGTGATTATTGTTTGTAATTTTTTACGTATGACTGAATCTTGTGGAACATCGTCCAGACACATTTCTGAAAAACCCATGATACCGGTAAGTATATTATTGAAATCGTGCGCAATACCGCAGGCAAGTCTTCCAATGGCTTCCATTTTCTGGCCTTCAAAAAGAATCTGTTGAAGTCTCTTCCCCTCGGCTTCAGCCCGTTGTTTAGCCTTTCGGTCAGCCCATATCTCCAGCGCCCTCGAAACCCTTGCAGGAAGACCTGAAATATTTCTTTTTATAATATAATCTATTGCGCCAATCCTGAGGCTATCAACAGCTATCAACTCATTTCCCTCTCCTGTTATAAGTATAACAGGGACATCTACATCCATCTTCCTGAATATACCAATAGCCTCAATCCCCGTAATGTCAGGCAATGCGTAATCAGCAAGCATAATATCTGCGTTGAGATCAGGCAGCTTTTCTAAAAACTCTTTTCTATTCCTTGCCACATCGTACTCTACCTCAAAACCTGCTCTCTTAAGCTCATAAAGCTCGATATCTACATCATCTGGATTATCCTCAAGAAAAAAAACCTTGAGTTGTTTATTCCCTTCATTCATCTGTTTATTTGATCTGAGGCGGCTCATTTATCAGCAGCCAGTAAAAACCTATCTGCTTAACTACCTCGGTAAACTGGTCAAAATCAACCGGTTTTCTAATATAGCTGTTAACGCCAAAGTTGTAGCTTTTTACCATATCACTTTCTTCTTTGGAAGAGGTCAGAATTACAACCGGAATAATTTTTAGCTTACTGTCATTTTTTACCATGCGAAGAACATCGACGCCGTCTACTTTAGGCAGTTTCAGATCAAGCAGAATGAGATTCGGCAAATCATGTCCTGAACCGGAATACTTCCCTTTATAAAACAGATAATCCAATGCCTCCTGTCCATCACGCACCACATTTACAGGATTCACAATATTGTTCTTTTTGAGCGCATGGAGGGTAAGCTCCACATCGTCTGGATTATCCTCCACAAGAAGAATTCTTAAAAGCCCATTCGTCATCTCTATATCCTCCTTTCCTGTCATTCCGAGTGTAGCGAGGAATCTCGTCTTTAGAGATTGCTTCGGCTTCGCCTCGCAATGACATTTTCATTACATAGGTAATTTTACAAAAAATGTTGCCCCTTTCCCTATCTCTGATTCAGCCCACACCCTCCCATTGTGGCGTTCAACAATCCTCTTTACGATTGCAAGGCCGATGCCTGTGCCCTCATATTCTTCCGGGAGATGGAGCCTCTGAAAGATATGGAATATCTTATCATGATATTGCATTTCAAATCCAACACCATTATCTCTTACGAATATAGCATCTTTCTCTTTATTATACCCTATCTCTATCTCCGGCCTCTCTTCCTTACGGGTGAACTTAATAGCATTAGAAATAAGATTAGAAAAAACTGTCTGAATCAGTGTTGGATCACAGATTATTGCCGGCACGCTCCCTATCTTAATAGATATATCTCTCGATTCAATTTCTTCTCTGAAATCCCTTAAACCATTATTGATTATACCGCCAAACTCTACAGGCCTTACCCGAAGCTCAGTCCTTGCGGCCATCGAAAGCGCAAGCATATCGTCTATCAGATCTGACATCCTGTTTGTGCTATCGATTATCCTCTTCAGGTAATGTTTGCATCTGTCGTCAAGCTGTGCTGAATATTCATCAATGAGTATCTTTGAAAAACCGGCAATCCCCCTGAGGGGCGCCCTGAGGTCATGAGACACAGAATAAGAAAATGCCTCAAGCTCTTTATTTGCCATTTCTAACAAAAGTGTCTTCCCCTGCAGCATACTGGTTCTTTCGGCTACTTTCAGCTCCAACTCCTTACTGAACGACGTAATCTTTTCATATAATTTTTCTAAATTATCAAGCATGCCATTTATATGCCGGACAACCTCATCCATTGCATCATTCTTTCCCATGACCTCAGCCCTGACATGCAGATTTCCATCAGAGACACTGGATAATACCTCTGAAAGACTCTTCACCCTTGCCTCGAGGTATCTCCTCTGTTCTTCTTCCACTGCCGCTGCCTTTACAGCATATCTCAACCTCTCAGCATCCAAGACCGGCGTAATGTCCCGAAATACCTCGAGCCCGCCGAGTATCTTGCCTGCAGAATCTCTCAAAGGGCTGGCGCTTATCATTATGGGTATTATTTTCCCCTCCCGGTTGGTTATATTTACCCTCCCCACTTTTACTCCCTCTCCTTTTTCAAAACACTGTTTCATAGGACATGTGATATCGCAGACATCACTCTTGAACACCTCTTTGCAGGTCATTTTTCCTTCTGTCTCTTCCCTTGTATAACCTGTAATCTCCTCACATGCATTATTCATATAGGTGATTATCATATCAGTATTGACCACAAATAAAGGGTCAATGATAGCTGTTTTTAGGCTGTTGGCATATTCTATCTGGTCCTTGATGTTTTTGACCATGTAGTTAAAGGCGGCGCCAAGGACCCCTATCTCATCTTCTGACTTTACATCCACTGAAACAGACATGTCTCCCTCTGCAAACCTCTTGGCCGTTTTAGCCAGACTCTCTACAGGACGCCTTACCAGTTTAGTCAGCATGGCATAAGTTAAGGCGATTGTTGCGAATACGCCGAATATACTCATAAGTATAGTGCGGTTTCTGGCAGAGGCAATTGCTGCATGAGCTCGCCCAGCATCCAGCTTTATTATCATGCTCCCGAGAACCTTTCTTGAAGAGCCGTGGCAGTGATAACATTCCTTTTGATTCAAAATTGGATGAATATGGACATGGTATCTTCCGGTTGTGGTCTTCTCTTCGAAAAAAGCCGTCGGGTGCTCTCCCTTCTTTATCATATTATTTAATGCCTGCAAGATGTCTTTATTCCAAACATACTTTACTAAATTGGATTTTACCCTATCCTTTTGTGTGGCATATATTATCACCTGCTCAAAATCGCAGATAAATACCTCGATGCCCTCCCTCTGTTCCCTTATGTATGATAATTCTTTTTCTACAGATTCGCTGTCTCCCACTGACATGGGATGCTTTATACCGGCATAGATTGTGTGTGCGAGATCCTCTCCAGAACTTTGCAGCTCTTCCGCCATAATTCTGGCTTGATTGGAGGCGTTCATGTAAATTATAACAAACATAATGAAGGTTACACAGACCGCCAGCGTAATCAGAATAGTTCTGCTTAATTTTTTCCTTATAAATTCAAACAATCTTTCTCCTTACTCCCATACTCAATTTAAGTATAAATAACAATTAGTATAAATAACATATAAGGCGAGATGCAATAGAGAAAAATTTACCCAAAAACAGAGATAGAAAAATGATTATAGCAACAAACCTAAGTAGGACAGGCGTCTCGCCTGTCATGGTTCGACAGGCTCACCATGACCAGCAGTGTCACCCTGAGTTTGTCGAAGGGTAACCAT
>Ga0265296_1004347_pt1 | contig 12349 bp, 10 predicted proteins | sample MunlanPumphouse1_FD_189073 | JGI IMG/M metagenome (GOLD analysis project Ga0265296, IMG submission 189073) | Groundwater microbial communities from a municipal landfill in Southern Ontario, Canada - Pumphouse #1 | ecosystem: Environmental > Aquatic > Deep subsurface > Groundwater | place... | reverse complement strand
GCGGTGAGCTTCGGTGTTGCACCCGCAATCATAATTTTCGAGGCGGGCGCGGGCTTCCAAGGTGTCACCGGGGCGTTCGCGCTCCTCGCGGCTGCGGTTTGGTATTGTGGTTGCGCGCTCGCGCGCCTCGCGAGGTTCAACTTGAGCGGCGCTTACGAGGGGCTTCCGTCCCCGGTTGCGGCAGTAGGCGTGCTCGCCGCTTCGTTCACCGTGCCGTCGCTCGCCTGGCTCTGGCTCCTGGGCGCTGGCGCCCTGATGGTGGCGGGCTTCAAAGTGCGCAAGCCGTGCCGTCCCTGATTATTTTTTGAAAGTTAAACGCGTTTTAGTACCCGCGCGGCTAAACTTACGAGTAATCGTTGCCGCGCGCGTTTGAAGGAAACCGCTTGTGCCGCCGCCTTGATATTTGCGCAAATGTGCAATATCTGAATAAAATTTTCCAAAGCCCGTGTCGTGCACGCGAGCGCCGCGTGAAGAAACATTAACTGTTAAACTCGTTTTATCGCCAGCACGGCGCAATCCTTCTTGTAAATAATCGGTTTCGGGACCCGCTGAATGAAACCACGCGTGCACGATGCCGGCAGTGCGAGGACTAAATCCGCTCGCTTCGGCTAAAACAAGATAATGGTCGGGTTTAAATTTTTCAAAGCGTTTTTGTTTTAAGTCATCCAAAACGCGTTGAACAACACTTGGAGGCAGTACGTTGTGGAAACGCCAAATGTCTTCGCCGAACTCGCCGCTCTTGACGTATCCAAAGACGCGTTCAACGTCTTTTGTTTCCTGCATTTCGGCTATGCCTTTTCTTAGCGCCTCATCGCTGGATAAATAACCGACGGCCCGTTCGAGTTTTTTCGGATCGTTGAGAACCGCGTTAAAATTGAACAATATTTTGTTCAATTCGAGCGAACGCAGTGAATTGCTGGCTGAACGCAAAACCGTAAACAACTGCCCAAAACTCACTTCTGGTTTGCCTTTCAAACACACATTCAGCTTCAACTGATCGCGCACCGGTGAATTCCGCCAATGTGGCGTTTGCTTAATCAATGTTTCCAAAAGCCACGGCGTAAGCTTAATTTTTCCGTTGCGTATTACAACCCTTTTTCCATTAAAAGAAAATTCCGAATCGGGAAAAGGGTTTTCGCCGCCAATCAACTCGGCGGCGCCACCGAAGTGAACCGCGTTGTAAAGCAACGCGCCTTCGCTGCTTAGCGGCGTCGCGTTATCTCTTTCAAATATATCTTGCACTCCGTGAGCGCCGCCAAAAAAACTATTGAGTTTTCCCGGTTTAAGCCGATAACTCAGGCGCCTCAATGCATCAAAAAGTGCGTTATCCGACTCGTGAGATTGTGGTTTTCCAGCTGCTTGAAACAAAAGATGGGAAATCTCGAACAAATAGGGGGCAGTTTCGCGTTCTCCAAAGTTTTTTTCAGTGCCCGCTAACTCGCTGGTTATTCGCCTAGCCTCACTAAGGATTTGGGCTACCATCTTGGTAATTTCACAGAAACGGGTAAATAATGGTTTTTAGCGGACAAAACAACGGATTTTTTAACGGGTCAGCAGTTAGTTTAATCGTGAGTTGAATATGAGGAAAATCCTGTTCGCATTGCTGTTGGGCTGCTGCCTTGTCGGGGCAACGCAAATCATGGTGTTGAAACCCGTCCAGAGCGCGGTCGGCAGCGGGGACATTGTGAATTTGGGTGTCATCGGACCCGGACAGAAGGTTGAGATTGTGGTGGACCGCGCGAGCGGGTTCACCAAACCCGAGGGCGGCGAGGCGTTGTGGGACCGCGCGCTCGTTGAGTTCGACGACGCGATGGGCATGGCGGGCTGGACTCGGGAGGACAGCCAGTTCTACGAACGCGAACTACGCGCCTACGTGTCCGCCGCACGCGACGCGCCCAACGGGGAATACCTGTTCGACTTGAAGACAATTGACGAGTACGAGGGCGCGGAAACCACCGTCGTGAAGTGCCGCGTTACGGTGTCGGACGACGTGCTCGACTTCGTACCGGGCGACTCCGCTTTAACGGCGGGCGTTGGTTTGCCCGCGGTTTACTATTTCGTGTTGAAGAACAAGTCGAGCGCGAGCGACTCGTTCGAAGTCACGGTCTCCGGTCTTCCGGGCGGGTGGCAGGAGGCACGCCGCTTCTTCGTGCCCTACCTTTCCCAGCGCACCATAACTTATTCGGTTTCAAGCCAGGAGGCGGGCGTGTTCCCGCTCGTTTTCAAAGCGGAGAGTGTTTCCAGCGAACTGATTTCAAAAGGCGTGACCGGGAGCCTGGAGACGAAACGCGATTTGTACACCGACATGCTCGCCACGAGCCACGGATTGCTATTGTTCCCGAGCGTCCAACAGGCGATTTACGCGTTGTTCGGGCTCGCAAGCGGCTTCAAGTGATGTTGGCACGTGGTGCTAAAGCTGCGTCCGGGAATGACGCCCAAGGAATTGGATTCATTCAAGCGCGAGCGGGCGCGCCGTGCCGGCGCTTCGTGCGTGGTGGCTAACGCCGAACTCCTTGCGGAACTCGACAGCAAGGAACGAAAGCGCTTGAAGCCGTTGTTGCGCACGCGGAGGACGCGGAGCGCGAGCGGCGTGTGCGTTATCGCAGTCATGACGCGCCCCTGGCCCTGTCCCGGCAAGTGCACTTATTGTCCCACGGGTGAGGCACCCAAGAGTTACACCGGCTTCGAGCCCGCAGCGCGGCGGGCGAAACAGAACAATTATGATGCGTACGCGCAAGTAGACGACCGCATCCACCAGCTCGAGGCAATCGGGCACGAGCCCAGCAAGTGCGAGCTCGTAATCATGGGCGGCACGTTCAACTCGCAACCGCGCGCCTACCAGACGCGATTCATCAAGCGGGCATTCGACGCGTTCAACTCCTCGACTGCGGGCACGCTCGCGCTCGCGAAGAAGAGGAACGAAACCGCAAAGTACCGCGTCACCGGGTTAACGCTCGAAACGCGTCCGGATTGGTGCACGCCAAGCGAAGTAAAGCGCTTCGTGGGCTACGGCGCCACGCGCATCGAACTCGGAGTCCAGTCGCTTGACGAGGCGGTGCTCCGCCGCGTAAACCGCGGGCACGGCTTGCAAGAAGTCGCCGATGCCACGAGGGCGTGCAAGGAAGCGTTCCTCAAGGTGGGCTACCACATCATGCCGGGCTTGTATTCGAACGCGGAAAAGGACGCCGAGATGTTCCGCGAACTCTTTGCGAACGAGGCGTACAAGCCGGACATGCTCAAGATTTATCCCTGCCTGGTAATCAAAGGCACGAAGGTTTATGAGGAATGGAAGCGCGGCGAATTCAAACCGTATTCAACGCAAGACGCAGCTGAGGCGATTGCCGAGGCGAAGCGTTTTGTTCCGCCTTACTGCCGTATCATGCGCGTGGACCGCGACATCCCCACGAACCTCATCGCCGCGGGAGTAGACAAGAGCAACCTACGCGAAATCGTCGCGCGTGAGGCGAAGGCGCGCGGCATCGAATGCAAGTGCATCCGGTGCAGGGAAATCGGGTTCAGGAAACCCGAAGGCAAACCGCGCCTCGCGCGGTTGGACTACGCTGCGTCCGGGGGAACCGAGTCGTTCCTGTCGTTCGAGGACTCGGCAGGCGTGCTGTGGGCTTTCCTGCGCCTGCGCAGGAACGCGGACGGGGCGTGCGGCGTCCGCGAGTTGCGCGTTTTCGGGGAGCAGACACCCGTCGGCGCCGCGAAGCGCCAGGCGCAGCACGCGGGTTACGGGGCGCGCCTCCTGTCGGAAGCCGAACGCATCGCGGGAAAAGAGTGGGACGCGCGGGAGTTATGCGTGCTCGCGGGAGTCGGGGCGCGCGGCTACTATAGAAAACAGGGTTTTAAACTTCGCGGGGACTACATGGTCAAGAGGCTGCGATGATGGGTTGCGTTGAAGGCGACAGGGTGCGCGTGACGCGCGGGAAACTCGTTGTCGAGGGAGTCCTCCTGCCCACCGAGGCGCGCGGCACGGTAGTAGTCAAGCTCGACAGCGGGTACAACGCTGGCTTCGATGCCAAGAAAATCGTCCTGAAGAAGCTTCCGGGCAAGCGCACTGCACTCGAGAAATTCGAATCCAAAAAATTCATTCCGGCCGAAGGCTTGGAAGAACTGGCGTTGGTTGCCGCAGGCGGCACGATCGCCTCGCGCCTGGATTACGCCACGGGCGGAGCCAAGATGGTGCTCACGCCGGGCGAACTGTTCGCCGCAGTACCCGAACTCGAGGGCGTAGCGTCGTTCAAGGTCTCGCGCCCGTTCACACTCGCGAGCGAGGACGAGACTCCCCGCGAGTGGGTGACCCTGGCGCGTGAAGTAGGCAAGGCGTTGAACGCCGGGGCGCGCGGGGCAATAGTCGCACACGGTACGGACACGCTCGGCTACGCTTCCGCCGCGTTGTCGTTCATGCTCTCCGCAGGCAAACCCGTAGCAATGGTGGGCGCCCAGCGCTCGCCCGACCGCGCGAGTTTTGACGGCGCGCTCAATTTGTTGTGCGGGGCGCGTTACGCGCTCGGCCCGTTCGGCGAGGTTGCCGCAGTGATGCACGCCACGCCAAGCGATGATTACTGTTTCGCGCACCGCGGGACGAAAGTTCGCAAGATGCATTCCACGCGCCGCGACGCGTTCAAGAGCGTGAACGCCGAGCCCCTTGCCCGCGTTTACCCGGACGGAAGAATCGAGAAAATCAACGAGAGCGCGAAGGCGCGGGAGGACGGAGAGTGCCGCGTGCGCGCGGTGTTCGAGGACAAGACGGGTTTGCTGAAGGCGTATCCCGGCGCACCGCCCGAACAGCTGGATTGGTTCGTGGACCGCGGGTACAAGGGCGTGCTAGTCGAGGCGTACGCGCTCGGGCACCTGCCAACGCAGACACTCGACCCGAAGAAGTCCTGGTTGAAGGCAATGGAACGCGCGAAAGAGGAGGGCGTGGTCGTGGCGTTCGCCACGCAGTGCCTTTACGGCCGGGTGAACCCGTTCGTTTACGCGAACTTGAGGAAGATGAGCGAGCGCGGGGCGGTTTACTGCAGCGACTTGCTCCCCGAGACCGCGTTCGTGAAACTCGGCTGGCTGTTGGGCGGGCTCAAGGACGCGGACGAAGTGCGCGCCGGGCTCTTGAAGGATTACGCGGGCGAATTCAACCCGCGCCTCACGGAGGCGGACTTCTATTGAAAAACTTCAAGTGCGGGGTTGAAATCCACCAGCGCCTGGACTCGCACAAGTTATACTGCAACTGCTATTCCAACCCGTCCTCTGCGGGCGGCTCCGCACACGGCGCATTGTTCAAGCGCGGGCTGCGCGCAGTCGCGGGGGAACTCGGGGGGGTGGACCGCGCCGCGCGCTTCCAGGCGGGGCTGGGAAAAACGCACGAGTACTTCGCGCCCTACGGCGAGTGCTGCCTTGTGGAGTGCGACGACGAACCGCCCCGCGAGATGAACCGCGAGGCGCTCGCGCAGGCGTTGCGCGTAGCCAAGTCGCTGGAAATGGAGTGTGTGGACGAGGTGCGCGTGATGCGCAAGACCGTGGTGGACGGGAGCGCGGTGAGCGGCTTCCAGCGCACCGCACTCATTGCGCTAACGGGCACGCTCGAAACGAGCCGCGGTCCGGTGGGGGTGGACTCGCTCTGCCTCGAGGAAGAGAGTGCGGCGATAACGCCCGAAGGCTACCGCCTCGACCGGCTCGGGATTCCGCTCATCGAGATAGCAACCGCACCCGACATCAAGGACGGCGTGCACTGCCGCGAAGTGTGCGAGAAAATCGGGTTGCTGTTGCGTTCGGTGGCGCGCGTCCAGCGCGGAATCGGGAGCATCCGCCAGGACGTGAACGTCTCGATTGAAGGCGGGGCGCGCGTCGAGATAAAAGGCGTGCAGGATTTGAAGGCGTTGCCCGAACTCGTGGACAACGAGGTCAAGCGCCAGGAAGCGCTAATCGCATTGAAGGGCAAGCGCGTGAACGCCTCGCCCGTGGAGGACTGGAGCGCAGAGTTCGCCTCGAGCCCCTGCCGCATACTCGCGGGTAAAAAAGTTTACGGCTTCCAGGCGGACTGCCCGGGGCTCCTAAAGACGCCCGTGCACGAGGGCAAAACATTGGGAAATGAGCTGGCGGGTTACGCGCGCGCAAGCGGCGCCCGCGGCGTCATCCACTCGGACGAGGACTTGACGAAATACTGTTTGGAGGATTTCCCGCGCAAGGGCTTGTGGATTGTCTGCTCGGACAACAAGGCGGCGCTCGAGGCCGTGCGCACCCGTCTCCTCGCGCTCGGCGAAGGCGTGCCCGAGGAGACGCGGCGGGCGGACGGCTCGCGCAGCGAGTACATGCGTCCCCTCGCGGGCGGGGCGCGCATGTACCCTGAAACCGATTTGTCTCCCGTGCGCGTCACGCGCGAACTGTTCGAGGGTGCGGGCACGGGCAAGGGTTACGAGGAACGCGTTGCCGAATACATTGCATTGGGCGTGGGTAGGGCGCTCGCCGAAAAAGCGGCACGCTCGGAAAAGCGCGAACTGTTCGAGTCGCTCGCGAAGGAATGGGACGCGAAACTCGTGGCGGGCGTGCTCCTCGAGAAGCTCGTCGAGCTAAAGCGCGGGGGCGCAACCGTGGTGGGTGAAGAGGGGTTACGCGGGCTGTTCGCGTTGCACGCGCAGGGGCTGTTGACCCGCGCCGGGCTCGAAGAGGCGCTGTCGCGGCTCGCGAAAGCGAAAACGAAAGAGTTTAAGCCGGCAATTGAGAAAGAGGGTTTGAGGCGCCTGTCTCCAAGCGAAGTGGAGCGTTTGGCGCGCGAGTTCAAGGGCGGTTTCGCGGCGTTCATGGCTGCGCACCGCTTGAACGCGGACCCGTCGGACGCAAGGAAGGCTTTTGAAAATGGTTGAATACGGGGAAATCAAGGAAGAGCTGCTCGAAAAAGCGAAGGCAATAGGCGCGCCCAAGCTCGTGCTCGCGGCAGTAATAATCGCGCTCCTTGCCTGGGGCTTGTTCCTGCGCCCGTTCCCCGGCTCGCTCTCCGTCTCCGTGGTTGAGTTGGACTCAGGGGATGCCGTGGTCGGCGCCCAAGTGGACGTGATTTCCTCGGAGAGCGGCGAAATAATTTACTCTGATTACACCGACGAATCGGGTGCTGTTGAATTCAAGTCCGTGCCCTCGGGGCGCGAGCTACTCGTGGAAGTCGCACCCGGCGGAAAATACGCGTTCGAACGCTCGAGCGTGACTCTCGAATCGCGCGGGGCTTCCTCGCTCGAAGTCGAAGTGGCACGCGACTGGAAGCTCAAAGTCGAGGCAACGCGCTCGGAGTTCAACGCTGGCGCGGGCTGCCTGGTTAGCGTGGAACTTGCGGTCACAAACGAAGGCGACGCACCGGTTCCGTTGGAGTTCGTTGCGTCCGGCGGGCTCGCCGGGGCAACGTTCGAGGCGCGCACCCTTAACGCGCGCACGCGCGAAACGTTCACCGTGCTCGCCGCTGCGCCCGAAAAAGAGGGGGAAACGGCGGGGGCGTTGCGCGTGAAATACACGAACGAAGAGGAAGCGTTCACGATAAACGTGGTAGACGCACCCACGCTCGGCGTTTCGCCCGCCTCGATTGACGAAACGATTCCCACCGGGAGCAGCGGTTTCGTGGAATACCTGGACTTGACGCTCCAGGGCGAAGGCAAGGGCATCGAGTTGGAGGCGTCGTGCAAGGCAACGGGCGCGGACTTGGCTGGGAAGGTTTCGATTACGGACACGAACCCGGACTCGCTCCTCTCGCAGGAGACACCCAAGCGGTTCAAGCTCCTGTTCGGGCCGTTCAACACCGGGAGCTACGGCGGGCAGCTGGTGTGCGAGACCTCGTGCGGCAAGAAAACGATTAACGTGCAGGTAACGAAGTAAAAGAACCTTTTCTTTGCGAAAGAAACATTGCAAAACTTGCGGGTTTTGCTATGCCCGCAAAGCCGCGGCTTTGCTGGGAGGATTCATCAAAAGAAAACTGCGCGTCTCGATCCCGCTTGAGTTAGGCGAATTATAAAAAAGGAGCGGGCCCGCGGGGAGTTTCACAAAAACCTTTCCCTAGAGAGAAAGGGTTTCGATTCGAACCCCGGTCTCAAGCTCCGCAAGCTTGCATTCTATCCAAGCTATACTACGGGCCCGTTCGAGTATTACTGGGTTGAAAACGTATAAAAACAATGAGTCGCCTTGTTACTAGCGACTCTTTTTGTCGGAGAGGTATGAATTATGGCTTGTATTAGTTGCGGCAGGGATTCCACGGACAACGTAAAGTTCCCTTGCCCCGAGTGTGGGGCGAAGCTCGAACGTTGCGCTAGTTGCCGGAGGAACGAAAACGCGTACGCGTGCCCGAAATGCGGTTTCGAAGGACCGTGATGGCGTTCGGGGCTTTCGACGTGCTCCACCCGGGGCACGTCCACTTCCTCGAACACGCACGTTCGCTGGGCGACCGGCTGGTAGTCGTGGTGGCCCGCAACTCGACCGTCGAGAAGGTGAAAGGCGTGAAACCGTGGTTCGACGAACGGAAACGCCTCGCAGCCGTGCGAAAGCTCGAATGCGTGGACCGTGCGCTCCTAGGGAACAAACGCGACTTCCACGCGGTGGTGAGGCGCGTGAAACCCGAAGTCGTGGCGCTGGGTTACGACCAGAAAGCGGATGAAGGGGCGCTCTCGAAATTGGGGCGCGTAACGCGCTTGAAGGCATTCAAGCCGCGCAAGTACAAGAGCACGCTTTTGAAAAAAAAGGAGTTGAGTGAATGGGCAAAGTGTTGACTGCATTGAGGATTTCACCCGCCGAAGGCACATCCATTGAGGAGTTGCTCGAGCGCGTGAAGAAAATCGACGGCTGCAATTCGGCGCGCGTCGAGGATTTCGTTTTCGGCACCAAGATAATCAAGGCGTCGTTCGTCTGCGAGGACAAGGCATCCAAGGACTACCAAGAGATTGTCGCGGCGGTAGACGGCGTGGAGAACGCGGAAGTCGAGGAAGTCGGGCTCATAAGCTAGATATACCCCGCGCCCGATTAGAAATTCATGAAAAAAACGCTTTTACTAGCCGGAGCGGCAGCGGCAATATTTGTTCTCGCGGCAATCTTAACCGCGCCGGCGAACCCACCGGAATCCGAATACGAAATAAAGTCGTCGGAATTGGGCGGACAAACCGGCGCCGAACTAATGGAGTACTACAACCCCGAAAAATACCCGCTGACTCCCTTCGAGGAAACAACGGATTACTCCCGAATAAAAAAAGGGTTCACGGGTAAACTCGAAAAAATAGAGAAAGGAACCGCGTTCGACTACTACATAATAATAACCCCGCAACTCCTCGAACCTTTGGCACAAGAGTTGACGGCATACAAGCGCGCGGTAAAAAACGACTTGGGTTATAAAACCGCCACGCTAATATGCGACAACTGTTCCCCCCAAGACATACGCGCAAGCATTCAGGAAGGTTATCAAACCGGGCTCAAGGGCGCGCTGATGATTGGAGACATCCCGCTCGCGTGGTACGGTAGCTCGCAGTCTAACGCGTATCCCACCAGCTATTATTACCAGGACGTTGATGGCGAATGGCTGGATGGAAATCAGGATGGAATCTTCGACCGCCATCAAGGCGACACCGGCCAAGAGATATTCGTGGGTTGGCTGAAATCCAACGACTTGACGCTGACCAATGAAACGGAAGTCGAACTTCTGGAAAATTATTTTGAAAAAAACGCGGCTTACCGGAACGGGCAATTGAGCTTCGGAGAGGAAAACATCATATTTAGCGATGACGTGATTTCATCCGGATTGTCGCTGATTCAAATCCTTCCTTTTGCAAACCACGTGTATTCGCTGTTTACCACTTCGGCAAGCGATTACGCGCCGGCATTACACGAGGGATACAAGACGGTTTATGTTGATGCACACTCGAACCCGTGGGTGCACGGTTTCACGGAAGCCGACATCGTTGGACAGGGCTGCGAGTGGTATAATCCGTCAACCTCGCAGGGACCGAATGTGAAGCGGTGTTACAATTCGTTTTCAAACGAGGACTTGGCGCCCGCTAAATTGAAGGTGTTGATTTACCTCTTGAACGGCTGCCACGTAGGACGGTTGACCGAACAGGACAACCTAGCCAACTGGTACATCTTCCAAAAAGAAGGCGGGCTCTCGGCAACCGCGGCTACAATCAGCATAAGTTCGGGCTATTATGTGAGTTACGCGGCCAAAATCGCGGAAAACAAAATCTTCGGGGAGGCGTTCCTCGAAACCCAAAACAACAAAAAAGAATCCGTTTTATTCGGCGACCCGACACTGCGCGCGAATTATCCTTCGGTTTACGAGAGCATAATTGTCGATGAGACAAACGTGGCGGGGGAAGAAAACGGGGCAACCGTTGAAATAACCTCCAAGGAAACAAGCCCGGTTTCGGCAACCCTGGAAATATACTTGAATGAAGAAAGCATACTGAACGAGACGCTTACAATCGCATCGCCGGGCGAAACCGTGGAATTCTCCTTTACGCCCGCACCCGGGTTTAACACGTTGGCAGCCTGCCTGACCATGAACCAAAAAACATGGTGCAGCCGCACGGAAACCATGGGTGTTTCTCCAACCCTCGAAATAAACGAGGACAACTACGTTCTCGACTGTGCCGCTCAGGGCTTGAACCCGCGCCTCGGCTGGGATGGAATCGGAATAAAAGTCAACGCGAAGAACGCCACGATACAAAACTGCGAGTTGGCAACCTTCGGAGTACATTTAAGCATAACCGAAGGTGAAGGACTGACAATCAAGAACAACAAGTTCTACAACGAAAAAAACTACGCGTATGGCTACCTTACCCCCTATGGTCCCCTGACCGCTCCGATTAAAAATGCGGTAATCTCCGGCAACAATATCACCGGGTTGAGTGTGGGGTTGGGCTTCGTGGAGTATTATGAAAACACCCTGATTTCGGACAACGTGTTTTCCGGGGAAATGGCGTGCTATTTGCTTCGCCTGCGCGGAACGCTCACGAACAACCTAATCATACGGGACAACAAATTCTGCGCCACAGTCAATGAAAACGCATTCCAACTGGAATGCGACCACGAACTTGACGAATACGCGATAAACGAGGCAGAAAGCACGGGCAACCAAATAGACCTCGTTAGCCCGTGCACCAGCGGCTGGCCGGTTTACGGCGAACATTACTCGAATTGCATCCAACAAGAGCAAACGCCGTGAAATATTCGTTCTCGGGCTCATAAGCTGAGCAAAAAGAAAATTAAAAAATAAAAAAAGGGAAAACTTATTCCGGCGGCAGGGGCGGCTGTTCCTCTGCTGCTCCGGTGGGCTCGATTGACGGCGCCACCGTAGAGGGCGTGGGCTCAATCGACGGTTGGATTGACGGCTCAACCGAAGGAGCGGCTTCAAGGCAGCCCACCAGGAAAACTGCGGCGAACAACGCCGCAAAAAGCAATGCCTTCATTTTCAGTCGCCTCCGGGCATCGCGGGCGGCTTGTCGGACGAACCGAGCGCGCACGCCGCGCTGACTTTAACCCAGTAACCCTTGCCCGGCGACAGGAAGCTGTCCTGCGCATAACCCGAGAACGCGCTGAAACTCCAGGGTCCGCTCACCACGACACAGTCCCCGATTACGCTCGAGAAATCCGTGGAAGCAAAGGGCGCGCCCACGAGGTTCCAACCCGCGTCGAGCTCTTGGTAGTATTCAGTGTATTCCTGCGAGCCGTGGAATACCGCAGAGCAGTCCGCCGCAGCCCTGAACCAATACCCTGCACCGGAAGAAAGCCTCAAGCCTTGCGAGAGGCGTCCCGCGCGCGAGTAAGAGTTCGATTGCGCGTCGTACTGCCAGACGCTCGCGGGCAGACAGTTAGTGTAAGCCAGCGCGGCACCGTCAAGCGGAACCGAGAACAGGTTCCAGCCAACTGAATAGTTGTTTTGGACTTGGGGGATGGGTGCGATGGACTCGTTCGACGGAACGGGCGGCAGGGGCACCACGGACGGCACGGGCGACGGCACCACCGAGGGTAGGGGCGCGGTCTCGAAGTTCACGGTCAATTGCGCGAACGTCGTGTCGGAACCCGCGATTCCCGCGGAGACAACGTAAACCGTGCCGCATTCAGTCAAGTAATCGGATTCCCCAGGCAACAGGATTGCCGTGTCACGGTTCAAACCGTATTCGTCATAGCAATCGATAGTTACCTTCGGCAAATGCGAGGGGCCGAACAAGAACGGGGTTACATCCGTGACTACTATCGCGGGATAGTTCCCGTTGTTGGATGCCATCACGCCCTCGCCGATTCCCAGGTAGTACGTGCCCGAACCCGCGTAAGGGAAGGAATACGACGTGTCCTGGTAGAAGTTGATTGCAGTCATCGCGGCGGCCGGGTC
>Ga0265296_1004346_pt1 | contig 12349 bp, 13 predicted proteins | sample MunlanPumphouse1_FD_189073 | JGI IMG/M metagenome (GOLD analysis project Ga0265296, IMG submission 189073) | Groundwater microbial communities from a municipal landfill in Southern Ontario, Canada - Pumphouse #1 | ecosystem: Environmental > Aquatic > Deep subsurface > Groundwater | place... | reverse complement strand
TTTGATTAGTTTGATTTGTTGGAATTTCAACTACACATTTCAAACAACTTCCTCCGCAATCTATTTCTTCTTCATCAAAATTCTTAAAGCCATCAACACAATGTTTTAATAAACATAAACCAGAATCAGCGTCGCAAACTTGCCCACGAGCACATCTTTTATCACTGCCTAATTTCAAGCAATTATTTTTATCCGTTTCACAAATTTTATATTTATTTGAAGAACTGCATATCTTTTCTCCTAAAATTTCACAAGAATTAGTTAAGGAACAAACCGCTTCTCCATTTTCACAAACCATTCCCCTAGGAACCCACTTCTCGCTGCTTAATTTTAAACAACTATTTTTATCTTTCTCGCACGTTTTATATTTATTTGAAGAACTGCATATTTTTTCTCCTAATGTTTCGCATGAATTTACATCCGAACAAGAACATTTCCCCTCGCCTTCACAAATTAATCCTCTAGGACAACTTCCAATTCCCCAATAAAAACTTGCTTTTCCTTTTCTTATTTTTGATTTACATTCCTGATATTTGTAATTCTTTACTGAATCACACTTTTTATCTCCGACATTTTCTGAAGAACTGCAGGAATTATCGACAACACCTCCAGTCATTCCTAAGAAGTTGCCGACGTCATCAATTAAAGAATTTTGAATTAAATCTTCTTCGACTATAGTTTTATTTAAAACTAATTCCGTCATTTCACTTTTAAGAGAACTTTCATCTAAAAATGGATTACTTATTTTCAAATAGTCTTTTGAATTTCCGAAGAAACACTCCCCCCAATTTCCACACTGCCAGTAATTATTGCAATTAGTTAAAACACACTGCGCATTTTCACAACTAAATCCTGTTCCACAATCAGTATAATTTTCTCCGCCCCATTCAAGACACGAATCAGCATCGTAATTTCCACAAGTCGTTGTTTTAAGCGTTGCTAAAGTCACGCAAGTTTTTTGCTCTGCTCCTGAAGGAGAACATCCATTTATACATTCGTCTACTCCACCTCCTCCACCGCCTCCTCCACCTCCACCTTCAGTTGCGCAAAGTGTAGAACATCCATCCCCTGATACAAGATTTCCATCGTCGCATCCTTCTCCAATTTCAATAAGAGAATTACCACAAATTGGTCCAGCAACAACATCTATATCTGAATGTCGCGCAGAAGCAAGATATGTAGAATAATTGTCGTCGGAGATATAAATTTTCCATTTAATTACTGCAGTGTAAGTCGACATCAAAGTTTGATTTAAAAAAACTCTCGTCTCGTATTGCCCTTGCGCATTTTTCTTTAATTTATAACCAGAAACATAAGCAGCAGCCGGATAATGTTTGTCAGTAGAATCAGTTGCATTTGCAGTTATATTTTGTGGATCGTAAAAAAATGTCCCGGATGAATTTGTTTTTGTAATATTAAAATAAAAAATTGCTGTCTGATTCCAAACATATTGCGTTGCGACACCCCTATTACCCTGTGTATTAGGAATATTAAATACAATTAATGAAAAATTAGACAAGAAATTATTTATGACTAATTCATAATCATCGTGAGAATAATTAACGCTGAGATTGTAAATTCCTGCAGAATAAGTTGTTTTATCGTAGCTCATAACTGCATCGCCAGTGGAATTTGTTGCATTGTTTCCGATTAACGTATCATTAAAGTAAAAATAAACTGTTGCGTTGGGAACACCAGCAATAGTATCATTAACATAAACTTTAGCGAAAATTTTGATAAAATCTGAAACCAAACTTTCAGTATCTTCATTTGAAATAATATTTCCTCCCCTCACAATTTCTGCGTTAATCAATGGAGAAGTTAAATTTATTGCGACACTTGATCTCTCATCTAAAATACCAAACCTACCAGAATATATTGAATCAGTATATTGTGAAACGGGCTGACTCCCAAATATAAATCTCTGAATGAAATTTGTCGAAGAAGCATTTGTCACGGCCCCGCCAAAATCAAATTTAGATCTTGAAGAATAAGTTGAAGAATCAGATTGAAACGCCATAACTCCAGATATAATTATCAAAATTAATATTATAAAAATTAAAACTTTCAAAATTTCTTGTTTTGGAAGGACAGAAATCTTTGATTTCTGTATTTTATTTGACTTCATCTTTTCTTAAGGTAATGCAATTTACAATTTCCAATTACGCGAATGTTAATTACCCCTTGTCCCTCAAGTTTCATCAAAGCCATGGCAGTAGTAATACGAGAAACTTTTGTCTTCTCAGAAAGTTCTTGAATGGTCAAACCACGAGTATCTTTTTTAAGAATTTCTTTAATCTGATTTATTACTTTTTCTATTTTACCCATCTTAAAAACTTCCTTTTTCCTTAAAATCTTCCTGACTTTCAAAACTTTTTGTTTTGTAAGGATGGGAATTTCTAATTCCCATATTTTGAGGAATGAAAAACTTCTTTGTTTTTCATATTAATGAGATAGAAATTTTTCCTAAATTTCTATATTTTCAAAACCTTCAAATCTTCTTGATTTGAATGGGACAGAAAACTTTTGTTTTCTGTATCCTTAACTCTGTCTATGCGTAGGCATAGCGAGGTTATTGAAAGGCAACAAATTTATTTTTACAATCCTTTCAATGGCCGAGTTGGATTTTGAAATTCTCCCTTTTAAGTTTACACTAGTGTATAACATTAGTAATTAACAATAGCGTATATAAATCTTTCTTTAACCAAAACTTTCTCTGATATCTCTAATAATTTTCCCAAAAAATCTTTTAATTTTATTAAATAAATCTGTTTGAGATTCTGATTGAGAAACAATTTGTCCGCTGATAGTACTTGTACTTTCTTCAGTAGTATTCTTAGATTCGATTGCTTGTTCTTTGGAAGTTTTTTCTACAGGCACCGAATTATTAACTACATTTACATTCTCGGTAGAAGTTTTATTATCAGGATTTTGCATTCTTGAAGAAGTTCCAGAAGACGTTCCCGGTGTTTCCGTTTGTGCAGATTCAGTTGCAGAAACATTTGATTCGGAAGTTGAAGATTCATTTGAAACATTTGTTCCTTCAGTTTCATTCCCTAAAATTTCTGAAGAATTTTCTGCGGGAGTTTCTTCTGCTGCATTCTCACTAATATTCTGTTCTGCTTCTGAAATTTGTGCTTCTTCAGTCTCATTCTTTTTTTCTTTAACTTCCTTTTCAACTTCCTCACTAACATTTCCTTTTTTTAACTTGAAATCATTGCTCTCATTTAAGTCAAATCCAACAATCAAATCACCAACATTTTTGGATTCAGAAGTTTCCTTTGAAAGCTCTCTCGCCAAATTCTTGAGCCAGTATTTTCTTTCCAACTCAACTTTTTCCAAAAATTCCTTTGAAAGTTCTCCATCATAATCATAAGAAAATTCTGTCCAATAATCTCCCAATTCATATCTGATAACAAATCTTCCATTAAGAACTTCAGATTTTGTTGTATTAACTGAGCTCGTTCCAGTTTTTTTAATCAGCAGTTTAATTTCATCTTCAGTCAAGTCATAACTGGAAGAATTCTCTAATGTAAATATCTCAATGGAATTATTCTGCGCCGAAGCATTAAGTTCCTTCTCGGGAATTGCAAGATTAGAATTTGTTTCTACGATAACGGAATCTCCATAAACTAATTCAATTTTCATCTCTCCTTCTTTTGCAATTAAATTCAATCGAGATAAATTAATATCGTAATACACTTTTTCTTCACCCACATAGTCTTGGCCAAAACCATATTCGGTTCGTCTATAACTTGTAGAAACAGTTGCAAAGTTCTTATCAAGATTAATTTCAATATAAGAATCATCAATCGCTTCTCCCTCTGTAGAAACACTCCCATCAACTAAAACTGCAATTCTTCCCTTAGGTATTTTATATTGAATGCTATCACCATAAGCGACTTTTCCATCAACAAGTCCGCTAATTTCTTCTTGCGCAAAATCCATAGAAACTAAACCAGTAAAGAATTTTATTATCCCGCCAGTTATTCCTGTTGGAGCTGTTTCTGTTTCTGTTGGAGTTTCGGGAGTTTGTGTGGTTTCAGTATTTTCAGCAGAAGCAGGAGTATTTTCCGTAGGAGTTTCAGTATTTTGCGTTTCTTGTGTTGTTTCTGATGTGGTTGCTGGAGTCGTTTCTGTCGGAGTTTCAATTGGCGCTGTTTCACTTTCTTGTGTTTCACTCGTAGAATTTTCAGAAATTGTTTCTTGTGTTTCTGTTTGTGCAGATTCATTAGTTTGTGAAGCACTACTTTCATTTAAAGCAGTTTCTGAACCAGAAGCCTCAGTTTCCGTCGCTGTTTCTTCATTTGTCTCGCTCGAAACATCAACAACATTTAATTTAAAATTAACTTCAGGATAAGAATATTTTGCTCCTTGAACACCATAACCTAAACCGCTTCCAGAAATTCCAGAAGTTTCAACATAATAATTTCCATCAATTGTCTCATCAGAAATTAATTCATTTAAAGAATAATTTTTTTCCTTCCCATCAATTGTTACAATCACGCCAGTACCTTCTGGAATTAATTCTCCTTTTAACAAAGATAATCTTAAAACGCCATCGACAGGTTCATTTGGTTTATACTCTGTAGCCAATTGCAAACTCGCCATACCAGTAGAATTAAAAGAATTAAAATTTGAAATTACAAAATACAAACCAATCAAAATAAAAATAGCCACAAAGATAAATAAAAATATTTTAAGCAGTTTTTTACTGCTTTTTTTTCCATGATATTCTGTAATTACCTTTCCATTCTCCCTTCTGCTATGATAAATATAAGGGCCGTAAGTTTTTCCACCCCTTGTAATATATTTTTTATAAGCCATTCAACCTCTTCTTTCTTTTTACCCTACATAATAAAACAATACAAAATCATATTTAAACTTTTCTTTATCCAGAAATATTTAGATATTTTTATATTTTTGGAGATAGAAAAAATGTAAGTTTTTCTTTATCTAAAAACTACAAAAAGAATTGTAAGGTAACAGAAAAACTAAGAAAACCAGCGTCGGTAAATAGATTCTCTAAAACAAAAATTATTTATTTGCTCGGTTGCGTTTGAGAACAGTATATAGAATCAATCAAAACAAGAGTTTGATTTCCATAAGTCAGCTGAACATATCTTTGCTGCTGAACTTGACTAATAATAGCACCAACAATAAAATCACTTGCCTCAACCTGCTTCTTAACCACATACCCTTCAATTGTAGGCTTAATCGCGAAGATGTAAATCAAAACTACAATTAACACAAGTGAAACCAACGAAGTCAAAATAAAAAGTGTTCTGTACGGATTTCTCTCTTCTCTCATCTTTTTTATAAGTTTAATTTATTTATAAATTTATTGGTTTACCTTTAAATAATTAATACATTTTTCTAATAAAATATCAAAATCTTTTTCTTTCTTCCATTCTTCTTCTATAAACTTTCTTAATTCTTGGTGTTTTTCATATCCTTTATCTACGGAAAACCATAAATCATAGAACTCAAGATTTAATAAAACTGTCAATGCCTCTTTTAAATCACCTGTTTTTTCTTTTCCGATTTTTTTCTCCACATTTTTCCAGTAATATTCATGAAAATGAATATGCATTATTTCATGTGCAGTTGTTTCTAATGCTTGAGGCAATGAAAAAAATAAAGATACCATAAAATAATTATTTCCATAGTCATAAGGACATCTTCCAATTGTTGTTATATAGCCGGTAAAGAATTTTTTATCAATCGGTTTCTTCATTAGTTTCTCAAGTCTTTTAAAAAATTCGTCATTAATTTTATTCCATGATTTTTGAACAGCATAGATAAAGATTTCTATTAATCCAGATTCATAAACTTTTTTTATTATTTTTTCTAAATTGTCTTTAGATTCTTCAAATTCTTTTCCTTCACAGATCTTAATTATGTTTGGTGTAAGTCTTTTTTTAAAATCATACAATCGAATTTCTTTATTGCATGTCTCCCATATATTAAACAAATCTTTCTCTTTATCAAATTTGAAGATTACTTTCGACATTTTATACTAAAGTTTTTAAGCCTTTTATTTCTATCTCTGGATCAAATCTTATCCAAAATAAAGGACAACCCCCAGAACAATATTCGTTGCAATTTGGTTCTTCACATTTTAAAGAAGGATATCTACTAACTTTCTTTCTAAAATTATACGGAACCCCCTCAGGATTATTATATCTTCGAATAAATTCTTCCATAGAAATAACTCCCCCATTCTCAAAGATATTTAATAAAGGAAAATGTGCTAAATGAGTACATGGAACAATATCTCCGTTATATTCAATAACAAAATTCTTTCCATGGGTAATTTGGCAAGGTCCACCAGAAATTAATTTTTTATCCTTAAGTTCATGAACAATTCCTTGATCAAATAAACATAAAGGCATAGGAGTAATCAATCTTGTTCTCAATCCCTTTTGTTTTGCATATAAATAAACTCTTTCAAAAGATTTAACTGCTTCGTGAGAAAGCAAAATTTGTGAATTATTAGATTCTTGAGAAATACAAACACCACAAATATTAAATGTTAATTCAGAAATAGGCTCCTGTTCTAATAAATCTACTATTCTTTCAATACCCCTATAATTGTCCAAACCAATTACAGTATTAGTTGCAACATCAATCCCTTCTCCAGAAGCAGTTCTTATTCCTTGCATTGTCTCATTAAAACTTCCATTTACTTTTGTTATCTTATCATGAATCCCCGCATCAGCACTTATTACAGAAATTGCAACATAATTAAGCCCATTTGCCTTTAAGCTTCTTGAGAAATCCCTTTCCCTAAATCTTCTACCATTAGATACCATTCCGACCCTTATTCCTCTTTGAGAAATATTATTTACTATATTTTCTAAATCAGAATATAATGTAGGTTCTCCTCCAATAAGTATAACTCTTTTAACACCTAAAGAATCTAAAAGATCTATAACAGGTAATTCTTTTTCAATTGGAAAAACTTTTCTTTTATGTTCATTAGTATTTGATGCAGTATAACACCACTCACAGCGATTATTACAATTATAAGTTAAAGAAATCCAAACAGTATTAAAATCTTTTAATTGAGTATCCATTCTAAAAAATTATCTTAAATAGAAAATTTATTAAAACTAATCATTACAATCTTGACAATCCATGCAAATACAATCTGATGGACAATCAACACAATCACAGTCATCTCTACATTCATATCTATTGTCCTGTGGAGAAGATGCATATTGTCGTTTTTCATATCTTGAACCAACAGAAATAAGTCCTCCATTCAATTGAATTGTTTCTGCAATATCTATCAAATTAATCATAAAAATAATATACAATTATACTATTTAAATATTATTATCTTCTGTTAAGTCAAGTTCATAACTTTACATCACTGCATAAAATAGGCTCGATAAACTCGCTTTTTCATTAACAATTAATATCAATCTACGACGATAGGAGTAGCAATTTATGGTTTTTTAGAATTAATCTTATATAACCAACAATGTTAAATTTCAGGGTTTACTTTACATTTTATAGAAATTTATTTTCTTCAATCCAATTCAATCTTGACAAGATTAATTGCATCCTTCCACGCAACTCCGCCCTGCGTTTCAACATAAACCGAAATCACATCCCCTGGCTGGAATTTTATAACATCCTGAGATTGTTTATCGTAATCTTTCTTAATTCCTGCGCTATCTACATAAACTAAATTTCTCAATCCAACATCTTCTCCATTAACATAAACTATCATATTAATTCTTCCTTCGCCAGAAACAGCCTCGATGTTTGTAGAAATTCCGGTGATGCTTCCTTCATCCATCATCACATAACCTTTTTCTGCAGAACTTCTAACTCCAGTATTTGTTTTCAAATACACCGAACCAGAAGTTTCAAGTGTTTCTCCAAAACTTAAATATTCCACGGCATTCGCCGGCTTCAACTCCAAAGGAACCTTAAACTTTTCCGACGAGTATGTCACAACAAATAATTTTTTGCTCTCATTTTGTTTAGTATAATTCACTTCATAAATGGCAACATTCGTATCATCAATTTCTTTTCCAAGCTTAACTTCTTCAGGAGGATTTTGCAAATCAACTTGCTCTATAGAATTTATATTTTCTTCAGCAACAAAATCTTTGATGTATTCTTGTGTTTCATTTGATAAACTCTTTCCAATGCTCTTTGAAATATCAATTCCATTTTCTTCAGCTATAACGCCAACTGCAAGAAATAAGACAACACCAAGCACAATTAAATATCTCCAGCCTCCTCTTTTATTCATCTTGAAAATTTCCTTTTTCCTTAAAATCTTCCTTACTTTCAAAACTTCCTGTTTTGTAAGGATGAGAATTTATAATTCCCATATTTTTAGGGATGGAAAACAAAAAGTTTTCCATATTAATGAGATAGAAATTTTTCTTAATCTTCAAATTTTTTTAATTTGGAGAGATGAAAAACTCTTTTGTTTTTCATAATTTCTATATCTTCAAAATCTTACCGAAGTTTGTGCGTAGGCACAACGAGGTTATTGGAAAATGACAAATTTATATTATTTTATATTAATTTTCCAATGGCCGAGTAGGATTTTGAATCCTCTTAGTATAATAAGAAAAAAGAGTTTATAAATATTTTTAGAAGTTTAGAAAATTAACAAGATTTATAAAGTTTAAACAAAGTATAAACATATGGAAATTACAAAAGCGATCTCTAAGTGGGGAAATTCTGCAGGAGTAATTCTGCCAAAAGATTGGATAGGCAAGCAAGCAAGAATAATCCTTATAGATAGAACCAAGGAAATTCAAAAAGAAATATTTTCCATACTACAAAACCATCTTGAGGATATTATAGGTATTTATCTAACAGGAAGCTATTCAAGAGAAGAGCAAAATGAAGAATCAGATATAGATATTATTGCAATATCTTATAAGACAAAAAAAGAAATATCCTCTGGTAAATATAATATATCAATTTATCCCCTAGAAGATATAAAAAAAACCCTGGAAAGAAATCCAATACAACTACTTCCAAGATTAATAGAAGCTAAAACAATAATTAATAATAATCTTTTGGAAGAGTTAAGAAAATACCCCCTAAAGAACAAAATAAAAGAATATATTAAAGAGACAAATAGAATAATAAAAATAGATAAAGAAATAATCGAACTTGATAAAATAGATGGAGAAGAATTGAAATCAAAGGAGATAATTTACTCACTAATTTTAAGACTTAGAGGAATATATTTAATTGGTATTATATTAGCTAAAAAAATATATTCTAAAAAGAAATTCGAAGAATTCTTATTGTCGGCAACTCCCGAAGCAAAAAATGCAATTGAAATTTATAATAGAATCAAATCTAATAAAAAAAATCTTCCAGAAATAAAAATAAAAACTGCTGAGGAGATTATTTACCTGCTTGAAAGAGAGGTTAAAAAATATGAATAGAAAGAAAAGATTAGCAAAAGGAATTAAATCTTTGGAAGAGCAAATAAAATTACACGAAGAAAAAAGAGAAAAAGCTGTAAAAAAAGGGCAAATAGAATTGGGAGAGTATTATAAAAAAGAGATTGAAACATTAAAGAAAGTAAAAGACGAAAAGAAGAAACTTTTAGAAATTTAGAAAACACAAAAAAGTTTATAATTTTCCCAAGGCATTTAAAGTAAATTCACTCATACAATTCCCATTGTTTTTTTGCAGCACTTGGCGTTTGTTCTAAATTTCCATGAATTAAATTTCCGCCCATTCCATATTCTGAAAAATGCTGAACAAAATAATTCATAACTCTGTTTGGTCTGTATAAAAATATCCGAAAGATTTATATATAACTTGATATTATATTTTATGTAATTAAATATATAACTTATAAAAAAATGAAAAGTTTAACAAAAACAAGGGCTGTTGGAGGGTCTTTAATTATAACAATACCTGTAGAGATTGTTAAAGGCGAAATGCTTAAGGAGAATGAATTAGTTGAAGTGGAAGTTAGAAAACCAAAAAGAGATTTTTTTGGAACTCTTAGGGGAATTGGATCTTTTACAAAAGAAGACGAATTAAAAGGTCAATTAGAATAATTTAATATGAAATATATTATAGATTCTTATGCTTGGATAGAATATTTAGACGGAAGTTTGTTAGGTGAAAAAGTTAAAAAGATTTTAGAAGGAGATAATGAGATTTATTCTTTAAACTTAACAATTTCTGAAGTTATAAGCAGAGTTAAACGAAAAAATGGAAATATTGATATTGCATATACGGCTATAAATTCTATTTCTAAAGTTGCTGAGATAACTCCTGAAATAGCAAAAAAGGCAGGGGAATTTCATGCAGAAATAAGAAAAAAAATAAAAGATTTTGGCTTAGTTGATTCTCTAATATTAATTCTTGCAAGGAAATTAAATGCTAAAGTTGTTACAGGAGATGAACACCTTCATAAGTTTAAAGAAGCTGTTTTTATAAAATAAATCAATTGTAAAAGGTGACATGTGTCTTGGTCTCACACATTGTTAATAGAATAGTAGAATTGATTAAACGGGGTTTATTATTCTAGATTTTCAATCACTCATACAATTCCCACTCTCTCTTAGCAGCACTTGGCTGTTGTTCTAAATTACCATGAATTAAATTTCCGCCGAGAGCATATTCTGAAAAATGCTGCACAAAATATCTCATTAATCTATTTGGTCTGTCCATACTGACTCGCTGGTCAGCAGGAAGAACTTCATATAGCTGTGTAGTATTATTGTAAAAATATGGCTGTATTGTGCTTTCATCAATTGAAGTTGCTGCTCCACTATCATCTAAATCAAGAACTAAATCCTCAACATTCCATGGATGTTGCATTCTCAAAGATTCACTTGTAGTTCTATCTGATGAATTATATTTAATTCTTAATCCAGAAGGTCCAAATCTTCCAATATTTGTAACTCCATAACTTCCTGCATCTGAAACAGCCTTTAAAGGAGAAATAACTGCAAGAGTATTGGTTGAATATCCGTCGTCAGGAACAGCATTTGTCAAATCTATTTCCTGATCTCCTCTTCCTCCATAAAAAGTTAATCCAGATGGATCAACAAAACCATCAAGCATTCCTGTATCCATATTCTGTCTAATTTTTGCAAGAGGAGCAATTGATGTAGCATATAAATTAAAATTTCCTCCAGGAACTCCGTCGCTAAGATAATCGTCGGCAAAAGCCAATCTTCTTCCTTCTTTTGACACAGCAGGAGTTATTTGATTTCCAGGGAGGGGAATTCTTACTTTGCCTGGTTGTTTAAGTCCAAATCTTCCAGTTGAAGAATCTACTCCAACTGAAGCAACAATAATATCAAAATCAGCTCCTGAAAAATTTAATGGAGTTGTTAATCTATAGACATCATTTTGATCTTGAGCAAAATAAATGAAGTTATTTGCTCCACCAAATCCACCAGGGAAAGCAACGCCGTAATTGACATCGAAAAAAGTTAATGCATCTCCCCTTAGATCTCCACTGGGTCCAAAAGGGTCGCTAAGCGCACTAGTTGAACCTGCCAAAACATCTTGCAATCCATTATAGATCATTAAACGAGTTTTTCCTAAGTTGTTAACTTCCTGAAACATAATCTTATCTCCATCTCTACTTGTTTTTGGTCTTGCAATTCTATTTGGAAGATTTGTAATTTGTTTTACATTTGTTCCATCCCAACTTCCAAATCCTGGATTTAAAGGAAGAACTGTAGTTTGCAATTTGTAAGCCTCAATTTGTCCTGTTGCAGTTGTCAGATTATCTGTTTCAGCGACAAGCCAAACATTCCCGCTTGTTGTTAAAGTCCCGTCTTGCTCAATTACTAATCTTCCTGTAATAGAAGGATTTCTAATATTATAATCTAAAGTTTGTGTTGCAGTAGGAACAGCTCTCGTAACATTTCCATTTAATCTATTAATTTTATAAATTCCTGATTTTCCATTTGGAAGTGTGTCATGAAAATAAACAAAAGCCCCTCGAGGAGTTGAAGATAATTCTCTTAATTGAGCATCCAAACCTGTTGTCAACTGCCTTCTTGTTTGAGTTAAGTCTCTTACATTTTTAATATAAATTCCTCCATTTGCAAAATTAGCATCTGATTCAATATACGCTATTCTTCCTCCAATAAACCAAAAAGGATTTAATGAATTTGTTAGAGTTCCTGTTGTTAAATTTTGTGTTGTTGCGAAGTTGTAGAGCCAGTGACCTAAGTCAGGATTAGTATTGCTTGTAGGATTTCCATCTAATGCAGGGTTCACCGCCTCAATCCCATCTAAAAATCCATCTCCATCTGTATCTCGATTATTTGGATATGTTCCAATTGTTGCTTCTTGAGAATTAGTTAAACCATCACCATCA
>Ga0265296_1004345_pt1 | contig 12350 bp, 13 predicted proteins | sample MunlanPumphouse1_FD_189073 | JGI IMG/M metagenome (GOLD analysis project Ga0265296, IMG submission 189073) | Groundwater microbial communities from a municipal landfill in Southern Ontario, Canada - Pumphouse #1 | ecosystem: Environmental > Aquatic > Deep subsurface > Groundwater | place... | reverse complement strand
GGGTCGGCCGACGTCGCGATCGGCGTGCAGTGCGACGTGACGAAGGCCGACGAGGTGCAGGCCGCGGTCGACGCCACCCTGCTCGCCTTCGGCGGCATCGACCTCGTGGTCAACAACGCGGGCCTGTCGCTCTCGCGCTCGCTGCTCGAGACGACCGAGGCCGACTGGGACCTGCAGCACGACGTGATGTCGAAGGGCTCGTTCCTCGTCTCGCGCGCCGCCGCGCGGGCGCTCATCGACCAGGGCATGGGAGGCGACATCGTCTACATCTCGTCGAAGAACGCCGTCTTCGCCGGCCCCAACAACATCGCCTACTCGGCGACGAAGGCCGACCAGGCGCACCAGGTGCGGCTGCTCGCCGCCGAGCTCGGCCAGCACGGGGTGCGCGTCAACGGCATCAACCCCGACGGCGTCGTGCGCGGCTCCGGCATCTTCGCCGGCGGCTGGGGCGCGTCGCGCGCCGAGGTGTACGGGGTGAAGGAGGAGGAGCTGGGCAAGTACTACGCCGGCCGCACCCTGCTCGGCCTCGAGGTGCTGCCCGAGCACGTCGCGAACGCGGTCGCCGTGCTCACCGGCCCCGACCTCAGCCACACCACCGGCCTGCACGTGCCGGTCGACTCGGGCGTCGCTGCCGCGTTCCTGCGATGACGGCCACCGTCGCCGCGATCGACCTCGGCGCGACGAGCGGCCGGGTGCTGCGCGCAGAGGTCGGCCGCGACACCCTGCGGCTCGACGAGGTGGCGCGCTTCGAGAACCGGCCGGTGCGCATCGGCGACGGGCTGCACTGGAGCGTGCTGGGGCTGTACGACGCGGCGCTGCACGGCGTCGCGGCCGCCTCGCGGGATGCGCCGCTCGCGTCGGTCGCGGTCGACTCGTGGGCCGTCGACTACGGCCTGCTGCGGCGCGGGAGCCTGCTCGGCATCCCCTTCTCGTACCGCGACGACCGCACCGCCCACGGGCTCGAGCTCGTCGACGCCGTCATCGCGCAGCCCGAGCTGTACGCCCGCTGCGGGCTGCAGCGGATGCCGTTCACGACCATCAACCAGCTGATGGTCGACAAGGAGCGGGGGCTGCTCGAGGTCGCCGACCGGCTGCTCATGCTGCCCGACCTGTTCGGCTACTGGATGACCGGGCGGATGGTGACGGAGCGCACGAACGCCTCCACGACGGGCCTCATGCGGCTCGACGGCGCGTGGGACGTCGAGCTCATGGAGCGGATGGGCATCCCGCCGTCGCTGCTCGCGGAGCTCGTGCGCCCCGGCGAGCCGATCGGCCCGATCGACGCGGTCACGCGCGCCCACTTCGGCATCGAGGGCGCACCCGACGTGCTCGCCATCGGTTCGCACGACACCGCATCCGCCGTCGTCGCCGTGCCCATGGAGGCCGGCGGCGCGTACATCTCGAGCGGCACCTGGTCGCTCGTCGGCATCGAGACCCCCGCACCCATCGCGACGCGCGAGGCGCTCGAGGCGTCGTTCACGAACGAGGGCGGCGTCGACGGCCGCACCCGGTTCCTGAAGAACGTCATGGGCCTGTGGATCCTGAGTGAGGCGGTGCGCACCTGGCGGGCGGCGGGCGAGCGGATGGGGCTGCCGGAGCTGCTCGAGGCGGCCGCGGCCGTCGACTGGCAGGCGCCGGTGTTCGACCCGACCGACGCGATCTTCTACCCGCCCGGGGACATGCCCGAGCGCATCCGCGCGTGGTTCGAGGACCGCGGGCAGCGCCCGCCGCGCGGGCGGGCCGAGGTGGTGCGCTCGATCCTCGAGTCGCTCGCCGAGGGGTACGCGGTGACGCTGCGCGACGCCGCCCGCATCAGCGGCCAGCCGATCGAGCGGGTGCACATCGTGGGCGGCGGCTCGCGCAACGCGCTGCTGTGCCAGCTGACCGCGAACCGCACGGGGCTGACCGTGGTCGCCGGCCCGGTCGAGGCGACCGCGATCGGCAACGTGCTCGTGCAGGCGCGGGCGCTCGGTGCGGCGCCACAGTCGCTCGAGGAGCTGCGGGCGCTCGTGCGCGCGACCCAGTCGCTGCAGGAGTACCGCCCGCACGTGCGCTGAACGCGGCATCCGGCGCGCCCGGGCCGATCCGGCAGGAAGCCTTCCCGCGCCCGGGCGTTGCACCTCAGGAGCGCCCGTCCCGGGCGCCACGGACGAAGGAGCAGAGCGATGGCACGATTCGACGGCAAGGTGGCACTGGTGACGGGCGGCGGCTCTGGCATCGGCGAGGCGATCAGCAAGCGGCTGGCGAGCGAGGGCGCGAGCGTCGTGGTGACCGACATCGCGCTGGACGCGGCACAGCGCGTCGTCGGCGAGATCGAGGCGGCCGGTGGCACGGCGATCGCCGTGCAGCAGGACGTCGCCTCCCCCGAGGACGCCGAGCGCGTCGTCCGCACGGCGGTCGAGACCTACGGCGGGCTGCACCTCGCCGTCAACAACGCCGGCATCGGCGGCGCCCCCGCGCGCACCGCAGACATCACCCCGGATGCGTGGCAGAGGGTCGTCGACGTGAACCTCACGGGCGTCCTCAACGGCATGCGCGCCCAGATCCCGGCGATGCTCGAGCACCCGCACGAGTCGGCGATCGTCAACATGGCGTCGATCCACGGGTCGGTCGCCGCGCCGATGAGCAGCGCCTACACGGCCACGAAGCACGCGGTCGTCGGGCTCACGAAGAACGCCGCCGTCGAGTACGGGCCGGATGGGCTCCGCATCAACGCCGTCGGACCCGGCTACATCCTCACCCCGCTGCTCGAGGACAACCTCGACCAGGCCGCCCGTGACGGGATGGCCGCGAAGCACGCGCTCGGCCGCCTCGGCACCCCGGACGAGGTCGCCGCGCTCACGGCGTTCCTGCTCTCGGAGGACGCGAGCTTCATCACCGGCAGCTACCACCTGGTCGACGGCGGCTACACGGCCGTGTGACCGGGAGCGCGCCTGGCACGGCGTCCCGGAGAGGTCGGATCTTTCATAGGGTGGCCGCATGGCGGTGACGGACGACGCGATCAGCAAGATCAAGCAGATGATCCAGCAGGGGGAGCTGCGCCCCGGCGACCGGCTGCCGCCGGAGCAGGAGCTGGCCGAGCGGCTCGGCCTCTCGCGCTCGTCGATGCGGGAGGCGGTGAAGGCGCTCGAGGCGATGCGCATCCTCGATGTGCGCCGCGGCGACGGCACCTACGTCACGAGCCTGCAGCCGAGCCTGCTGCTCGAGGCGATGTCGTTCGTGCTCGACTTCCACGAGTCCCACGCGGTGCTGGAGGTCTTCGAGGTGCGGGGGATCGTCGAGCCCGCCTCCGCCGCGCTCGCCGCGCGGCGGGCGACGCCGGAGCAGGTCGCCGCGATGCGCGAGCACCTCACCGCGGTGCACGCCGAGACCCCGAGCGACGAGCTGGTGGAGCACGACGTGGCCTTCCATCGGATGATCGCGGCCGCGACGGGCAACGACTACCTCGTCGGCCTGCTCGAGACGATCTCGAGCCAGACCGCCCGGGCGCGCGTCTGGCGCGCCCTCACGCAGGACCACGCGGTGCCGCGCACACTGCAGGAGCACGAGCGCATCCTCGACGCGATCGCCGACGGCGACGCCGACGTCGCCCGCGCGGCGATGATCGTGCACATCGCGGGCGTCGAGCACTGGCTGCACGACGCCGCCGAGCGCGAGAGCGAGGCGCTCGCGCAGACCGACGAGGCGTAGCCGGCCGCGCCGCTGAGGCAGCAGCCCGCGGGCGGCGGGCGTCAGTCCCCGCCGAAGCCGACGACGCCCTTCCGCAGCAGGGCGTTGCCGTACTTGCGCGCCTCGGCCGTGCGCACGACGCAGAACGCGCTCCGCGCGAGGTCGTAGAAGGCGAAGCGCTCGACCTGCGCGAGGCGCTCCTCCGGGCAGCGCGCGGCAGCGCGCAGCTCCTCGCCCACCTCTACGCCCTCGCCCGGCTCCGCCTCCATGAGCAGCACCGACGGCCCCTCGTACTCGTCGTACGGCACGACCGAGCGGATGGCGGCGAGCACCCGTGGCGCGGATGCCTGCACCGTCACGACCGGTTGGCCGGCGGCATACGAGGGGTAGTGGGCGTCGGCGACGAGCACGCTGTCGCCGTGCCCCATGTGGTCGAGCAGGCGCAGCAGCTCGCCGTCGAGCAGCGGATCGATCCCGTTCAGCATGGTTCCTCCAGTCGGTACACGCGGCGGGCCGTCCCCGCCTCGATCGCGCGGCGCTCGTCCTCGGACAGCGCCGAGAGCGCCGCGTCGATCGGCGCCATGAGCTGGCCGAGGCCGTCGCCGAGCAGTGGCATCGGCCAGTCGGAGCCCAGCAGCATCCGGCCAGGCCCGAACGCGTCGAGCGCCGTCCGCCAGGCGTCGGCGAACGCATCCGCCGGCAGGCCGCGGCCCGCGTGGTGCAGGCCAGAGACCTTCGCGACGGTCGTCGCCACGCCAGCGAAGGCCTCCACCCCGGCGCGCCACGCGTCTCGCGCGCCGGCGTCGAGGGGCGGCTTGCCGAGGTGGTCGAGCACGACGACGAGCCCGTCGACCTCGGCGGCGGCACGCGTGGCAGCGGCGAGCTGGTGCGGCCAGGCGTCGGGCACGTCGAGCGGCAGGCCGTGCTCGGCGAGCAGGATGAGCGTGCGCCGCACCTCTGGGCGGTCGAGCAGGCCCGCATCCGACTGGTCGTGGATGAGCGCGCGCACGCCGACCAGCGGGCGCCCGACCAGCTGCTCGAGCCGGGCCTCGGCTCGGCTCCGGTCCTCGAGGGGCACCCAGCCCACGACACCGACGATCCAGGCGTTCGCCTCCGCGAGCGCGAGCAGGTGCTCGGTGTCGTCGTCGGTGTCGGCCGCCTGCACGAGCACCGCGGCGTCGAAGCCCGCTGCAGCGATCGCCGCGCGCCCCTCAGCGGGCTCGAAGCCGCGGTGGATGGGTGCGAGCGACGCGTCGAGCCAGCCGTACCCCGCCGGCGACGGCCACAGGTGCAGGTGGGCGTCGATCCTCACGCGCACGCCGCTGGGATCAGGCCGACGTCCGCGAGCTCTCGCCACACCGCAGCCGGAACCGCGGTCGCGGCACGCGCGCCCGTCGCGGCCATCTGGCTCGGGCGGCTCGCGCTCACCGCGCGGGCGACGACGGCCGGCATCCGCAGCGGGAAGGCGATCGCCGCGGTCGGGAGGTCCACGCCGTGCGCCTCGCACACGTCGGCGATCGTGTGCGCCCGCGCGACCAGCTCGCGGTCGGCGGCGCCGTAGTCGTAGCGGGCGTCGGATGCGGGCCGCGGTTTCGCGAGCAGCCCCGAGTTGAAGATCGACACGGCGACCGCCTCCACGCCGTGCGCCGCGCACGCCGGCACCACCCGCTCGAGCGCGGAGTGGTCGAGGAGCGTGATGCGGCTCGAGACCATCAGCACGTCGGCGAGCCCGCTGGTGGCGGCCGCCTCGAGGGCCGTGAGCGACTTCGAGCCGATGCCAACCGCAGCCGCCATCCCCTCCTGCCGCAGCGCCGCGAGCGCGGGCAGCCCGGCGTCGAGCGCCGCCCGCTCGCCCTCCGGCGCGGCGTCCGGATCGTGGAGGTAGAGCACGTCGAGCCGGTCGAGGCCGAGGCGCTCGAGCGACTCCTCGAGGCTGCGCCGAACGCCGGCCTCGGAGGCGTCGTAGCGGCGCTCGTGCGTGCGCGGCACCGCGAAGTCGTGCGCCATGTCGTCGCCGGCGACGGGCTCGACGGGCTCGAGCAGCCGGCCGACCTTCGTCGACACGATGAACTCGTCGCGCGGCTTCGAGCGCAGGAAGGCGCCGAGCCTCCGCTCGGACAGGCCGAGCCCGTAGTGGGGCGCCGTGTCGAAGTGGCGGATGCCCGCGTCCCACGCGGCCTGCAGCGTCGCTTCCGCGTCGGCGTCGCTCAGCGCGCGGTAGAGGTTGCCGACCGTCGCGGCGCCGAAGGCGAGCGGGTGGTCGGCCAGGATCGACATGCCCCTACCCTGCCGCAGTCCCGGCGCCCGCGGGCGCCGCCGCGCGATCGGACGCCGTGCGATGCGCACCCGTCCACGTGTAGTCGCGCACCGACTCGGCGCGCATCTCGGTGCCTGCGCCGGGCGCGAGCGGCGCGCGGTAGGCGCCGCCCTCGATGACGGTGGGCGTGACGAAGTGCTCGTGCAGATGGTCGACGAACTCGATCACCCTGCCCTCGAGGGTGCCGGAGACGGCGACGAAGTCGAGCATCGACAGGTGCTGCACGGCCTCGCACAGCCCGACGCCGCCCGCGTGCGGGCACACCGGCAGCCCGAACTTGGCCGCGAGCAGGAGGATCGCGACGTTCTCGTTCACCCCGCCCACGCGGGTGGCGTCGATCTGCACGTAGCTGATCGCCCCGGCCTGCATCAGCTGCTTGAAGACGACGCGGTTCTGCACGTGCTCGCCGGTCGCGACCGGGATGGGCGCGATGCCCCGGGCGATCGCCGCGTGGCCGAGCACGTCGTCGGGACTCGTCGGCTCCTCGACCCAGTGGGGCCGGAGCTCGGCGAGCGCCTGCACCCAGTCGATCGCCGCCTGCACATCCCAGCGCTGGTTCGCGTCGATCGCGATCGGGAAGTCGGGCCCGCACACCTCGCGCGCGATGCGGAAGCGGCGGAGGTCGTCGTCGAGGTCGGCGCCGACCTTCAGCTTGATCTGGGTGAAGCCGTCGGCCATCGCCTCGCGGCACAGCCGCGCGAGCTTCTCGTCGGAGTAGCCGAGCCAGCCGGGCGTGGTCGTGTAGGCCGGGAAGCCGCTCTCGAGCAGCTGCGCCTCGCGCTCGGCCTTCCCGGGCTCGGCGGCACGCAGGATCGCGAGCGCCTCGTCGGGGGTGAGCGCGTCGCTGAGGTAGCGGAAGTCGACGAGCGCGACTAGCTCCTCTGGGCTCATGCGAGCGAGCAGCTGCCACAGCGGCATGCCGGCGCGCTTGGCCTTGAGGTCCCACAGCGCGTTGACGACCGCTCCGATCGCCATGTGCATCACGCCCTTCTCGGGCCCGAGCCAGCGCAGCTGCGAGTCGCCGATCAGCTCGGCGGAGGCGGTGCCCATGTCGTCGAGCAGCGGCTCGACCTCGCGGCCCAGGATGTGCTCGGCGACGGCGCCGATCGCGGCGAGCTGCACGTCGTTGCCACGGCCGATGGTGAAGACGAAGCCGTGCCCCTCGAGGCCGTCGCCGGCGTCGGTGCGCACCACGAGGTAGGCGGCCGAGTAATCGGGGTCGGGGTTCATCGCGTCGGAGCCGTCGAGGCTCTGCGACGTGGGGAAACGGACGTCCGAGACGTCGACGCTGACGATGGTGCTCATGGCGGGGCTCCCTTGACTGGCCACTGCAGACTATAGATCGGATGTTTGGACGGCAAGTGCTGGCAGGCATGGGCAGAAGCGCCTAGGATCGCTCCGAGACTTCGGATGTTCGGCATCCGACCGCGCGATGACGACGGAAGGAGCGCACATGCGTCTGGCACGACTGGGAGCAGCCGGCGAGGAGGTGCCCGTCGCCCTCGTCGACGAGCGGGCCTACGACCTGCGGTCGATCGCCGCCGACATCGACGGCGCCTTCCTCGAGCACGGGCTCGATCGCGCCCGCGCCGCGCTGGAGGCCGGCGAGCTGCCGGAGCTGCCCCGCGACGGCCTGCGCGTCGGCGCCCCGGTCGCGCGCCCCGGCGCCGTCGTGTGCGTCGGCATGAACTACGCGGCCCACGCCGCCGAGTCGGGCAGCGAGCCGCCGACGCAGCCCGTCATCTTCCTGAAGCACCCCAACACCGTCGGCGGGCCCGACGACGACGTGCCCCTCGCCGCGCACGCGCAGAAGATGGACTGGGAGGTCGAGCTGGCGCTCGTCATCGGCCGCCCCGCGTGGAACCTCGGCTCGCGGGAGGAGGCGGCCGCCTGCATCGCCGGCGCCACCGTCGCCGACGACCTCTCCGAGCGCACCTGGCAGCTCGAGGTGTCGGGCGGCCAGTGGTCGAAGGGCAAGTGCGCGCCCGGCTCGACGCCCCTCGGGCCAGAGCTCGTCACGGCGGACGAGCTCGACCTGGGACGCCTGCGCCTCACCAGCCGCGTCAACGGCGAGCCGCGCCAGGACTCCTCGACCGCCGACCTGATCTTCGACGCCGCGACCGTCGTGCAGGACCTCAGCCGCTACATGCGCCTCGACCCGGGCGATGTCGTGCTCACCGGCACGCCCGAGGGCGTGGCCCTCTCGGGCCGCTTCCCGTACCTCGCCGACGGCGACGTGGTCGAGGTGGCGATCGACGGCATCGGCACGCAGCGCCACCGCATGGTCGCGGAGGCCTCGGCGTGAGCGAGTTCGCCGGTCTCGTCGCGATCGTCACCGGCGGCGGCAGCGGCATCGGCGCCGCGATCGCCGACGAGCTCGCCGGCCGGGGCGCGCGCGTGGCCGTGCTCGACCTCCACCCCGGCGATGCGCACCTCGGTGTCGCGTGCGACATCGCCGACGACGCCTCCGTGCGCGCGGCGGTCGCGCGGGTCGCCGACGAGCTCGGCGGCATCGACATCGTCATCAACAACGCCGGCATCGGCGCGGCGGGCCCGATCGACGAGAACGACGAAGCCGAGTGGCACCGCGTGTGGGACGTCAACGTCGTGGGCATCATGCGCGTCACCCGTGCGGCACTGCCGCACCTGCGCGCCTCCAGGGCCGCGGCGGTCGTGAACACCTCGTCGATCGCCGCGACCGCGGGCCTCCCGCAGCGCGCCCTCTACTCCGCGTCGAAGGGCGCCGTGCTCTCGCTCACCCGCGCGATGGCCGCCGACCACCTGCGCGAGGGCATCCGCGTCAACGCGGTCAGCCCCGGCACCGCCGACACCCCCTGGGTGGGGCGGCTCCTCGCGGCGGCGCCCGACCCGGCGCACGAGCGCGCCCAGCTCGAGGCGCGGCAGCCGCACGGCCGGCTCGTGGCCCCCGAGGAGATCGCCCACGCCGTCGCATACCTCGCGAGCCCGCGGGCCGGCTCGACGACCGGCGTCAGCCTCGCCGTCGACGGCGGCATGCAGGCGCTGCGCCTGCGCAAGGACTGAGCGGCGTCAGGACACGAGCGACGGCGACGCCTCGAAGACGGCGGCCGCATCGTCGGTCGACGGATGCGCGAGGGCGGCCCAGAGCACATCGGGGGCCGCGGTGAAGGTGGGCACGCCCGCCTCCGCGAGCGCCACGATGTCGTCGGGCGTGCGCAGGCTCGCCGCGAGCACCTCGGTCGCCGAGTCGCCGCACGCGGCCTGCATGCGCGCGATGTCGCCGACCGCGTCGAAGCCGGCATCGCGCATCCGCCCCAGGTACGCCGCGATGTAGCGGATGCCGCACGAGGCGGCGGCGAGCGCCTGCGCGGGCGTGAAGACCGCCGTCAGCAGCACGGGCGCGCCCTCGCGCGCGAGCCGGGCTGCGACGCCGAAGCCGACGAGCGTCGCGGGCACCTTCACCACCGCGAGCTCGCCGAGCGCGAGGATCTCGCGGGCGCGCCGCTCGACGTCGGCCTCCTCGTCGCCCCAGGCCTGGAAGAAGATCTCCCGCGCGCCCTCGCCGGCCCACCGGGCGTAGAGCTCGGGGATGTCGGCGACGGCGCGGCCGGCGCGCTCCAGGATCGTCGGATTGGTCGTCACGCCGTGCACGAGCGAGCCGGAGAGCAGGGGCGACACGGCGTCGACGTCGGCCGAGTCGACGTACAGGCGGGGCGCGGACATGGGTGCTCCTCACGAGCGCAGGGGATCGTGCCCGGCAGGACGTCACGGGACGCCGCTAATGTAATGACAGGCGCGCGCGGACGTCAATGAGGATCGCGCGAGGATACGAGGAGCGGTGACCGACGTGGGGGATCTCGACGCAGAGCGGGCAGGCGTGCTGGTGGTCGGCTCGATCACCGCCGATGTGACCACCTTCTCGAGCCGGCTGCCGCGGCCGGGCGAGACCTTCCTCGGCGACGCGTTCACGCTCGTGCTCGGCGGCAAGGGCGCCAACCAGGCGGTGGCGGCCGGTCGCGCGGGCGCCGACGCGCAGATGGTCGGGTGCGTGGGCGACGACCTGTTCCGCGACCTCGTGCGCGACGGGCTGCGCGACGCGGGCGTCGACATCCGCCACGTGCGCGTCGTGCCCGACCAGACCGGCATCGCCCACATCCGCGTCGACGCGAGCGGCGAGAACGACATCGTCATGGTGCCGCTCGCGAACGCCCACCTCGACGAGGCGCAGATCGACCGCGCCTTCGCCGAGCTCGGACCGAGCACGCGCGTGATGCTCACGCAGCTCGAGATCCCCTTCCAGCTCACGATGCACGCGATCCGCCGGGCGCACGGGGCGGGCCTCACCGTCGTGCTCGACCCCGCTCCCGCGCACGAGCTGCCCGACGAGATCTGGCCGCTCGTGGACGTCGTCACGCCGAACGAGACCGAGGCGACGCTGCTCACCGGCACCGAGGTCGACTCGCGCGAGGCGGCCGTCGCCGCCGGGCGATGGTTCGTCGATCGCGGCGTCGGGGCCGCCCTCATCACGATGGCGGGCGCGGGCAGCGTGCTGGTCGACGCCGAGGGCGTCAGCGACCACGCGCCCATCCCCGTCGAGGTCGTCGACACGACCGCCGCGGGCGACGCGTTCGCCGGCTTCCTCGCCGCCGCGCTCGCCGCCGGGCGCTCGCGCGACGAGGCCATCCTGCGCGCCGGGGCCGCCGGCGCGCTCGCCGTCACCAAGCGCGGCGCCTCCCCCAGCCTGCCCACCGCCGATGAGGTCGACGCGCTGCTCGCGACGCAGCTCGAGCCTGCGACCGACTCGGCGAGAGAGGACGCCTGATGCGTAGGAGCGCCACGACCATCCACCCGCAGCTGAGCCGCATCATCTCGGAGCTCGGCCACTACGACGAGCTCTTCGTCACCGACGCGGGCCTGCCCATCCCGCCGGACGCCGAGCGCGTCGACCTCGCCTACCGCCGCGGCGAGCCGCCGTTCCTCGACGTGCTCGACACGATCCTCGCCGAGATCGTCGTCGAGGGCGCGGTGATGCCCGCAGAGGTCGCCGAGGCGAGCCCGCATGTGCTGGGCGCGGTGCGCGAGCGGCTGGAGCGGTTCGGGGTCGAGGTGCAGCTCATCCCCCACGTCGAGTACAAGCGCCGCTCGCACGGCGCGCGCGCCTTCGTGCGCTCGGGCGAGTACACGCCCTACGCCAACGTCGCGCTCATCGCGGGCGTCGACTACTGACGATGGCCGTCGACGCCACGCCCCGACGTCGCCGCAGCACCGCCTCGCTGCCGTCGGCCACGATCGACCGGCACTCGGCGCTGCCGATGTACGACCAGCTGCGCCGGCAGATCCTCGAGACCATCTCCGACGAGGGACTCGAGCCCGGCGACCTGCTGCCGGGCGAGCTGCGCATGTGCGAGCTCTACGGCGTCTCGCGCACCGTCGTGCGCCAAGCGCTCGGGCAGCTCGAGCACGACGGCATCATCACGCGCGTGAAGGGCAAGGGCACCTTCGTCGCGCCGCAGAAGACCACCGAGACGCTCGCGAGCGGCCTCGCCGGGCTGTTCGAGGAGGTCGCCGCCCGCGGCGGCCACGTGCACAGCGAGGTGCTGCGGCTCGAGCGCGAGCCCGCGGACGAGCGCGTCGCCGAGCAGCTGCGCTGCCCACCCGGCACCGTGGTGGTGGCGCTCGAGCGGCTGCGCTTCGTCGACGGCGAGCCCTGGTCGCTGTCGACCACCTGGATGCCCGAGCACATCGGCGCGCAGGTCTTCGGCGCCGAGCTCGCGGAGGGGTCCCTCTACTCGCTGCTCGCCGAGCGCGGCATCCGCGCCGCCCGCGGCGTGCGCTCGGTCGAGGCGTCGGTGACGGATGCGCGCGAGGGCCAGCTCCTGGGCATCGGCCTCGGCAAGCCCGTGCTGCTGCTGCGCAGCGCGCTGGTCGACGCGGCGGATCGGCCCATCGAGTGCTTCCAGGCGCTGCATCGCGGCGACCGCACCCGCTTCGAGTTCAACCTCACGGCGGACGACGCGCGCGGGCCGGTGTTCCTCACTCGCTGACGCCTGGCGCGAACCTGTAATGACAGGTAGAGTCGGGACGCGCTCGACGGAGCGCGCCATCGACCGAGGAGACGCCGTGCCCGAGTACGCCACGCCCCCCATCAGCCCCTTCGCCATCCGGTTCGACGCCGAGTCGGCGACCCTCTCGCCCGAGGGCCCGACGCTCGAGCGGCGCATGAGCGACCTCGAGGGCCTCTTCGCCGACGACGAGGCCTGGCAGGCGGCCGTCGCCGACGGGGACCCGGTGGTCTACCGCGTGCAGTCCTCGCCCGTCCCGGAGGTCGACCGCGAGCTGCCGCAGTCGATCACCACGATCGAGCCCGGCACGACCGCGGGCGAGT
>Ga0265296_1004344_pt1 | contig 12350 bp, 10 predicted proteins | sample MunlanPumphouse1_FD_189073 | JGI IMG/M metagenome (GOLD analysis project Ga0265296, IMG submission 189073) | Groundwater microbial communities from a municipal landfill in Southern Ontario, Canada - Pumphouse #1 | ecosystem: Environmental > Aquatic > Deep subsurface > Groundwater | place... | reverse complement strand
CAACATGTTCGGACTGTGGAAAGGAATGTGAAGTTCCGTTCAAGCCGACCGAAGGCCGCCCGGTCTACTGCCGCGACTGCCTCCCCAAGCACCGGAAACCCCGGTTCTGATTATTTTAACCTATACATTTTCCTGCCCGGGGATGTACCAATCCCGGGGCATACTGTAACACATTGGTGAGGGCATCCGCTCTTTTCATTCATACAGACTTTTAGCCAATGACCTCTCAACAACTGTCATGGGTGTTATGCAAATCCTCTGGCCGTTCTTCTTTCCTCTTCTCGGGGCGATCATTGCAGCGATACATATTCACATGCGGAAATATACCGGTGTTGCAGCCATGGAAATTGTTCTGATGTGGCAGCTGGCCGTGGGGCTGGGGCTCTCTCTTCTGTACGGGGGTCTTGGGCACCTGTTCGTACCCGACCAGGTTGCAGAGTCCATTGGCTGGCCTGTCGGCAGTCCGTTCCAGCGCGAGGTCGGGATATGGGATATGGCCATGGGCATCGTGGGCCTGCTCTGCCTGAAATTCCGGGGAGAGTTCTGGACTGCCATGATTGCCGGTGCAGGGATCTTCAGCATTGGTGCCGGTCTCGGCCATGTCTGGGAACTGGTGGTCAATGGCAACACGGCGCCCAACAATGCCGGACCTGTCATGTATTTCGATCTGCTGTACCCGGTCCTTCTGGCGATACTGCTCGTTGCCTGCCGGAAACAGCTTCCAAAAACCGGAAGTGAATCCACATAATCCTTTTTTTACCCGTGTGGATATGGTGAGGGCACAGTGAGGACGCGGTGACTGCCTGCCAACGAACCTTCCTGCACAACTTCCTGCAACCGAAATGGTGATGAAGCATGCCGGACTACATACTAGAGAAATTTAAGTATGGTGAATGATTATGGGAATCTTTGATAAATTAACCGGAAAAACTGCAACGCTTACGCCCAAATCAGCCCTTGTGCTCTCTGCAATCACCGTGATTGCCGCCGATGGTGTTATCGATGAGGCAGAGATCAACGACCTAGCAAAGATCGTCCGTGGCGACAAAAAGTCCATAGACACTGCCATGCAGGTCATGAAGGCCAATGGCTTCCCCGCGGTCATCGACATGGTGGCGGCAGTTCTTGATGAGAAGCAGAAGCTGGCAACCCTGGCAATTCTCTGCGACCTTGCAATGGCCGATGGCGTCCTTGCCGCAGAAGAGAAGAAGATCCTCCAGATGTACATGGAAAAATTCGGTGTCTCTGAAGCAACCCTCAAGCCTATCATCGAAGTCATTGCAACCAAGAACGACTTCTCCATCTTCTCATAATTTTTTTATTATCCCCGACCGTGGATCCTGCGGGTCATTTTTGTAGTGGGTCGCCCCTTACACGATGATGACCGGTGGGTTGTATTGCCTTTTCAAATAGTATACTGTACCCATCCTCTCAATTTATTACCCGGTATTACCCAGTGGTGGGTTAACGGAATGGATTGTTTCCGGCAGATCTGAAGGAACCTGTTGTTCCCCCATATCCACAAGATGGAGGTGAAGCGCAATGAATACCCCCATGCAGATACCCGACCGCAGGAAATCCCTCTGGCCGATCCTTGCCGGAACTGTCATTACGATCTTCGTTCTGGCTTTTTTTGTTCTTGCCAGCCAGCAGAATTTCCAGTTCCTTATCCTTATCCTCGAACTTGCGAGCCTCGCGGTTGCGATTGCCATTGTGTCGCTCGTATGGAATGCCCGGTGGAATGTCAAAGATGTCTTCCTCATAGCAATCGGGCTTTCGGTGCTGTTCACCGGCATCATCGATGCGTTCTTCACCTTCTCCGTGATCAATTCATCCCAATTCCAGGGTCTCACCTTTGATCTGGCCATCCAGATCTGGATTGCAGCCCGGTATGTCCAGTGCATCACCCTGCTGGTTGCGTTCATCCTGATCGGGCGCACACTGACAAAAGAGGGAAAATACGATACGTTTGCCCTTGCACTTCCATATGCAGCAATCACCGGCATATTTCTGTACACAATCCTGATCACCCGGTCATTTCCTGCCTGCGAAACCATTTGTGGGGAATTCACGCCTTTCAAGATCGCAAGCGAATGGGTGATCACCTTCATTTTGATCATCGGCCTCTTCTTCCTTGTCCGGAGGCGTGAACACCTGGATCCGGATGTCTGGAACTTCCTTGTCATCTCCCAGATCCTGCTGGTCTCTGGCGAACTCGCCTTTGTCCTGGCCCGGACGGGTTTTGAGTTCACCAACTCCCTTGGGTTCATCTTACGGTTTATCTCGGTCTATTTCATCTACCTGGCAATTGTTGTGATCGGCATCACCCGGCCCTTCGATCTGCTCTTCCATGACCTGCAGCTGCATGAGCGTGCCCTGCAGCTGAGCGAACAGCGGTACCGGAATGTGGTGGAAGATCAGACGGATCTGATCAGCCGGTTCCGGCCTGACGGTACGCATGTCTTTGTGAACGATGCCTACTGCCGCTTCTTTGGCATGACCCGCGAGGATATTATCGGAAAACCTTTCCACCCGGTCCTGCTTCCGGAACAGAATGTGCATATCCAAAAGACTCTTGGTTCCCTGACCCGCGAAACACCGGTCATCTCGGATACCACCCAGATGGTCCTGCCGGATGGCAGCATACGCTGGGTGCTCTGGAGCGATCGGGCGATCTTTGATGCAGATGGGAACGTCATTGAATTCCAGTCCGTTGGCCGGGACATCACCCGGTTACGGCAGGCCTCGGATGCCCTGGCAGTGGCCCACCGGAAACTGGTGCTCCTTTCCAGCATCACCCGCCACGATATCGTCAACCAGCTGACCGCGTTACGATCCTATATCGTCCTGTCTTCAAAACGGGTTACCGATCCGACCGCTTCGGATTATCTCGAAAAGATGCAGAAGATCTCCGGAGTGATTGCCGAACAGATCACCTTCACCCAGGATTACGAGCAGATGGGTACGGATGCACCCCTCTGGCACGATCTTTCCCTGATTTCGAAAAAAGCGGTGAGTGAACTGCCCCTCCAGGATATATCTGTAAAGATCGATCTCGATCAGATCGAGGTCTTTGCCGATCCCCTGCTGGAGCGGGTCTTTTACAATCTCCTGGATAATGCCCTGCGGTACGGGGGAGAGCACCTGACCACGATCAGGATCGTTGCAAAAAAATCCGGTGACCGGCTGATCATTGTTATGGAAGACGATGGTACCGGCATATCTGCCGAAGACAAGACGCATCTCTTTACGAAAGGATTTGGTAAACATACCGGCCTTGGTCTTTTCCTGGTCCGGGAGATCCTCTCGATTACGGGCATTGGCATCACGGAGACCGGGGAGCTGGGGAAGGGGGCACGATTCGAGATGGAGATCCCCCGGGATGCCTTCCGGTTTTTAAGTGATCCGGGCAACCAGTAATGGAACGTTACCCTCCAATCTTTTTTTAGGTATTCACCCGGGCACACAAAGACCCGTTCCGGATTTCCATGAGGTGATTGACAGGATGTTCCGGAGTACGGATCATGCACGACCGGTACCCGGGAAAAAAAGGGGGATTAGAAGTGTCCGGTATTGTCACTTGCCGGATTATACCGCTGGACCGGGGTCTGGGTCGGGGCAACCGTACCTACCGGCACCGGAGTCGGAACTGGCGTCACCGGTTTTGGATCCCCGACTTCTGATACATGGATGTGTTCGTCCTGGCCCGGAAGTGTCGTGCGCTCTCCTTCATTTGCCGGGCAGAACGTGACGATATACTGGGTCACGATGGTATCAGCCTCCTTGTTCTTACAGACATAGGTGGAGGTGCTGTCATCGTAGGCATAACTATACCCCAGAGGGAAATAGTGCTTGAAGAACCGGGCTGTGTTGATATCCTGAGGCCAGTTGTTTGGATCGCACTTCATATTCCCATTTTCTTTATACAGCTGGTTCGATTCCCATGGTTTTATACAGCAGGTCAGATTAGTGAGGGCATCAAGGGCATTCATTCTGTTATTGTTCTTGAGGTTGAGAGCAGAGGCATAGGCGCAGGCACTCTGGATGGCAATCGGGGTACCGGCCTTATTCTTCATCTCAAGTTTGTCTGCGCTCAGGTTGGACCATAATTCTCCAATAAGATTGTGACCGTTACCGGCTTTTGTGCAGGCATATTGCGGAGGCTGGATGCCTGACGCGTCATAAGTGCCGGGGACAAGCTCTATGGTCATTGGGATGTTGAACCCGTCCACTGCACTGACATCATAGGTGTCGAACCCGTTTTCATCAAAGTTCATCTCACCCTTGGTGGCAAGCGCAATGCCATGGCCGCCGCACTCGAGTTTCGGCTGCCCGTCATAGTATGCCCGGCAGTTCTGGAGTTCCTGGTCGCAGGTGTAGTTCCCCAATCCATCAGACATGCAGCTGGACCGGGGCCAGAATGTTCCCTGCCAGGACTTCTCCATGGTGCTCGTATGCGTGCCGGTCTTTGCAGCAAGTACAAATCCCCCGTTATCGACAAGCGGAGTTCCCTTGGTGCATTTGTTCTTGTTTCCCTCGCCGCACGCGACAGCGGGGCAGTTGGTGGTCGGGGTACAGGTATTATCCGGGAGGCACTGACATGCGCCGTAGACTTTGTTATCCCCCGAGAAGACATATTGCTGGCCGCCTTGGACCACGACCGAGACCTCATACGAGCAGTGATTCTGGAACTGGACCGTGTGGTCGACGGCACTCGCCGGAACCGCCAGCATCAGCAGGGCGCCAAGGAGAAAAACGGTAAAAAATCTCATGCTATCCTCATCTTTAAATTTTTTTATCGCAGATAGTTTTAGAGGTATCGATTTTGTTTTTATGAAAAGCCAACACTCAAATAGGATATGAAAATAAACGTATTATCGTCATGAAATTAACCGGGGTAACTGCACTTTTTCTGCTTGTGATCATCATTGCGTTTTCCGGCTGCATCCAGGTTACAATCAATGTACCCGCGCTACCGGGTACCCAGACCCCGGTGATATCCCCGACAGCAACCCCCGCGACAGATGATAATCTCCCGTCAGCGGCAATGACAACGGGTCCGGCAAGCTCGGCCGGGGCCACTTCTGTATCGAGCCCGTCAAAATTTATTGTTCCTGTCGGGGACCTGAACCGTGTTGGACACCGCACCTTCACGTTCAATTATGCGCCGGGCGGGTACGCCCGGGAATATACGATCCGGGTTCCGGTGAATATGTCGGTCTATTACGGTGCCCAGAAGACCATGGTCGATCTGCCGGCAAACTCAGCGGACCCGGCAAAGATCCAGGAATATATCGAATCCTATGGAAAAGACCCGTCAATGGATGAACTGTATGATGCGGTGCTCTCCCAGCTCCGCAATGCCCGGTACCAGAACGGGGGATACCTGGATGACGACCAGTATCTTGAGATGATCGTGGCATTTGTCCAGCAGATCCCCAATGTCGAAAATGGATCACCTGACCGGAAGTACCCCATTGAGGTGATCTATGACAAGGCGGGTGACTCGGACGAGAAGAGCCAGCTTCTTGCAAAACTCCTGGCCCGGGAAGGCTATGATGTCTCCCTCATGGTCTTTGAGGATGTGGGCCTTGAAGTGGTAGGTATCCGGGTGCACGAGGAAGTCCCGGACTCCAACATCAAGGTATTCTCTGACGGCCACCGGGACTATGTCTATGTCGATGTACTCAATAAAGGGTTCATCGGCAACACGCCGGCCAACCTGAAAGCAGAGGAGGACCTGGGAATCTATCCGGTCGGGAACGGGACAAAAGGATACGGCCAGATCAATTACAACTGGAAGATCATCACGGACCTGAATCGTATGGTGGACCTGGGCAAGATCACCAAGAACTCAGTCACCATCAACTACTGGGACCGGCTTGGTACCTGCAAGTGGATCAAGAACTCCAAGCTTCTCATGAACACGACCTGCTACTGTTGTGATGTGTAATCCTTAACTAATTCACGTTTTTTAACAGATGAGAATTAAAAAGATGAGATCACGAGCATTGCGGTCGTAAAACCGTTTTTTGATGCGGAACAGGGAGCCGTGCGGCAGTTACCGGCGTAGACCTGAGAGCCGCAATTGCACGGTTCAGGATTACTCCTGGAATGAGGAGCTGGAGGCTCCTCCTGTCGATAATAATCAGCTTGTCATGCCGGATTATCGGAGAACGGTGGCGACCGTGCCGGATATAAGTAATGACTGACGGAATTCCGGGTGAGAAAAGATACGGGGGAAAAGTTACGGGCTTAGGATTACCGGGCCCGGCTCCAGGTACCGCCCGGACCCAATCAGCCAGGTACCGTCAACATCCGTGACGTAACTGATCTTGAGCTGGGTAATATTGGTTGCCGGATTCACCGAGTAGTAATCCACCATGCCACCGCCATTCTTTGCGGTATCAATGAATGCCCTGACATGACCGGTGCCCGCGGGATCGGTGGCGTTGATCCGGTTGATGCCGATCTGGTCGGGGCGGTAGGGCCACGCGAGTACGGTGCCGTTGTTGTCATAGGCAAAGATGTAGAGATCGTTTCTGATGAACGAACCGCTGAGGTTGTTGAATTCGGCTACTGACGGCGTTCTTCCGTTCGTTTTGGCATAGGCCTTTGCTTCATTGACAAATGCCTTTAGTCCGTCATCGATGAGCCGGTCTTTGCTTGTATAGATCCCGGCACCGATCCAGTAGGTATCGTCAACAGGCCGGACATAACTGATTTTGAGATTCGAAGAGGTGTTGTCGGACGGTTCCGGGTAATGGTAGAGGATATAGCCACCCCCTTCGCGGGCAAGCTGGATCTCGGTTGCGGTATAGGGCTTACCCGCCGAATCAGTTTTGGTCAGGAAACTGGTCCCGACCAGTTCCGGCTGGAACGGCAGGGCACGTGCAGTTCCGTTATAATCGAGTGCGTACACGTACACATCCCCCGTGACAAACGGGCCGGTCCGGTTATTGAATGCCGCAAGGGCCATCTCTTTTCCGTTCTTTGTTGCATACGCAGCAGCATTATCCACGTACTCCTTAAGCTCCGCAGAGGTTGCCGGGGCTTTTCTGGCAGGAGCGGTCACCGGACCGAAATAGATCCCGGAGCCCAGCCACCAGTCATCGTTCACCTTCTCCACGTACCCGAGTTTCTTCTCAACGGTATAGTTGTGGGCCGGGTTGATGTACGAGAACTCCACAAATCCCGAGCCGTTCTGTGCTGTATTGCGGAGGTTGGTGACGAAGAGGGTCCCCAGCGCATCCGGCTCGCTGAGACGGCTTATGCCAATCTTCTCCGGGTTGAACGGGTGGGCAAGGGTAACACCATCGAAATCATAGGCATAGATGTAGAGTGGCCCCCGGATGAACGATCCGTTTTTATCGGAGAACTCTATGAGTGTTGCATTTTTGTCATGGGTCTTTGCATAGGCAACCGCTTCTTTGACAAATGCAACCATGGTCTCGTTGGACAGGAAGGCCGCATCCGGGGATGGAGCGATTGTTAATGTATCCGGTGATCCGGTGGTGGGGGTTGCTGGCGGTGCCTGTATGCAGCCGGCAGTAACGAGCAGCAGGGAGAGGATTGCCAGAATAAGGGAGATGCTGCTGGTACGTTTCATGGGCAATATTGTACGCCCCGGTGCAAAATTACTTTTTCCTTGGCAAGGCGTTTACTAAAAAAAACCGGGCGCGTATTCCCGGAATGAAAATTAAAAAAATCAGATTATAGTGATGAATATGCCGGCCCAAAGGTCAGCCGCAGTTTTCCTTGGCTGTCGTACAATGACAGGGTCCGCTCATGCACCCGGAGTGCCGCTGCATCTTCCAGATCCCCGAAGTACAGACTCTCCTGAAGGTTCGCAGCAGTATCAAAACACGCCATTGAGGTGTGATCCACGCGGGAGATCACCATCTGTGTCTCTTTCACCAGGTACCTCCCTGAGTACCCGTTGCAACCACCCTTGCCGGTCAGTCTCCCGTCAAGGGCGAACTGTGCGGTGAGCACAGTCCCGTTCAGTACCGGTGTCGTATTCCCGTAATAATCGGTCATAGACACAAGCTGCCACGGGGTCTCCGTGATCGCACTCGACGCGGTGGCACTCTGCCCGGTCAGGTTCATGAAAACAACCATGACAATGAGGATACCAAAGAGGAGGATCACGACCGGGATCATGAATCCTTTCGGTTGGCCGGCCTCCGCCTTCCCGCCCTCTTCCGGTACTTCCGGTTCGTTAGTATCCGGCATACCCGGTGTTTGTGCAGGGAACGCATTAACCGTTTCGTTTACCGTGAACACCTGCTTGCCTCAAGGCAGAAGAGTATTTTTGCCCTGCATGAATCCGGGCGGCTATGAAATCCCCATAGTTTGGGAGAATAGTCCGCAAAACAAAAACTGTACGTTAATGTAGTACTTCGTTATACCTTCCAGTAGATGTCCGGTGTCCTGCAGATCTCCGAGAAAAAAATAAATTCCCTTACCCTCGTGTACCTGTCCGGTCGGCTGGATACCAACACCTCCCGTGACGTTGATGCCGTACTGAAGCGGCTGGTTGCATCGGGCTCGCTGCAGATCATTCTCAATTTACAGGATCTCAACTACATCAGCAGTTCGGGTCTCCGCGTGATCATCTCAACCCTTCGAACCCTGAAACAGAAGCACGGCGACCTGAAACTTGCCTGCCTGAACCAGCCCGTAAAAGAGGTCTTCCACCTGACAGGATTCGACCGGCTCTTCCTCTTTTATGATTCTGAAGATTCTGCAACCGGTAGTTTCTCTCATCTTCCCTTTGATAAGAATGAGCAACGGGTTCTGAATGCCATTGCCACAACCCTCGAAATTGAGGAGGAACGAAGGCGCACTGAAGAGAGCCTCCAGGCATCGGAAAACCTGTACCGTACGATATTCCGGAATGCCGGGACCGCCATGGCCATCATTGACGATGACCTGACAATCTTTCTCGCCAACAATGAATTTGAGAAGATGGTGGGGTACAATAACGAAGAACTGGCAGAAGTGATGAACCTTTTGTCCTTTGTTGTCCGGGATGATATTGCAAAGGTGACAGAATTCCACGACATGGTCCGAAAGAATTCAGAAGATCAGCCAAAACGGTACGAATTACGGCTCAAGGATCGCTCGGGCAATGTCAGGTACGTGTACGTGACCGTGGATATGGTCCCGGATATGCCCCGGCGGGTATATTCCTTCCTTGACATCACCGAGCTCCGGACGATCGAAGAGGATCTCCGCAATGAACTGACCGGCAAGCGGGAGTTCATCATCCTTGCTGCCCACGAACTGCGGACCCCCCTCCAGCCGGTCGTGGGATACCTTGATCTCATTCTGGATGATCCGGACTCCTATGGATTGAATGCAGATGCAAAAATCCTCCTTGGTACATGCTCGAAAAATATTGAACACGCACGGCAGATTATCGAACACATCATCAAACTGAACGGTCTGGAATTTGATCCGAACCAGGAGATTCCCCGGTTCAAACCCCAGTTACGGGAACTATTCCCCCACCAGGTACTCATCTCCTATCTCAATGTCTTACGGAGCACGAGCCCGGTCGAAGTCAGCATCCTGGTTCCCGATGACCTGAAACTTACCACTGACAGCGAATATTTTTACCTGATCGCCCAGAGCCTGATATCGACCTTAATCCGGTACTCCTCCACACCTGGTACCATCGGGATAGCGCAATATGACGATGAGACCAACCATTATTTTACAATCGGCACGCGGGATGCAGTTATCGCACAGGAGATCCTGCCGAACCTGTTCAAGCCCCGTTATATTGGGGATGAATCAAAACTCCGGGAAAAATCCGGTTTTATCGGGCTCGGCCTGCCGGTGGCAAAACAGATGGCTGAAAGACTGATGGGGGATATCACGGTCACCAGTGCTGCGGATACCGGGACGGTATTCACACTGGTTCTGCCCAAATCCCCCCCAGCGTGAATGACTCATTTCTGATGATTCTCGTAAGATCAGACCGGACTGACCTGCCGATCTCCCTCTTGAGATCCCCGTTATTCCTGACGTATCTTTATGTGCCTGATCGTCCAACTGTAAATTATCAGCCGGCCTCGCCGGCAGGATGAGTGAGAATGAAACCCTCAGCAGGTAACGACAATCCGCTTTTACGGCTCGTCATCATGATAATCTTCCTTGCAGTTGCCGGCAGCATTGTTGCAGGACTCAGTTATGTGAATCTGGAGCTTCCATCCCGGTCGCTCCAGCCGGCTGTGCAGGATCAGTATGTATGCAGCCAGTGTACGGCAAGCCTGGACCGGTGCACGGAGATCTGTAAGGCGCAGTCCTGTTATACCCGGTGCCAGGCACAGTTCACTGCCTGCACAAAAGCCTGCACGTAGGGATTTCTCCAGTTTTTTATATTCCGAACATTTTTAACTGGTTCCGGCTTATACCCGGTATAAGTTCTCGTAAACAGGTGCAATAGAAAATGACAGACTGGAAAACAATAGAGTCCTGGCTCGGCTCGTGGGGTCTTGCCATTCTGCTGGTGCTCGTTGCAATGGGATTACTCTGCGGTGCTTATATCCTGCTGCTGGGGATCCAGGCCGGGCAGGGTACGGCTCTCCAGCCCCCGGAGAACGATATGGAATTCCCGGCAGGAGCCGGCAACTGCGCAAACAATGATCTTGCAGCAGACGGTACCACCTGCTGCTACAACCGTTTCAATCTCCAGGAAGAGAACCGGGATACACTTGTCCCCCCCACGGTCGTGGACATCAACGAAGCGAACGGAAACCTGCTCGTCCGGGGCCCGATGCCGCTCACCATCCGCAACGGTGCAGGAAATCCACCGCAGACATTCGGGTGCAAAGATCATGATGACTGGTCGTTTGCAACGGCCAATCTCAATGGCATGATTGCAAAAGAGAAGTCCTTTGTTCCGGTCTATTTTACCCCCGGCAAAAGTTCCGCGCTCACTACCGATATGAAGAATTTTAATCTCTCCGAGTACCAGCTGATTGTCGTAAGTCTCGTGGATAACGGGGATGTGGATAGCAATTATCTCTCCATTGAGCAGCGGGACTTTGGCGGTGCGGCCAGCCAGTGCTCAGCGGCGCTTGTACCGGGTACGATTGCCGGACAATCCGGAAACCTGATCATCTCAACCACGGGATTCTGCAATGCCAACGATCCCGCCGGTGCGCAGTGCCAGGTCCGGCTTAACCGGGATGCGGACGGCTTTTGCAGTTACGCGAACCTGATCAGCCAGATCGATACCCTGATGAAAGAAAAGGACGCGTCCGGCAAGAAGCGGCTGATCTACTTCCACTGCGTGCTTGGTAACGATCGCACCGGTGGCGTGACCATGGGATACCTGATGAAGGCCTTTGGTTTGAGTTATGCCGATGCAGAGACAATTGCCACGAACCTGGGCGATCCCGCCAACAGAGCGCACCAGCCCAATGCCGCATCCCGGACTCTTGCCCTGGCGTACTGCCAGCTGATCAAGGGCTCCTGCCCGGCTCACATCTCCGGCCTGACCGTTGAGAGTACGAGTACGGCAACCGCGATACCCACAACCATCTCACCTGTAATGTCAACAACACTGGCATTATCGCAGCAGACGATCACTGCGGCACCGGCCCAGACCGCCGTTCCGGCCGGGCATTACAATCCGGATTCTGTCGGGAATTCCCATTTCTGATCTTTTTTAACAATCCGGTACCGCGGCAGATATTTTTGTCCTGCCGGTCAGAGATCTTTTTTTAAGAGAGAAATCCCGTCGGGAAGCCCGCTGAAGAATGCCACACCATCCCGCTGGAAATCCGCATACGGAAAATGGCCGAGTTCAACAAATCCGCAGCGTTCAAAGACGCTCTTTGAGACCGGGCCGGTGCAGTCAGCAATCGCTGAGCTGTAGCCCCGTTCTTTTGCATGATGCAACAGGTGACGGATCAGTGACGGGGCAATTTTGGCCCCCCGGTAGTTCCCTGCCGTTCCGATCTGGAAGATATGAAGGACTGATCCCGGCACAATCTCTGCCCGGTTGAGGTGCCGGTCTTCAAGTTCATTGATCATGGTCATTGCATGCCGAAAACTCCCGATGAGCCTGACCATTGGTTCACCATCCGATTCCGGATCATGGGTCAGGTCAATGGCGAAGATGAATCCTGCCAGTTCCCCGGTCTCTTCATCCTGTGCAACCAGACTGAGTTCCTGATCCACCAGCGTCCGCACGTAAAAGTCTGCAAGGGGAAGGAAGCGATCCGGGTCGGGGGCATGGATCCGGGTGGTTGGTTCATCGTGCAGGAAGACCTCCGTAAAGAGCCGGGCAGCAGCGGATCCATTTTCGTACGAGAGCGGGAGGATCGCAAACG